>Ga0163163_10004334_pt1 | contig 12086 bp, 17 predicted proteins | sample S65metaG_FD_119766 | JGI IMG/M metagenome (GOLD analysis project Ga0163163, IMG submission 119766) | Switchgrass rhizosphere microbial communities from Kellogg Biological Station, Michigan, USA - S6-5 metaG | ecosystem: Host-associated > Plants > Roots > Rhizosphere > Soil | place: USA... | reverse complement strand
GCTGGGTGGCGGTGCTGATCGTGGTGATGGCGGTGCCGGTGCTCGCGCGTACCGGCCGGCCGGGGCGGCGGGTCATCGGCTCGGCGGTGGTCGCGACACGGTTCCGCAAACTCAACTCCGACATCGTGCTGCGCGCCTACCACGCTGCAGGGCTGGGACATCCTGACAAGCCGGGTCAGAAGGTGGAGTTCCTGTCCACGATGGCCCGTGACGCCACCGGCCAGGGCTCCCAGGCGCTGGTCGCGCTCGCGCACGGTCGGACCTTCACCGAGGCGATGAACGCCCGCGAGAAGATCGCCTCCGGGCTCGACGTCGCGTTGTCGCAGGTCTACCTGACCAGGGACAAGCTGTCCAACCGGTCGCACCATCTGTACGTATCCGACGTCGACCCGCTCTCGATACCGGCCGGCCGGTCCCCGCTGCTGGACTGCAAGGTCCGCGACATCTGGACCGCGGCGCCGCTCGGGCTGGACGAACGTGGCAGGCGGGTCAACCTGCCGCTGCTGTTCCACTCGGTGCTGGTCGGGGCGCAGCCGCGTAAGGGCAAGACGTTCACCGCCCGCTCGCTCGCGCTGTTCGCCGCCCTCGACCCGCACGTACGGCTGTCGGTGTTCGACGGGAAGGGGTCCCCCGACTGGCGAAAGTTCGCCCTGGTGGCCTGGTCGTTCGGGTTCGGCCTGCTGCCGGACAGGATCCAGGGTGACCCGCTGGAGACGCTGGTGTGGACGTTGCAGCAGATCAAGCAGGACGTCCTACGCCGCAACGTGAAGCTGTCCGAGTTGCCGACGTCGATCTGCCCCGAAGGGAAGCTGACCCGCGACATCGCCCGGGATCCCCGCTTCGGCATGCCGGTGTGGGTGGTGATCCTCGACGAGTTCCAGGAGTTCCTCAACAGCGGCGACGACGAGCGGGACCTGGTCGTCGCTGACCTGCTGGTCTTCATCGTCAAGGTGGGCCCCTCGGTGGGGATCATCCCGATCGACTCCACCCAACGGCCCTCAGGGATCGGCTCCACCGGCAAGGTCGCGAAGCGGTTCACCGACTTCCGCGACAACCACCTGACCCGCTTCGCACTGAAGACCGGATCGTGGCAGGTCAGCGACCTCGTACTGGGCGCGGGCGCCTACTCGGAGGGGTACGACTCGTCGGCGCTACCCAACGGCGACGGCAGCGACGGCGGCTACGACTACCGCGGCATCGGCATCCTGTACGACTCCCCCGTCGGCAACGCCACCGTGCGCACGTTCCTCGCGGACGGGCAGGACGCCGAGAAGATCCTGCTCGCCGCCCGCCGGCACCGCGAACGGCTCGGCCTGCTCACCGGCATGGCGGCCGGGGAGGACATGGCCCGCGACGTCCGCGACGTGCTGCACGACGTGCGGTCGGTGTTCTACGCCGGGGAGGCCCGGATCTCCTGGCCGGAACTCGCGGAGCGGCTGCGCGAGCAGATGCCGGAGCACTACTCGGACCTCACTACGGACGCCATCTCCGCCCAGGTGCGGGGGCTTGGCGTCGCCGCGAAGAGCGTCAAGGACCGCAAGCACTTCGAGTCCGGAACCGGGCAGGGCTTCGACCTGACGGCTCTCGAAGCGGCGATCCAGAAGCGGTCGCTGACCGGGGCCCGGTAGCGCGTGAACCGGCCCGCGAACCCCCTGAACCGCCCGATCCGGCCCGCTGGGCCGATCCGGCGCTCCGCGCTACCCGACGCTGTGACCTGCACAAACACGGTAGCGCGGCCGGTAGCACCCGCACTACCGGTAGCGCCGACCGCGCTACCGATCACGGGAGGGACCCAGTGACGTACATCGCTATGGCCGCGGTCGGTTCAGCACTGCTGTACATCGCCGCCTGTCACTCCCTGCCGTTCGCCCGGTGCCGTCGCTGCCGCGGTACTGGGCTCCGTATGGGCAAGTCCGCGATCCTGCGCCGCCCGGTCGGCAAGCCGTGCCGTTGGTGCCGGCGGAGCGGCCGCCGGCTGCGGTGGGGGCGGCGGGCATGGAACCACTTCGCCCGGATCCGGGCGGCGGCCGACCGGTGAACACCTTCGCCATCGGCGTACTCGTCGGCGCCCTCCTCATCGGCAGCCTCGGCGCCAGCTACCAGCGCACCGTCCGGGCCCGCTCCGACTGGGTGGGCCTGCGCAAGGCGCACCACGGCGCCCGCCGCACGTTCTGGCGCGAGCTGGGCGCCCTCGTCGGTGCCGCCCTGGCCCCGATCCTCGGCGTGGTCGCGCTGCTCACCGTCCTGTACTGGATCGGGCGGTCGCGGTGAACGAACTCGTCGTCCGCGTCTGGCCGGTCACCGAGGCCACCCGCACAGCCCTACGGCTCGCCGAGGAGCGGGGGCAGCTGGTGTCCGCCGAGCGTCGCGGCGACGTGGTCCGGGTGGTTCTGCGGGATGTCGTGGTTCGTCGCCCGGCGCAACCAACCACGACAGGACCACGACAGGTTCCGACACGACGTCTGGTGGCTGTCGGGGTCTCTGTCGGGGCTGGGCTCGGAGCTGCCGGCGCGGTGGCCTGGGGTGTCGTCGAGTTGCTCGTGTGGGCGGCCGGGCACGTGGCCGTCATCCTCGGTGGGGCGGTCGCCCTGCTCCTTCTCGCCGCGCTCTTGACCCGGATCTTGGTCGGTGGTGGGGACAGCCATCCCTGTAACCGGTAGGACCCGGCGCGGGGGCCCGTTAGTAGGTTTGTTCGGAGATCTTCCTAAGCGTCGCTTTCGACCTTCCGGGGTCGGCCCCCGCCGACGCCGCGACCCCGCCGGGCCGCCCACGCCTCGTCGAAGGCCACCTCGCCGTACAGCGGCGTCCGCTCGTCCAGGTGCGCGACAGGCTCCAGAGTGCCGGCCTCGCGCAGGCGGGCCAACGCTTTGCGGGTCGAGGCCGGGGGCAGCCCGATCCGGCGGCCGATCATGTTGACGGTCAGTGCCGGTTCGCCGTTCACCTTGATCTCGATCGTCGCGCTCTTCTCCACCATACCCATACTTTGTCACGCTGGCGCGTCGTTGTAAAGGTGATGTACGCCACGCTGGCGCGTCAAAGAATCTTGGCCAGAACCCTATACCTAGACACGCTAGCGTGTCATACTTAAATCACAACAGGGAGCCACCAGGGAGGACAGAGAGATGACCGAGACCAGGACCGCCCGCGAAGAAGCCCTCGGGATCGTCCGCTACTACCAGGACAAGTGCTACGACGTCCGGCGCGTGGTCATCAGCGGCACCGGGATCGACTACTGGGACATCTTCGACGGCGAGACCGGCGAAATCCTGAAGGGCCGGATCAAGTACCACAACCCCGAGCGCGGACCCGAGGTCCTCTGGTTCAAGTAGCCACCGCCGCCAAGGGGCCGGGGAACCGGCCCCTTGGCCCCCTATGAAAACCGGCGCCAAGAACATGGCCTTGTGAGCGTTAACATCCGCCCCTTCCACTCCCTGGACAGCGAGAAGTAGGCCCCGAAGGATATTGAGCCAGAAAGGAACAGAACGATGTACATCCCCGACTACGAGATCCCGTGTCTTGAGAGCGACTTTTTACAGCGACGGTGACCGTGCCGCAGGCGAGCGGCTCCGCCGGTTCTACGAGACGGAGATGGCCTCGATGACGATCCGGCGCGCCCGGATCGTCGAGCGGCTGGCGGAGATGGACCGCGCGCCGATCTATGCCGAAGCGGAGGTCGTCGACGAGGACACCTACGAGGCATGATCCTGGACAAGCAAGAAGCGGCCCGGCCCACGAATGGGCCGGGCCGCTTCGGTTTGCTTGATCAGAACGGCCAGTCGGCGTTACGACCGGCCTCGATCAGCGGAATCATCCGGAACGTGGCGTCGGTGAGCCCGCCGAACTCGATCCGGTTGGTGGAGCCGGCGTCGAACGCGGCCGGCCGGTACCCGCCCAGGTTGAAGCCGTACAGCGGGGTGGTCCGCGGGATCGCGGACGTGGTGCCGGAGTCCATGGTTTGCATGTCCGAGATCAGAACCACCCGGTCATGCCCGGCGAAGGTGCGGCGCAGCGACCCGGCGATGTTGGTGCCGTGGCCATCCTCGCCGGAGCGCCCGACGAACTTGTCGACCTCCCGGATCACCGAGTCACCCCGGGCGATCGAGTGCCGGAACGGGCGGGCGCCGTCTGCGAACCCCACCAGGTCGACCTGCTCGCCGCGGGCGGCGAGCGCCACCCCGAACACGGCGGCGGCCTTGAGCGGGGTGACCTTCGAGCGCGCCGAGTAGCCGAGGCTGGTCATCGAGCCCGAGGTGTCGACGAGGACCAGGGTGCGGCCCGGGAACGCCGGCAGGTTGGCAAGGGATGCCTGGAGCGCCTTGTCGAGGGCGTGGCCCCACCGCAGCGACGGGGCTGCCTCGTAGGCCGAGAGGAACCGGAAAGGGAACTGTCGCGACTTCGCGACCTGCGCCGGGTCGGCGAGCCGCGTCGCCACCTGCTCGGCAACACTGTCCGGGACGTCGGCCTCGTCGAAGTTACGCAGGTTCCGCAGCAGCGCCATGTACCCCATCGACGGGATGAGCGCCTCCCACAGCAGCCGCTTGGTCATGTTGCCGCCGCAGGCCGACATCACGTCCTCCCAGGTCATCCCCGCGGACCGCAGCGTCTCCGGGTTCAGCCAGTCGTCGTCCCCCCCGTCGCTGCGCAGCCACGCGTTGCGGCGCACCATCGCGAGCGCCTCGGGGATCTCGTTGTCGCGGCCGTGCCGGCGGTCGATGGCGTGCTTGAACAGGGCGCCCTGCCACGGTGCTGCCGGCTCCGGGTGGACCAGGTCCAAGACGTCGCCGAACCGGTAGCCCTTGCTGGCCGTGTCGTACTTGAGCAGCGCGTACTCGGTGTAGAGGCGCTGGACCGCGTCGGCCACGCCCCGCTTGACCGGCTTCGGGATCGCCCGGCCATAGCGGGAGGTCCAGTAGGCCAGGGCCTCGCCCGGCTCGTCGGCGCGCTGGAGCACGCTGGCCACGATCGGGCGGGCGCCCGGGATCTTCGCCGCGAGCATGGCCTGCGCGGCTTCGAGCGCGCCGACCAGGGACGCCGAGCGCATGTTGCCGTCGCCGCGGAGCCAGCCGAGGAACCGGCGCGTCCAGTCCGGATCCGCCACCGCGACCTGGCGCACGAGGGTGGCGTACCGGTTGTCCCGCTGGTCGGCGCTCTCGTAGAAGGTGTTCTCGCCGACGAAGTTGCTCACCGCGAGCAGGAACAGCTCCGACTTGGCGTCGCGGACGTACCCGGGTCCGCCCTCGTGGGTCACGGTCGACGGCGTGCGCTCGGCCACGATCGGGCCGGCGCCGCGAGCTGCGCGGGTATCGGTGACGTTGAACTTCGCCATGCGAAACGGCTCCCATCCGGAAGGAAGGGAGCCGCGTTGCAGAAGAAGTGCCCGAGATCAAGACGGTGGCGGGAACCGTTACGCGCTCTACTACTGAGCTACCACCCGTCGTTGATCGGGTGGGCAGGGATTCGCACCCTGCGACCTCGCACTCCCAAAGTGAAGTATCCGCTACCTGCGCACCGGGCACTGCCTCTGAAGTTGTACTCCCCGAGATCAAGTCGTGTGCCGGCGATACCGCACGCCAATTGCGGCTGGCGAGCCGAGGAAACCCCTCGCGGGGGTCGGCTGCCCGGATTCGAACCGGATTCCTGTGAAAGAAGTAGCCGTCACACTGCGCACCGGGGAGGTGCATATCAAGTTGTGGGCCCGACCGAGATCGGGGACGCCAGCGGTGTTTTCGCTTGAAGAAGTAACCGAAGGCTTCGCACCGGTCGAGCAGGGCTGACGGTACACCTCGTCGCTGATCTGTTCCACCGACATGCTGAAGCGGCCCGCCCGCGCCCCGGAGGAAGGCGCGAGCGGGCCGCTGTGCGGGGTGAACGGTGGAAGATTTCGGAGGCGCCGCTACGCGGCGGGCGGCCGGCCGAGTGCCTTCGCTGTCGAGGCTGGGGAGTTGACGTGCCGACGCGCCCACCAGGCCAGCACCAGCGGGGCGACCAGCCCGATGGCGTAGAGGACCGCGGTCTGCTGGGTGTTGTCCAGCGGTAGTCCCCAGGCGACGAGGACGCCGAGGAGGGCGGTGGCGACGGTGACGATGCTCGCCCGGGACAGCAGCGGCTCGGTGGCGGTGCCGGTCATCACGCCGGAGTTGGTGGTGCTGTTCATGTTGATCTCCTTCAGGAGCCGGGCCAGGGATGGGTAGGTGTCCACCAGCCCATCGCGAAGTGGCCGGCGAGCCAGATCCCGCCGATGGCGAGGGCGGTACGCCCCACGATGACGAGCGGTGTGGGCCGCTTGTCGTAGACGTTGAACCAGGCCCACACGTGCTCCGACAGGCTCGAACCGGGTTTCTTGCTGGCCAGTGCCACGCCTTCCTCAACCACGAACCAGGCGATCCACAGCAGCCAGCCGATCGTCCAGCCGGACATCAGATCCGCCCGAAGATCAGTATCCGAGGATCGCGTGGATCCGGCCGCAACTCCCGGTACCGGAAGGTCCGGGCCGTATCAAGGGTCAGCGTCTCGCCGTTCCAAGCCCACGGCTCGGCCTGCTCCAGAAGTTCGCGGGACACCCGCAGGACCGGGTCTGCGCTGACCACGGTGACTTCGCCGGTCTCGTGGTTCTTCCGGATGACGGCCTCGCCCGGGTGACCGCAGCGGCACCCCTCGATGCAGCAGGTCGGGTATGGATCACCGGGTTCGTATATGTCGTGCAGGACGTGGCCGCACGGCGGTTCGTTCGGGCACCGCACGTTAGACCCGCTCGGGCCAGTGCCATGTACCGCCGCGAGGCTTGCCTTCGTCGGGTCCGTTGTCCTCGTGCTCATAGCGGCACTGCTGGTTCAGGAAGACGCCGGTCGGGTTCATCACAAAGAGATCCACATATGGCACGCCGTTCTCGGGCACCGGGTCGCCGTCATGTACGGCGGTGATCACTGCCGCGCGGCACTGCGAGGTGTACTCGCCGCCCGGGGTTCCGTCGCTGACGTAGTGGACGATCCGACCAACAGACGGCTCCATGCCGATTACTCCTCGTCGAGAACTTGGGGTCACGGATTCTGACGTCCGCGCCACGGTCCCCACGCGGTGAACCCGGCGAACGCGAGATGCGCGGCCACGAACGCCAGGCCCAGCACGGTGAAGTCGATCCCGCCGAGGTGGGCGTGGAACAGCGAGAGTACGAAGCAGATCAGCGCGACGACGGCGAGCATGGGTTTCTCCTCAGGTGAGTCCGAGTCCGTCGAGCCCACGATCGTCATCGAGCAGGCCGCATGCCTCGGAACAGTAGAGTTGGATGATCGGCCGGCCGTCCGTGGTGCGGGTGGTGATGCGGTAGCCGCCGGGCAGCTGCTGGCCGGGTGGTCCGGGCCAGGGCTGGTCGCAGCCGGGTCGGTCGCAGATGGGTGGGCCGGACTCGTCGGAGATCAGCATCTTGACGACCACACGGCTACCGCTTGAAGGCGATGACGGCGCCGACGATGAGCACCACGCACACCAGGAACGCGGCGAGGGCGTAGATGCTGCCGATGGTGTCCCGGCCACCCTGCTTCAGGTTTTCGATCGCCCCGACCCGCGCCTTGAGATCGTCGATCTTGTCGGACAGCGCACCGGCCGACGTCCGGAACAACTCGGATAGCTTGTTGATTGTCTCCGCTGTCGCCATCTCCGACTTGTTGATCGCCTTCGCGTTGCCCTCGTCCTGCTTGGCTGCGGCTTCCTTCTGCGCCGCGAACGCCGCATCGACGGCCACCTTGTTGTCGCGGGATTCCCGCTCTTGCCGGGTGTCCCTTTCCTTGAACTGGACGCCAACCGAGATGAGCCGCTCGTCCATCAGCTCCCGCAGGTGCGTCACCTCCTTGGTGACGTCGGTCGGCACCCGGTTGACCGTCTCGTTCAGCAGCCGGGTCGCCACGTCGATGGCCCGTAGCCGTTCGCGAAGCACGTCCAGCTGTCCGTCGACGTAGTCACGTTCCGCCTGCACCGCCCGGGCCAGGGCTTCCGTGGTCAGGATGGTTGGGTCGGGGGTGGGCGTGCTGTCGACCATCGCCACTACCCTCTATCAGCCGCAGCCGAGTTCGGCCCGCAGGTTGTGGATGTCCGCCGCCACCCGCTGCCCGGTCGGGGACTGCGGCGGGGTGGCCCGGTACGCCTCGTCCAGGGTGGTCAGCAGCTTGCACCAGCGCTGGTCGTTGGCCCGTTCGGCCTTGTCCTGCTGGCTGATCGACCAGTTGGTGTACACCACCCCGGCCAGGGACAGCGCAAGCATCGACACGACGATCGCCAGGAGCAGGTACCAACGCGGCATCGACAGCCGCCCGTTGCCGTGCCTGGGCTCACCCCTGGCGGTCGGGTTCTTGCGGAGGTCCGCCATCTCAGCGCCTCACGTACTCGGCGACGATGGCGACGATGACGGCTCCGGTGGTGAGGGCAGCGGAGACGGGGACGACGATGCGGGCGTATCCGATCCGCCAGTGCCGGTCGGCCGCAGCGACAGCAGCGACAGGGCCCCCGGGATGCCCAGGAGTGCGGCGCACACCAGCATCGCGGTTGGATCGACCTTGCCGGTCCATAGCTGCCAAGCGATCCCACCCGCCCCGGTAAGGGTGGACACCGCGTCCCTGGCCAGGGTCAATACGCGCTCTGCCTTCACGCACCGCCGCTCCTATCCCCGCTTGCGGTACCCACCGTTGAGCGGGTCGTGATGCCCTGCCACGGGGTCTAGGTGGCCGGGGTGTTGTGCGTGGCGTGAGGCCCGGTCAGGTGGCGAGGATGTCCGCGCCGGCCTGCGCTGCGGCGGCGAGCTTGGCCTGCAACGCGTCGAGGCGGGCCAGGATCGCCGCCGAGTCGACATCCCCGCCGCCGGCATCCACGACCGCGCGGAGCGAGGCGATGTCGTTGTCCAGGTCGGCCACGGCCGCGGCGAGGGCGGCGTCCCGGACGGCGTCGGCCGCCGCGTACGCCTGGATCCGGTCGGCGATCTCCGCTTCGAGGTCGATCCCCCACACGTCCAGGTCCGCTGTCGGGCCGGTGACGAACACGTTGCCGCCGTTGCCGAGCAGGCCGAGCAGGCCGGCCTGATGGGTCTGACTGTTGCCGACGGCGGCCACCCAGGCGGCCGGGATCGGCCGGCGGGTCTGCCCGTCGACCAGCCATACCTGCGGGCTGTCGCTGGCCTTGATGAGCATCTGCACGTCGGTGCCTCCTGTCGTGACGGCTGAGGGTGCGCCCTCGAAGTACTCCTCAAGCAGCGCCAGGTAGCCGGCGTTGCGGCGCCCTTCGCTGTCCCGGAAGAACGAGAAATGGGTGTGGTACAGGTGCGAGCTGTCGCCGGTCGAGCGGATGCCGAGCCGGTCCCAGCGGCGCACCGTCTTCCCGTCCGGCGTGTAGATGATCTCCCGGATGTCGGTTGCCCGCGGGTCCCCTGCCTCGCAGCGGCCGACCAGGAACAGCGACAGCCCCCGCAGTGTCTTCCCGTCGCGGTTGAAGTCGCCGATGTCCAGCGCGCTGGCCGCGTTGGTGCCCGGCCGGTCCCGCGGCGACTCCCGCTTCGAATAGTCGGAGGTCAGCCGCCCGACCGCGGCCAGAGCATCGTTCCCGACGTGGTAGCCGTCCGGGTGGTTGTCGTCGCCGGCGACACCTACCGCGTTGGCCGGCAGGCCGGTGCGACCCATCACGTACTGGCGCACCGCGAGCAGGTCGGCTGGCGCGTAGGTCATGACTGCCCCCGAGGTTGATGCCTGCCCCCAGGCGGGGACGATGATGTCGGACCGGTCCACCGGCGTGCCGCCGATCCGGGCCGGGGCGCGCTGGATCAGGTGGGCGCGCGGGTGGTCGCGGGCGTTGCGACCGCCCGACCAGGCCCGGGACATGCCGGCCTGCCAGAACACCTCGACCAGGTCGGCGTCGGCGCAGCGTTGCAGCGCATCCCACGGCCCGTACACACCGGGCCGGTACCCGGCGGCGTGTAGGGCGGCGGCGAACGCGGCCACGTAGTCCCGGCAGGCAGGCCAGTCCGCGGCCGCCAGGTCGAAATCGCAGGAGCCGAAGACGGTGGCACCGGGCGGGTAGCCCAGATCCGTGGCCTGCCGTCCCGCCTCGACGCCGTGCTCCCGACCCGCTGCGGCGCCGCCGAGCCAGTCCGTGGCGTACGACTCCCAGACCAGGGTCACCCGCAGCCCGGCGGCCAGCAGGTCCCGGTACTCCCCCGCCTTGATGCGTTTCCAGTCGCCCCGCCCGAGCGGGGCCAGGTAGCGGCACACGTCGGTGACACCGGCCGCGAGCAGTGCTGCCGGGGCGATGGGGCCGGATGCGTAGTCCACCGCCAGCACCACGCGGGCACCCCCTGATCAGCGTTTGGCGAGGACGTTGAGCCGGCGTGCGATCCCACGCAGGACGGAACGTGCGTCGAGGGCGACGTCGCCGATGACGACGTTCACGGTCTCGACGTCGTTGTCGTCGAGGCTGATGTCGATCTCGAAGACTCGGACCTTGACGACCTCGTTCAGCCGGCCGGCCTTGACTGCGAACGTCACGTAGTCGCCGAGCCAGAAATGCGACGGGCCACCCCAGGCGTCCGGCGCCAGGGTGACGGTGTAGGTCGGGACCGGCATGGACGCCCGGGCCAGGTTCGTCGCCGCGGTCTGGGCCACCATGTCCGCGGTGGTGAGTTGGGTATCGCTGTACTGCGCCTCCCAGCGGCCCTCGGGTGCTGCGGCGAGGCCGGGCACGGAGGTGATGACGGGGGTGACTCCGTCGGCGCCGGACTGGCGGATGGCGTTGGCGAACTGGGCCGGGTCCCAGGCCCGGGTCATCTGGGTGACGATGCCGCCGTAGTCGAGGACCGCGCCGACGTCGGAACCGCGCTGCGGGTAGTAGAGGTTGGCCTGCAGGTCGGCGTCGATATCGAAGTCGAACCCGTTCGCCATCTGACCGAGCTTCTTGATCGACTCCCAGACCGTGTCGCCGGCGGTGAACGTCACCGACGGGCGCACGACCCCGGTGGTCGGCCAGGCCCCTTGGACGATGCCGAGGTTCCCGCCGTCGAGTGCCTGGGTGTCCTGGATGAGGTTCCACGCGATCGTGGACTGCTCGACGCTCGTCCAGGTCCGGTCGGCCTGCAGGAGCCGGCGCAGGAGAACCTCGCGGTAGTCGCGGCAGGCGACGGTCAGGTCATACGCGGCGATGTCGAGTTGGTCGCCGATGTTCGCGACCCGGCCGCGGAAGAGGTTGGTGCCGTCCCGATACACCCACAGGTCGGTGATCAGGTCTTCGAGGCGCAACGCTTCCGCGCTGTACCCGCTCGTGTTGAAGCTCGCCTCGTGCGGGTCGAGGAGTTTCAGCTTCAGCGACCGCGAGGTGGCCTCGGTGAGTTCGGCCTCCGGCGCCCCACCACGGCCGGCGAGGTCCGCGAGGGCCGACACGCCGGCCTTCCACGGCCCGACCGACCACGACCACCGTGCCACGTCAGTCCGGTGGTATCAGCAGCGACGGGTCGGCGATCCAGCGGATCACCGTGACGAGGGCGGCCCAGTCCTGATCGCTCTGCGCCTTGGTTACCAGTCGCGCGGCGGCGGCGCGGACCGCGGTGATCTGGGACCGGCTCCGCCCGTCGGTGGTCAGGCCGTAGACGGTGCCGTGGTCGGTCAGCCACTGCGCCCAGATCAGGGTCGCCGTCGGTGGGGTGTCCACGTCGATGACCTCGCCGGGGGTGTCCGGGATCAGCATGTTCGCTAGGGAAACGCTGACACCGGGGACGATCGAGGTGATCCGCCAGGACCGTGTCGCCATGGGTGTCCTCCGCCTACAGGTTGGTGCCGGAGTTGGCGGCGACCGGGCCGAGATCCTCGATGAGCAGATCGATCGACGGGTTGGCGGCCATCTGGACCGTGCCGGCACCGCCGACTCGGGCGACGGTGAGCATGACGGTCAGGGTGAGGTTCGCCGTCGGGTAGTAGTAGCCGACGGCGGTCGCGGTGTCGGCGGTGAAGCTGGTGGTGTTGTCGCGGCCGGAGTTGAGGGTGGTGGAGCTGGTCGTCGGGGTGGTGCCGTCGATGGTGTAGCGCAGGATCGCCGAGATCGTGTCCCCGGCGGAGGTGCTG
>Ga0163163_10004331_pt1 | contig 12088 bp, 12 predicted proteins | sample S65metaG_FD_119766 | JGI IMG/M metagenome (GOLD analysis project Ga0163163, IMG submission 119766) | Switchgrass rhizosphere microbial communities from Kellogg Biological Station, Michigan, USA - S6-5 metaG | ecosystem: Host-associated > Plants > Roots > Rhizosphere > Soil | place: USA... | reverse complement strand
GCCGGCGAGCACCTGGGCCTCGGTCATGAACCCTGCGCGGGTGTTCTCGTCCGCGGGCATCACCTTCACCGCGACGTCGCGGTTCAGCAGGCGGTGCCGGCCGGCTAGCACCAGCCCGAACCCGCCGGCGCCGAGCCTCCTGCCGATCTCGATGTTCGGCAGCGCAGCGGTCACCGACTCCCGCTCGACGATCACCTGGCTCGCCGCCCGGAGCGCCCAGACCGCCGGGACAACTGGGCCACCCGGGCACCTCCCGACATTTCCCTTGTGGTGGTGCCGGCATCGTAGCTACTGCCGCCGCAGCCCGTCCCCGCTCCGCCCCGGAAACGGATCTCCCGTCACAGGCTCACGCCAGCTCGATCGCCCACCTGACGGTCATGCCGGCAGCTTCACCGCCGTCGTCAGACCCACCCAGCCGCAGGGGAGCTGCGCGCTCACCTTCCGCGACTCCGGCGAGGCGAGGGCCTGGTCACGGCACCTCAAGGCCGAGGTCCTCGCCGACGCCCGCCAGCGCGGGCTGAGCCGTCGCCGGTTCTCCGCCCAGGTGAGCAGCGTGCTCGCGCTCGCCGCCCTCGCGGCGACGGCTGCAGTGCTCGCCGCCACGGTGCACTACGACCACAGAACACATCCGCAGGAAAGCCCGGTGGTCGGCGCCACCGTCGTGACCTTCCTCGTCCTGACGGTGCTGTCCACCGTCTCACGGGGCGAGCGTGACACCCCGGCCGGCCGGGCCGCGGCCGAGCGCTGGCTGGGGCTGCGGGACTTCCTGCGCGGCGATGAGGCGTTCGCGCAGCTGCCGCCGGCCGCGTCGTCGTCTGGGACCGCTACCTGCCCTACGGCAGCGCGCTGGGCGTAACCCCTGTCTGCGACGAGGCCACCGACCTGGGCATGGCCGACCGGACCCTGCTGTGGTCGACATTCGGTGGCCGCTGGCACCAGGTGCGGGTGCGCTATCCACGTGCCCGGGGCCGGTTCGGCCAGGACGCCGTCTCGCTGGCCGTCGGGGCCGTCGGCCGCTTCGTCGCAGGCTTCGTACTGCTGTACATCCGCGGGCAGGAGCCCGTCGGCCTGGACGGCGAACGGGCTGACGGCGTGTTCCCGACGCTCTTCCTACTCGCAGGTCTCTACCTGACCGCGCGTGGGGTATACCGGCTGGTCCGGGTGGCCTTCGACCAGTCCTCGCCGGTCACGATGACCGGCGAGGTGCTGTGGGACCAGGTCTGCCGCATGAAGCGCGAGAGCAATGACGAGGATGCCGAGACGGTGCCCTGGCTCTATTACCTGGCCGTCGACGACGGAGACACCGACGGCTCCGGACGGCCCGCCACGATCGCGTGGGGCGCTCCATCGGAGCTGGGGGACCGTTACCACGTCGGTGACGTGGTGCGGCTGACCGCTCGGCCGTGGAGCCGGCGGGTCCTGGATCTCGCCGTCGTCGAGAAGAGCCGGTCGCGGCAACTGCCGGTGGAGACCGCCGACGACTCGACCGAGCAGCTCATCGCCGAGGCGATGGGGGGCGCGAAGACCGGGCAGCGGCAGCCGAGGTAGGGGCGGGCGTGCCATCCGCGGACGGGCTGTTGACCGTCGACGAGGTCGGCTGGGCCCTCGGCCGGCAGGTGACGGTGGCCGAACTGCCGCTGGTCACACCCAGGTCGATGTCGATCCGGCTGTTCGCAGTGGACGGCCGCCGGGCCGTGACGGTAGTCGTCGGCAGGGGTCTGGCGGCCCGGCTCGCGATGGGCCGCGGCCGTGGTGGGACGCCGCTGCAGGGCGTCGGCGAGGAGGCGTACCAGGGTGACGGGTGGGCCATCGCGCGCGGCGGCGACCGGGTGGTGCGCGTCCAGGTGGAGAACGGGTTCGGCCCCTTGCACCCGGGCCGCCTGACCTGGCTGTTGTCGACCGCGGTGAGCCGCCTGCCCGACGACCAGCCTCGCCGTGACCGCCCCGTCGATTCCTCGTCATAGCGACGAGAAGCCGGCAACCTGGGGCAGGCCCCAGCCCTTGGGGGCGGGAACTCGGTGATCGGGTGGAGTCTCAGGCGCCAGGAAAACGAAAACTCCACCCGACCATGAGGTACCGGCATTGCCCGCACGTTCACGGGCCATGGGCACCGCCGCCCCCGAGCTACGGCGGTGCCCACAGCGACGCGCTTCCCGCTTGCGGCCGGTAGGGAAGCTCGCTGCCTATTGGACGCCACGGTCGGGCGCCACGTTGCTCGGTCTTTGCCGAAATCTGCGCCACGTCCCAGCTGGCAGTCGGGCGCAGGCTCGGCCGCGGACGCGCCGGGCTCAGCGGTGGCTGCCGCCGAGCTGGAGGCCGATGACGCCGAGAATGATGAGGGCAAGGCAGCCGGCCTTGAGGACGGTCATCTCTTCCTCGAACGCGAACACACCGATCGCGGCGACGATCGCGGTGCCGACGCCGGACCAGATTGCGTACGCGACCGCCAACGAGATCGCACGCAGCGCCCGGGACAGCAGATAGAACGACACCGGGTAGCAGACAGCGACGATCAGGGTCGGCCCGAGCCGGGTGAAGCCATTGGACTGGCGCAGCGCCGTCGTCGCCACGATCTCCAGCGCGATGGCCAGGGCAAGCTGCAGGGCCGCGAGCACTATCCGACCCTAGCCCGCAGATCCGCTGGCAGCGGTCCTGTTTCGGTTACGTCACGCGGCATTCGGCCGACGTCCGGCCGGCGTCCTCGCCACCGGGTACCCGCGGTGGCGAGGACCGTACCCGCGGTGGCGAGGACCGCCGGGGACGGCTACCAGGGGCGACCGCCGGGCTGGCCGAACAGTCCGCCGAGAGCTCCGCCGAGGCCGCCCTGCAGGTGGCCGGGCTGGCCGTGGCCGTGCGGGTTGCCATGACCACCGAGCTGGTTGCCGGCGAAGCCGCCCTGGCCGACGCCGAACAGGCCGGCCGCGCCGCCGCCGGCCAGCGCCTGATACGGCGGCAGCAGCTCGGACGGCTGGACGACGGCGAAGCCGTCGCCGGTGAACTGCATCTGCCAGCTCTCGCCGGTGTTGCCGCGCGGCTTCCACGCGGACGTGGACGTGACGGCCGCCTCCATCGAGACCTGCAGGCCGCTCGACCAGCCGACGACCGCGTCGGCGTCGGCGAAGTAGTAGTTCTGCGGCGTGACCCGCATGACCAGCGGCGCGCCCGTGACGCACAGCGCGACCTTGCCACGGCCCGTGAGCTCGATCTGGTAGCTGCCCACTCCGGCCATCCCGACGTGGCTCTGGATCCGGACGATCGACCAGGACAGCCCCATGTCGAAGGCGAGCACGTTGCGGCCGTCGATCGTGAAGCCGTCACGGCCGTCGAGGTCCAGCAGGAAGACGTCCTGCGCCTGGTTGGCGAGGTAGACCGTGCCGGCGCCGTGCACCTTCATCAGGTGCAGGCTCTCCCCGTCACCGAAGAGGTGGCTGAAGTGGCCTGCCCAGCCCTCCCACTGGCCGTCGAAGTGAACGCCACCCTGGTAGGCGATCATGGAACCGGCACGCGCGTAGAACTCGCGCATGCCCGAGGCTCCGAGGTTGGCCTTGAGCATCTTGCCGTTCTGCAGGGCGAACGGCTCGGTGCTGCGCACCTCGGGGTTGTCCAGCAGGGAGCTGCGGATCCCGGCGCTGGGGTTTCCCATGCCCGGCCCGCCCATCCCCGGCGGCGGCGGCATCCCCTGCGGGAAGCCGCCTCCCGGCGGCGGTGGCATGCCCTGCGGGAAGCCGCCGGGGGCCCCTGGCCCGCCGGGCGCAGGCGGGTAGCCACCGCCCGGAGCCGGCGGGTAGCCCTGCTGACCTGGGGGTGGCGGGTAGCCCTGACCGGGGGGTGGCGGGTAGCCGCCGCCGGGAGGCGGGGGCGGGTAGCCGTGGCCGGGCGGCGGCGGGTAGCTCATGACGACGTCCTTCCAGCCACGGCCGGGCCGGCAGCCCGCGCGGCCCGGCGGGCAGCGACGGCGGTCGCGGGAACGAGAGCGAGAACAGCGGCGGGCACGAGAGCGGCGGCGGGCACCTGGATGGCGGTGGACACGGTCAGCCTCGCACCGAGAAGTTCGGGCGCTCGTCCTCGCTCGGCTGCACGACGACGAAGCCCTGGCCGGAGAAGCCGAGCTGGAACGCCTCACCGGAGCCGCGGCCGAACATGCTGCCGAAACCGGCGGTCCGCCGCTTCTCGATGTGCAGGCCGTCGGTGTAGGCGACCAGCGCGTCCGTGTCGACGAAGGTCGGCGCCTCGCGGGTGTCCAGCATGATCGGGTTGCCCTTGGAGACCATGGCCACCCAGCCGGGGCCGGGGGTGTTGTTGCGGATGACCACGTTGAACATGCCCATGCCGGACAGCATGGTCACCCCCTTCACCCGCTCGATGCCCCAGTTCAGGCTGGCGTCGAACGCGAGGATGTTCTTGCCATTGACGGAGACCGCCTCGTTCGGGGTGAGCTGCAGGACGATGACGTCCTTGCCGTAGTCGGCGAGGTAGAGCAGCCCTTGGCCGCGCGCGGTCATCAGCGGCACGCCCTCGCCGGTGGCCCAGCTGCTCGCCAGCCGGCGGACCTCGGGCGGCTGGGGGTCGAACTCGATGAGTCCCTCATACCCGATCATCGAGCCGGAGCGGGCGAACAGGTCGAAGCCCGGCCACATGACCACCTTGGCGATCTTGGATCCGTGCCGGCTCATCCGGTCCATGACCGGGGTCGGCCCATAGTGGTCGATCAGCTGTCCGTGCACCGCGATACCCCGTCAGACCTCGTAGGGCTGGACGACGATGAAGTGGCCGCCGCCCATGGCCTGGAACTGCATGTTGAACGTCTCCCCGCTCTCCGTGTGGTAGATCTGCCGGGAGATGCCGACGTGAGACGAGACGCTGACCCGCTGGCCGACCGTCCAGGCGACGAGGGCGTTGATGTCCGCGAACGTCGGCCCCTGCACGGGCAGCGTCACCGGCATGCCCTTCGTCATCACGACGACGGTGCCGGGACCGGTCATCTCGAAGTGGAAGACGCCGCCGCCGGGGATGCCGGCGCTCTCGATCCGCTTCACCTCGTTGGTGATGGTCGAGTCGAAGGCGAGCACGTTCTTGGTGTTGACGCAGAGCTTCTGGCTCTGGCCGAGCTCGACGATGTGCAGGTCGGACGCGTCCTGGGCGAGGAACACCTCGCCCTGGCCCTTGCATGTCATGAGCTTCAGGCCCTGGCCTGTCAGCTTCTCCTCGATCATGCCGCGCAGGCCGCGGCTCTTGTAGTCGAACTCGATGGTGCCCTGGTAGGCGACCATCGCGCCGCGCAGCGCCATCGCGTCCGGCCCCAGGCGGACCTTGACCAGCTTGCTGTTCTGCAGCACCCAGCGACCCTGCGCCTGGTTCTCCGCGTACGGAGTCAGGCTCGCCATCGCGCCCGGTGGCACCGGCTGCGCCTGCGATGGCGGCGGCTCCTTGTACAGGTTCACCAGCGGCGACGCGGCGCCGGCCGCGGCCGGCACGGGCGCCGCCGGCACGGGCGCCGCCGGCGGCTGGCCGTAGCCCGGTTGCGCCGGTGGCTGGCCGTAGCCGGGCTGAGCCGGTGGCTGGCCGTAGCCGCCGGGCTGCGGCGGCGCCGGCGGCCGAGCGGCCGGCGCGGGCGGCGGCGGGGCGAAACCCGGCGCGGGCGGCGGGGCGGCGGGGGCCTCGTCGGCCACCTCGCCGCCGAAGGAGCGGATCAGCTCGGCGAGGCCGCCGGCGAAGCCCTGGCCGTTCGCGGTGACCCGCCAGACGCCCTTGCGGTAGACGTCACCGATCATGACTGCGCGCTCGGTGGTGAAGTCGGCCCCGGTGAAGGGGTAACGCATCACCTCCTGGCCGCCGACGACGATCCGGAAGTAGCCCGAGGTGATCTGGCTCGCGCTGCCGGCGCTGTCGAGCGCCGCGCAGAACGACAGCTTGTGGATCGAGGGTGGCACCGCGCCCAGGTTCAGCCGGAACGACTCGGTGTCGCCCGACTGCGCGCCGAGCAGCTGGATCGACCCCTCCGGCGACTTCGGCTGGTTGAAGAACACGAAGTACCGGTCGTCCGAGAGCCGGTCGTTCTCGTCCAGGCCGAAGCAGGAGATGTCCCAGCTGGTGCCCGGGGCGTTGACCTGGATGCCGATGTAGAGGTCGGTACCCTGCGTGATCGCGGACAGCTGGCTCTTCTGTCCTCGACCGAACTGCGTGACCACGCTGTTCCTCCCACCCCGCCCGCGGTCCTCGACCGCATTCCCGGCCGCCGACGCCCGGCCGCGGCCCGCGATCCGCGGCCCGCGCCACGGCCCCACCAGCCGCCGGCACCACCGACGTGACCGGCCCCATAGTCGCATCACCGGCCGGTACCCGATGCAGACCGGACTGACCGGAACCTAACAGTCCAAGTCCCCGGTCACCTCATCACCTGGCGTCGCCAAGGTGTCAGCCGGCGGACAGCGCCGGCACGGGCGCGCACGGCAACGATACCGACACACGTCGACGACGAGGTGGCGTCCACGCGGCGACGGCGAAGGCCGTCGAACCGGCACAGCCCGGTCCCGGCGACGGTCTGACGCAGGGCGAAGGCAACGCGGGAGTGCCATGGCCTTCCACGCGCACCCCCGGCAGCGGCCGTCCCGGTACAGCCGCGGCCTGTCCCCCGAGGCCGCCGCCAACCAGGACAGCCGTCAACGGGCCGTCGGCCCAGCGGCCTCGCTGTCGTCGCGGCCATGCCAGCCCTGGGCTCCCGGCCCGCCTGCGGCCGGGCCCACGGGCCCCACGGGCCCCACGGGCGCCGCCGCACCACCCGCCGCCCAACCGCCGTACCCGGCCCCTGCGGCATCGGGGGCCGGCGGGCGCGCTCCGTTCGGTCCGGCCGGCTCCGGCGGCTCGGCCGCCGGCCCGGCGCGGCGCGCCCGGTCGGACGACCGTGGGACCGGCAGCCACAGCGACAGGGCCAGGACGAGCAGCGCGCTCCCCGGCAGCACCAGGTAGAGGCCGGTCGCGCGTACCCGCATGTCCACGAGGTCGACGACGTAGCTGCCGGCGTTCGGCGGCAGCTGGTCCAGCACGCCGGGCGACCGGACCAGATGACCGACCCAGCCGGCGAGCAGCGCGCCCGCGAGGCCGCCGACCGCCAGCCCGGCGGGTACCGGCCAACCGCCGTCCGCCGCTCGGAGACGGGCGAGCAGGCCGGCGACGAGGCCGGCGCCGAGGCAGACGAAGCCGAAGGCCGCGTCGATGTCGGCCTGGGTCGTGAACGCGTTCTCGCTGCCGCTGATGCTGGCCGCGACGTCCAGGTGCGGCGCGACACCCGCCCACAGCAGGCCCAGCAGCGGCCCCGCGACGGTGAGCCCGAGCAGGCAGGCGATCCCGGCCCGCAGGTCGGGGCGCAGCCACAGCCGAAGGAGCCGGCCCGACAGGTCGCCGAGGTACGCCAGCACCCGCCCGCTCACGCGGTCCCCGCTCGGCGAAGCGCCCCAGCCGCCACCGCCAGGGTGGCGAGCGCGACCAGGGCGCATACCCCCAGGTCGAGGGCGACGACGCCCCAGCGGACCGCGGGCAGGAACGTCTCGGTCAGCGCGTCGACCGCGTAGCTGCTCGGCAGGGCGTCGCGCACGAGCCACCCGACGCCGGGTAGCCGGTCGGCCGGGATGATCCCGAGGAAGAGCACGATGCTCATCCCGAGCTGGCCCGCGACGGTGGCGAGCTCGGGGCGGGGCGCGAGCAGGCCGGCGGCGGCGCCGATGCCGGCGAGGCTCGCACCGGCGAGCAATGCCACCGGGGCAAGGATCCACAGGCCGGACAGCGGCAGGTCGAACAGCAGGGCGCCGGTGAAGGCGGTGACGACGACGCCGGGGGTGGCAACGGTCGCGTAGGAGGCGGCCGTGCCGAGGACCACGGCGGTACCGGGAATCGGCAGGGTCAGGTAGTAGTCGAGCGCCCCGGCGGCGCGCAGCGCACCGAACCGCTGCGCGAGCAGGTTCAGCGCGACGAAGGCGACGACGAGCACGGTGCAGCCGGCGACGACCTGCGCACATGTCCTGACATCGGAGACGCTCACGACGCCGCGCAGCAGCAGGAGTATCCCGACCGACTGCAGCGTGGCGACGAACATCAGCGGCATCCGGGCGACCCGGCCGCGCGACAGCTGGCCGCGGTACACCGCGACGAAGGCCGCCGGGAAGGGCGTGCGGCCTGGCAGCGCTGGGACGACCGGCACCCCCGAGGCGACGGCATCGACGGCCAGGGCGCCGGCGGTGGCGGAAGCGGTGGCGGAAGCCGCGCTAGCGGGCATGGCCGCACCGTCGAGGATGGCCGCCTGCGCGCGGGCTACCCGGGCCGGCGTCGTCGGGAGGCCGCCGCGGGCGACGGGGGCCACGGTCACCGGAGCACCGGCCGGGGACGGGTGGAGGTCATGTGCGCTCCAGGTCGCGGGAGGTACCGCCGAGCGAAAGGTAGACGTCTTCCAGGGACGGCGTCGCCAGGCTGAAGTCGTCGAGGGCGGCGAAGGCAGGGCCGCTGGTGAGCAGGGCAAGCGCCTCGCGCGCCCGCTCGGGCGGCATCCGGACCGTCCAGCGACGGCCGGCGCGGCGCGCGTCGAGGCCCAGCCAGCGCACGGTCGGGTCGTCCTCCGGCGGGTCCTCGCGCCAGGCGAGCTCGAGGCGCACATCCGCGTCAACCAGTGCCTTGAGCCGGCCCGGGGTGTCGCAGGCGATCACCCGGCCGGTGTCGAGGACCGCGACCCGGTCGAGCACCGTCTCCGCCTCCAGCACGTTGTGGGTGATGAGGACCACCGTCACGCCGCTCTCGTCGCGCCGCCGCCGCAACGCGGCCCAGACCGCCCGGCGACTGCGCGGATCGAGCCCGGTCGTCGGCTCATCCAACACCAGTACCGGGCGGGCGCCGACCAGCGCCGTCGCGACGCAGGCCAGCCGGCGCTGGCCACCGGAGATCTTCCCCAGCGGCCGGTCGGCGACGCCGGCGAGCTCGAGCTCGTCGAGCACGGCGTCCCGTTCCGCTCGCGCGGCCGACCTCGTCAGGCCACGCATCCGGGCGGTGGTCTCGACGGCGGTGACGACCGGCAGCTCGGCCAGCGCGAGATCGCTCTGGCCAAGATAGGCGACGAGCCGTGCCGGCAGGTCCGGTCGCGCGACCACATCATGCCCGAACAGCTCGATGCTGCCCTCGTGCGGCCGCAGCAGTCCCATCAGCTGCCGTACGAGCGTCGTCTTCCCCGCGCCGTTCGGCCCAAGAATCCCGAACACCTCGCCGGCGGGAACGTCAAGGTCGATGCGGTCATTGGCGACCACCACCTTGTCCCCTGACCGATGCCGGCGCGTCAGGCTCCGGACGGCGAATGTGTGCACCCGCCCATTCTCCTGCACGATGGGGGCTGTTCGTACGCCCGCACTGTCCGCAACGTCACTCTCGACGCCGCGCACTTCTGCGCCCGGACTCCCGCGGCCACGAAAGCGGACTGATGTCACACCGTCCGAACGTCGCGAACCGCCCATCCGTGCCCGTCACGGACGCCGCACGCGCGAGGACCGACGACCTGGCGGGCCAGGCCAGGCCAGGCCCGGGCCGGCGCTAAACGGCGCTGCTCATCCAGACGACGATGTCGAGCATCCGCAGGGGGGTGACGGGCGGGCCGCCGGCGGGGACGAGGGAGCCCAGGCGCTGGAACTCCTCGGCGTTCTCCCGCAGGTCGTACTGCATCGCGCGGACCAGCAGCTGCATGTACTCGCGCCAGGAACGGCCGTCCTTGGGCGCCGCCGGCACGCAGCTCTCGTGCTGGTAGAAGATCCGCACCTTGGAGTCGAACAGCGGGACGAGCGCGGGACGCTTGCGGTGCAGCACCTTGGCGATGAGCGAGCCCTTGACGTCACGGTCGGAGACGTCCGGGTCGTCCAGCGGGTCGTAGAGCGCGGCGACCAGGTCGAGGGTGACGTCGTCGGCCTCGATCAGCTCGATCCCCGGCGGCAGCTTGTCCAGGGCGCGCTGCAGCAGGGGAAGCAGCGCGGTGAGGGTGTGCATCCGGTCGACGTCGACGCCGGCGCCCAGCAGGCAGGGGGCGAGCAGGTCCCCCGTGCAGAGCAGGTCGGGATCGCCGTTCGTGACCAGGCCGTCGTAGTACGGGTAGGCGTAGCGCAGCCCACGCCTGCGTGGCCCGACGTACTCCTCGAGCAGGCTCTCCGCGTCGAAGACCTCCCGGGTGCCCATCGCCAGCTTCACCGAAAGCTCCTCATCCTTCACGTCGGGTGCCGTCCCTGGCACGCGGGCGTCCCCGGTCCGTGCGACCACGACCGGGTCTCCCCCGGTGCCGGGCAGCGCGAGCCCGTTTCTCCAAACAGTACGGCCGAACGTGGCGCTCTGTGACCATCCGTCGGGATCGTCACTGATCATCCCGAGCGCCCAGCAGCGATCCCCGCACGCCACTTAGGTGGGTACGGGAATCTCATCATCTCCCGCCCCGTCCTCCCCGGGAAGCATCCGGTTGGCACACCGCAAGAGCGTCGACCGGCCATTCATGATCGTCCAGGTTGGACCGGCCGCGACGCGCGAATACGGACGGTGCCGCCCCAGGGGGAATTCGGCGCCTCCGGACGACGAGCCACCGCGATGTGGTGACCTGGTCGATATGGACGCGCTCCCCGTCGACACCAGGTCAGTCGACGCCCGGTCAGTCGACACCGGGCCAGTTGTCGTGTCGGTCGCCGCCTGCCTCCGGGGCGACGACGGCGGCAGCCCCACCGCCGTCCTCGTCGGCGACGCCCGGCTGGACGACGCCGAGCTGGCACGGATTCCCGGGCGGGCCGGCACCTCGCACCTCGCCGTCGTCGCGCCGCGGGCGAGCGAGCACGGCGCGTACGCCGTCCGGTTCTTCACGGCGACGGGCGAGCTGCCCGGCTGCGGCCACGGGACCGTGGCGGCGATCGCCGTGCTCACGCTCCAGGCGGCGGGGACGGTCTTCCATGGACTGTTGCGCATCGCCGGCAGGGACGTCGAAGCCACCGGCACGACCGGCGGGGTGGGCGTCGTCGAAGCCTGGTTCGACCAGGGAGTCGTGGAGCAGCGCGCCGTCGCGCGCGCCGAACGCGACGCGTTCCTGGCCGCCCTCGGCCTGGAGGAGGACGCGCTGCACCCCGAAGACGACGTCTTCGTCGCCTCGCCCGGCCGGGAACGTCTGATGATCCCTGTCACGGACCGCGCCGTCCTGGCCGGCATCCGTCCCGACCAGGAGCGGCTGGCCGCCGTGAGCCGCCGGCACGGGCAGCTCGGCTGTTTCGTCTACGTCCCGCCGTCGGGCGCCGAGCCCATCGCGGCGGCACGGATGTTCGCCCCCGCCATCGGGGTGCCCGAGGACGTCGCCAACGCCAACAGCACCGGCTGCCTCGCCGCGCACCTCCTGCGCAGCGGCGAGGACCCGACGGTCGCCGTCGACCAGGGCGACGCCCTCGGACGCCCCTCCACCGTCCGTGCCACCGCCACCCGTACCGCCCGCGGCATCCTCAGCCACGTCGGGGGCACGGCCCGAGTCGTCTCCTAGTCCTTCCCGGACCTCGCCCAGCAGCTTCCTCGGGCCCTCGCGGCACGTCCGGGCCTCGGGTCACGGCCTAGCGCAGCGGCCTGAGCCGGCGAGCTGGCGGCGGGAACAGCCCTCCGTCACCGGACGCGTACCTTCTGGCCGGGGAGGATTTTCGACGCGTCGGCCATGTTGTTGAGCCGGGCGAGCACCTGCCACGTCGTGCCGAAACGGGCCGCAATGCCGGTCAACGTGTCGCCTGGCCGCACCTGGTAGGTGGCCTCCGTGCGTCCTGGCGCCGTGATGGCAGGCGCCGGCGGCGTGGGTGGTGTCACGCCGCCACTGCCCGTCGCGTAACGCCGCCAGGCGGCGGCGTCGCCGAAGAAGACATTGAGGTCGAGAAATCCGCTGAACCCAGGACTCGGGGCGTAGCCGGGCAGGCGGCCCGACTGGGTGTACTGAAAGATGACCGCCGACGGGATCGCCGGGTGCAGGTCCTGCCGGAAGCCGGCCACCGGCGTCGGCGGTTGTCCCAACTTGTCGAGCGGGTAGTTCGCGCACCATATGCCACAGTCCAGCTCGGTCGCG
>Ga0163163_10004329_pt1 | contig 12092 bp, 8 predicted proteins | sample S65metaG_FD_119766 | JGI IMG/M metagenome (GOLD analysis project Ga0163163, IMG submission 119766) | Switchgrass rhizosphere microbial communities from Kellogg Biological Station, Michigan, USA - S6-5 metaG | ecosystem: Host-associated > Plants > Roots > Rhizosphere > Soil | place: USA: Michigan... | reverse complement strand
CTGTTTGAGGAAGGCGATTTCCTCGGCGGTCGAGGTGCGTCCGAGCACCGCATTGCGATGTGGAAATCGGCCGAAACGGTCGATGATCGCCTTGTGGCGCAGTTCGTAATCGAGATTGACGGGTGCTCGCCCGCGAAACAATTCGACTGCGGTCGCGTGAATACGCTGCGACTCGCTGTGCATATATGGCATGTAGATGAACGCGCGGCGTTCTGGCGCTATCTGCAGATCCACGCTGTTGCGCACGGCTTCCTGCGCGAGCGCCAACGCGAGCGGATCGCAGACGAACGCGCGCGCATCGTCGCGGTGCAGATTCCGCGAGAATTGATCGAGCACGATGATCTCGGCGAGTCGACCCGGCGCGGTCTCGCGCCAGGTCCAAAGTTCCGCCCGGCTTGCCGCGGCATGGAGTTCGGCGAAGCGTACCCGCACCGCCTGATCAAACGCGGGATCGTGCTGCCACCACTGTTGTGGTGAGGTCTCCTCGAACCAGAAATGCAGCACATCATCGGGCGTCATGGCCCGATGATGCCGCAGCCGTGGTCACGGAAACAATCGCGGTCTTGCTTCAGGCCTTGCGCTGATCGCGTCCGCCACTCCGCCACTGGCGCGGCTGCTTCTGCGCCGCCGCATGGCCGTTGTTCGGCTTATGCGGATGCGAACGACGCGCATGATTCGGATTGCGCGGCTTACCCGGCGATGGGGTATTCGCGTCCAGGCGCAGCGGCTGGTTCGGCTCGTAGCCGGCCACGTTCTCGATTGCGATGTCCTGCTTGAGGACACGACGGATATCGCGCAGCAGGCGCACATCTTCCTGGGCCACCAATGAAACCGCGAGGCCTTCGGCGCCGGCGCGACCAGTGCGGCCGATGCGGTGCACGTAGTCCTCGGCGACCATCGGCAGATCATAGTTCACCACGATCGGCAGCTGGTCGATGTCGAGGCCGCGCGCGGCGATATCGGTCGCGACGAGCACGATGATTTTGCCGCTCTTGAACTCCTTGAGCGCCTTCGTGCGTGCGTTCTGGCTCTTGTTGCCATGAATCGCAGCGGTGCGCAGGCCGGACTGGTCCAGGAACTTGCACAGTTTGTCCGCGCCGTGCTTGGTGCGGCTGAACACCAAGGTCTGGCGGCGGCTATCGGCGGCGAGCAGGTGCAGCAGCAGATCGCGTTTGCGCGTCGCCTCGACCGGATGCACGCGATGCGTGATCGTGGCGGCTACGCTGTTGCGTGCAGCGACCTGGATTTCTGCCGGATTGCGCATGAACTGCGCGGCGATCTGCTTGATCTCGTCGGCGAATGTGGCCGAGAACAACAGCGTCTGGCGCTGTTTCGGCAGAACGCCGAGAATGCGCTTGATCGCCGGCAGGAAGCCCATGTCGAGCATGCGGTCGGCTTCGTCGAGCACGAGGATTTCGATGCCGGACAGATCGACCGTGCGGCGTTCCATGTGGTCCATCAGGCGGCCCGGCGTGGCGACGAGCACATCGACGCCGCGGCGCAGCGCGTCCATCTGCGGTCCCATGCTGACACCACCGAAGATTGTCGTGCTGAACATGCGCACGTGCTTGGCATATGCGCGCAGGCTGTCGTGCACCTGCGCGGCGAGTTCGCGCGTGGGAGTGAGGATCAGCGCGCGTGGCTTGCGCTTGGCGTTGGCGGGCGCATTGGTGTTGGCCGCGAACAGACGCTCCAGCAAAGGCAGGGCGAACGCGGCGGTCTTGCCGGTGCCGGTCTGCGCGCCGGCGAGCAGGTCGCGGCCGCTCAGAGCAGCCGGAATCGCAGCAGCCTGGATCGGCGTGGGCGTGGCATAGCCTTGTTCGGCGAGCGCGCGCAGCAATACGGGCGAAAGCCCGAGGGTGTCGAAAGACATTGTGGAAAACTCCAATAGTTTGCGAGCGGCATCAGCCGCTTGCAGAAAAACCCGGAGCGTTCCCAGTGAACCGCGCCGCAGGCAATAAGCCTAGCCATCCCGTCAGAACGGGAGATTCGGAAAGGGCGTCGGTACCGAGTGGTGCAGGTGATCGCACGAGAAAACTCGTGAGGGATCAACCATAAGGGAAAAACGGAGGGTCGACGCAGTTCTTGGTCTGTAAGGACTTCGAACGAGGCGCAGTATACCTGAAGATGCTGCGGTGCGCCATCTGGGAGGCTGGCGTAGTGGTTCTTGCTACGCCAGCTCCTTGCCGCGAGCCAAGCACCCTTACTTCAGGATCAATTCACGGATCAGCCGTCCGCCAAGAATTTCGCGCATCGAGCCGCGGTCGGCAAAACCCTGATTCTGCTTGTCGAGATTGCCTTCGAATTTTTCGGAGATCGCATCGGTTTTTTCGTTGAGATTGTCCAGCGCCGCCATATTCGCATAGGTAACCGAGAGGATCAGATCGGCATCATGCGGGTCGCGCGCCTGGTTGCCGTATACCTTGTAGCCTACGATGACCTTGGCCTTCATAAAGGCCTCGTTCTCCGCCTTGAACGTCGTATCCAGCCATTTCATGTAGTTGTCGAATTGTCCGTCCTTGATCTTGACGTATGTGATTTGTGTGACCGGGCCTTCCTTGTATGCGCGGCCGTCGTCGGCAGCGATTGCTTGGGTGCAAAACGCGCACGCAAGAGCCGTCGCGAGCAATAGTCTCGATTTCATAAATGTCCCCATTGAATGCCGCCGCATTGCGCAGGCGGTGGGTACACGCTACGCCTGTAGCTTCGGGGCGTCAAAAGAAGCACGAAGCGTGCCGGACTCGATGGGGTTGGTGTTCAATGGAAATCGCGCGAGGCGAACGAAAACTCCGGCAGCAGTGCACTATAGTCGTGCAGGCGATCGGCGATCAGATGATGCACGCCATCGACCGCTTCGAGCTTGCCGTCCACCGCCATTACGGCCGATTCGATCAACACGCGATGCTGTTTCTCGGCCAGCCGTTGCCAGACCACGACGTTGACGATGCCGGTTTCATCCTCGAGCGTGACGAACGTGACGCCCTTGGCCGTGCCCGGGTGCTGGCGTACGGTGACCAGCCCGGCGCAACGCAGCCGGCGGCCGTGGTTTTCCTCGTGCGTGGTCACGCGTGCGGGTACGACGCGCCGGCGCGCGAGCGCGGGGCGGATCAGCGCGAGCGGATGCAATGTGAGCGAAAGTCCTTGCGTGGCGTAATCGGTCAGCACGTCTTCGCGCAGTGAAGGTGCGCGCAACGTGATTTGTGTTTCGCTAGCCGCCGCGCCGGCGAGCATTGGCAACGGCAGCTCTGCGCCGGCCGAATCCCAACGCGCGCGATAACGATGGCCGCTCAAGCTGCGCAAGGCGCCGGCATTGGCCAGACGCGCGCGTTCGCCAGCATTGAGCCGTGCGCGCTCGGTCAGGTCTCTGACATCATGGAACGGCGCGATGGCGCGTGCCGCGACGATGCGTTCGGTCAGTATTTGCGAGACGCCGTTGATCTGGCGCAAACCGAGACGCAACGCTCCTGATTCAAGTGTGCAATCCCAATCACTAATCGTCACATCGACGGGCAGCGCGCGCACGCCGTGCCGCTGCGCATCCTGGATCAGCTGCGACGGCTGATAAAAACCCATCGGCTGCGAGTTCAGCAATGCACAAGTGAAAGCAGCCGGGTGATAGTGCTTAAGCCAGCTCGATGCCCAGGCCAGCAGCGCGAAACTCGTGGCATGCGATTCGGGAAACCCGTATTCGCCAAAGCCCTGGATCTGCTGGAAGATCTGTTGCGCGAATTCACGGTCGTAACCGTTTTGATCCATGCCGCTGAAAATGCGCTGCTCGAAATGTTCCAGGCCGCCGCGACGGCGCCATGCGGCCATCGAGCGGCGCAGCTGGTCTGCTTCGCCGGGGGTGAAATCGGCGGTGACGCGCAGCAGCTCCATCACCTGTTCCTGGAAGATCGGCACGCCGAGCGTGCGTCCGAGCACTTCGCGCACGCGCGAGTCATGCGGCCGCGCCTCGCGCTCGAAACGTGACTGAGGGTATTTGACTGCGTGTGGATTTTTACGACGCGTCAGATAGGGGTGCACCATCTGGCCCTGGATCGGACCGGGTCGCACGATCGCCACTTCGACGACGAGATCGTAGAAACATTGCGGTTTCAGTCGCGGCAGCATCGACATTTGCGCACGCGATTCGATCTGGAATACGCCGACGGTATCGGCGTCGCAAATCATTTTGTATACGTTTTTGTCATCGTCCTGCGGAATATCGTGCAGGCTCGGCTTGGCGCCGGCATAGGAAAGTTGCCACTGGCCGGTCGCCTGTAGCAAGTCGAGGCATTTGCGCAAGGCCGTCAACATGCCGAGCGCCAGCACGTCGACTTTGAGCAGCTTCATCGTCTCCAGATCGTCCTTGTCCCACTGGATGATCGTGCGTTCCGGCATCGCCGCGTTCTCTACCGGCACGAGGTGATGCAGCGGTCTTTCCGAAATTACGAAGCCGCCGACGTGCTGCGAAAGATGGCGCGGAAAGCCACGCAGTTCCTCGGCGAGCGCGACGAGCTGTCTGATGAGGCGGCTGTCCGGGTCGAAGCCGCGCTCGCGCAACGCCGCATCGCGCGTCAGGGCGCTCGGCACGCGCGTGGAGATCGCGCTGAGCTGGTCGAGCGCATCATCGGACAGGCCGAGCGCACGACCGACGTCGCGCACGGCGCTTTTATGGCGATAACAGATCACGGTGGCAGCAATCGCGGCGCGGTCGCGGCCGTAAGTGTCGAATATGTGCTGGATGACCTCCTCGCGGCGCTCGTGCTCGAAATCGACATCGATATCCGGCGGCTCGTCGCGCTCGTCGGATAAAAAACGCTCGAACAGCAGATGGCCGCTTTCCGGATTCACGGCAGTGATGCCGAGACAAAAGCAGACGGCGGAATTCGCCGAGGAACCGCGACCCTGGCACAAGATCGGCGGCGTCTGCTCGCGCGCCCATTTCACGATCTCGTAAACCGTGAGAAAGAACGCTTCGAATTTCTTGCGCTGGATCAACGCCAATTCTTTTTCCAGCGTTGCACGTATCGGTGGAGTGACGCCATGCGTGAGTCGTTGCGCGGCACCGGCATAGGTGATGTGGCGCAGATAGGCGCTTGTATTGCCTTCGAATTCGCGCGGCACGATTTCATGTGGGTATTGATAATTCAGGTCGTCCAGAGTGAACCCGCATTCATCGGTGATGCGCAACGTTTCCGCAATCAGATCGGGTGAATAGATCTGCCGCAGATCCTCGACGCGACGCAGGTGGCGTTCGCCGTTCGGGAACAGTGCATGGCCTGCTTCGGCGACCGTGCGGCGCAGGCGGATCGCGGTCATCAGATCCTGCAATGCGCGCCGCCGCCGCACATGCATGTGCACATCCCCGGCCGCAACCAGCGGCAGGCCGTGGCAAGCGCCCAGATCGCGCAGGCGGGCGAGTTCGGCGGCATCGTCGGGGCCGCGATGCAGCTCGACGGCGAGCCACGCGCGTTGTGCAAAATACTGCGTTATCCACTTTGCCGAATCATTGAGCGCGGCAGCATCGGCTTTTACCAGTGGACCCGGTGTCCACAATAGGCGCACGCCGATACCGAGCCGCTCGACGTCGGCACGCGTCAGCTGGTATTCGCCCTTGGCGCTGCGCCGACGGCCTACAGTGATCAGGCGGCAGATATCGGAATAGCCGCTGTGATCGGCGGCGAGCACGACGAGTTTCGGACCATCGTCGAGTTTCACTTCGCTGCCGACGATCAGACGCACGCCAGTTTCCCTGGCAGCTTCCCAGGCGCGCACGATGCCGGCCAGCGAACATTCGTCGGTGATCGCGAGCGCCGCGTAGCCGAGTTTTTTCGCGCGCTCGAACAATTCGAGCGCACTCGAAGCACCGCGCTGAAAACTGAAATTGGAAAGGCAGTGCAGTTCGGCGTAACCGCTCTTGGGCTCTTCGCCACTCTCCCCATACATGAGTGTCTGCTGCATCCTGCGCTCAAGCACACGCAACGACGGCTCGCCAATCTCCCGCGGGTGCTCGTTGATGCGCGACTGTCGACCGAATCTGTGCGGCGAGTTGCTCCGCTTCATGCGAACCACCCGTGCAGCATCCAGCCGTCGTGCGCGCCGGCGGGCAGATAAGCCCAGGCGCGTTGGCCTTCGCGCGTGAGCACGATGTAGTAATCGCGACGCGCATCGCCGCCATCCCACCAGCCGCTTTCGATACGCTCGGGGCCGGCGAGAACACGCGGCGGTGGGCCGCGCAAGGGCAGGCTGCGAGCAAGCAACCAGGTCGGACGCAGACGCGTATCGATAGTGGGTTTTGAGTCCGCTGCATAACGCCACGCCCGTTCCGGCCGGTGATCCGCTGCGGTCGCGAGCTGGCGTACGCTTGCATCGCCCAGATGCGCACGCAGGCGTTCGGCCAGTTCCGGCCAGTCCAGTGCTTGCGCGCGCTTGGTTTCGAACAGGTCCTGGTGTTGCGGGCGCAGCGTCGGCAGGTCGCGTGCGATCAGCGCGATGCCGCGTACAGCATGTTCGAGTGTCGTGCGTTCGAGTTGGCCGCGTACGAGTTCATGGAGCATCTTCGCTTCGCGCTGCGGCGCCAGCAATTCGATCGCAATGCGTGTTGCCGCATGATCTTCGTGCTCGAGCACGAGTTCGCAACGCTGCACGCCGCCGTCGCGTGCGGCAAGAAACAGCGCAAGCTCTTGGCACAGGCGACGCAGCGGAAACAGCAGGGGCGGCCAGGCTTCGATCAGGTGATCGAATTCGATGCGGTGCTCGAATCGGTCCGGCGGACGGTACAGCGGCAGGATTTCGGCTTCGTCGCCGCGCAGGCGGTCGAGTGACTGCAGGGCCTGCGGGCCAATGCGGCGCGCGAGTTCGGGCCGTGGCAGGGCGAACACGTCGCGCAGCGTGCGCAGGCCGACATTGTATAAAAGTGAGATCGCCTCCGGTTCGAGGCCGGAGCCGGCGATCGGCATCAGGCCCAGCGCGCCGAGCATCGGCGTGCGCTGTGCAACGAAGAAACCGTCATGACAGGCGGCAAGCACACGCGCGGCCGCCGGCACAGGCGCGACCGCAAGCATAGGCGTGTAACCGATCTGCGCGAGTTCGCCGCGCAGACGGCGTTCGAGCGCCGGCCAGCCGCCGAACAGGGTCAGGCTCGCGCCGACTTCGATCAGCAACGCGTCGGTGCCGATCAAGGCGACGTGGCTGCTGAACCGGTAAGCCCAGGCGGCAAGGCTGCGCAACAGATGGTCTTCGGCGGCGCGATCACGCGCGCGCGCTTGCAAGTTAGCGCACAGCGCGCGGGCGGACGCAAGCGGCTGATCGAACCGCACACCCTGGCGCTGTGCTTGTTGATTGACGAGAACGATGCGCTGCCGTTGCTGGGGGCCGTCGATCACCGCGCAGGGTTGTCCCAGCTCGCTGTCTTCGAACACCGTGCGCAAAGGCAGATCGGAAAAATGCAAGCAGGCCCAGAGCATTGAAGATGGCCATGGAGTAGCGGAAGGACAGCTTGAACGCGATGCGTCTCAAGCTTTGAGCGTGTCGCGTCAGTTCACGCGCATCGCAAACGTGTCGGGCGCAGGCTGTCCAGTCGGCCGCGACATTTGAGGATTTCGACGTCCACCCGCCCGGCATCGGCATGCAGTTGCAGGCGCAGCGCTGCCGGGCTTGGCTGGGCTGTCGCACGCGCCGGACGGAACAGGAAGGCCAGCGCATCGCCGCTCTCAGCCGCCAACTGCAGGCGGCGCAGTTGCGTGTAATCGGCTTGTTGCATCCAGCTCAGCACCGCGCCGCAGGAACCCGAGCGCAGGCATTGTTCGGCGCTCCAGGCACCTTGCGTCAGCGTGGATTCGATCTGCACGACATGGCGCAAATCCAGGCCCTGTGCGGCCAATGCCGGTGCATACGGAATGTAAGGCGGGGCAACGAACACCACGCGTTTGCCGCTGCGCGTGAGCTGCGCGAGTGCCGGCATCAGCAGCGACAGTTCGCCGACGCCATCGAATGCGAACAGGATTTCGCTCAGCGCGCCGCAGGGCCAACCACCGCCGGGCAGCAGTGCATCGAGCTCGGCGAGGCCGGTCGGCAGCGCGCGTACATGATGTTGCACCGCCGTCGACTGGCGCCAGACGCCGGGATGTTTCAACACTTCGTTCAATGCGGCTGCCGGAATGCTCATGCTCAACCCTGGCGGATCACGCCCACATAGATGCCTTCGATCGCAAAGCTGTCGGTGCGGCGTGGATCGACTTCGATCGGTGCGAAATCCGGATTTTCCGGCAGCAGCAACAGGCGGGCTCCCTGATGTTTGAGACGCTTGACGGTGATCTCATCGTCGAGCCGCGCGACGACGATGCTGCCGTTGTCCGCGCTTTGCGTACGATGCACGGCGAGCAGGTCGCCATCGACGATGCCGGCATCGCGCATGCTCATGCCGACGACGCGCAGCAGAAAATCCGCATGCGGCCGGAACAGGGCAGGATCGACTGCGTACTGCGCTTCGATATTGCCTTCGGACATGATCGGGCTGCCGGCGGCGACACGGCCGACGAGGGGGAGCTGCGCCGCCGCCGGCACCCGAATCCGTTGTGGGAGGCGCAAGCCGCGATGTTTGGGCGAGCGTTCCAACGCACCTTTGCGGATCAGCGTCTCAATGTAATCCTGCGCTGAAGAATGGCTGCTAAGCCCAAGATATTCCGCGATTTCCCGCAGTGTTGGCGCTACGCCATGCTGGTCGAAATGATGCCGGATGCAATCGAGCACGCGGCGTTGATTGGCGGTAAGCTCGAGGAAATCGTCCATACGTACAAATGTACGTATTTTGATTCCTCATTGCAAGCCTTTTATCTCCGCACTGCCTTCGCCGAATCGAAATAGGTATAAGCCTTGTCGCCGTAACGCAGTTCCTTGATCCGCAGATCGAAACTGTAGCTTGTCGCGCCGGTAGTGGCACCAATCGGCGATTGAACCGACAGTCCTGTTGCGGCTGCGGCCGGATTGATCGTCTGCGGCTTCACGGCGTACGCGTTCGCATCCACGTGCGCAGGCCCGCGCAAAGCTTCGAGCAGCGGACGACCGTCGGCCTGCGGCAACTCGAGGCCGAGGACCTTCGCGATGGTCGGCGCCACATCGACATTGCCGCTCGGCAGGTTGTCGGTATAACTTTCCGCAAAATCCGGGCCGGCGGCAAGCAGGGTGTTGTGCACGTCGCGTGGGCTGAAGCTGCCGTGCATGCCGTGATTGCTGTTGCCGGCCACGCCTTCGAACTCGATACCGGGCATCCCCTGAATCATCGCGTTTTCGTCGAACGCGTAACCGACGACGATGTCCGGATTGCGGCCCGCGATATTCTCCAGGCGCACACGCGAGAGCGGCAGTGTGCCAGCTATGTTGCCATAGCGTTCATCAACGAAGATCGCACCATACTCCTCGTGACTCTGCAGGAAGCGCACAGCCATACGGATGCGCTCGGGATCGTGGTCCGGGTGATAGAGATAGTCGCTGCCGCCATTGCTGACGACGACGAACGCTTCGCGCGGCAGGAACGGGTGCAGCAGTTCGTAGGCGGGACTCGTGTAGTGTTTCAGGCGACCGCAGGCATCGCCACTGGCGGGCTTGTCCGGATGCAGCTGGCTGCCGTCGGCCTTGATGCCGGACATCACCGGGTCGTATATGCAGCTGGCGCCGTCGTAAGCGCGAATGCCGGCCATGCTCATTGCGTGAGCAAGGCGGATGTTGCCGGAAACCGAGTAACCGTGTTCACGGTCGATCCCGCCCATTTTTCCGTTTGCTATGGCACGCAAAGGAAACAGATCGAGCGGACCGGACACATTGCTGTGGCCATGGTCAGAGACGACGATCAGATCGGTGTCCTGATCCATGCGCAGCTCCGTGAGCGTGTCCTGCAGCTTGCCGAGCAGTTCGTCCTGCGCCTGCAGCGCCGTATGGTAGTTCGGCGAACCGACGCCATAGGCGTGTTCGGTGCTGTCGGGGTTGCGCAGCCAGACAACGGAAAGATCGGGATGCTTCTTCGGCAGCACGTAGTCAAGGTATACCGACATCAGGTACTTGTTGGCGGCTGCCGGCGGCGAGCCGCTGTGGTCGTCCGGATTCTGCGTGACGCCGTCGGCGAGCACTGCCGCGCGCGGCTGAAACGTCGGATCGCCGTTGTCGTCGGCCAAGTGCAATTCGCCGTTGCGATACGCGAATGGCGCGTTGATCGGCAGCGGGATATGCGCGGCCTGAAGTTCCTTGGCGAAGGCGAGTGGAAACACAGCTCTCTCATCGAGCACGAGGCTGCCGTTCTTGTAGTCCTGCAGGAACGCCGGACCGGATTTGCCGATCGACACGGTGGTCAGCCCGGCCTTCTGCGCGGCCTGGAACAGCGTGCCGATCAGGAACAGATGCTGGTCCTCATTTGCATCGAGCTGTTTGAGTACGCCGTAGTCTTCGAGGAAGATCGGGTCGTTGAAATCGACCTCGTCGCCACCCGCGCTGCGCGCCGGTGCGCCGGGGCGATAGATCGCGTTGCCGAAGAAACCCGAATTGCCGGAGAACGCACCGGTCGCAAACGCGGCGGCGTTCATCATCGTGAAAGTCGGATAGCTGGAATGATTGTCGGCAAAGAAGGTACCGCGCTTGGCGAGCGCGGCCAGATGCGGCGTGTCGGTTGCGCTGATCGAATCGGGCCGCAGCCCGTCCCAGACGAAGACGATCACACGTTTTGAAGTGCGCGCCGCCGGTTGCGGAAGCGTGGCTGGATTGGAACTGCAGGATGCAAGCAGGGCGAGCGTCGCACCCAGTGCGGCGAGCAGGGATTTGTGCATTTTCGGTACTCCGTGTTGTGCTATTTTCCCGCGCGGGACATTGCACATCCATGACAGCGCAAACCGTGAACTTTAGCGGATCGTGCGCGAGTTGGAAAAACCGCCTATGGACGCCACACCTCTACTGCGCTCGATCCCGATGTTCGACGGCCTTTCCGAGGACGATCTGGAATCGCTCGCCAACGCGCTGGACATGCGCACCTATCCGGCCGGCGCTGAAGTCTTCGCGCAGGGCGATATCGGCAACGCGATGTACATCGTCGCCAGCGGCGACATCAACATCTTCCTGCCCGGCGAGGAATCGCGGCGCGTCTCGCTGAAGGACCTCGGGCGCGGCGAATTCTTCGGCGAACTGGCGCTGTTCGACGCCAAGCCGCGCAGCGCCAGCGCACTGGCGACGACGGACGCGGTGCTGTACGAACTCAAGCGTGCCACGCTCGGCGCCTTCCTCGAACATCACCCACGCGCGGCGATGGCGATCCTGCGCACGATGAGCGAGCGCATGCGCGAGACGAATGCGCTGCTGCACGCGCGTGTGGCGCGCAACGTCGACGAGGAATTCGACCGGCAGCTGTCATGGAGCGACCGCCTCGCCGACAGCGTCGCCGAGCTCAATGGCAGCTGGCGTTTCATCCTGTTCCTGATCGTGATGACCGCGGTGTGGTGCCTCGGCAACAGCGCGCTGATGGGAAGCACCGCGCCCGATCCGTATCCATACCAGTTCTTCAATCTTGCCTTGGGCATCCTCGTCGGTTTGCAAGGGCCGCTGATCGTGATGAGCCAGAATCGCCAGGCGCGCAAGGACCGCGCGCGTGCCGAAACCGATTTCAAGGTAAACCTCAAGAATGAGGTCAATATCGAAACGGTGCTGCGCGAGCTGGGCGAGTTCCGCGCCGAAATGGCCGATCGGTCCGGCTCCAAACCGATGCCGCTGCAGCACGGCAGGGATGATGTTTGAGGGCGATGATGATGCGAAAAGCGTGCATGTGGATTCTTTGGGGCCTTGTTCTTGCTGCAGCAGCCGCGGTTGCGCCAGCCGCTGGCGATGGCGACGAGATCGCCGTGCTCAAGCGGGAGATCGCCGAACTGAAGAAATCGGCTTATCACCCGGAGCTCGGCGAACAGATGCTCACGCTCCAGATTCGCCATGCACGCCTGTGGTTTGCCGGCGCAGCGAAGAACTGGACGCTGGCAGCATTCGAATTGCAGGAGATCAAGGAAGCGTTCGACGCCGTCGTCGAGCAAAACCCGGAGCATGCGATTTTCCAGCCGCAGCGGCTTGCCGACATCCTG
>Ga0163163_10004328_pt1 | contig 12092 bp, 13 predicted proteins | sample S65metaG_FD_119766 | JGI IMG/M metagenome (GOLD analysis project Ga0163163, IMG submission 119766) | Switchgrass rhizosphere microbial communities from Kellogg Biological Station, Michigan, USA - S6-5 metaG | ecosystem: Host-associated > Plants > Roots > Rhizosphere > Soil | place: USA... | reverse complement strand
TCGCGATCTGACGGTCGAAATTCGCGAGCGCATGCTCGAGCATGCGCGACCGCGCGGCACGGTCGGCCGCATCGTCGCGTCGGTGAACCCGCTCGTGCCCAAGCCCGGCACGACGTATCAGTGGATGCCGATGACCGACGCCGACGTCATCGAGGAGAAGATCACGCGTCTGCGCGATCTCACGGCCGATCTCGACAACGTCTACTTCAACATCAAGTCCGAGCGGCACTCCTTCTACCAGGGCCTGCTGTCGCTCGGCGATCGACGCGTCGCCGACGTCATCGAGCGCGCCGAAGCGAACGGCGGCAACTGGCGGGCGGCCGTCGCCGACGCCGGCCTCGACGCGGCGGCGTACCTCTATCGCGACCGCAGCGCGGACGCATTCCTGCCGTGGCAAATCATCGACGGCGGCTTCAAGACTGCCTTCTTCCGTCAGGAGCTCGAGAAGGGCGCCCGCGAGGAGTGGACGCTCCCGCCGAAGCGGCAGAAGGAAAACGCCGCGCTCATACCGCAGGAGTAAGAAGCCCTTGTATTGGGCTATTGGGCTATTGGGCTATTGGGTTATTGGGCTATTGGGTCGTTGAGGGCGGCGCTCACTTCGAAACCACTGCGGCTCGTTCAGGCGGAACGCGGCCCGCAGCGATAGCCCAATGACCCAATAACCCAATAACCCAATAACCCAATAACTACACCGCCTCCGCCATCGCGGCTTCGTGTTCCTTGTACGCATCCAGAATCACGTCGCGCAGCCGGTCCTGTGACTTCGCGTCGGCGATGGGCCGCAGCAACGAGAAGCTGCGGCGCTCGCCATTGACCGAGTACTGCCGTGCGGGGAACGTCACATTGCGTCCGCCGCCTTTGCGCTCCCAGACACCGAAGCCCACGAGCTTCAGCCCGTCGATGGGTCCGCCTGAAAAGTGCAGCTCGGCGTCCGCCAGCTTGCCTGGAGGGTTGCCTTTGTCGTTGGGGAAGAACTTCACAGTCATCGTTGTGTCTCCGCCGGCTCGTCCGGCACGCGAAGGAAGAGCAAGCGAGAGGCCAGAACGGCGCCGGCGCGCGCGTCACGGCAACACGAAGCGTCGAGACGGGTTAGACTGCAGACACGGACGCGCGCGGCGGCTCGCGAGGCCGCGTTGACGCCCGTGGTTGACGAATCGAGGTTAGGCGCCCCTCCCGTGGACACCCTGGTTGACAACGGATTCGACCGGCAGCACGGCCCGGCCGGGCGTGTGCTCGTCGCGCGCGAGCTCTCGCGCGTGGCGCCGCACGTCTTCACGACACGCGATCTCTCGTTCCGTCAGGACGACGCGGGCGACTACGAGCGGCTGGGCCAGGCCCTCGGTGTCGCCGCCGACGCCATCTTGCGCGTGCGGCAGGTGCACGGCCGCACGGTCCTCGTCGTCAAGCCCCACACGCCGATTGTCGGACTGTCCGAAGCGGACGCCATCGTCACGATTGATCCGTCGCGGGCGGCGTCGGTCAGGGTTGCGGATTGCGTCCCGATTCTGATCGCCGATCGGCACCAGCGCGTCGCGGCCGCGATCCACGCCGGCTGGCGCGGCACGTGCGCCGCCGTGGCGTCGGCGACGGTCGACGCGATCCAGGATCTCGGCATCGATCCCGCTGATCTGGTCGCCGCCATCGGCCCCAGCGTCGGGGCCTGTTGCTATCAAGTCGACGACCTCGTGCGGACGTCATTCCTGGGCATGACGCCGGACGCCGCTGCGTGGTTCGTCGAAGACGGGCCGGGGCACTGGAAGCTCGATCTGCTGCAGGCCAACGCGGATCAGCTCGAGAGCGCCGGGATTCCGGCCGCCGCCATCGCCGTCGCGCATCACTGCACGATCGACCACCCAGAGGACTGCTTCTCCTACCGTGCCGAAGGATCGCGCACGGGACGAATGGTCGCCGCGATTACCCTCAGAACTTGAAGAGGTCGTCGAGCGCCTTCTTGGCCGACGAGGTGCCGGACGCGGCTGGGGTGGAGCCGGTCTCGCGCTCGACCTGCATGCGGGCGCCGAAGAGCGTGCAGCTGTTGGCGGTGTCCTTGGGACTGACCCGCGCGGGGATCGTCTCGCGGCACTCGAATCGCGCGCCAGAGTCGAACGACGCGCAGTGAATGCAGGCGTGCAGATCGACGCCGCACTTGCCGCACTTGCTCAGCGATGCGACCGACGGGCTCTCGAGGTGCCCGCACCGGGCGCACCGGAAGACCTCGCGAAACCCCGGCATGTTGGGCACGCGCGGGTCGCGCGGAATCCGCGGGTCGCGCGGTTCCGGCGGCTTGCGGGGCGCGCTGTCGCTTCGAGCCGGCCGGTGGCCCCGGTCGTCATCCTGATACCCGTGCTGGCGGTACTTGCGGTCGGACATGCGGGTCAGCTCATCTTCAATCGAGCGTTCACCAATCGTCAATCACCAATTCGATCGGCCGACGACTCTTCTGCCTCGTCCATGGCCTGGTTGGCGAGCCGGTCGGCGTCCTTGTTCTTCTCGCGGGGGACGTGTTCGAACGTGACGCGGCCGATCTTGTGCGCCAGCAGCCGCGCCCGGCCGTGCAGCGGCTTCAGCCCATCATTCTTCACTTTGTAGACGCCGCGCATCTGCTGCACGAGGAGCAGCGAGTCGGACTTGATGGCCACGATCTTCGCGCCTTGCTCGACGCACCAGTCGAGCGCCGCGAGCAAGCCGTGGTATTCGGCGACATTGTTGGTGGCGTGTGGCAGCGCGCCCATGAGCTCCGCGACCGTCTCGCCGGCGGGGCCCTGGATCACGGCGCCCCAACCCGCCGGCCCGGGATTCCCGCGCGCGCCGCCGTCGATGTAGGCCGTATAGGCGCTCAACGCGTCACTCACGCCGGCGTCTTGTAGTACAGGATGCGCTGGCAGCTTTCGCACTGCAGAATCTGAACGTTCTGCCGAATCAGCTGCGCGATATGTGGCCGCTGGCGCACGTGACAGGCCGCACACATCTCGCCGGTCATCGCCGCGACGGCCACGCCGCGGCGCTGCTTGAGGAGCTGTTCGTACCGGTTGAGCAATGCGGCGTCGAGGCCTTTGGCCTCGAGCTGGCGATCGTGCGTGAGCCGCGCGAGATCGTCTTCGAGCGTGGCGCGCTCGCGCGCGAATGACGCGCGAGCTTGTTCGGCGTCGCGCTTCTTTTGCGTCAGGGTCGCCTCGGCGGCCTTCTGGTCGCGCGAGATGGCGTCGGCCTCTTCCATCAGGCCGAGGATGTTCTCTTCGATGGCGTTCTTCTCGGCCTTCGCGGTCGCGATCTCATGGAGGAGCGCGGTGTATTCGTGATTCGTCTTGACGGCGGCCCGGTGGTCCTCGAAGCGCGCGAGGCGCGTGTCGACGCCCGCGACGTCTTTTTCGAGCGCGCGCCGCTTCGCCTGGTTGTCGGCGACCTGGGCCTTGGCGGCGTCGACCGCCGCCGTCGCAGCAGCGACTTCAGCAGCCAGGGCCTGTTCGGCCGCGGGCAGCTCGTTCAATCGCCGCCGGGCCGCGTCAGCGGCAGTATCGAGTTGTTGGAGGGCGATCAGAGTCGCTAACGCTGGCAGCACCGCGATAAGTCTTCCACGTTCCGGGCAAAAGGTTCAAATTACTTCGTGGCCTTCCGCGGCTTGTTCAAGTCCCGCGACAGAATGACCTTGAATGTCAACTTGTCAGACGCGCTCGTCAGACCGACGCCGACACCGACCTCGATGTCCAGCGCCCCGCTCCAGTCGAAGACGCCGTAGAGCTGGTGCGACTGCTCGCTGACGGGATTAAAGCCCTTGAGCGGGCCGAAATCGCCATATTCCTCGAGCGCCAGCGCCCATGTCTTGGAGACGTTGTAGGCGATCCGCGTGGACGGCGCAAAATCCAAGTTGCCGAACCCGTCGTAGGCGGTGTCGAGAATCGGATTGATGAAGATGTCAACTTTCGTGAAGTGCCAGCCGACGATCGGGCGGATCTCGGATGTGAACCCGGCGGTGTCCCAGCGGTCCGCGTTGAAGCTGAATTCGAAGTTGGAGCCGTAGACGAATCTGCGGTTGTCGGCGTCGGGGACCGCGAAGAGCGTGCGCAGCTTGAAGCCGTTGAGCCCCCAGCCCGCGTCGTGGTCGCGGCTGTAGAGCGGCAGGTACAGCCCGGCCTCGAACCAGCGCGTCACGCCGTAGGCCCATTCCGGTACGCCGTTCCACGACTTGTCGGCGGTCACCGCGCCGGGGAACGCTGGTGTCGTCAGCCCCTTGGCGATGAAGTTGTTGTGGAGCGTGAGGTTGAAGACGTGCGGGTCCGCCAGTCCGCCCGTGTAGACCTGAATCTCGTCCGTTTGCGCCGCGGCCGGCCGGGCCGCCCCCAACGCCGCAATCGAGAGAGCCGCAGCGATACACACGCGAAGTTTTGTCACAGTGTCAGGATCCTCGCTTGGTTGATTCCGGGAATACTGATGTCGGCAGGCCGGCGTTTCAGAGCCCGCGCCGGAGGTCATTTCTTCATCGAGGTCTCGGGCACCCAGCCCGCGCAGCCGGCGCCGTTGTCGATCTTGGCCCACCAGTGCTTGTCGGTGGCGTTGTACTTCATCTCCGTCACGGTGACGAGCACGCCGTGCTGGAGCGTGCACACCGCCTCGCTCGGCGGCACCGTGTTCCACACGTTGAGCACTGGCACGACGACCCCGTCCTTTTCGCCGTTCATCTTGAGATGCTCGCCCGCGGTAAACGACGAGAGCGGCGGCCCCGAAGATTCCGGGGCCGACTCGCACCCGGCAACGATCAGGACCGCCGCAACGACCGCGAACCCAAAAATCGCGCGCACCACGCGTCCTCCCGGAAGTTCTACGCCGCTTCGATCTCGACGCCGCCGGTGATCTTGGAGGCGACGTTGTAAAGCGCCGCGGAGATCAGCGTCATGACGAAGCCGATCACGCCATAGAAGATCGGCATGATGACGATCGCGCCCGCCCCAAAGAGCATGCCGAACATCGAGCCGCCTGCCTGATCCGAGGCCGCCGCCATGGCGCTGCTGAACACCAGGGCCGCGACGGAGACGCACGCGCCAATCACGAGGCCCAACAATCCGTACAACACGCCGCCGATCTTCGCCGCAGACACCGGATCGACCCGCTTGATGACCATCGCATCCTCCTGGAGGGCAGGCGCCAGGCACTAGGAACTGAGCCCCAGGCACTCAGGCGGCACGCTGCCCGGCAGTAGGCTAGGCCAACTTGGGTCCGGCGCGGGGAATTCTTTTTTGACGGGGGCCGTCCGAGTTTTCTCGCGGTTCCGCCCGAAAATCCTCGATCGAATCGATGCGCACTATAGTGCTATAGCACCAGGTCGCGTGGATGTTTATTGCATATCTCGGCCCGCTTCTTGCACACCGCTTCAGCGCCCGGTGAGCGGTCTTCCCACCGTGCGTGGAGCGATCGATGGCTCGTCGGCCCCGGCATTACGACCACGTCCTGCGCGTCGCCGCCGTGTTCGGTGTCGGCTTCGTCTCGTTTCTGATTGTCCGCGCGCTGCTCGTGCCGTCCGACTTCGGCGTCTACGGGTTCTTTCGCGCCGGCGCACTCGACGACGCCCGGGCCCGGCCGATGAGCTATGCGGGCGAGCCCGCTTGTGTCGACTGTCACAACACCGTCGCCGACGAACGCCGGCCGAGCAAGCACGCGCAGGTCCGCTGCGAGGCATGCCACGGTCCGCTCGTGAAACACACGGCGGGGGAGATGGACACCCTGCCAAAGACGCCCGACAGTCGGAGATTGTGCGTGACGTGCCACACCAAGATCGCCGGCCGTCCTGCCTGGTTCCCGCAGGTCGTCGTCGCCGACCACGCTGGCGATGCCGAGTGCACCGCGTGTCATAAGCCGCACAGCCCGAAGATTCAGTGACGGAGGCGCTATTCCGATGAATGCGGATCGTCGCTCGTTTCTCGCCGAGGCCGGCAAGTTCATCGCACTGACGGGTGCCGCGTCGATCGCCTGGGACTTCGTCGTCCAGGGCGCGCCCGAGCAGGCCCCCAACTACAACCTGCACGACCATTGGTGGGGGATGCTCATCGACATCGACAAGTGCATCGGCTGCGGCAATTGCGTCCGCGCCTGCAAGACCGAGAACGACGTACTGAACGAACCGGGCGCGTTTCGCACATGGGTCGAACGGTATCAAGTACGCGGCGACGACTTCGAGCATCCGATTGTCGACTCGCCGAACGGCGGCTACGACGGATTTCCGCCAATCGAGGTTGGCGACGACGTCAAGGTGTTCTTCGTGCCGAAGTTGTGCAATCACTGCGCGCACTCGCCCTGCGTGCAGGTGTGCCCGGTCGGCGCGACGTTCGAGAGCCCGGACGGCGTCGTGTTGGTCGACAAGTCGCGGTGTCTTGGGTGCCGCTACTGCGTGCAGGCCTGTCCGTACGGGTGCCGCTACATCGATCCGCGCACCCACACCGTCGACAAGTGCACGCTCTGCTACCACCGAATCACGAAGGGCCTGACGACCGCGTGCTGTGAAGTCTGTCCGACCGGTGCGCGGCAACTCGTCGATCTCAGGAACCCGAACGACCCCGTGCATGAATACCTCCGGACGCACAAGGTCCAAGTGCTCAAGCCGCAGATGGCGACGGGAGCGAAGGTCTACTACAACGCGCTCGACGGATCGGTGCGCTAGGAGAACGACATGCCAGGCGTGCAGGGTTTCATCTACCCCAACGAGATCGACCTCCAGTGGAGCGTGTTGATCGTGCTCTACCCGTTCCTCACGGGGCTGGTCGCTGGCGCGTTCATCCTCGCGTCGCTCGAGCGCGTGTTCAACGTCAGGGCCGTCCGCCCGACGTATCGCCTTGCGCTCCTCACGGCGCTCGCATTCCTCATCGTCGCGCCGCTGCCGCTGCAGATGCACCTCGGTCATCCGGAGCGATCGTTCGAGATGTACCTCACGCCACACCGGTCCTCTGCGATGGCGATGTTCGGCTTCGTCTATCTCTGGTACCTGATGGTCGTGCTCCTGCTCGAGATCTGGTTCGACTATCGCCGGGAGCTCGTGCTCGCGTGGCGCGGCAGCACCGGCTTCAAGCGGTGGTGCTATGGCGTGTTGACCCTGTGGTCGGATGACATCAGTCCGGAGGCGCTTCGCCTCGACAATCGCCTCGGCTATCTGCTGACGATCATCGGGATCCCCTCGGCGTTCCTCCTGCACGGTTATGTCGGGTTCATCTTCGGTTCGGTCAAGGCCAACCCGTGGTGGTCGAGTCCGCTCATGCCGGTCGTCTTCATCTTCTCGGCGATGGTGTCGGGCATCGCGATCGTCATGCTGCTGTACGCGGGATTCAGCCGGCTGCGCAAGGTCGCCGTCGACATGGCGTGCCTGGACACGATCGCCCAGTACCTCTTGTACGCGTTCATCATCGATTTCTCGCTCGAGATGCTCGATCTCATTCATCGCATCTACGAGGCTGACGAATCGTTCCGCGCGTTGGATTTCATGGTGAAGACACGCCTGTTCACGTCGCAGATCGTCCTGCAGATCTTCGTCGGGACGCTGCTGCCGATCGCCCTCCTCGGGTGGGTCCAGGTAAAGCGGCTGCAAGATCGTACGCGCCGCTTGCTCTACATGGCGAGCGGATTGCTGACGCTCGTCGGGATCTTCGCGATGCGGTGGAACGTCGTGATCGGCGGCCAGCTCTTTTCAAAGAGCTTTCTGGGCTACACCTCGTACAAGATGGGCTTTGCCGGCCGGGAAGGCCTGCTGCCGGCGATCCTCATCACGATCTTGCCGTTCGTGATCCTCGCGGTCCTGGTGCGGGTCCTGCCGCCGTGGGATCACGCGCCGGAGATCGGCGTCGACGCGAAGGCGTAGCACTCGCAGTTCCGGGTTTCGGGGAAGCGCAACGGGCGCGCCTCGGAGGTGCCGATGTTGCAACGGCTCTCGGAGATCGACGCACGACTTCGTGATCTCGACGAGGCGGTCGCCGATCTGTCCAGGCGTCTGAGCGCCATCGAGCATCCGGGTTCCGAATACGAGCGGCCCGCGGCCGCGCCGCTCCTCGTGCCCGCCGAGATCCACGCGACGCACGCGGACATGACGAGCGCGCTCCCGCTCCTCGGTCGCACGTTCATCGTCCTGGCCGGTGCGTTCCTCCTGCGCGCGCTGGCGGAGTCGGGCCGCGTGCCGGGACGGACGGGCGCCATCCTCGGTCTGGTCTACGCGATGATCTGGCTGGCCGTGGCCGATCGCCAGCTCGGAGCGGTGACCGAACTGAGCCGGCTGTTCCATGGGCTGGCCGCGATCCTCATCGCGCTTCCCCTGCTCTGGGAAGCGACGACTCGGTTTCAGTTCCTCTCGTCAACAGCCGCGGCCGCTACGCTCGCGGTCGTGAGTGTCTCCGCACTGGTCGTTGCATGGCATCGCCACCTGCAGCTGCTTGCGGGCGCGGCGACCATCGGCGTCGTCATTGCCACGCCGACGCTCGCGATTGCCACGGATGACACCGCCGCCTTCACGCTACTCGCCGTCGGTATCGTCGTGAGCACCTGGCTGTTGGGAGAGACGCGGGGGTGGCGATGGCTGGTCTGGCCGGCCGCGCTCTCTGAGCTCGCGCTCATCGGCATCCTGCTGGCGCACACGCTGAGGGTGCCGCCGCTCGAATCTGCCGGGACGGCGCTCGCCCTCTTGGCGCTGCTTCTTGGGACGGCGGTCGGGCCCTTCCTGGTTCGCGCTCTTCGTGACACCACGAGGGCGGGCGTATTCGACGCCGTCTATCCCGCGCTGGCGGTGCCCATTGGCCTCGTCGGACTGATCGCAGTGTCCGGACGGATCTCGACAGTGGGTCCAGTGATCGTCGGCGTCGCCCTCGGGGCTGTAGGCGTCGCGCTCTATGCGCTCAGCTTTGGCCGGGTCCTGCCTCGCCAGGGCGCGGGCTTCAACTTCTACGCGGGCACTTCGCTCGCGCTCGCGTCGGTTGTCGTCGGAGCGTCGCAGGTGCTCGCGCCGGCGGGCCTGACCATACTCTTGTCGGCGCTGGCGGTGGCCGCGTTGTGGCTCAGCGGCCGGATGGCCTGCGGCGTGCTCGCGCTGCATGCGACGCTGCTTGTTGTGGTGGTGTCGTTCGTCTTCGCGCCGGTGAGCGCGACGTTGGGCGTCTGGATTGGGTTCCCGGCGAAGTGGCCGACGACGACGGTCGGCTCGCTAATTGCGCTCGCGGTTATCGTTGGGGCCGCAATCTTCGGCAGCACGCGGCCACCGGCGTCACCGAAGTGGCTGGGCGCGGCCGCGCATGTTGCGCTCAACGCGCTCGCTCTGACGGCCTTCGGCGGGGCCCTGCTCATCTGGCTCGGTCCGAGCGTCGCCGGCACGCCGCCCGCGAACGCCGTCCTGGCGACGATGAAGACGGGCGTGCTTGCTGCGGCTGCGGTCGCGCTGGCCCGGGTCGGGCGCAGCCGCCGGTGGCCGGAAATCGCATGGCTGGCTTACCCGGTCTTGGCGATTGGCGCCCTCCAGCTCGTCGTCGAAGGCATTGCGGCGTCGCGCGCGGCCACGTTGTTCGTGGCGCTGGCGATGTACGGCGTCGCCCTGGTCGTCAGCTCGCGGCAGCTGATGCACGATCGGTGAGCATTCGGCCCAAGCACGGCGGATCGGAAGATTGCTCTCACGATCCAGCCGTGACGGGCCGTCCGCGAGCTCAGCCGGACGTTACCTCAACGCCCACACGTTGATCTGGTTGGCATCCGGCCCCACCTGCGGGACGGGGAAGCCGTTCTTCTGCACGTACCCGTTCGGGATCACGAATGCGTGGTTCATCGGCCGCACCGCGTCGAAGTGCCGGTCGGTGCTGCCAGCGTACTCGGGCAACAGCGCGAGGTGCGCCGCGATGAACGCCTCGGTGTACTTCGCCCGATTCATGTACGACCACTCGTCACCCGGATCGGCCACTTGAAACATGTCCTGCAGCGTCCGGACGAGCGAGATGTGGCTGTACGCGTCGCTGTCGACGATGCCCTTGGGCGCCTTCGGCTGGTTCGTGAGGACGCCGAAGATGCTCGGGCCGTGGCCCTGATTGCCCTGCACGTAGTTGACGATGGACGTGTCGTTGGACGCGACACCGTTGTTCTTCACGACCGGACCCAACGACTCGCCCGGCGTGTGGTTCCAGCCGCAGCAGGAGTTGAATCCGATGGTCGCCGTGCCCTCGTCGAACATGATGACGATGCCGACGCGTTTCTGCTGGTTCTGCCAGATCGGCGAGGCCTGGATCTTCTTGATCAACGCGTCCGTATAGAGGTCGCCCCGAAGGATGTTCGCATTGCCGCCGCAATCGCTGGCGGTACCGACTCCGTTGACGCCGCGCACCGTAACGCCATGCATGTCGTCACACTGATCGGGCACGAGAAAATTGAGGTTGCCGACGTCGCCGCTTTGGAGGTCGGTGCCGAGCTGGTCGACGTCCCAGCTCCCCGGCGTGTTGGGGCTGTGGCGAATCGCGTCATCCCACTGGCCGCCGCCCATCGTCCGGTTGCTCGTGAAGAAGTCATACGCGCTGCGCACGTCCTGGAACGGCATCGAGGGATTGTGCTTGGTCGCGTAGAGACCGGACGGGAAGGGCAGCATGAGGCTCGCGTTGCCAATCGCGCCGACCGGACTCCCGGCGGGGTAGACATGGTCTGCCGCAAGCAGCGTGGGATCGCTGACGCCATCCAGCCGCACATCGCGCGCAGGATTGATCGACTCGTTGTAGACGCGCCAGGTCATGCCGGCGCCTTCGAGGGCGGTCAGCAGGTTCGGGCGATGCTTGATGTTGTGATTCGTCGGATTCACGCACGGGCCGATCCCAGGCGGCAGGGGATCCTCCGGCGCGTCGGCGAGGTCGTTGGCCGGCAGGCAGTTCCACCGGCTGTCGTCAGTGATGCCGAAGTCGTCGGCGGCCGCGATCGCCGTGTAGTTCGGCTCGCTCGGCCGGCCGGTCGCGTAATAACTCGTGAACTGGTTCCCGGCGGCGAGATAGGCATTGATGCGCGGCGCGAAGGTCGAGTTCACGATCGAGGACGAGGCCTTGTTCTCGAGGATGATGACGAACAGATGGTCATAGCGGGGAATCAACTCGAGGTTCATCGCGGCCTGCTGCGCTTCCTTGATCGTGATGGCCGGCCCGGTCGCCTGCGGATTGAGCTTCAGTGCCGTGGGCGAGACGTCGTGGCGGTCGACCATTCGGGCAGCAAAGGCGAACCGACGAGTCAGAATCACCGACTCGGTGAGAAGCGCCGTCTGTGTGGCGCCGAGGACGGTCGATGGATCGCGAAGGACGTCGCTCTGCGCCACCGCCAGTCGCTCAGCCAGGTGCTGTTTCGCCGTATCGAAGTCGATGCCGTCGTCCTCCATCATCCGGGCGACTTCGGTGGAGAGCGGCGAAATGACGACCTCCGATGCCGCCGGGGTCGCGACTGCGGCATGGCCGAAGCTGGCCCCGCCTTCATCGACCTGACGAAGCGCGGCGCGAAAGACGGTGCGCTCGGTCACGAGGGCTCCGGAACTCCGCGCGCCCACGGGGATCTCTGCGACGAGGTCGCCGCGCGTCAGCCCGTGCAGCTGAAACCTACCGGTGCTGTCAGTGGTGTCGCTCGCTTCGTCAGGATCGCAGACGCCGTTCGCGTTGCCGTCGACGCACACGAGCGCGCCCTGGTAGTGGGACGGCGACGTCGCTGACGGCCCGCCGTTCGCCGGCGGCGTGAAATTGCTGACCGCGACGACGCCACGGACGGTGATGGGTACCGTGCGCTGAGCCTGGCCGGTCGCCGACGCGGTCAACAGGACACCGCCGACGGCCAGAGCGCACGAGACGGGAAAACTCCTTCGAAGATGAGGCAGGACTCTCGATGTCATCAGTGACCTTCCTTGGCAGGGAGCGGAGGATCACTGTAGGGAGTGCAGGTAACGTCGAGTTCACAGAGGGGCGAAGTGCGTGCTAACAGCGTGAAAACAGCGTGTGACGCATCGATGTGCTTCCTGAGCCATAGGTAACACCGTATTCCGGACACATGGGTGACACTTTTTGCCTCTTCGCAGGAGGGGGCATGCCTTGGAAGGAGTGTCACATCATGGACGAGCGGCTCCGGTTTGT
>Ga0163163_10004327_pt1 | contig 12092 bp, 15 predicted proteins | sample S65metaG_FD_119766 | JGI IMG/M metagenome (GOLD analysis project Ga0163163, IMG submission 119766) | Switchgrass rhizosphere microbial communities from Kellogg Biological Station, Michigan, USA - S6-5 metaG | ecosystem: Host-associated > Plants > Roots > Rhizosphere > Soil | place: USA... | reverse complement strand
CCGACCGAATTTGCAATGGAGTGCCCGCAACTTCAGGAGGACTATTTCGAAGTTTGGAAGGGGTTGAAGAAGAACTTCCGCAACTAACATGAAGTCCCACGCGTATTAAGGGTGATCTCACACGCCCAAAATTAAATTATGAAGAGAATCTTGTTGATATTATTGTTTTTGCTTGGTCTTTCGTGCTTGGTCTTTGGACAAGCAAAGCTGGGCCTCGAAGGTTCGTGGCACGGTACGCTTGAAGCGGGAGAAACAAAGCTTCGCCTGGTGCTGACCATAACGCGATCGGATGCCGGTACCTACGCCGGAAAATTTGAAAGTCTGGATCAAGATGCGACCATTCCGATAGATACGATCACACTTAACGGCGATGACGTGCGAATGGAAGTGAAGTCCGCCGGTATAGTCTTCGAAAGTGTTCTGAATAAGGAACGCACGGAGTTGACCGGGAAGTTTAGCCAAGGCGGACAGGTGATCCCCCTGACACTCAAGCGAAGCGAGCAGGCTCCAGCCGCGACGCCAACGCCAGGGCCAACTCCGTCACCTGCACCAACGCCGAAACCCGATTATTCGGCACCCGCCGATGCGCCGTATACGGCGGAGGACGTCTTGGTGACGACCCCGGGCGGCTTCACGCTTGCCGGAACTCTTACGTTGCCAAAGGGCGCAAGCCGCTCAAAGCCGGTAGGAGCTATCGTTACCATTACAGGGTCCGGACCCGAGGATCGAGACGAGAGTATCGGACTGCCGGGATATCGACCCTTTCGCCAGATCGCAGATTCGCTGGGACGACGCGGAATAGCGGTGCTCCGCATGGATGACCGTGGAACCGGGGCATCGGGCGGCACATTCAAGGGTGCAACCAGCGCCGACTTTGCCGAGGACATCCGAGCCGGTCTCGCGTATTTGCGCACGCGGCCCGAGATCCGGTCCGACCGCCTCGGAGTGCTTGGCCACAGCGAGGGAGCAATAATCGCGCCGATGGTCGCCGAAAAAGAGTCGACTTTACGGGCCATCGTACTGCTCGCGGGCATAGCGGAGCCCGGCCGCAGCGCTCTTCAATTCCAGATGAAGAACGGCATCGAGCACAACGCAAAACTTACGCCTGCCCAGCGCGAATCGCAGATCGCGGAAATCCCCGCGAAGATCGATGCAATGGCGGCCGCCGACCCATGGATGAAATTCTTCTTTACCTACGATCCCGCTGCCACCATGCGCCATGTTAAGACGCCGGTCCTGATCCTTACAGGCTCGCGCGACCAGCAGGCGGTGCCCGAGCAAAACCCGAAGATAGAGGCGGCGTTCAAAGAGGGCGGAAACAAGGACGTGACCGCCCGCATACTGCCCGACTTCAACCATCTCTTCGTGCACGACACAGACGGCTTCCCAGGAAATTATGCAAAGCTGCCAGCGCCCATAATGATGAGTTCTGACGTCGTGAAAATGGTCACGGATTGGCTCGCGCAGCGGCTTCGGTGATGCGTTTAAATAGAACCAGAAAACGTGCTGCGTACAGTGACGAGGATGCTCCGTTCTCTAACTCGAAAGCCTTTATCTTCGTGTAAGTCGTGCGGGTCGTATGACGGCAAAACCAAAATTTGAACCGAATCGCACAGGCTTGCTGTGCATGGATTATCAGTCGGCGATCGTCGCGGCGTATGGCGGAGACGGCGCTGATGATCTGCTTTCCCGGGCAGCTCTCGCTTTAGCTAAAGCGAGAGTTGCCCGAATGATGGTCATCTACGTTCAGGTCGGTTTCCGCGAGGGTTTTCCGGAAATCAGCGATCGCAATCCATTGTTTCGCACAATAAGAAACGATCCCCAGCGGCAGGCGATGTTTGCCGGCCCGGCGAGGGAAATTCATCCGGCGGTTACGCCCGAAAGAAGTGACATCATCGTAACTAAGCATCGCGTGAGCGCGTTTGCGGGCACCGATCTTGACATGATCCTGCGTGCGAATGATATCGACACGCTCGTGCTTTTTGGCATCGCGACCAGCGGCGTAGTCCTCTCAACCTTGATCCATGCGGTTGATGAGGACTACAAAATATTCGTGATCGATGACCTCTGCGCTGACGGCGATCAGGAATTGCATGCTAGCCTGATGCGATTTTATGCGCGGCGTGGAACCGTAATCAGCTCAAGTGAGTTCAGCGAAGGTCTGAAATGATCAATCCATCCCGGCCCCTGATGTCCATCCTGTTCCTCGGCATCCTAGCAGCCGGTTGCTATGCTGATCTGGTCGCGCCGCCCGCGCCGTATGTCGTTAGCTCGCAAGATGGCAAATACTACTTCAAAATGATTCCAAATAAGAAAGATACCTGGAATTACGCAAAAGCGAAGGGCACTTTGTACGAAGTACGGGCCGGTAAGGATAAACTTGTTTATAGCGTTTTTGGTTGGTACGCCTACCAAGTGTTCATATCGAACAACGGAAAATATCTTATCCGGATGGGAGATTGGGCAAGCGGAGAGCCGAAGGCGGGCGATTTAGCAGTGGCCTTTTATGAGGACGGAAAAATTAAGAAGAGCTACAGCACAGTGGATCTGCTGAAAAACCCTGCTCAAGTTCCGAGAAGCATTAGTCACTACAAATGGCTGGAGGACGTAAGTACCTCCTACCTTTCGACGGACATGTTTTCAGTGGTTACAGTAGAGAAGGTTGAGATTACCTTCAATATCATTTCGGGCGAAATCATGTTCACCGAGCCCGTGAAAGACTCCGAATCGAAATAGTTGAGCGAGAAAGAACTCAAATTCACCGCAACAACCTCAAAAGGCGAGGTATCAGCCCTTCTAATGCGGCCCGAGAATGCAACGCATTTACTAGTGCTCGGTCACGGCGCGAGTTCGAATATGCGGACACCGCTGTTAACGACTATTGCGCAGAATCTTGCCGACCAGAATATCGCGACGTTTCGATACAACTTTCCTTATTCGGAAAACAAACGCGGACGTGACCCTAATCCGGTTTGCGTTGCAACGATACGGTCGGCGGTTGCGGCTGCGCACAAGGCAGCCCCCGATCTGCCGCTTCTGGCTGGCGGACATTCATTCAGCGGGCGGATGACATCGACCGCCCAATCGGAGCAGCCCATAGAAAACCTAAACGGTCTGGTTTTCTTTTCATTCCCACTGCACCCGGCAGGAGCCCCAGCGACCACTCGTGCCGAGCATCTTGCCAATATAAATATCCCGATGCTTTTCCTTAGCGGTACACGGGACGCTCTCGCCGAACTCGATTTACTTGAACCGGTCGTCAAAGATCTTGGCAACCAAGCAACGCTTCATCTCCTCGACACAGCCGATCACAGCTTCAAGGTCCTTAAGAAAACGCGTCAGAGCACGGAGGATGTGTTTGTCGAGATGGGCCGCGTGGTCAAAGTGTGGTCCGCCGCGCTAACATAGGAGCCTTCTACTAGCCAAACCAATCCAACTGCTTCTAAAATTGACCCAATGAAAATCGGGACAAAAGTTATTCATGCTGGGCTTTCAAACGCTGAGCAAGGTGAACCATTTCGCTCGGGCGTCACGTTTGCAGGGCCGTTTCATGCGTCGGGCGACCCGAAGGCGGTGCCATACACTTACGGCCGCTATCACAATCCGACGTTCACGCAGTATGAACACGCGCTGGGCGAGCTTGAGGGTGGAACTGCGATCGTATTTGCATCTGGCATGGCCGCGATCACTGCTGTTTTTGGAGTAACGCTTAGGCCGGGCGATGTCGTCGTGATGCCGACGGACAGCTATTACAACGCGCGCTCGATCGCTGAGGGCTATTTCACTGAAATGGGTGTCGCAGTTAGGAAAATACCGACTGCCATAAAAGAGCTGGGCGAGGTGATCGTTGGCGCAAAGCTGCTCTGGCTTGAAACGCCCGCGAATCCGGGCCTCGACGTTTGCGATATCGCCGCATTAGCAAAAGAGGCTCACGATAACGGAGCTTTGGTCGCGGTTGATAATACGACCGCAACAGCCATCGGCCAATCTCCGCTTGCGCTTGGTGCGGACTTCTCAGTTTCGTCCGACACGAAAGCCATGACCGGGCACAGCGATCTGATCATGGGTCACGTCGCGACAAAAGATAAATCGCTCGCAGATAAACTGCTTGCCTGGCGTACGCAAATGGGTTCTGTGCCGGGGCCAATGGAAGTATGGCTCGCCCACCGATCACTCGCGACACTAGAACTGCGGCTTGGCAGGCAATGCGAAAACAGCCTGAAGATCGCGGAATTTCTAAAGTCGTGTTCTGGAGTTTCGAATGTGAGATATCCCGGTCTTGCCGATGATCCTTCAAACGAAATAGCCTTAAGACAGATGCAATTCTTTGGACCCGTTGTCGGTTTTGTTTTGCCTGACGCCGCGCGGGCGGATCGATTTCTTCACTCATGCAAGATCGTAATTGAAGCAAGCAGCTTCGGAGGCATCTACACAGCCGCCGAGCGCCGTGCTCGCTGGGGCGGCGACGATATTCCAGAAGGATTTATTCGCTTGAGCGTCGGATGCGAGAATGCAGAAGATCTGATCGAGGATATGCAGCAGGCTTTAGACGCCATGTAGCCGCTCGATATGTTGCGTTGGGATATCCCTCAGATGGTATAAAAGAAGTATCAAGATCTCTTTCGGGGGCAATAAATGCGATACGCCCTATTATCGTTTCTTCTCATTTTCGGAGTCTCTTCGCTAAAGGCTCAAATCGTGCCGCGAGACAATCCAATGACCCCGGCTGATCCTGCCTATGCTGATGCAAGAAATTTTGCCGATGTCCTCGATCAAAGCGGCATCAAGGTCTTAGCGATCAGTCCCTCCAAATATAATGGCTTCTTTCGCGGCGTAGAAAAAGCGGCTTATTACCGAACGGATAAAGGAATCTTTGAAGTCATCTTTTTTCCGGATGCAACGGCAGCAGATAAATTAGCGGTGCACGAAACCCGCAATGGGAATCGATACCTTTATTCTTTTACGGGACAGCCTCACCCAAGAACGCCCGGCGACACCATAGATTCGGCCAAGCAGATGAGATTTATAACTTACGGAAATTTGTTTATTCTGGTCTGGGGAGACGATGAGCTTTATGAAGCGCTAAAAACTTCTCTCACATAAGGAATTACCGCGAAACTAAGCAATGTGTAGAAATATCAAAACACTTTTTAATTTTGAACCGCCGGCAACTATTGAAGAGGTTGCGGCGGCTTCGCTGCAATTTGTGAGAAAGATCTCGGGGTTTACGCATCCTTCGAAAGCCAATGAGGAAGCGTTCGATCTCGCTGTCGAGCGTGTATCGGCGGCAGCCCAAGTCTTGCTCGATTCGCTCTCGACAACGGCCGAACCTCGAAATCGAGAAGTCGAGGCTGCCCGTGCGAAGGAGCGGGCGATTAAGAGGTTTGGCTCAGCTGCGTAAACGATTCGAGCGGATCGTAAACACAAGGCGGGATAAGGAGTAAAAGAATGGCTGTTCGTCCTATTAAGAAACTGAGCAAATCAAAGCCGACTCTCGAGGGTGCTGGCGTTCATCTCCGGCGAGCATTCGGTTTTGGAGCCACGAAAGATTTCGATCCGTTTCTGCTGCTCGATGATTTTCGGAATGATATTCCCAAGGATTATCTAGCCGGTTTTCCCTGGCATCCTCACCGCGGCATTGAAACGATCACATACGTTCTGGCCGGCACGGTCGAGCACGGCGACAGCATGGGAAACAGCGGCGTGATCGGTGCGGGCGATATCCAATGGATGACCGCCGGGAGCGGCATCGTGCACCAGGAAATGCCAAAGGGTGATGTCGGCGGACAGATGCACGGATTTCAGCTTTGGGCGAATTTGCCCTCGTCCCTGAAAATGACCGAACCTAGGTATCAGGACATCAAGGCAGCCGATATTCCTGTAGTAACTGATGACGATGGAACGGCGGCGAGAGTTATCTGCGGCAGTTTTTGGGGAGAGACCGGCCCCGTCGAGGGCGTCGCGGCCGACCCGATCTACCTTGATATCACAGTGCCCGCCGGAAGACGCGTTTCGTTGCCGGTCGAGACCTATCGACATGCTTTCGCTTATGTATTTGCCGGTAGTGGGAAATTCTGCAATGCCTCGGAACCACTCGCGGTTCCGACTGAATCAGTCGGCTGGCTCGATACAGCGCCTCCGACCGACGCCGACAATCGTTCGCTGGTTCTGTTCGATAACGGCGATGAGGTGTCGGTCGAAGCGAGCCAGGACGGGATCCGTTTTCTGCTCGTTTCAGGAAGACCGCTCCAGGAGCCTGTGGCCTGGTACGGGCCGATCGTCATGAACACGCAGGAGGAACTTCAGACCGCCTTCGAAGAACTTCGCGAGAACACTTTCCTTAAACATAGATCAGCTGCCAAAAGTTAGGCGGTTTATTATCCGATGGCAAAACACCTCGGAGTAGTCATCGAAAAACTGCGTAGTGCTTATGGCGAACCCGAACCGCCGTACACGACCGACCCGTTCGAAATGATCCTCTTCGAGAACGTCGCATACCTGGTCGATGATGAACATCGGGTAGGCGCATTTGAGAATCTGCGAAATGTTGTTGGACTTCAGCCCGAAGATATTCTCTCTGCCTCGCCGGAGCAATTCAAATCAGTCGCTGCGCTCGCCGGAAGCAACAAACAAGGGCAAATTGCCAAGCTTATAAGATCGGCCGAGATCGTCAGAGAGGCATTCGACGGCGACCTGAGAAAGACTTTGAAACTTCCTCTGAAAAAGGCCGTTTCGGCCTTGAAAAAGTTTCCTTCGATCGGCGAACCAGGAGCCGAAAAGATCATTCTCTTTACCAGGACTTTTCCCTTCTTTGCACTTGAGTCTAACGGGCTTAGAGTGCTTATTCGTATCGGATTTGCTGACGAGCAAATCAACTATTCAGCGATGTATCGGGCAGTTCAGAGAGCCGTATCCGATCAAATTCCGGATGACTTCGACTGGCTCATCGATGCGTATCAACTTCTGAAAAAACACGGCCAGCAAACTTGCAAAAGAACGAACCCATTTTGCGGAAAGTGTGCGATCGCAGTGCTTTGCGAATACAGTTCCAGCAGGAAACGCTGATAAAAATATGCATGTCGAGATCAAAGGAATGTCGCCGCTGCTTTCGGTATTCGATATGCCGACCTCACTCGCGTTTTATCGGGATGTCCTTGGCTTTAAGGTTATCCACGATTCCGGTAAGGGTGACAATTCGGGCTGGGTAATGCTCCAAGGCGACGATGTGACATTTATGCTAAATACGGCTTACGACGATGATGAACGTCCCGACTCGCCCGAGCCGAGCCACACCGCCGTCCATCACGATACGTGCCTCTACTTCGGTTGCCCCGATCCGGATGCCGCCTATCAGTACCTGAAAACCAAGGGAATCGGATTGGAACCACCCGTTAACGCTTACTACGGAATGCGGCAACTCTATTTTCACGATCCCGACGGATACAGCCTTTGTTTTCAGTGGCCCATTGACAGCGCGAGGTAAATGAATGACTCGAGCAGAACTTCAGGATCTTTGGGGCGAGGCCCTTCGTTCCGAAGAGCAAGCACCTGAGAAATACGAGCAGTTGGCCACCGCCATTATGAAAGTGTACGAGAGCGGCGACCGTCGGTTTCGGGAACATATTAAAAATCGTTTCGGCCGGGTCTCTAAACACACCGGACAATTTTTCGATCCGGACAACTTCGACATCCCTATGGCTCGAGCGTTCATTGCGGACGAAACTGGTTTCGCGGGTTGGGGTGAGTTGATCTTTTATATTGAAGGACCGACGGAGAGGTCCGTGCCGATCCTGTTTCACTACGCGATCGCTGCACTTTGGAGAGGCGATTTTACCTCTCTTGAAATCGCCGTTGGCGGGCCGGAGCGTTTTGACGATCAGATCAAAGATTGGTTCGGGAAAGGCTATTTTAAGAAGGAGCAGGAAACGATGAATGAGGCCTTCGCCGCAGCATGCATGCTCGGCCATGCGCCTTCAGTTGCGTACCTTCTTGATAACGGGGTCGACCCTTACGCCGGCATGCGAACGGGCCTCGCGGGCTTTCACTATGCCGCATCGTCGGGACGTTTGGACGTTGTCAGGCTCCTTGTGGAACGCAAAGTTCCTATGGAGGTCAAGAACATGTACGGCGGCACTGTTCTCGGCCAGGCAATTTGGTCCGCCGTTTATGAACATACACTGCAGCATGCCGAGATCATCGAAATGCTGATAGAAGGCGGAGCGGTTGTAGAGCCTGGAACTCAAAAGTGGTGGCTCGAACAGGAAGTCCCTTCGCGTGAAACTAAGCAATATGTTGCCGACATGCTTACACGATACGCTAAGGGAAACTAGCGTGTTTGCAAGGACTTAAGAAGGGTTGTCTCACGGCGGTTTTGCGCGTAACATTTTCGACATGGCTGCTAAGAAAAAGATCTGGAAAAAAGGCAAAGGAAAGCTCGGATTGTTGGAACCGCTGATCGGCACATGGACAGCCGCCGCCGAAACACCGCTTGGACCGGTAAAGTGTATTCGCACGTTCACGAAGTTCCACCGAGACAAGTGGATCATGCTTGACGCGACCTGGGACTTTGGCGGCAAGTTTTACAAGGAACACGCGATCTTCGGCGTTGACGCCAATGGCGTTGTTTCCTTTTGGTCGTTCACTTCCGACGGGAAGCATTCACAAGGCGCCTTGTCTACGGCACCCGATATTCACGTCGAAGCAGTTTCCTTTGAAGCGCAGATGCCCGCCGGTCTTGCTCGAATGACTTACTGGCCCGAAACAGAAGGCACAATGAACTGGGCCGTTGAATCAAAAACAAAGAAAGGCTGGAATCGTTTTGCTCAGCATCGATATTCCAAAGTGGCGGAAGTTGAAGAGAGTTAAGACAAACCGAAACCTCGCCGATGACCAGCCAGATCAAGCAACGCATTTACTCGATCGATTTCCTTCGCGGCATTGTGATGATCCTGATGTTGCTCGATCATACACGAGACTACATTCAGAATGGCGCGATGCAGTCGGATCCGACGAACCCGGCGAATACCACCGTTCCGTTATTTTTCACTCGCTGGGTCACTCATTTCTGCGCACCGATCTTCGTTTTTCTCGCCGGCACGAGCATTTACCTCCAACGCCTCAACGGAAAGAACAATGCCGAGCTCTCCCGGTTTCTTGTGACTCGCGGCTTTTGGCTGATCTTCCTCGAATTCACGGTTATTCGTTTCGGTATCGTATTTAATCTCGACTACACATTTTTCGGAATGCCGCAGGTGATATGGGTGATCGGCGTTTCGATGATCGTGGTGGCCGCCCTCATTTATCTTCCCGTTTATGTCTCCGCAGTCTTTGGATTGGTAATGATCGTCGGCCACAACCTGTTCGACGGTTTTCGTGTGCCACCTCAGACAGCCTTCGCCGGTGCACCGCCGCCAACATTCGGACAGGATCTTTTGATCATCCTGCATCAGCAAGGCGTCGTTCCGCTGTTTGACGGAGTACGAGCCTTTTTCGTTTATCCGCTGATCCCCTGGATCGGTGTTATGGCTGTTGGATTTGCGTTCGGTTCGATCTATCAGTGGGAACCTGAACGACGTCGAAGATGGCTTCTCAAGGCTGGAGCGGTCGTAATTGCTCTTTTTGTCATACTCCGCGGCATCAATATCTATGGCGATCCGTCTCGATGGTCGTGGCAGGCCTCGCCCATATTCACGATTCTCTCGTTCTTGAATACCACCAAATATCCTCCGTCGCTCTTGTTTCTACTGATGACGCTCGGACCAGCATTGATCGTACTGGCCTTAACGGACAGGATCGACGGCAAAAAGATCTGGCAACGGATCGCGATCACCTACGGCCGCGTGCCGATGTTCTATTACATTCTTCAGTGGTTCGTCGCCCATGGAGCCGGAGTTCTACTCGGCTATCTCGCGGGAAAAGATGTCAGCTACCTCTTCAAGGGAATACTCGAAATGGCTCAGACCGCTCCGCCCGATCACGGCTTCCCGCTTTGGGTAGTTTGGGTTGTGTGGATTTCGGGAGTTGCCCTTCTCTACGTGCCTTGCCTTTGGTGGGGAAATCTAAAGCAGCGGAATAAGCACTGGGCATTGAGTTATTTGTAGTGCGCTTCAACAGTCGTGTCCGCTTTCAATTCTCAGTCTCCTCCGGCGGATGATCCTTGATGTACTTGGAGAATTTTTTCGCATCCGGGTGATTCGGTACTTTTGCGAGAAACAATTTGTACTCACGTGAAGCATAGCTCGGCGCTCCTGCTCGGTCGTACAGCGTCGCCATCAGCAAATGGCACTCAGCCATTCCAACCGGATCAAGCCTTATCGCTTCATTCAAAACACCGACTGCAAGGCTGCCTTTGCGTGCAACTAGATATGCCTCGCCCAAGAGCTGAAAAGAACGCGCAGATGCTGGGTCGGCTTCGATGCTTTTCTTAAGGATGTCGATGGCGGCATCGACCTTCTGCTGCATCAGGTATACCCGTCCAAGATTGACCATTGCCGGACTAAGGTCTTTTCTCAATTCTACTGCCTGCTGTAAAGCCTTTTCCGCGTTCGAAAGATCCTTTTTATCAAAGTAAACGCCCCCGAGCTTTGCCCACGCAATGTAGTCCTTAGGGTCTGCCGCAACTAGTTTCTTAAATAGCTCCTCGGCCTTCTTGCTGTCGCTGGCGTCAAGGGCGGCCTCAGCATCTTCGAAGAGCTTTTGATTTTCTGACGTTCGAGGATACTGAAATTTAGCGGAAATAACGCCCGGTCGGCGAGTCGACGACAAGGAGGTGAGATCAATGCTGAAGTCCTGCTTGAATTGCTTTGAACCTATAGAGGGCAGGACTTCGCGGGCGACTTCTCTACCCTCTACCTCGACTACAAGGGACGAGCCAGAACCGTCAACGTCCTGAAAACAATAGTTGCCGGACCCATCGAGAGTTGTGCTTGCGGCCATTCGAGCAGCATTCATCAATGTAACCGACACCTTGGGCGGGCGACGACTATTTTCAATTCCAACTAGCTTGACCCGTCCGTAAACAACCTTAGTACTAAGCCAGACCGAACCTCCAAATTCACCGCAGGCATCTTCGGCCTGCGCGAGCACGGCATTTGGAAGGAAAAACAGGCAAAATGCTAGAGGGACCAGGCGGAAAGCGAGCGACATCATACACCTCCAAACCAAGGTAAAGGCGCCTGACTCAAGGCGCCGTCGTAAAGCTGATTGCGCAAAATTTCTAAGAGACTTTTAGCATGGAAGGTAAAAGATAGCAACCGGTATTTTCGGGATAATCCTACTCCATCTCGCTCTCGTCTATATCAAAATTTGCATAGACCTTTTGGACGTCGTCGTTGTCGTCGAGAGCGTCGTAGAGCTTCATCATCGTCTTGGCATCGCCGCCCTCGAGACGAATATAGTTTTGCGGGATCATTGATATCTCGGAAGCTTGTGGTTCGATGCCGGCTTTTTTGATGGCTTCGTTTACGGCTTCGAAATTGTCAGGTGTGGTAAAGATCTCGAATACCTCGCCGTCGTCCTGCATGTCATCGGCTCCGGCCTCGATGGCGATCTCGAACAATTCCTCCTCGGACTTAGCCGTCTTATCAACGACGATGTACCCTTTCTTGTCGAACATCCACGCGACCGAACCCGATTCGCCCATATTGCCGCCATTCTTTGAAAAGATATGTCGGATCTCGGCAACCGTGCGGTTACGATTGTCGGTCATCGCATCGACCATGATGGCCACGCCGTTCGGGCCGTAGCCTTCGTACGTCACCTCGTCGTAGGAAGCTCCGTCGAGCTCACCCATGCCGCGTTTTATCGCGCGGTCGATGGTGTCGTTTGGCATGTTTTGCGCCTTGGCGTCGGTTACCGCCTTACGCAGACGCGCATTAGAGTCAACGTCGCCGCTTCCGCCTGTGCGGGCGGCGACCGTGATCTCCTTGATCATCTTGGTGAAGATCTTGCCGCGCTTGGCGTCGAGAGCTCCTTTCTTGTGCTTAATTGTGTGCCACTTGGAGTGTCCTGACATCTAATTGGTCCCGAGTTAAAGGTACGAATAACAGAGTAAAATCAACAGTAAAAGCCGAACTTGCAATATATCACGCCGT
>Ga0163163_10004325_pt1 | contig 12095 bp, 10 predicted proteins | sample S65metaG_FD_119766 | JGI IMG/M metagenome (GOLD analysis project Ga0163163, IMG submission 119766) | Switchgrass rhizosphere microbial communities from Kellogg Biological Station, Michigan, USA - S6-5 metaG | ecosystem: Host-associated > Plants > Roots > Rhizosphere > Soil | place: USA... | reverse complement strand
TAGTGCTCCGTCAGGCCGATCCCGATCGACGAGTCGTTGAGCGCGGGCACGAAAAGAGGAACCCCGCGGCGCGCGCACGCGCCGAGGATCGACCCCGCGTCGTTCTTCGCCGTCTGCGCGAGCATCGCGAGGAAGGAGCGGGAGGACAACGTCCGCCCTTCGAGCCCGTCCGCGAACTGCGACACGGCGAGGTCGGTCGCCCAATACTTCTCCTCGTCGATGAAGGTGTCGTAGAGCCGGTCGATGTACAGGTCGCGCAGCTCCTTGTCGTCGGCGTCGGGAGTGCCGTGGTAGTGCCGTCCGCCGCGGACCTGGTAGAAGTCCTGCGAGATGATCGCGCCGGTCGAGACGACCACGTCCACCATGTTGTTCTCGATCAGGTCCACGATGACCTGGCGCATTCCGGCCGCGATGAGCGAGCCCGCCATGCCGAGGAAGATCGTCGGCCGCTGCCGGTCGCGGAGCATCGCGTCGAAGACCGCCGCGGCCTTGCCGAGCGCGCGCGCCTGGAACGACGCCTCGCGATAGGCGTCGAGCAGCTCCGAGACGGTGGTCTTCGGGCCGACCTTTACCGGCGTCGTCGGCCGGCCGAGGAGCGCTTTTTTCCGCTTGCGGTCGACGCCGACGCCGGCCGCGTGGATGTACTCCTTGGCGCTGTCGGGGCGCTTCGTTCCTTTCGATCCCATCGTCGCGGTCCTCCGGAAAGGATCCGGTACGCCGCCATCGCGGCCGCGTAGCCGGAGTCGATGTTGACCGCCGTCACGCCGTTGGCGCACGAGTTGACGGCGGAGAGGAGCGAGGCGAGCCCGCCGAAGGCGGCCCCGTACCCGCGTGAGGTCGGCACGGCGATGATGGGACGGCCCGCCAGGCCGGCGAGGACGGAGAACAGCGACGCCTCCATCCCCGCGCACGCGATGATCACGTCGCAGCGCTCGATCTCCTCGAGCCGCGACAGGAGGCGCAGCACGCCCGCGACGCCGACGTCCGGAACCAGCGTGGACGACACGCCGAGGTACTCGAGCGACTTGCACGCCTCGTCGGCGATGGGCATGTCGGACGTGCCGGCGGTGACGACCGCGACGGTGCCCTCGACGCGCGGCATCGACTTTCCGACGGACAGGTGGAGCGTCGAGGAGCGAGGGTCGTAGTCGGCGCGCCCCGGAAGCGGAGTGCTCGACAGCTCCTCCCACGCCTCCGGCGTCAGCCGCGTCACGAGCACGTCGTGGGCGCGCGAGAGCTGGCGGCAGATCTCGCCGATCTGGGCCGCGGTCTTCCCCTGGGCGAGCACGACCTCCGGAAATCCGACGCGGCGCATTCGGTCGAGATCGAGCGTGTAGTCGGGGCCGCGCATGGCCGGGATTCTATGCGGGATCGTCGCCGGGGCTCGAGGCGTCGCGGGTCTTGAAAGGGTGCGCCGGTCGGGTTATGGTTCGGCTCCTCAATCGGTTCTTTGATTCGTTCGGCCAAGGGAAGCGGGTGAAAATCCCGCGCGGCCCCCGCCACTGTCACCGGGGACGCCTCGGGCAGCAATCCACTGGGCGCGAGTGATCGAAATCGGTCGCGCGCCCGGGAAGGAGCCCGACGGCGGAGGATCCGGAAGCCAGGAGACCTGCCGGACGACAACCTCTCGCACGGGGCCACACGAGAGACGGCGCGCCGTCGAATTCCCGGCGGCGCGGGACGTCGTTCGCACCCGTCGAGAGGATCCGTCCTGTCGAACGGGAGGTTCGAATGGCGACCGCGGTTCTGCTGGTCTTTCTCGGCGCTCTCTCACGACTCGTTCCCCATCCGCCCAACTTCGCTGCGCTCGGCGCCATCGCCCTGTACTCGGGCGCCCGCCTGCCGCGGCGTCTGGCGTGGATCGTCCCGATCTGCGCGATGGCGCTGTCAGATTTCCTTCTCGACTTCGGCACCGGGCGCGCGGCCATCACCGGCCTTCGCGTCGTGGACTACGCCGCGTTCGCCGCCATCGTGCTCCTGGGCCGCGCGGCGCGGGGGCCGGCGCGCCCCGGACGGATCGCGGGGCTGTCGATCTCGGCGTCCGCCCTCTTCTTCCTGGCCTCGAATCTCGCGGAGTGGGCCTCGGATCCGATGTACCCGAAGACGCTCGCCGGTCTGTCGCTCTGCTACGCGGCGGCGATTCCGTTCTTCTGGGCGACGGCGGCGGCCGATCTCCTGGGCTGTGCGGTCCTGTTCTCGCTGGACGCGCTCTCGCGGCACGCTCCGGGGCGCCGCGCCACCGCGGTCGGCGTCGTCGCGGCCTGTTGCCTGCTGGCGGCGACCGCCGTCCGCGCCCAGCAGCTTCCGCCGGCGTCCGAGAACGTGGTCGTGACCGCGACCTCGGTCCCGGACGACGAGAAGGACGTCGGCTCCGCCGTCACGGTCATCACGCGCGAGGACATCGTGAAGAGCGAGACGCCGGTCGTCTCCGATCTGCTGCGGCGCGTGCCGGGCCTCGACGTCGTGACCCTGGGCAGTCCCGGCTCGCAGACCTCGCTCTTCACGCGCGGCACGAACTCGACGCAGACGCTCGTCCTCGTCGACGGCGCGCGCATGAACTCGCCATTCTTCGCGGGTTACGACTGGGGCGCGGCGACGACGGAGAACGTGGAGCGGATCGAGATCGTGCGGGGGCCGTTCTCGGCGCTCTACGGCTCCGACGCGATCGGCGGCGTCGTGCAGATCTTCACGCGCGCGCCGGGGGAGGGCCTGTCGGGACGGGCCACCGGCGAGGCCGGCAACCAGGGACAGGGCCGCGGCTCCGGGTCGCTCTCGATCGGAGAGGGGATCTTCGGCGCGGCGGGCAGCTACAGCTACACGGCGTTCGACGGCGACCGGCCGAACACCGACTGGCGGGAGCGCAACGGCTCGGCCCGCCTCGAGGCGCGATTCTCCGACAAGAGCCACATCTCCCTCGAGGGATCGATCCTGGACGGGGAGGTCGGCAATCCCGGTGCCGTCGGCTCGCCGTTCGCCTCGCCGACCGCGCGGGGTCTCATTCGAGAGGAACGGATCGGTCTGCCCGGGACGTTCGCGCTGTCCGACACGAACCAGCTCGACGTGCTCCTCGCGAGCGTCCGCTCGAAGCCCGGGTTTCGAGACGTCGGGTTCGAGTCGCAGACGGACGCGCAGACCTACCAGACGCGCATCGCCGACACCGCGAGGCTCGACAATCATCAACTGACGGCGTTCGCGTCCTGGGAGAGGTGGAAGGTCGACGACGGATCGAGCTTCGGCACCAACATCGACGACGGGCGGACGACGATCTGGGGACTGGGCGCGCAGGATGCGGCGACGTTCGGACAGTTCACGGTCACCGGCGGGCTTCGGTACGACCACAACTCCGCGTACGGCGACGCGTGGAGCCCGCGCGGAACCGTGTCCTGGCTGTCGGCGGACGGGCTCTGGAAGCTGCGTGCCTCGGGCGGCACCGGCTTCCGCGCACCGACCGTGGGCGAGCTCTTCTATCCGTTCAGCGGGAACCCGGATCTGCAGCCGGAGACGTCCGTCTCGGGCGAGCTCGGCGCCGAGCGCTACATCGGCGCCGGCCGCGCGGAGGTCTCGCTCTTCTGGACCGATCTGAAGGACCTGATCGTCTACGACTTCGCGACCCAGACCAACCTGAACGTCGGGAAGGCGCGGACGCGCGGGGTCGAGGTGGGCTTTCGCCAGCCGATCAGCCCGAGCCTCTCGGCCGACGCGACGTACACCTACCTGGACGCGGAGAACCTGGTCACCGACGAGCCGCTCCTTCGCCGCCCGCGCAACAGCGCGAGCCTCGGCGTCGACTGGCAGCCGATCGCCGGGCTCGACGTGTATCCGCGGGTGATCTACGTGGGCTCGCGGGCGGACGTCTCCGAGGTGACCGGTCCGGTCACGGATCCGGCGTACGTCCGCGTCGACTTCACGGGCCGGTGGCAGGCGACGAAGAACCTCGCGCCGTACGTGCGCATCACGAACGTCCTCAACCACCAGTACGACGAGGCCGCGGGCTACCCGGCCCCGGGCATCCTCGCCGCCGGCGGCCTGGACGTGAGATTCTGACGCGCGAAGCGGAGCCTTCACGCGTCATCCCGAGGAGCGTCGCGCCGCGCGACGGCGGGCGTTTCGAGGCCGCGACGAGGGATCCCGAACTCGACGCGACGATCTCGGCATAAGTCGGTAGGAGAAGCAGATGCCGCGCATCACCAAGGTCTACACGCGAACCGGCGACGACGGCACGACGGGCCTGGGCGGCGGACAGCGCGTCCGGAAGGACTCGCCGCGCATCGAGGCCTACGGGACCGTCGACGAGCTCAACAGCTCGATCGGCGTCGCGCTCGCGGCGGGACTGACCCCGGCGCTCGACGAGAGACTGCGCGGCATCCAGAACGAGCTCTTCCACCTCGGGTCGGACCTCTGCATCCTCGAGGCGGACAAGGCGCGGCTCTCCGTGCCCCGTATCGAGGAGCGGCACGTCGCGGCTCTCGAGAAGACCATGGACGCGCTCACGGACCAGCTCCCGGCGCTCGAGAACTTCGTCCTCCCGGGCGGCGCTCCGGGCGCGGCGGCGCTCCACGTCGCGCGGACCGTCTGCCGCCGCGCCGAGCGCTGCCTCATCGCGCTCTCCCGGCTGGAGGCGGTCGGCCCGCACACCGTGATCTATCTGAACCGCCTCTCCGACACGCTCTTCGTCATGGCGCGGTACGAAAACAAGATGCGGGGCGTCCCCGACGTGCTCTGGGACAGCCGCGCGTGACGAAGGCGCTCGTCGCCTGGAGCTCCGGGAAGGACAGCGCGTTTGCGCTGGCGGAAACGCTTCGCGCCGGCGAGCTCGAGGTGGCGGGGCTGCTGACGACCGTCACCGCGGATTACGAGCGCGTATCGATGCACGGAGTTCGCGAGGAGGTGCTGGAGCTGCAGGCGCGCGCCGCCGGTCTGCCCCTTCACACCGTGCGGATTCCCGCCGCCTGCGTCAACGCGGACTACGAGCGGGCGATGGGAGAGGCCGTGCGCGCGGCCCGCGAATCCGGCGTGACGCACGTCGTGTTCGGCGACATCTTCCTCGAGGACGTGCGCGCGTACCGCGAGCGGATGCTCGCCGGCACCGGCATCGCGCCCGTCTTCCCGCTCTGGGGGCGCGATACGCGAGCCCTCGCGCGCGAGATGCTCGACTCCGGGCTCGCGGCGACGATCGTCTGCGTGGATCCGCGCCGGCTGCCGGAGTCGTTCGCCGGCCGCGCCTTCGACCGCACGCTCCTCGACGATCTGCCGCCCGACGTGGACCCCTGCGGCGAGAACGGGGAGTTCCACACCTGTGTGACCGACGGGCCGATGTTCTCGGCGCCCGTACGGCTCCGCGCCGGCGAGGTCGTCCGGCGCGACGGCTTCGTCTTCGCCGATCTCGTGTCGTCCGAGGCCGCCTCGCTTGCCGCCCTCTGACGCTCCAAGCGTTTCGTCGTCCAACGACGCGCCACGGATCGTCTCACTGCTCCCCTCGGCCACGGAGATCGTCGCCGCGCTCGGCCTCGAAAGCGCTCTCGTCGGGCGCTCGCACGAGTGCGACTTCCCCGAAGGCGTCTCGCGCCTTCCGGCCTGCACCGAGTCGATGGTGGACGCTCGCGCCGGGTCGAAGGAGATCCACCGCTCGGTATCGGAGCTCCTCGCGCGCTCGCTTTCCGTCTATCGCGTCGACGCGGAGCGACTGCGGGCGCTGCGCCCGACGCACGTCGTCACCCAGGTCCAGTGCGAAGTCTGCGCCGTGTCGCTCTCGCAGGTGGCGGACGCGATGGCGGACTGGGTCGGGGCGACGACGCCGGGCGAAAGAGTCGGCGACCGGCCCGAGCTCGTCGCGCTCGACGCGTCGTCGCTCGAGGGCGTCTTCGAAGACGTGCGTCGTGTCGGCGCGGCGCTCTCCGTTTCGAAGCGAGCCGAGAAGCTGGTCGCGGCGATGCGATCCCGCATTCGGGAGATCGGCGACGCGGCGACGGGAGCTCCGAATCGACCGCGCGTCGCGGCGATCGAGTGGCTGTCCCCGCTCATGACGGCCGGCAACTGGATGCCCGAGCTCATCGAGATCGCCGGCGGGCTCAATCTCCTGGGCGAGGCGGGAAGGAGTTCGCCGCGGATCGAGTGGACCGACGTCGTCGCCGCCGATCCGGACGTCGTCCTCGTGTTCCCCTGCGGCTTCCCGCTCGAGCGGACCGCGGCGGAGGCCGGACTTCTCAGGAGCCTGCCGGGCTGGGAACGCCTCCGCGCGGCGCGAGCGGGGCAGGTCTATCTGTGCGAGGGAAACCAGTACTTCAATCGTCCGGGCCCGCGACTCGTGGAGACGCTCGAGATCCTCGCCGAGGTGCTCCATCCCTCTCGATTCGCGTTCGGCCACGAGGGAGAGGCCTGGATGCGGCTCGATGCGGCGAAGCCGGCGGCGCCTTCTCGACCCGTGAAGGCGAAGGATTTCTCGGCGCAACGTCCCGGACGTGCTCCGGGACAGCCGCGCGCGACCGGGGACCGGAAAACGGAGACCTGACCCCGGCTATTCGTTCGGGACGGCGACTCCGTTGACGGTCGGCGGCCCCCCGGGACCCGCCCAGTGCAGGCCGAGCGCCTTCGCGAGGAAGGTCGCCATCTGCCCGCGCGTGAGCGGCGCGTCCGGGCAGAAGTTGCCGTTGCCGCATCCGCCGGTGATCCCCGATGCCTTGAGCGCCTCGATGAACTGGAAGAATGGGTGGTCGATCGGAACGTCTCCAAAGCTCGGAGCACCCGGTGCGGGGCTCACCGCGCGCTTCCACCAGATCTCGACCCAGCCGAAAAATTGTGGGTTTGCCGCGGCCGCCGTCTGGACATGCAGCGCGAGAGCCTCGCCCGAGACCCCAGGCCAGGTGTATCCGATCGGTGAAGGATTGAAATCCGTGGCCCACGCTCCCCCGTGTTGCGTGCTGTTCAACGAACCGATGACGAACGTCGTTCCGAACAGGTTGCGCACGAGGAGGTCGGCGCCGACGCCGAAGTCGACGTCGGTCAGGCTGTTCAATCCGATGAAGTCGATGACCGCTCCCCCGGGGAGGTCGACGCCCACGTAGAAGTCGGAGACAGTGTTGGTGGCCCCGAAGCGACCGAGGCTGCCCGAGGTGTTGTAGAACATGAAGGAGTCGTGCGGGGTGAAGGAAACCGCCGAAATCGTCGTGACGTTGTATTGGTCCACTCCCCAAACCCGGGGAGCCCGGCCGGAGTCCTGGGCCGCCAGGATGGAGGCCATCAAAACGCCAGCCAGAACCGTGGAGATGAAGGTGCGTTTCCTCAGTGACATGGAACCTCCTCGTGGGCACGGATTATCGAAGCAGGAAGGCATCGAAAGTGAAGGATTCTTCAGGTCGAGCGGCGCACGCGTAGCGGCCGATAGAATTGGCGCGTGAGACGCGTCGCCGCCTGGATCCTCGCCGCCTCGGTCGCCGCCCCGGCGCTGCTCGCGCTCGCAGTACCCGGAGTGGACATCGACGCCCTGCGTTGCGCGATCGCGTGCGGCCACGAGGTTCGATCCGGCGCGGTCTGCTGCCCCACGGACGCGAGCGGTGCGGCGTGGAAGACGTGCCGGCCCGACGGTGCGGCGCTGCCCGGCTTCGCGCCGGTTCTCGCCGCGCTGCCTTCGTCCTTTAGTCTCGCTCGCCCGGCCGGATCCGCTCCGCTCCTCGTCGTGCCGGCGCCTCGCGCGCGCTCGGCGTACGACGCCCCGCCGGATCACGTCCCGCTCGCGCTCTCCTGATCCGCGGTCGTCGTAGCGGGCGGACCTTCTCCGCCCACCGATCGTCTTCAGATCGTTTCGAGGAGAGCCTTTCATGCTCGATTCGTCGTCTCTTCGCCGCCGGCTTCTCCGGGCGGCGGCGGTCGTCGCGGTTTTCGCGGCGACGATTCCCTCGCCGCGCGCGCTCGCCTGTTCCATCTGCCGCTGCGGCGATCCGACCTTCAACTCCCTCGGCTCGGACGTCTACTCCGAGGCGCAATTCCGAATCGCGTTCGACTTCGACCGTTTCAACAAGAGCCAGCTCACCGTCGAGGACGGCAGGGTCGGGAACGATGCGGAGATCGAATACCGCTACACCGCGACCGTCTCGTACGGCTTCGGCGACCGCTTCCTGCTCGTCGCGCGCGTGCCGCTCTCGCACCGCGACCTGACGACGACGTTCCTCGACGGGGAGTCCGAGGAGGTCTCGACGACGGGGCTGTCGGATCCCGAGTTCTACGGCCTCGTGCGCCTCTGGTCCTCGCGCTTCGGCGACGGGATCGGCAAGCGCTCGACCGTCTCCGCGATCTTCGGCGTGAAGACCCCGTGGGGCGAGAACGACGTCCAGCAGGACGGCGAGCGCGTCGACGAGCACGCGCAGCCGGGAACGGGGTCCACGGATCTCTTCGGCGGGTTCTCCGGCTACTACCTGCTCGACGAGCGCTCGACGATCTTCGGCTCGGTGCAGTACCGCGGCACCGGCCGGAACGACTTCGGCTACAAATACGGCGACAGCACGATCGCCACCCTCGCCTACGAGCGCAAGCTGACCGACCCGCTCGACGCCGTCCTCGAGTTCGACTTTCGCCACGCCCAGCGGGACCAGGTGGACTCGGAGGGCGTGGTCGACCCGAACACCGGGGGCACGGTTCTCTACATCGCGCCGCGCCTGCTCTTCGCGATCGGCCAGCACGTCGCGCTGCGCGCCGCCGTGCAGATCCCGATCGTCGAGAACCTCTACGGCGTCCAGGACGAGAAGGTCAACGTGAACGCGGGCGTGACCCTCCTTTTTTGATCTGCTCGCCGCAAGCGCGACAAAGCGAGAAGGCCCCCATCCTTTGAAAACCCTCTGCCCCTCGGGGAGAGGGGCGGTGAGGGGGGAAAGCAGGACATATTAGCCACCGCTAATATGTCCTAAGGCGCTCCTCCCATCCTCTCCACCGGCACGTCCGGATCCTGCACCGACGGATCCGGCTCGACCGGGTGGTTCCAGGGCGCCCAGATCTTCAGCTCCTGCTCGTCGCGCCCGGTGTCGCCGGCCGTCCGCCGCCTCGGGTGGACGGCGTACCCGAGGATGAAGATCAATCCGAGCGCCGCGTGGGTCCACCCCACGGCCCGCGTCGCCGACCGCGACACGAGCATCTGGACGACGTAGCCGCTCAGGACGAGGGGCGTGAAGATCCACAGCATGGCCGCGCCGGTGCGGCGGCCGTTGACCTCTCCCGTCCTCAGACGCGCGAGCGCGTGCCGGCGCAGGATGAGGCCGATTCCGAAGATCGCGAAGGGAGCGATGAGGATGTGCGTCTTCATGAGCCACGGCTGGAGCGGATGACCGGCCCGCGAGTCCGGGTCCGGCGACGGCACGAAGTACTTGAAGACGCCGTAGACGACGCCGGTCAACGAGACGGCGATGAGCGCCGAGTGGTTCCACCACGCCTCCCAGCGCCTCATCGGCCGGCTCCTGCGCCGGAGCCGCGCGCCGCCGGGGGGGAAGGCGTCGCCGGGGCGGACGCGGGCGCGGGCGGATGGAGCACGCGGTAGATCGCGAGCACGCGCCGCGCGGCGTCGGTCGTCGCGCGGGCGGTCAGGGTCGCGCCGGAGACGGGGCGGATCGAGCGCTTGAGCGAGAGCTCGTCGTCGAGCGGCTTGCCCTGGAACTGCTCGTACCACTTCGGCCGCGGCATGTACTCCTCGGGCTCGGAGAAGGAGAGGACCTCGACGCGGAGGATCCGCGCCTCCGGAGAGACGACGACCATCACCGTCTCGCTCATCGTGCGCACGACGTGCGTGTCGAAGTAGGCCTCGCCGGCGGCGCGGCCGTCCTTCGTCGCCGCGTAGTAGCGCACGAGCGCGGACGGCAGGTCCTCCTCGCCCGAGAGCGCCTTCGCCGCGCGCCGCTGCTCCTCGGTCAAAAAGGCGCTGTGCGCCTCGACCGTGGCGCCGGGAAACGCCAGCCGGAGCGCCTCCTCCTGCGTGAGGAGCACCGTCGCCCACGCGGCGGCCGGGGCGGCGAGCGCCGCGCAGACCGCCGCGACGAGTCCTCGGATTCGCATCTAGAAAATGTATCCGAGGCCCACGTTGAACTGGTTGACCCCCGTGCGCGCCGCGTTGAGCCGCTGCTGCCAGTCCGCCTTTACGACGAGCCGGCTGATCGGGTAGTACGACACTCCCATCGTGAGCTGGTGCGCGTTGTTCGCGGGGTTGCGCTCGTAGCCGGCGGGCACGCGGAGCTGGGTGTCCCAGCCCTCGTAGCGCACGAACGGCCAGAGGGACATCTTCGTGGATCCACCGAGCGACAGCAGATCGAACGCGACCTGGCCGTACCAGCCCTGCTGCTGGCTTCCGATCGACTCGTCGCCCTCGAAATCGTTGAGCTGGTTGATGAGCGCCGCCTGGTCGATCGTCGTGTGGGCGTAGAGCCCGCGGAGCCACAGGCCCCGCCATCTCCAGTCGGCGTGGGCGTCGAGGACCGTCGTGAACCCGCCGATCTCCTGGCCCGACGGCGTCAAGCGGCCCTGGCCCGAGTCGCCGGCGAAGGCCGACGCGCCAAGCGTCAGGCCCGACACGCCGACGAAGTCGAACCGTCCCGTGAACGCCCAGTTGTCCACCAGCGCCTCGGAGCCCTCCTGGCGGCCCTCGCGGATGCCCTCGTCCGCCGAGTAGCCGGCGGCGTTCAGCCCGTTGACCATGTAGCCCCGGTACGTGAACGGCCCGACCTCGCCGTACAGCCCGAACCCGAGCTCGCGCCAGGTCGACGGAATGATGAGGTCCTCGACGTCCGGCCGCCGCACGCCGAGGAACGCCGTCGGCTCGTGCTGCTCGTTGACGAGGCCCATCGGAACGAGCACGAGCCCCGCGCGCGCGTTGAACTCCGCGCGATTCATGTAGTCGACGTAGGCGAACTCGATCTCGGCCTCGCCGCCCTTGTCCGACGCGACGACGGCGTTCTCGTACTCGATCTCGGTGTTCAGCACGAAGTGCCGGTCGAACTTGTAGCCCAGGTAGACGACCGCGCGCGCCAGGGTGATCTGGTCCTCGGCGCCCGATGGCGCGCCGCTCTGGTCGTGACTCGCGAAGTTCTGGTAGATCACCTCGCCGTAACCGCCGATCGAGACGCCGCTCTGGCGGTTGTAGACCTTCGCGGCGGAGAGGCCGAGGCCGTAGCGCCGGCCGGCGTCCTGCGCCGTCCCGGCGGGCGCCGAGAACGGACTCTCGGAAGCCGATCCCGGAGCCGCGGCGGTCTGCGCCGGCTGATCGGGTGCCCCCGCTCCCTGCGCGGCCTCGCCGATCTTCATCGCCTCGATCTCCTGCGCGAGGATCTCGATCTTCCGTTCGATCTCCGCGAGCTTCGCATCCTGTGCGCTTCCACCCGACGCGGCCTTCAACGCGGCGACCTCGGCGCGCGTCTCCGCGAGCAACTTTTCGAGCCGCTGGATGCGCTCCTCGGGGGAGCCGGGAGCGGGGGCTGTCGACGGGTCGGGTTCGGCCGCCGCCGCCGGCGGGTTCTGCGCGACGGCGCGCGCGGCGGCGATCCAGAGGACGAGGAGAAGGCACCTCGAGATCCGAGTCATCGCGATTTCCTCCTGGTGAGTGGGCTCGCGGCCGGGGCCGAGATGCCGACGACGGCGTCCGCATCGACCCGGGTCACGTGTTGCGGGAAGGACGGCGAGGCGACCGCGCGCAGCCGGCCGCGCCCGTCGTCCACGAGAAAGAGAGCCTCCTGGGGAACGCCCTCGCGGCGGAGCCGCTCCGAGAGCTCGAGCCCGCGCTCGGGGCCGAGCACGAACAGGGCGGTCGAGAGAACGTCCGCGACCAGGCCCGAGGGCGCGATCACGGTGACGGAGCCGAAGTCGGGGGCGGGGCGTCCGGTGCGCGGGTCGAGCTCGTGTCCGATCCGGACTCCCGAGACCGTGCGCCCACGCTCCGAGTTCCCGGACGTCGAGACGGAGAGGCCGGAGAGCGCGAGGGTCAGGACCTCGCGACCTCGCTCACGCGGGTGCGCGACGGAGACCTCCCACGCCGCGCCGGACTCGCCCGTCCCGAGCGCGAGCTGCTGGCCGCCGAGATCGATGCGCGCGTCGCCGACGGCGGCCGCGGCGAGGCGGTGCGCCGCGGC
>Ga0163163_10004323_pt1 | contig 12097 bp, 11 predicted proteins | sample S65metaG_FD_119766 | JGI IMG/M metagenome (GOLD analysis project Ga0163163, IMG submission 119766) | Switchgrass rhizosphere microbial communities from Kellogg Biological Station, Michigan, USA - S6-5 metaG | ecosystem: Host-associated > Plants > Roots > Rhizosphere > Soil | place: USA... | reverse complement strand
CTGACGGACGGAGTCGGTCACGAATTGCGGCGCGGTCGTGCGGTGCTGACGCAGCGCGTAGGCACCGGCCGCGAGCCCGACGATCGCGATCGCCGCGACGACGGGCCACCAGCGACGCCCGCGCCGCTCGGCGCCTTCGAGGCCGAGGGTGTCGACGACTTGTTGACTGGGGTCGTTCATGACTCCGTTCCTTCTTCACCGGCGGCAAGCTCGCGAATGAGGATTTCGAGCCCTCCTTGGATGCGCTGCCGCTCCGCTGCCGTCAGCGAGCTCAACAGCTCGGACACCTGGCGCTCCGCGTGCCGCCCCATCCTTTCGAGCACCCGCCGGCCTTCGGCCGTGAGCGCGACGATCGTCTGGCGACGGTTGTTTGCCGGGATCGTCCGCGACAGCCAGCCGCGCTGCACGAGCAGGCCCACTGACTTGGACATCGTCGGGAGCCGCACGACTTGATGCGCTGCGAGCTCGGTGAGAGTCAACGGGCTCTCCGAGAGGCGCATCAAAATGCCGATCTGCGCGGGCTCGATGCGCTCTTTATCTCCTTGCCGCATGCGCGCGCCGAGACGGCGCATCAACAGCATGGTGACCTTCAAGAGATCGCGAGCCGTTGCATCGGACTTTGGCATACATTATCCTGGCTAACAGTTAGCTCATCTAACCCTAAGTGCAACTAAGGGTTACGTCAAGGGTGCTTGGCACTTCTTGGCACGAACCGAGCGGGGTGTGACCGACTCCGCGAGGCCGGCATCGCTCGGGTCCATTCTCCCCAAGGGAACCCCGAGCGGTGCTGTCTTATCGCTCGACGAGGCTCGAGCGCCGCGCTATCTCGATTCGATCGACGCTGCTAGCGCCGCTTCGCGTGCGCCTTCTCGGGTTCGTCGTCCGGCGTCCAGGCCGTGCCCGTGCGCTGCTCGATGTAGCCGCGAATCAACCGCCGTAGAACTTGCGAAGGGCTCGCGTCCTCTTCCGCACAAAGCCGCTCGAACACGGCTTTCTTGCGCGGGTCGACGAGGATCGTGAGGCGGGCGGTGCGTTGCTCGAGCGCCAACTGATGCTACCTGGATGCTATTCGGATGAGATCTGGATACGAATAGTATTTGCGTCTGATGATAATATCATTATCATTCAAGTCAAACGCCATGCGCCGTTCGACGCACTGCCCCGAGGTCAAGCGTTCGTCCGTGACAGCTCGATGCCCGACGCCACGTTGTCCTGCCTGACACTGCTCGGCGCTTGGGCCGTGATTGGTCTCGTGGGACTCGCTCGGCCCGGCGACGTCCGCCTCGTCGCTCGCTTTCTCTTCCCGCTCGGAGCGTTCGTCGGCGCCGCGCTCGCGCTCGTGGCGCTAGTGGGCGCGGCGGAGCCGCCGTCCCAGCTCGTGCTGCCGCTCGGCCTGCCCGATCTGCCGTTCCATGTCCGCGTCGACGCGCTGGCATGCGTGTTCTTGTTCTTGCTCGGCTCGGCATCGGCCGGCGTGTCGCTCTTCGCCGCGGGCTATTTCCGCAGCGGCGAGGGCACGCCGCCCGGCCTCCTGTGCCTGCAGTACCACTTATTTCTCGCGAGCATGGGTCTGGTGCTGCTCGCCGATGACGCATATCTGTTCATGCTTGCTTGGGAGACCATGGCGCTCTCCTCGTACTTTCTCGTCACGACTCAGCACCGCCTACCGGAGATCCGGCGCGCCGGATTTCTCTATCTCCTCATCGCCCACGTCGGTGCGATTGCGATACTGCTGTGCTTCGGCGTCCTCCAGGGCGGCAGCTGGCAGTTCACCTTCGACGCGATGCGCTCGGCGCAGCTCGAGCCCAAGTCGGCTGCGCTCGCGTTCCTGCTCGCATTGATAGGCTTCGGCGCAAAGGCGGGGCTCGTGCCGCTGCATGTTTGGCTCCCCGAGGCGCATCCGGCCGCGCCGTCTCCGGTCTCTGCGCTGATGAGCGGCGTGATGCTGAAGACTGCGCTCTACGGCTTGTTGCGCGTGACGTTCGATCTGCTCGGGCATCCGGTCTGGTCGTGGGGGCTCGCGCCGCTCGCGCTCGGGCTCTTCAGCGCGCTCTATGGCGTCGTGTTCGCGGCGGCGCAGACGGACATGAAGCGTCTGCTCGCGTGGTCGTCGATCGAGAACGTCGGCATTCTGTTCACAGGCGTCGGGCTCGCGATCGTATTCGCCGGCGTCGGCATGCAGCCGCTCGCGTCGCTCGCGCTCGTCGCGGTGCTCTATCACGCCGTGAATCACGCGTTCATGAAGAGCCTCTTGTTCGTCGGCACGGGCTCCGTGCTGCACGCGACTCACGAGCGCAATCTCGGCAAGCTCGGCGGCTTGATCCGCCGGATGCCCTGGGTGGCATGGCTCACACTCGTCGGCGCGCTCGCGATCGCGGGGCTGCCGCCGCTCAACGGCTTCGTGTCGGAGTGGTTGTTGCTTCAGGCTTTCCTATCGGCCTATCAGGTGCCCAAGCCGTTCGTAGGCATGTTGCTGCCGCTCGGCGCGGCGCTCGTGGCCCTCGCAGCGGCGCTCGCGGGCTACGTGATGGTGAAGTTCTACGGCGTGATCTTCCTCGGCCAACCGCGTGAGCCATCCCTCGAGAACGCCCGCGACGCCGACACGTTGGAGCGGGTCGGGCTCAGTTGGCTCGCGGCGGGCTGCGTCGTGCTCGGCTTGCTGCCGCGGCCGTTCATCGCCTTCCTCGAGCTCGTGCCGATGCAGCTCGGGCTGATCGAGTCGCGCACGATCGGCGGCAGCTGGTGGCGAGTCGTGCCGGTGATGGAGCGCCAGGCCGCGTACGCGCCGGTCGTGTTCCTGTTCGTCGCCGCGCTCGTGATCGCGCTCACGGTGCTCGTCGTGCGCCGGTTCTATCACGCACGTGCGCGCCGCGCGGCGCCATGGGATTGCGGGTTCGCGCGGCTCGACGCGCGGATGCAGGATACGGCCGAAGGATTCGGCCAGCCGATCCGGCACATCTTCCAACCGTTCTTCGCGATGCGGCGCGAGCTGCCGTCGCCGTTCGATGCTGCGCCGAGGTACCACGTGACCGTCGGCGATCGAATCTGGACGCTCGCGTATCTGCCGATCGCCGACCTCGTGCAGCGGGCGGCGCGCGCAGTCGCGTGGCTCCAGCAGGGCAGAATCGCCACGTATCTGCTCTACAGCTTCGTCACGCTGCTCCTGATGTTGGGGCTGGTGCTGTGAGCGCGCTGATCTCTTGGCTCACGCAAACGCTCGAAGTGCTCGCCGCGATCGCGGTTGCGCCGCTGTTCTCGGGCTGGATCGCGCAATGCCGTGCGTGGCTACAGAACAAGTCCGCGCCGAGCATCTGGCTGCCGTATCGCGCGATCCACAAGCTCTTCCACAAAGAGGCCGTGCTGGCCGAGAGCGCGTCGCCGCTCTTTCGGTTTGCGCCGTATGCCGTGTTCGGCTCCATGGTCTGTGCCGCCGCGATCATTCCGTCGATGGGCACGCGACTGCCGTTCTCGAGCGCGGCCGACGCGATCGCGCTCGTGGGGCTGCTCGCAACGGCGCGCGTGTTCGTGGCGCTCGCCGCGATGGACGTGGGCACCGCGTTCGGCACGCTCGGCGCGCGCCGCGAGATGATGGTCGGCTTCCTCGCCGAGCCCGCGTTGCTGATGGTGATCTTCGTCGCGTCTTTGCTCTCCTCGAGCACCGCGCTGCCCGCAATCTCGAACGCGCTCGCGACGCAACCGTTCGCGCTCTATCCGAGCCTCGCGTTCACGGCGGTGGCGTTCATCCTCGTGCTGCTCGCGGAGAACGCGCGGATCCCGGTCGACAATCCGGCCACGCATCTCGAGCTGACGATGATCCACGAGGCCATGTTGCTCGAGTACTCGGCGCGGCATTTAGCGCTCATGGAATGGGCCGCGGCCCTGAAGCTCTTCAACTACGCGTGCATAGGGTTCGCGCTGTTCGTGCCGTGGGGCGTAGCGACGGCGGAGGCCCAGACGCCGGCGGCGCTCGTCGTGTCGCTCCCGATCCTCGCGGCCAAGCTCGCCGCGGCCGGCGTCGGGCTCGCGTTGATCGAGACCGTGTCCGCGAAGCTGCGCGTGTTTCGCGCCCCCGAGTTCCTTGCGACAGCATTCATGCTCGCCGTGCTCGGCCTGCTCGTGAATCTGTTGCAGCGAGCCTCACCATGAGCGAGCTGCCGTTCGACTTGCAGATCCTGAACGCGCTTGCCGCGCTGTTCTTGCTCCTCGCGTTCGCGATGCTCGCACAACGCCGCGTCGTGGCGCTCGTGAACCTGCTCGCGTTCCAGGGCGCGCTGCTCTGCGCCGCGACGCTGCTGCTCGCATACCGCACGGGCCAGACGCATCTCTATTTCTCGGCGCTGCTCACGCTCGCGCTGAAGGTCGTCTTTCTGCCGTGGCTGCTGCATCGGCTGATCCGACGGCTCGGCGTGTACTGGGACAGCGAGCAGCTGATCAACACGACCGGCACGATGCTCCTGGGACTTCTGATCGTGATCTTCGCATTCGGCCTTGCGCAACCGATCGCGGCGCTCGCGAGCACGGCGACGCGTAACGCGATCGGCATCGCGGTGGCTGTCGTGCTGCTCGCTTTCTTGACGATGATCACGCGCCGCAAGGCGATGTCGCAGGTCGTCGGTTTCCTGTCGATGGAGAACGGGCTCTTCTTTGGAGCGATGAGCGCCACCTACGGCATGCCGATGATCGTCGAGCTCGGCGTCGCGCTCGACGTCCTCGTCGCGATGCTCGTGCTTGGCGTGTTCTTCTTCCAGATCCGCGAGCAATTCGACAGCCTCGATCTACATCACCTCGAGTCGTTGAAGGAGGAGCAATAGCGTGGAGCTCATCGTGCTGCTAGCGATCCCTCTCCTGGGAGCCGCGTGGGCCACGGCGTTCGGCGAGCGGTCATACGCGCCCGAAGCGAACTCCGCTTTCAGCCTCGCGACGTTGATCGCGGCCGCGGCGCTCGCGATGCGCGTGATCGGCGAGGGCAGCTTCAGCGCGGCCGACGAGCAATTCTTCATCGACCCGTTCAACGTGTTCCTCGTCACGCTCACGGCGTTCGTCGGCTTCACGACCTCGCTGTTCTCGCGCCCGTACATGCGGATCGAGCTCGAGCACGGCAGGGTCAAGCCGCGCCAGCTGCGCCTCTACCACAGCATGTATCAGCTGTTCGTCGCCGCGATGCTGATCGCGCTCACGAGCAACAACATGGGGCTGATCTGGGTCGCGATGGAGGCCGCGACGCTGTCGACCGTGCTGCTCGTGACGCTCTATCGCACGCCGGCGAGCCTCGAGGCGGGTTGGAAGTATTTCATCCTTTGCGGCGTCGGTATCGCGCAGGCCCTGTTCGGCACGATCTTGTTGTATTTCGCTGCGGAGAAGGTGCTCGGCGGCGAAGGGATGAGCGCTCTCCTGTGGACACATCTGAACGGCGTGAAAGGAAGCCTGGAGCCCGCGGTGCTCTCGCTCGCGTTCGTGTTCCTGCTCGTCGGCTACGGCACGAAGGTCGGCTTGGTGCCGCTGCACAACTGGCTGCCCGACGCGCACGCCGAGGGCCCGACGCCGATCTCGGCCGTGCTCTCGGGCTTGCTGCTGAACGTGGCCGCGTACGCGGTCGTGCGCTGCAAGGTGCTCGTCGAGGGCTCGCTCGGCTCGCCGTTGCCGGGGCGCATGCTGATGGCGTTCGGTCTGTTCTCGGTGATCGTCGCGGCGTTCTTCCTCTGGCGGCAGCGCGACATCAAGCGGCTGTTCGCGTACTCGTCGATCGAGCACATGGGCATCATCATGTTCGCGTTCGGCATGGGCGGACCGGTCGCGAACTTCGGCGCGCTGCTGCACATGACCGTGCATTCGCTCACCAAGTCCGCGATCTTCTTCGCCGTCGGCCACGCGGCGCAAAAGGCGGGCTCGCAGGTCATGGACGAAATCCGCGGGCTCATCACGCTCTCGCCGACCGTCGGTTGGGGACTCATGCTCGGCGCCCTCGCGATCCTGGGCCTGCCGCCGTTCGGCGTATTCGCGAGCGAGTTTCTGATTCTCACGACCGCGATGCGCGAGCACGCATGGGCGACTCCGATCCTGTTGCTCGCGCTCGGCGTCGCGTTCGCCGCGATCTTCGGCCGCGTGCAGCCGATGGTGTTCGGCGAGACCAACGCGAAACGGCTGCCGCACTCGCCCGCGCTCGTGCCGGTGTTCGCACATCTCGGCCTCGTGCTGATGCTCGGCGTGTTCATCCCGCCGTCGCTCGCCGAATGGTTCAGGCTCTCGGCGCAGCTGATCGCGGGGTTGTAGGCGAATGCTGCGCGCATTGCTAGCGAGATCCACCGAGCTGCCAGGCGCACCGGACATGCGGCGTCTCGCGACGACGCTCGAAGACTGGCAGTCGACCTTGAGCGACGTTGCAGCCACCGGGGCGCGGCTTCTAGCGCTCTGGACCGAGCGTGCGCCCGCAGCCGTGCATGCGGCGTTCCTTTGCGACGGCGCGGCGCTCGTCGTCGATCTCGAGCTGGACTACGGTGAGATGACCTATCCGGGACTCTCGGACTTGTTCCCCGCGGCGACGCGAATGCAGCGCGCGGCCGCGGACCTCACCGGCGTTTCCGCTCTCGACGCGGACACCCGCCCGTGGCTGCGGCACTCCGCGTGGCCGCGCGAGTACAAGCCGCTCGCACCACGCTCGATCGACTATGCGGGCGACGGCGTGCCGCCGCCAGACGACTATGCGTTCGTGCGAGTGTCCGGGGACGGCGTGCACGAGATCCCGGTTGGCCCCGTGCACGCGGGAATCATCGAGCCCGGCCACTTCCGCTTCTCGATCGTCGGCGAGAAGGTGCTCAAGCTCGAGGAACGCTTGGGCTACGCGCACAAGGGCATCGAGCGGTTGTTCGCGCGCACGAAGCTCGACGAAGGGCACCGGCTCGCAGCACGCGTGTCGGGCGACTCGGCCGTCGCGTTCTCGTGGGCCTATTGCCAGGCGCTCGAAGGCCTCGCGCGCTGCGAGGTGCCCGAGCGCGCGGTGTGGCTGCGCGCGCTCGCGCTCGAAGCGGAGCGCATCGCGAATCATCTCGGCGATCTCGGCGCGCTCGGCAACGATGCGGGCTTCGCGTTCGGTCTCGCGCAGTTCTCACGGTTGAAGGAGCTCTGGCTCCGCGCCCTCGATGCCGCGGTCGCTCAACGCTATCTCAACGACTTCATCGTGCCGGGCGGCGTTGCGCGCGACGCGCGCGACGATCTACTCAAACGCCTCTCGGACGCGGCGCGGACCATCGGCAACGAGGCCGCAACGCTGCGCTCGATCTACGATGAGCACGCAGGTGTGAGCGACCGGTTCGTCGGCGCCGGCGCCGTCGCGCCGGACCTCGCCGCGCGGCTCGGACTGATCGGCCTCGCGGGGCGCGCGAGTGGGCAGGCGCTCGACTTGCGCGTCGATTTGCCCTGCGCCCCGTACTCGGAGCTCGAGCCGGCCAAGAGCGGCCGCGACGAGGGCGACGTCGCGGCGCGTGTCGAGGTGCGCTTCGACGAGCTGACCGAGTCCCTACGGCTCGTGCGCGAGATCGTCGAACGGCTGCCTCCCGGCGAGCTGTGGGCCGAGTTGCCGCAGGTCGAGGAGGGTGCGCGCGGGATCGGGCTCGTCGAAGGCTGGCGAGGTCCAGTGCTCGTCGCGTTGACCGCGGGCCCCGACGGCTATGTGCGCCGCTGCCATCCACACGACCCGTCGTGGCAGAACTGGCCGGTGCTAGAGCACGCGATCATCGGCAACATCGTTCCGGACTTCCCGCTGATCAACAAGTCGTTCAACTTGTCGTACAGCGGGCACGACCTCTAACCATGTGGAAGACGCTCGGCAAGATCGGCTCGATCGGCGTGATCAGCGAGCCCGCGCCCGAGCCCGACGACGCGCTGCGCGTCGCAGAGCACCTGCAGGACGAGATTCGCGTGCTGCTGGGCCGCGCGCTCTGCATTCGCCAAGTCGATGCGGGCTCTTGCAACGGCTGCGAGCTCGAGATCCACGCGCTCGGCAACCCGTTCTACAACCTAGAAGGATACGGCATCAAATTCGTGGCGAGCCCGCGGCACGCGGACCTGTTGCTCGTGACGGGCCCCGTCGCGCGCAACATGGAGCTCGCTCTCAGGCGCACTTATGACGCGACGCCGGACCCGAAGCTCGTCGTCGCGATCGGCGACTGCGGCTGCACCGGCGGGATATTCGGCGAGAGCTACGCAACAGCGGGCCGCGTCGCGAACGTGATTCCGGTGGACGTCGCGGTGCCCGGCTGTCCGCCGCATCCGAGCAGGATCCTCGCCGGGATCTTGACCGCGATCCGCGCGACGCGAAGCGATTAGTTCGAGGTCGGTGCCGTAATCGCGGCGGGGTGTTGCGTATCGCCCGACGCGTTGTGCACGATCCAGTCCGGCGGCAGCACCCCCGCTAGCTTTCGCGACAGCATGGGAACCAACGTTCGGGAGTAGGTCGCGGTGATATGACTGTCGTCCACATAGACGATTACGTTGCCGATCACGGGCGGACAAATCGCCTCATCGCAGAAGTACTCCGTCATATCGATGAAGCTGACGTTTGGTGGCCGGTCGCCTAGATCCAGCGCGGGATTTCTCTCTGCGAGCAGATGCGCCCTTGCTTGCGAGCAGGCAGCCGAATTGTTGCGCTTCATGTCGAGACACTCTGGGACCCAGAACTGCATCCATGGCGTGTCACGAACGGCGATGACGTGAATTCCTGCCGTTCGCAACCGATCCCAGCGACTCACGAATCCCGCCGGCACATACTCCGTGCCACCGAACCCGCGGGTGGCTGTCGTAAATACTACTTGCGGACGATCCTCGAGCAATATGGCCAGTGCGCGTTCATTCCATTTCGTGCAGTCATCGTCGTGCTCGATCTCGCCGCTCTCATCGCTGAAAAGGCAGTTGCTCTTCGTGAACACGACGATTTTCCAGCCGTGCTCCTTTGCGATGACGTCGAGCGCCGGCAGCCAGTGCACGGAATGCGAGGCTCCGACCAACGCAAGCGTCCGCGCCGCGCCGCGGTCGCCGTAGATGCAGTTCGCTCGCTCCCAATCGGCGTCCGGCCCATAGCAGCCATCCGAGTAGATGACGGACGTGTCGTGCTGCACGGCGAGCATGCCCGGATAGAGCGGAACATTCGGCTGCCCCGCGTACTGAAAACCGTCTTCGAGCGAGAGCGCGCCCGGATAGTCGGGATTGTCGACGGAAACGGGCCGCGCGTCGTATTGCTTCTGCTCGACGTAGTAGGCCGCCCAAGCTGAGCTAACGAGCAACGTAGGCGTCACGCCGACCAAAACGAAAGCCGCGAGACGGCGGGGCGTGGCGATCTTGAAGGGTGCGAATCTGATTGGATCCTCGACGAGCCGCGTGCTGATTGCGGCGAGCGCGATCGACGCTGCCATGACGCCAAGGCCAGCGACCAACCCCACCGTGAAATCACCGTTGAACCAGCGATAGAAGACCAAGACCGGCCAGTGCCACAGGTACACTGCGTAGGAAATGCCTCCGAGGTACACGAGCGGCTTCGTCGACAAGAATCGGTCCGCGCCGAAGCGGCTCCCGCTGTTGCCGGCCATCATGACCAGCATCGTGCTGCAGACGGGCCATAGCGCCGCGTATCCCGGGAACACGCGCGAGACCTGAAAGATCGCTCCGCAACTGATGATCCCCGCGAGCCCGATCCAGCCGAAAGCGACACGCACTTCGCTGGGCAGCTTGACGTTCGGCAACATCGCCAAAGAAGCGCCGAGGCAGAACTCCCAGAGGCGCGCGAACGTGTTGAAATAGGTGAACGCTTGGTTCCGGTGCGTCTCGATGATCGAGAGCGCGAACGACGCGACGAAAATCACAGAGAGAGCGCCGAGCATGACGGTTCCACGCTTCGCATTGAGGCGAGCTGCCAGGGCGACGGATGCGCCCAGGACGATCGGCCATAAGAAGTAGACTTGCCCGAGCGTCGACATTGCCCAGAAGTGCTGCAGAGGGCTTGCGGCCTGACCCTGCGCGAGATAGTCCACTGCATCGAACGCTAGCTGCCAGTTCTGGACGTAGAAAATGGAGGTGAACGCCTGGCGGATCGTTTGGTGCCACAGAGTGCGCGGCAGCCAGAACACGGATGCGACCGCGACCGTGAACAAGACGAGCATCGCCGCCGGCAACAAACGGCGCGCCATTCCGCCCCAGAATTCCACGAAGTTCACACGCCCGGTCTTGTCGATCTGGCGCAGGAGCGATTTCGTGATGAGAACCGCAGACACAACGAAGAAGACGTCGACGCCGCCCGATACGCGTCCGAACCAGATGTGATATGTGGCGACGAGAATCGAAGCGACCGCCCGCAGACCTTGGATGTCGGCGCGGTACTCGGCGCTTTTCTTGGGCAGTTGATTCAAAGTCGAAATCCCCGTCTTGGTCAGCTAGGCGGTCGCCTCGATCCGCCCGGCGCTGAGCAAGTCGGAAGCACGCAACGTGCAATTTACACTGAAAAATCGAACTAATCGCGTCGCCGGCAGGCGACATAACGCGTCGGGCGCTTAGGCGGCGCGCAAATCGACCGGTTGGTCGGGACCTGTCCCGCCGCGCGCAATACGGAGCTGGCGCTCGAGCCCACGCATGACGCGACGGCGGGCGCATCGAACCGGAAACTGACCGAAAACAGACCGATCCTGGACGACTTCAAGGCGGCTCACGCACAAGCTGCGCGCCATGGACCTTTCCGCAATCGGAAATCAAGCGAGCCCAAGCGAGGCTCCGGCGCTCGGCGCGTTGCAGGCTGTCCTCTCCGCCGCCGAACGCTTGGGTGTTGCGCGCGAGGCGCTGCTCGCCGCGGCCGCTCTCGAGTCCCAAGACCTCGAGACGCGTGGCCGAGCGCTGCTCGCGAGTCTCGGCGGTGCGGAGCGGAAGGAAGGGCGCGAAGGGACGCCGCGGAGCAGCGAGCTCGTGAGCCGCGTGCGCACCGAGGTCGCGGCACAAATGACCGACGGCCGCGCGAGCGTCGAGGACGTGGCGCGCGCCCTGTCGCTATCGTCCCGCACGTTGCAGCGGCGTCTCGAGCGCGCCGGCACGACGTTCGCCAGCCTTATCGACGACGCGCGCCGCGCGGCCGCGCTGACGCATCTGCGTAACCCGCGCGTCGCAATCAAGGAGGCCGCCTTCCTGGTCGGCTTCTCCGAGCCTAGCACGTTCTACCGCGCGTTCCGGCGCTGGACCGGCGCCACGCCGGCGAGCTACCGGCGAGCGTTCGCTGCATAAGCGCTGCGATTCGCCATGCGCAAGACCGCCATTGGCCGAGTGCGCCGCGCTCGTGACCGAAGGCACCACTCCTCGGATGCAGTGGCGCATTCGCCCAACAACGTGGCGCCCGCGGCCAATGGCTCGCGGTGCGCGTCTGCGTAACGTGGCGCCCAGTCATTCACAACTGCGAGGCACGCCATGAATTCGAAAGTAACAGCCGTCGCCGCGGTCGCTCTCACGATGCTCGGTGCGGTGTTGGCCGAGACGACGGGTCGAGCGCAGGCATACGACAAGGTGCTCATCGACGACATCGAGCTCGCATACGACGCGGCGTCGCCGCTCCAGTCCCTGAGCCGTGCCGAGACCAAGCGCGTCGGCGACGCCGCGCGCGCGGCGCTCACGAGCGCCGCGGTCGAGCGATTCACTATCGTCGAGCAGCCGGGCCCCGGAGTGCTCCGCTTGCATGCGTCGGTCGTCGGTATCGACGCGGCCAAGAAGGACAAGCACTTCTGGCGCTTCACGCCTGTCGGTGCGATCAAGACCGGCGTCGACGCCGCGAGCGGGTCGGACTTCGTCGTGCGTTCTGCGACGGTTGAAGTCTCGATGCTCGACGCGCTGTCGGGCGAGCCGTTGTCCGGCTCGCTCGATGCTCCGATCGGCGACGAGCCGTCCGCGCAACCCGTAGCAACGTCGTTGCGCGAGCTCGCCGGAACGCTCGAATCGCAGGCTCGACGTTTGCTGGCGTCGGTGCCGACGCCATGAAACACGCGCTGCTCACCGCGTTCGCCGCGCTGCTCGAGACGGTGCTGCGGTTGGTGCTCGTCGCAGTCGTGCTGGTCGCGCTCGCGCTCCGGCTCGTGCT
>Ga0163163_10004321_pt1 | contig 12104 bp, 9 predicted proteins | sample S65metaG_FD_119766 | JGI IMG/M metagenome (GOLD analysis project Ga0163163, IMG submission 119766) | Switchgrass rhizosphere microbial communities from Kellogg Biological Station, Michigan, USA - S6-5 metaG | ecosystem: Host-associated > Plants > Roots > Rhizosphere > Soil | place: USA: Michigan... | reverse complement strand
GTGAGTCATCGTTAGGTGTCAGCGTCCGGCCGAACAGCGGCCGCACACCCAGTACGCCGAAGATGTCGCCCACCGTGGTGACCGCCTGGAACGATTCGGGTTCACCGGGGCCAACGACGGTCGCCTGCGACGTCGAGAACGCCGCGAACTGGCTCGCCGCGCGTGTGTCGCTGCGCAGGTCCCTGAAATTCGCTGGCGACGAGCCGTACACCGACGGAGGCACTGTCGCGGAATAACTCATCACGGTGACCACGCGATCCGGGTCACGCACCGCGAGCGGCCGGAGCAGCACGCCATTCACCACGGAGAAGATCGCGGTGTTGGCGCCGATGCCTAACGCCAGCGTGGCCACGGCGATGGCCGCGAACGACGCGTTCTTGCGAAGCGCCCGCGCGGCGTAGCGAACATCCTGGAGAAGAGACTCGATCATCGAAGTGTCCTCGGAGTACGGACGCTGGTACGACGCAATGCGTCGCAGCTGACGGCGACGCATTCGCTCCGCGCGCCAGGCCGCGGCGTGTTCTCGCACGACGAGGTGTGCCAAGTCCGGCAGCTCTCGCGCGAATGTCAGCGCCGCGCCGGGCCATCCGTGCGTGCGCCGCGTCTCGGCGTCCAACGCCTCGTAGATGTGCGCGAGCTCGCGCGCATCGGCCGGCGCAAACGTCGATGGAAGGAACCGCAGCGCCGCGCGGAACGCGCGCGACGTGAGCGAGCGCTGCGGCGCTGCTGGTCCGGGGAGCGTCATCGGGAGCCCTTCGCGTGCGGCGAGCGCCCGAGCGGACCCAGCAGCCGCTTGTCGCGGGCCATGTCGGTCAGCCGCTGGAGTCGCAGCGCCTCGGCCCGCGCGGCTGCCCTCCCTACCGCGGTCATCCGATAGTAGCGACGCCGCTCGTCGTGATCGGCGGGAGGGTCCTCGAGTTGGACCTCTTCGATCCACCCGACCCCGAGCATTCGCTTCACCGCAGCGTAGAGCGTGCTTGCCGTGAGGACGACCTCGTCATCGGTTCGTCGTCGAATGTCCTGGATGAGCGCGTAGCCGTGCATGTCGCCGTCGAGCAAGGAGAGCAGGATCTGGAAGACCTGCGCGCTCAGCGGCGCTCCGGCTTCTGGACTTCTGTGTTCCGACATGGGGAACCGCGTAAGTTATACCGCAATGCGATATACCGCCTCAAGGTATAGTTGGGCACTGACGGTCATCCGTCAAGAGTTTCTCGACGGGACGGCAGCGTAGCCAACGCCGAGCTCGCCATTCAGGTTCTATTTAGAGTTAGCTGGAGACCGATACGGGCCGACGCAGCGGCGCACGGGTTGCCTTTACACGGCTGGTACAGCGAGCGAGGACGCTCCGAGGAGTACGCCGCCCCAGCTCGCGCGATGCAACCAGACGAGGAAGTCAGATGGCCCGACTCGGAGGATACGTGAACAAGCTGCTCACTTTGACAACCGGATTGGGGCTGGCGGTGGCGACGATCGCCCCCGTGGCGCGAGCGCAGCCCACTGATACCACCAAGATCTCCACAGAACCCCTCTTCACCAAAAGGGATGCGTGGATAGCGCTCGGCTTCGCCGCCGGCACGGTAGCACTCTACCCGGCCGACCAATACTTCGCCCGCAAGCTGCAGACGCCGCACAATCAGGAAAATCAGTTCCTGCAGAACACCGCGACCGACTTCCGGTTCATGGGCACACCCGGGTCCATCTACATCGGTCTCGGGATGTACCTCGTGGGTCGTGTCGGGCGAATCGATCGCATGGCCGACCTCGGCCTCCACGGAACGGAAGCGTTATTTCTTGCCTCGGGCACCGTGTACGTGCTCAAGGGGCTGGTGGGCCGTAGCCGACCGGAGGCGGACATCAATAACCCGCGCAGCTTCGTGCTCGCCCGCGGCTTCAAGAGTACCGACGAGTATCGATCATTTCCGTCGGGTCACTCGGCGATGGGGTTCGCGGCGGCCGCGGCGGTGACGAGCGAAACGTCCAAGTGGTGGCCGAACGCGACGTGGGTCATCGCGCCGGTCATGTACGGCGGCGCGACGATGATCGCGGCCTCACGCATGTACAACAACAAGCACTGGGCGAGCGACGTCGTGATGGGTGCGGCGATCGGGACGTTCTCGGGGCTGAAGGTCGTGCGCTATAGCCACTCGCACCCGAGCAACAGAATCGACAAGTGGCTGCTGCATCCGCATGTCGAGAAGAAACCTGATGGCTCGGTGGCAGTGGGGGTGGAAATCCAGACCCACTAGGGAATCGGGAATCGGAAACAGGCGAACCCCCGGGATGTCACTCGCTCCACGCGAGGCATCCCGGGGGTTTTCCGATCCCGATTCCCGATTCCCTACGGCAGATTCAACGCCGGCTTCACCTGCCCGCGATGGCATGTCGTGCAGTTCACGATCGCGTTAGGCCCCTTGAGGTTCGGGATGTTCTTGAGCAGCTCGTTGTTGATCGTCGCAACCATCTTGCTCATGTCTCGCGCCGTCTGCTTCTGCGTCTTGTCCTCCCTGTCCCATTCGCCCGGCGTGTGACAGTGCGTGCAGCTCACGCCGAGTGACTTGCCGTAGCCGATGTTCATGATGCCGAGGAGCCGGGAGGCCGGGACGTCCGTCAGCATCTTGATGTTCTTGAAGACCTGAGACGCCGGCAGATTCTCCTTCCCGGCGATCTCCTGTCGCACCTCGGCCACGTAGCGTTCGCGCTCGAGCGTGACGGAGTCCCTCGTCGCCGCGGACGCCGTGGCGGGCAACTGCGTCGGCGCGGGAGCGGGAACCTGCGCCGGTGACGGGCCGCCCGATTTGGTCTTCTGTGCGCTCCTGCATCCCGCTGCGACAACGAGCACTCCAACGAACGAAACGATACGCATGGTAGGCTCTCGGTTGTGCCTGAATGCTTGAACGTTCAAGCGGTTCGCGCACGTTGCAAGCGGCACACCGAAGAAAGCCGTCACCCGTCGCCCGTCATCCGTCCCCCTATTTTTCGACGATGTCCTTGAGCGCGTCCTTGACCCGCGGGTCGTCCGACCGGCCTAACGCGTTCACGGCTCGGCGCCGGTTCTGGTAGTTCTGGTCGGCTTTCGCGATGGCGAGCAGCTTGTCGGTTGCCGCTTTCGTCCCGTTGTTCGCCAGCGTCGCGATGATTGCTTCCTGCATCTGCGGATCATCCGTCTGGTCGTACAGCTTGGACAGGTCGGCCACTGACGTTCCAGCACGGTCGCTCAACTGGACCGCGCGACGACGAAGGCGGAGCGACTCGTCGTTGTTCCCGGCGATCGTGATCAGCCACTTCGCGTTCGCCGTGCCGCCCATCTCGCCCATCGACTCGAGCACCGCTTCCTTCGCCCTTTCGCTCGGCAGCTTGGCGTAAAGCCCGCGCAGGAACTCCGCATCCTGACTCGTGGCGTACTCGCGTCCGATGCCGCGAATGGCCGCGACCCGCATCTCATCGTTGAGGTCGGGGCGCTGGACGGCCGTGCGCAGGTACGTGCGCGCGCGTGGGTCGCCCGATTGCGCCAGCACACTCAACGCCTGCTTCCCGAGCCAGACGTCCTGTGTGCCGCGCGAGATCTCGATCAGTGCGGGAATCCCCTCGCCATTCTCCTGGCGCGCAAGCACACGCAGCGCACTTTGACGGACCTGTTGGTTGTCGTTCTCGTCGCGCGCCATGTCGCCTAACGCCTTGGCCAGCTGGCTCGGCGACACGCCGCCGCGCTCGTCCGGCGCACGATTCAGCCAAGTGATGGCCGAGCTGCGCGTTTCGCGGGCCCGCGTCTGATCGCGGGCAATGGCGAGCAGCTGCGGTGACACGGTGGCGCTGTCGGCGAGCAGTGCCGGCGTGATCGCGTCGCGTCCCGGACGGCCGTCGACTTTCGCGGCGACCGAGAGGAGGTAGTCGGCCGCGTCCTTCGCCGGAACCGTCCCCAGGTCAGTGACAGCGGAGCTCTGCTGCGCGGGGGCGGGGCCGACATAGACATTCACGTCGACGATCTCCTTGCCCGCCCTGCCCAGCACCACGCGGACCGGGCCCGGTTGGCAGGGGTCGGATCGCAGCGTGTTGTCGTTCATCGAGCCGAACCACATCGACCCGTTGATCGAGTAATAGGTACGTCCGTTGCCGCAGACCCCCGGCCGCGCGGCGTACGCGAACTGCACGGCGCCGTCGGGCGCCGAGGCGATGCGTTGGGAGAGGCTCTGCGCCAGCAGGGGCTGCGGCATCAGGATCGCGGCGGCGACCCCGGCGCGAACGCCATGCCTAACGAGCAACGTGTGAGCGGTCATTTGTCGATGAGCTCCAGCAAAAGCTTCGTCGCGCGCGGGTCGTTCTTGCGCTGCAGCGCGCCGATCGCCTGGCGGCGAAGGTTGTAGTCGGTGTCGTTCTTCACGATGTCGAGCAGCTTGTCGGTCGCTTCGGGCTCGGTGCGCTGCCCATAGATGTTGATGAGCTGCTGCCGCATCTCGCGGTCCGCGACCGTCCCGTAGAGCTTCACGGCGTCGGCAATCGGCATCTTGCGCGAGGCGACCCGCGAGAGTGCCGCCGTGCGAACCTCGACGGGCTCGTCGTTGTTCCGCATGAGACTCATGAGCCACTGGTCGTTCACCTCGCCGCCCAGGTTGCCGATCACGCGGGCGATCCGTGCCTTGACGCGCGGGTTGTCGATCTTGGGATACACCGAGCGGAGGTACGCCGCGTCCTCGTCCGTGGTGCGCTGCGAGTCCTCGAATCCGCCGACGGCCTCGATCCGCAGGCGCTCCGGCGCGTCCGTACGCTCGATGAGGGCCCGCACGGACTGACGGGCTCGCGGGCTCGGGTTCGACGCAAGCGCTCGCGCGGCGGTCCGCTGAACGTTCGGGTCCGTTGAGGTTCGCAACACTTCGTCGAGCGTGTTGACCGCAATGTCGCTTGGCGACCGCGCGAGGTACTGGATGGCCGTGCTGCGCACCTCGGGCTCGGAGTCATTGAGCGCGACGTCCCGCAGAATGGCCGGCGTGTCGTTGTCGCCTGACTGGCCTAACAAGTAGACGACCGTCCGACGCAGCGGAGCCGAGCAGGCATCTTTCTTGGCCAACACGCGCTTGGCGATCGGCGCGAGCGACGACGGGTCGGTATTCGCCAGCGACTTGATCGCTTCGGCGCGTACGGCCTGGTCCTCCCGGTCGCACTGCACCGGCGAATCGCTCATCGTCTTCCTCAGATCCTGCTCCGCCTTACGGTCGCCGCGCGCGGCGAGCGCCCCCTGAATCCGAGCTGCGAGCGCCGCGGCGTCGGACTGAGACTTTGCCTGCGGATACTTGGTCCGCATCGTCTGCAGCGACTTGAGCGCGATCTGGAGGTCTTCGGTGTTCCCGATGCGGTAGAGCGAGAACGCCTGCCAGTACATCGCGTCGGCCGCGTAGCCCGAGTTCGGATATTTCTGCGGGATGCTCGCGAATGCCGTTGCCGAACGACGCCACTCCCCACGATTGAGGAGCTCGTACGCGGTCTTGTAGAGGGAGTCCGCGACGTCACCCTGCAGCCACGGCGCACGCGGGCGGGTCATGAACGACTCGCGTCCCTCCGGCCAGCCCGACTTGTACTCGAACTTCGTGTCCCACTTATCGAGCCTGTCCGGCTTATCCAGCTTGTCGAGCTTCTCCAGCTTCTGGAACCCGAGCTTCATGTCCATGTCAGGCATCCAGAGGTCCATCTTCGGGACGTCGACGTGCACGTCAGGCATCTCGAAATGCCCGAGGGGCATGTCGTAGTGAAAGTCCGGCATCTCGTATTGGAGATCCGGCATCTCGAACTTCCAGCTCGGGATGTCGAAATGCATGTCAGGCATCTCGTACGAGAAGTCCCGCCACTTGTCGAAATCGCGCCACTTGTCGAAGTCGCGTGCCTTGTCGAAGTCGCGCCAGCCATCCGGGCGAGGCGGCTTCTCGCCCCGAGGCGCCTCGGGGCGCGGCTGCGGGGCACGCTTCGGTGGCAGCGGTGGCGCCACCTGCAGCGCAAACGCGCCAGCGGCCGGCACAGCCATCAACAGCATCGTTAGGCGAAGGGCGGAGATCATCGATCCAGCGTCCTGTGTCTGGTGAGTCGTTCTTCAGTCATCGCTCGAGATGCTCGCGGCCGCCGCACGCACTCGCGGCACGACGTCGCGCTGCTCGAGCGCTTGCGTGATGAGATTCAGTTCCGGTCCGCCGTGCTCCGAGGGCAGCCGGGACAGCTGCGCGAGCACGAGCTCCAAATCCTCCAGCAGGCTCTTGAGGCGCGGATCCGATTCCGCCGCCGGAGAGTCGAGCAGGAGACGCGTGGTGGTGAGGAGATCGCTTGCCTGCGTTACGAAGCGCGCGTCGGGCTGCCCGTCGCGCGCAGCCGCCGGAAGCGCCGTGAGCAGCGCGACCGTCTGTCCGAGGTACTCCGTCGTCGCCTCACGATACGGTGCGGCGTTCGCCGTCCAGTAGTCGTATTGGCCTTCACGACCGTTGTCGGCAATCACCGGCACGATGCCGCGCGACATTCGGCCGACCGCGATACCGAGGATCAACGCCGCCGCGATGCCGGCGACCAACACGCTCCACGACGGCGAGCCGAAGGCCCAGCGCCGCCGCGGGCGAGAACGCGCATGGTCCGCGAGTGACACGACCGGTGCACCGAAGTGTCGCTCCTCGATCCGCTCCCACATTGCGTCGAGCGGAGGTGCAGGCGGCACGCGGTAGCCGCGCAGCGCCTCCCGTATCCGCTCGTCCAGCTCGTATTCCTTCATGGCTCTCACTCCTTCACGAAGGCAGCGAGCGCCTGGCGTAGCCGGCCCCGCGCCTCGAACAACCGCGACTTGCTCGTCCCTTCGGCGACCCCGAGCGCCTCGGCAATCTCCGCGTGGGTGTAGCCTTCGATGTCGTGCATGATCAGCGTCATTCGCGAACCTTCGGGTAGTGCGTCGATCGCCGCGGCGATGCGACTTCTGAGATCGGGATCGGCGCGCTGCGACACCTCGCCGAATCCGGGGCCATCATCGAGCGGAGTTTCCCGTTCGCGGATCCGTTTCACCTTCCGCATCCCGTTCAGGGTGACCGTGACCGCGATGCGGTGGATCCAGGTGCCGAACGCCGCCTCGCCGCGGAACCGACTCAGCTGGTCGAACGCGCGTACGAACGTGTCCTGCGTGAAGTCCTGCGCGAGCTCCGCGTCTCCACAGAGTCGGTAGACGAGCCGATGCACCCGGGCCGCGTGCGCCTCGTACAGCTGGCGCCCGGCTACCCGGTCCCCGTCGAGGATACGAGCGATCAGCGCTCGTTCGTCCAGCGGCACCGACTCTTCCCGAAGAATCGCGACTCTCGGCATTTGCTTCGGAGGGATAGACACGGGACGCCGGGAAACCGTTCGATAAACAGGGGAAGCGGGCGACGGGAAGCGGTCATCTTGCAACTCAACTGTCCGGACTGCATAGTCCCCCACCATTCCGTTCTCCCACCCGAGCCGATGACCGCGGCCAAGCCACCGCGTAGGGATTCAAACGGTCCACCCGTCGACGATGCCAGCGCGCTGCGCGCACTCCTCGAACAGCACGCGCTCGGCAATCTGACCCAGTTGTTCGTCGACAACGGCCTGAGGGTCGAAGATCTGAAGGATCTCACGGAGGCGGACCTCCGTGAGCTTGGCTTATCCATGGGGGACCGCAAGCGCGTCCTTCGCCTCCAGACCGCAGTGCGCGGCGGCGCCGGCGCGCGGCCGGCGGTCGCAGAGGATGTCGCGGAGCGTCGGCAGATCACCGTCGTGTTTGCCGACATGGTGGGCTCGACGGCCCTTTCCGCCCGGCTCGACCCGGAAGACCTCCGCGAGGTGGTGCGTTCTTATCAGCAGGCCGTCGCCACAGCGGTCGACGCGTATGGCGGCTACGTCGCACAGCACCTCGGCGACGGTGCGGTCGCCTATTTCGGTTGGCCCGAGGCGCGCGAGAATGACGCCGAGCGTGCGGTGCGCGCCGCGATCGCGATCGTGGCTGGAGTGAAGGCGCTCAGCCCGTCGCTCCCCGAGCCGCTTGCGACGCGAGTCGGCGTGGCGACCGGACGAGTCGTCGTCGGCGACGTCCTGTACAATCAGGACTCGGTGGAGCGACCGGTGATCGGCGAGACCCCAAATCTCGCCGCGCGGTTGCAGGGCGTCGCCGACGTCAACTCGATCGTCATCTCGGCCGCGACGCGACGCATGATCGGCGGATTGTTCGAGGTCGCCGATCTCGGCGAAATGGACCTCAAAGGCTTCAGCCGGCCGGTGCGCGCGTACCGCGTCGATCGCGAGAGTTCGGACATCGAGCGATTTCGTGCGCTGCGCGGCGGCCGACTCTCACCATTCGTTGGACGCGAGCGGGAACGCGAGACCTTGACCAGCGCATGGCGCGAGGCCACGAACGGGAGTGCGCGCGTCGTACATCTCGTCTCCGAAGCCGGCATGGGCAAGTCGCGGCTCGCTCATTGGCTTCGCGATCACGCGGGCGTGACTGGGGCTTCGGAGCTCCGCTTCGACTGCTCGGCGTATCACGGGGCGAGCGCGTTCTATCCGATCATCCGCCATCTCGAGTCGAGCGCGGGCATCGCGCGTGAGGACGATGCGGCTGCTCGCTGGGCGAAGCTCGCGTCGCTCTGTGCGACCAGCGGCCTCTCATCCGACGTAGCGCTGCCCGTGCTGGCGAAGCTGCTACAGATCCCGATTCCCGAGGGCGTGCCCGTTCCGCGACTCGAGCCGATCCAGGAGAAGGAGATCGTCATCAACTCCTTGATCGGGCGAATCAAACATCAGGCGCGATCCGCTCCGGCGTTGCTGACGGTCGAAGATCTCCATTGGATCGACCCGAGCTCCACCGAGCTGTTCACGCGACTGCTCGCGGAGGTCGGCTCGCTCCCACTGATGGTGCTGCTCTGCTACCGGCCGGAGACAACGCCTGCCTGGGCGCTCGGAGAGAGCTCGCCGGTCATCGAATTGACCCGTCTCGAACCGGAGAGTTGCCGCGAGCTCGTTCAGTCACTCGCCGAGGCGGGCGCGGTGTCCAAGGACATGGTCGAGCAGATCGTTGCTCGCACCGACGGCGTGCCGCTATTCGTTGAAGAGCTCACGTCGACTGTGGTGGAGTCAGGGCTCGGCAACGCCACGCGGGATGACGGCAGCGTCGACGCAGCGATTCCGGCCACGCTCCACGATTCACTCCTCGCGCGACTCGACCGCCTCGGTGACATCAAGCGCATCGCGCAGCTGGCGGCATGCATCGGCCGCGAGTTTCGCCGCGAGCTGCTCCAGCAGGTTTCCGGCCTCTCGCATCCGTCGCTCGACGAGGCGCTCGAGCGGCTCGTCGCGTCGACCCTCGTGCAGGCGGATGTCGAGAGCGATTCCAATCGATTCGTCTTCAAGCACGCGCTCGTGCAGCACACGGCCTACGAGTCGCTGCTTCGTTCGCGTCGCGTGGTCTACCACCGTGCGATCGCCGGCGTGCTCGAGGGAGAAGTCGCCGAGACCGAGCCTGAGATCATTGCGCAGCACTACTCGCGCGCCGGGGTCGTGGACAAGGAGATCGACTGGTGGCTTCGATCCGGACAACGGGCGTTGCGCACGTCGGCCTATCTGGAAGCGCTGCAGCATCTCACCAACGGGATGAAAGCGATCGAGCGTCTTCCGAAAAAGGATCCGGTGCGCGAGCTCCAGATGGTAGCGCACCTCGCGGTGCCCATGGTGCTCACGCGCGGGTGGGCGAACGAAGACGTCGGCGCCGCATACCGGCGCGCGTACGACCTCGCCAAGTCGCTCGGGCAGCCACCCGAGCTGTTCCCGACGCTCGTTGGGATCTTGTCGTATTACCTCGTCCGTGGCGAGTTCGCGCATGCCTATACACTCGCTCACGAGAACTACGGTATTGCCGAACGCTCGGGTGATCCCGAGCTCATACTGGAGGCTGCGCACGATCGCGGCACGTGCTCGCTGTACATGGGCAAGTTCGATGAGGCGTCGCGGTTCCTTGGCCAGGCGGCCGAGATATTCGATCCCGCGCGGCATGCGCACCACGCGTTCCTGTACAGCAAGCTCGCCGGCCCATCGGCGATGGCCCATCAGCTCCTCATTCAGGCGGTCCGCGGCGATCGCGAAGGCGCCAAGGCGGTCGCCGAGCGATCGCTGGCGGACGCGGAGGCGGGGAATCACGCGTTCTCGCGCTTGTGGGTGCTCACTGGGCTCTGTGTGGCGCACATCATCTTCGGCGATCATGAAGCGCTCGCACAGGTGAGCGCGCGTCAGATTGCCGAATCCCAGGAGCTCGGGTTCCCGAACTGGTTGGCGCAGGGTTTTGTCTGGTCCGGGTCCGCGCAGGCGGCGTTAGGCGACGTGGAGCCGGGGATCGCGCTGATTCGCCAGGGACTCGGCATCTGGCAAATGACGGGCGCTGAGCTCATGAAGCCCTTCATGTTGACCCGTCTCGCCGAAGCGCTCCTCATTGCGGGACGGCTCGACGAGGCGGAAGAGACGTACGGGCAAGTCGTGTCGACGATGGACGCGACAGGCGAGATCTGGGCTGCGCCCGACTCGCACCGGCTCGGCGCCGAGATTGCGCGCCGCCGGCTCGGAAAGGATCACGCGTCGGTAGCGTCGCGTGTTCAGCTCGCGCGTGAGATGGCAAAGCGCACCAGTGCGACGTTGTATGAAGCAGGCATCGATCGGGACGAGGCACGCGCGCGCGCGACATGACTGATTCAGTATCGGTCGTCCGCCCGGCGGATGTCGCCAAGCGAAAGCGTCTCGCTCTGTTGCTCGCCCAGGCGGCGGAGCTCGAGCACGCCGCGATGTGCATGTACCTGTTCGCGTCCTCGACGATGAAGTCGACTGTCGCGGAAGGCGGTGTGACGCTCGTGCAGCTCGAGACGATGCGGCAGTGGCGCGCGCACATGATGGTCGTAGCGCGAGAAGAGATGGAGCATCTCGGTATCGTGCTCAACCTCTTGAGCGCCATCGGCGAAGCTCCGGTGCTGCGGCGTCGCAATTTTCCCTTCACGGTTGAATACGAGGGCGACACGCTCGACCTGTCGCTCGAGCCGTTTTCGGTTCGAGCAATTCGGTCCTTCGCCTTGCTCGAGATGCCGCAGGGATTACCGAGGAATTCGGAGGGCTGGCGTGTTCTCAGTGGGAACGACCCACATTTCTCACCGAAACAGTTCGACCTCATCGCGAAGCTGTATGACGAGATCGAGGATCTCGTCTCGACCATTCCCGAGGCTCATCTCTTCATCGGGCCACACGACGCGCAGTTCGTGAACGATTCGTTGATGCCGCTCACCATCCGTGGTATCTCGATCGCCGGCGCGCCGCTGTACAACGTGAACCTCACCGCCATCACGAACCGCGAGACTGCCGTAGCGGCGATCAAGCAATTGAAGGAAGAGGGTGAGGGGTCGCGGCTCGAGGGGGGCAAGGAGAGTCACTTCGGGATCTTCCTCGATATCCTCGTCGCGCTCACCACGCACGGCGATCCTGCGTTCCAGCCCGCGCGGCCAGTGCTGTCGAATCCGACGATCGCCGGCACTGGAGCGAACAGGGTGACACACCCTGTGACCGCGCGCGCGATGGCGCTCTTCGACATGTGCTATGAGACGCTCACGGTCATGCTGTCGCGCTATTTCGCGGCGACCGACGAGACGCCTGACGACATCTATGCACTCGAACGCGCGGCGTTCTTTCCGATGATGACGACGGTGATTCGACCGTTGGCGGAATGTCTGACGTACATGCCGGCGTTCGAGAACGGCGACCTGTCCGTGCTGGCCGGACCGAGCTTCGTTCTTCCGTCGAACCTCGCTTTTCTTCCGCACCATCGCGCGGCGTTCGACCTGATCACGCAGGACTACACGCAGGCGATCGACCAGGCCCACGAGCTGAAGCAGCTGGCCGCCACACAAGACGCGCCGGCGTGGCTGGCGGCGCAGGCCGACCGCATCACCCAGGTCTACCAGATTCTCTGGCGTTCTCGCATGAACCTCGCAGTCAACCGCAAGACGGGGAAACCGGCACCATGACGCCGCCGCCGAATCTCATTCTGGAGTTTTCCGGATGGTGCATGATCCGGCAGCCGACGGATCCGGATCCGTACGACGAGC
>Ga0163163_10004318_pt1 | contig 12112 bp, 10 predicted proteins | sample S65metaG_FD_119766 | JGI IMG/M metagenome (GOLD analysis project Ga0163163, IMG submission 119766) | Switchgrass rhizosphere microbial communities from Kellogg Biological Station, Michigan, USA - S6-5 metaG | ecosystem: Host-associated > Plants > Roots > Rhizosphere > Soil | place: USA... | reverse complement strand
GCGGCCGGCCGCCGCTGGCACCGGCGAGCGAGAGCGAAGCGTCGGTGCTGACGGGGCCCGACACGATCGACTGCATCGCCCCCGCCGCCGGCTGGGAAGTGCATTGGGCGAGCGCGGCGGCGGCCAAGCGCAGCGGGGCGGCGTGGCTGCCTGTGGCGGCGGGACCGGTGCTCGAGGGCACTTCGGCTTGAGCGCGCAAGCGCGATGAGCTTCGCAGCAGCCTGCGGCGTCGCTGACGCCGCGCGTGCCGCCGCGTGCGAGGCGGTCGCACGACGGATGCGCGACGAAGGCGTCGCCCTCGTTCGCATCGGCTGGTGCGACACCCATGGCATCCTCCGCGGCAAGACGCTGACCGCGGCCGCCGTGCCGCGCGCGCTCGCGAGCGGCATCGGCATGGCCAGCACGATCCTCCTCAAGGACACCTCCGACCGCACCGCGTATCGCGTGTTCGAGCCCGGCGCCACCGCCGGCCTGCCCGGCTTCGGCTTCGCCAACAATCTCCTCCTCCTGCCCGACCCGGCGAGCTTTCGCGTCCTGCCGTGGGCGCCGGGCACCGGCTGGATGCGGGCCGAAACCTGGTTCGACGACGCCACGCCCGTGCCCATCGACACGCGTCGCATCCTCCGCGGCGCGCTCGGCCGCCTCGCCGAGAGGGGCTTCGGCCTCACCTGCGGCCTCGAGGTCGAGTTCCACATCTATCGCCTGGCCGATCCGCTGCGCGACGCCGCTTCCCTGGATCCCGAGCGCGCCGCCTGGCCGGGCGAGCTGCCGGCGATGACGATGATCCATCCTGGCTACAACCTGCTCGCCGAGGGCTGGGCCGACCGTGCCGACGAGCCCCTTCGCATCGTCCAGCACACCGCCGAGGGCCTGGGCTTGCCGCTCGCCTCGCTCGAGATCGAGCTCGGGCCGAGCCAGGTCGAGGCGGTGTTCGACGCCACCGATGCGCTCACCGCGGCCGACCAGATGGTGGCGTTCCGCAACGGCGTGACCCAGGCGCTGCGCCGCGCCGGCTATCACGCCAGCTTCGTCTGCCGGCCGCCGTTCCCGAACGTGATGGCGAGCGGCTGGCATCTGCACCAGTCGCTGCGCGACCTGAAGAGCGGCGCCAACGCCTTCGTCCGCGACGCGCCGGCGGCGGGCAGCGATGCCGGCGACGCGCAGCACGTCCTTTCCGCAACGGGCGAGTCGTGGCTCGCCGGACTGCTCGAGCATGGTCGGGCGATGGCGGTGTTCTGCAATCCGACGATCAACGCCTACGGGCGCTTTCGGCCGAATGCGATGGCGCCGAGCGCCGTGTGCTGGGGCCGCGACAACCGCGGCGCGATGCTGCGCGTCCTCGGCCGGGCCGGCGACGCGGCGACGCGGATCGAGAACCGCATCGGCGAGCCGAGCGCCAACCCCTATCTCTACATCGCGGCGCAGATCCACGCCGGCCTCGACGGGCTGGCGCGCGGCCTGGCCGCGCCGCCGGCAACGGCGGCGCCGTATGCGCAGAGCGCCGCGGACGCGAGCGGTCGCCTGCCCGCCAGCCTCGGCGAGGCGCTCGATGCGCTCGCCGCCGACGAGCGCTTGTCCGCGGCGTTCGGCGCGCCGGTCGTCGCCTGGCTGACGCAGGTCAAGCGCGCCGAGCTCGCGCGCCACGACCAGGCCGACGACACGGATGCGTGGCAGGCGCGCGAGTACTTCGGCCGCTTCTAAGGTCTGCTGACAGCCCCCGGCAGCGCCGTGTCGACGATCCCGATCCACCTGGTCGAGGCCGACGGCCGCGTCCACGACCTGCGCGGCAAGCTCGGGCAGAGCCTGATGCGCGCCGCGGTCGACGCCGGCGTCGAGGGCATCAAGGCCGATTGCGGCGGGCTCATGACCTGCGCCACCTGCCACGTCTACGTCGACGCGGCCTGGGCGGAGCGCCTGCCTCTGCCCTCGGCCGACGAGAACGCCATGCTCGACATGACGGCCGCCGAGCGCCGCCCGACGAGTCGCCTCAGCTGCCAGATCGTGCTTGACGAGGGGCTCTCCGGCCTGACGGCGGGCATACCCGACACCCAGTATTGACGCCGAGCCGCGACAATCCGCACCGCACCGCGCCGCCACGACAACAACAGCACCGCCTTGCGCTCGCTCCAATCGCTCGCCAAGCTCTGCGCCATCCTGGCGGGCGTGCTCCTCACCGTGGTGACGCTGATGACCTGCGTCAGCCTGATCGGCCGCAACCTGATCGGCATGACGATCGTCGGCGACTTCGAGCTGGTGGGAGCCGCGGCGGGTGCGGCGATCGCCCTCTTCATGCCGTGGTGCCAGGCGCAGCGTGGCAACATCATCGTCGACTTCTTCACCGCCAAGGCGTCGGCGCGCGCCATCGACGGCCTCGACCGCTTCGGCGCCCTGCTGCTCGCCCTGGTGATGGCGCTGCTCACCTGGCGCACCACGATCGGCGGCATCAATGCCTGGAAGTCGGGCTCGGGCACGATGCTGATCGGCTTTCCCGAGTGGGTGATCTACGTCGTCATGGTGCCGCCGCTGGCGCTGACCGCGGCGATCGCCTTCGTCCAGGCCTGGCGCGGCTTCGCCGCACCGATCGAGGAGTGAGATGAAACCCCTCCGCTCACTTCGTTCGCTGCCCCCCGAGGGGGCGCAGAGTTCCTTCGGAACGGCCGGGCGCTACTGAGATGACGCCACTGGCGATGGCGGGCCTGATCTTCGGCCTGATGCTCCTGCTGATGGCGCTGCGCACGCCGATCTCGATCGCCATGTTCGTCGCCGGCTCCATCGGCTACGTCTTGCAGGCGGGCTGGGTGCCGTTCTCCAGCTTCCTCAACACCCAGGCCTTCGCCCGGTTCGCGAGCTACGACCTCTCGGTCATCCCGCTGTTCATCCTGATGGGCAACTTCGCCACCCAGGGCGGCATCTCCAAGGCCCTGTTCGAGTTCGCCAGCGTCGTCATGGGGCGCTTCCGCGGCGGCCTGGCGATGGCCGCGGTGCTCGCCTCGGGCGCGTTCGGCGCGATCTGCGGCTCGTCGGTGGCGACGGCGGCGACCATCACTGCGGTGGCGCTGCCGGAGATGCGCCGCCACGGCTACTCCGGGCGCCTCGCCACCGGCACGCTCGCCGCCGGCGGCACCCTCGGGATCCTGATCCCGCCCTCGGTGCCGCTGGTGATCTACGCCATCCTCGCCGAGCAGAACATCGCCAAGCTGTTTGCCGCCGCGATGGTCCCCGGCATCATCGCCATGGTCGGCTACATCGTCGCGATCGCGATCTACGTGCGGGTCGTGCCGGGCCAGGCGCCGGCCGGCGACGCGGTTCGCGCCAAGCTGACGATGCAGTCGCTCTCGGGCATCGTGCCGATCGCGGTCATCTTTCTCGTCGTCTTCGGCGGCATCTACGGCGGCATCTTCTCGCCGACCGAAGGTGCCGGCGTCGGCGCCGCGTCCACCTTCTGCGCCGCTCTGATCAAGCGCGAGATCACGTGGAGGAAGTTCCGCCACTGCTTCTACGCCACCGCCGAGACCTCGGCCATGATCTTCCTCATCTTCATCGGCGCCGACCTGATGAACTCGGCCCTGGCGCTCACCCAGGTGCCGGCGCAGCTCGCCGGCGTGGTCCAGGCCTGGGGCCTCTCGCCGGTGATGGTGGTGGTGGCGATCATGCTGTTCTACGTCGTCCTCGGCGCGGTGATGGACGAGCTGTCGATGATCCTGCTGACGATCCCGATCTTCTTCCCGATGATCATGGGCCTGGACTTCGGCATGCCCAAGGAATCGGTCGCGATCTGGTTCGGCATCATGGTGCTGATGACCGTGGGCTTCGGCATGCTCGCGCCGCCGGTCGGCCTCAACGTCTATGTCGTCAACGGCATGGCGCGGGACGTGCCGATCGCCGAGAGCTACCGCGGCGTGATGCCGTTCCTGATCAGCGACACGATCCGCACCACCATCCTGGTGATCTTCCCGCCGATCTCGCTCTGGCTGGTGAAGTACGTCGGCTAGCGGCCGCGCTGCGCGCGACCGTCAGGCGGCGATCAGGCGCAGCTCGTCGGCCGCGACCTGGAGCCGCACCGGCGTGCCGTCGCGCCAGCCGGTGCCGCCGCGGCGATGCGGCTGCTCGGCGATGACGCTCGCGCCGCCCACGCGCACCTCGTAGCGCATCGTTTCGCCCTGGAAGGAGGCCGCGGCGATGGTGCCGTCGAAGCCGAGGCCGTCGCCGCCCGGCGCGGCCGCGGCGTCGACGCGGACAGCGTGCGGGCGAAACGCGAGGCATGCCGGCCCGAGCGGGCGCGTCGCCAGGCCCGCGGGCAGCCGGCATTCGCCGAGCAGCGGCGAGACGAACACGTCGCTGGCGCGGAGCTCGCCTTCGAACAGGTTGACCGAGCCGACGAAGCCGGCGACGAAGCGGTTCGCCGGCTCGTCGAACAGCTCGATCGGCGTGCCGACCTGCTGGATCACGCCGTGGTCCATGACGGCGATCCGGTCGCAGATCGTCATCGCCTCTTCCTGGTCGTGGGTGACGAAGATCGTCGTCACCCCCAGGCGCCGGTGCAGGGCGAGCAGCTCCTCGCGCATCTGCAGGCGCAGCCTCGCGTCGAGGTTGGAGAGCGGCTCGTCGAGCAGCAGCACCTGCGGCTCGATCGCCAGGGTGCGGGCGAGCGCGACCCGCTGCTGCTGCCCGCCGGAGAGCTGGCTCGGCCGGCGGCCGCCGTAGCCGTCCAGTCCGACCAGCTGGAGGGCGGCCTCGGTCCGGCGCCGGACCTCCTCACGGGGCAGGCGGCGCTCCTCGAGGCCGAAGGCGACGTTGCGCGCCACCGTCATGTGCGGCCAGAGGGCGTAGTTCTGGAACACCATGCCGACGTTGCGCTTCCAGGGCACGACGCCGGTGACGTCCTTGCCGCCGACGAGCAGCTCGCCGGCCTGGTGCCGGGCGAAGCCGGCGATCAAGCGCAGCAGCGTCGACTTGCCCGAGCCCGAGGGGCCGAGGATGGCGAAGAACTCGCCCGGCTCGACCGTGAGCGTGATGTCGCGCAGCACCGGCGTCGCGCCGTAGGAGAGCTGGAGGTTGCGGGCTTCGACGCGAACGGCTTGCATGCGGACCTCAGGCGATCGGGCGGGCCTCGGCGGCGGAACGGCGCTCCAGCAGCCAGTGCGAAGCATAGGTGCCGAGGCCGACGATCACGACCGCGATCATGCCGAGCGCCGCGCCGGGGCCGCGGCCGGCGATGCTCTGCATGTAGAGGTAGATGCCGTACGACATCGGTGCCCGGCTCGCCGACGAGGAGAGCACGATCGTCGCCGAGAGCTCGACCGCGGCGGTGATGAAGCTGGTGACGAAGCCGGCGAGGATGCCGCCGGCCATCAGCGGCACCACGATCCGGCGCACGGTCCGCGCCTTCGAGGCGCCGAGGTTCTCGGCCGCCTCCTCGAGCGAGACGTGGAGCTGCGCCAGCACCGCCATGCAGGAGCGCAGGGCATAGGGCAGGCGCCGCACCGCGTAGGCCATCACCAGGGCGAGGGCGCTGGCGGTGAACGCGGTCTGCAGGAAAGGCAGCTCCAGGCCACGGAAGGCGCGCAGGTAGCCGATCGCCAGCACCACCCCGGGAACGGCCAGCGCCGACGAGGCGGCGAGGTCGAGCAGCCGCCGGCCCGGCAGCCGGGTGCGCAGGATCAGGTAGGCGATCGCGGCGCCGAGGGCGACGTCGATCAGCGCCGCGGCGCCGCAGTAGACGAGGGTGTTGACGATCATCCCCGTCGACTGCGCGAACACCGTCGCGTAGTGGGCGAGCGTGAAGCCCTCGGGCAGGACGCTGAAGCTCCAGACGCGCGAGAGCGACATCAGGAGGATGCCCAGGTGCGGCGAGAGCACGAGCAGCAGCACCAGCCCGACCCAGGCGGAGGCGGCGGCCTGCTGCCACGGCATAAGCTCGCGCCGCTGCAGCGACGCGCCGCCGCGCTGCAGCGTGGCGAAGTCGCGGCCCTTGAGGACGCGCGCCGAAGCCCACAGCGCGGCGACCGAGAACACGACCATCACGACGCTGATCACGTAGCCGATCGGGTCCTCGATGCCGATCGAGGTGATGCGCAGGTAGGCCTGCGGGGCGAGCATGTTGGTTGTGCCAAGGACGAGCGGCGTGCCGAGGTCGTCGAACACCTTGACGAAGACGAGCGACGCGCCGGCGACATAGCCGGGCAGGGCGAGGGGAAAGATGATTCGCCGGAACAGCCGCCAGCCGGAGGCGCCGAGGTTCTGCGCCGACTCCTCCATCGCGCCGTCGATGTTGCGCAGCGAGACCACGAGGTTGAGGAGGATGAACGGGAAGTAGTGCAGGCTCTCGACGAAGACCACGCCGTTGAGCCCGTCCATGAACGGGATCGCGACGCCGAAGGCGTCGTTCAGCAGCAGGTTGACCGAGCCCGAGCGGCCGAACAGGAGCTGCATCGCCACCGCGCCGACGAAGGGCGGCATGATCAGCGGCAGCACGCCGAGCGTCTGGATCAGGAGCGCGCCGCGGAAGCGGAAGCGCACCGTGAAGTAGGCGAGCGGCACCGCGATCAGCGAGGCGAACACGGCCGAGAGGGCGGCGACCGAGAGGCTGTTCCAGAACGACTCGCGCATCAGCGAGATCTGGAGGAAGCTCTCGAAATGCGCCAGGGTGAAGCCGCCGCTGCCGCTCGCGAAGGCGGCATGGAAGACGCTGGCGACCGGCGCGGCGAGGAACACCGCGAGGAAGGCCGCGATCGCCAGCGCGACCGCGACAAGGATCATTTCGCCGCGCTGGCGAGCTCGACGGCGCGGGCGTAGTTGGCCTTGGCCTTGCTGCTCCACTCCTCCTCGATCTGCGTCTTCCGGCGCAAAGCGGCGTCGTCGCCCTTCTTCGCCTTGAAGACCGCGAGCAGCTCCTTGTCCCGGGCCTGCTCGGCGCTCAGCGGCGGCGTCCAGGCGAGCTTTCTCGCCTCGTCGAGCTGCGGGCTGGCGCGACCGGCGAGACGCTTCTCGGCGTCCTGGATCGCCTTGGTGGCCGCCTGCAACTCCTTGTGGCGGAAGGTGATCACCTGGTCGAACAGCGACGAGACCACGTAGTAGCGCGATTCGGACAAGGCGGTGTCGAAGTTGACCTTCGCCTGGATCGTGCCGCTGAACGGATTCGGGTAGCCGGCCGGCGCCTTGGCGTAGGTCGAAGGCAGGACCGGAAGGCGCGAGATCTTCGGATCGAGCAGCAGCTGCTGGCCTTCTTCCGAGAGCGTGTACTGCATGAAGCGCTTCGCGCCTTCGGCGCTCTTCGAGCCGGCGACCGCGGCGATGTTGGCCGGCACGATCGAGGTCATGCTCGGATAGACGAACTCGACCGGAAAGCCCGAGGCCTTGGCGGCGAGGCCGAAGAAGTCGATCACCAGGCCGATGCCGTACTGGCCGTTCTGCACGCCGTCGGGCACGCCGAAGCTGCGCTCGGTGACCGCGGCGCAGTTGCCGGCGATCTGCATGATCTGGTTCCAGCCCTTGTCCCAGCCTTCGCCCTGGAGGATGGTCTCGAAGGTGAGGTGGGTCGTGCCCGAGCGCGAGGGCGCCGAGGTCGCGAGGTGGCCGAAGTAGACCGGCTTCACCAGGTCGACCCACTCCTTGGGCGCCGGCAGCTTGTGCGCCTGCAGGTAGCGGGTGTTCCACATCAGGCCGTAGCCGGCAAGCGCCTGGCCGCGGTACAGGCCCTCGGGGTCGTTGATCGGATAGCTGCCGATCTTGTCCGGGATGCCCTGGGTCGGCACCTCCACCTTCTCGAGCAGCTTCGCCGAGGAAAGCACCTCGAACGCGTCGGGTGCCGAGGCCCAGAAGATCTCGGCGCGGCTGCCGGCGGGCTGCTCGCGCACGTAGGCGATGCCGGCCGAGGTGCCCTTGTTCAGGATCTCGACCTTGTCGTTCGGATACTTCTTCTCGTAAGCCGCCTTGTAGGCGTTGGTCAGCTCGCTCGGGAACGAGGTGACGACGGTGATCGTGTCGGCAAGGACCGGCCGGGATACGATGCCGAGAGCCAGCGCGGCGACAAGCCACTTCGGATGCATGGAGTCTCCTTCGGGGGCGAGCCGGGCGCCCGTTTCGTTGTGCCGCCGATTCTCATGCATCCGATTCGCGCCGTTCTCTTCGATCTCGATGGCACGCTGGCCGATACCGCCGGTGAGATCGCGCTTGCGCTGGCGCGCACCTTCGCCGAGTTCGGCCTTCCCGCGCTGCCCGAGGCGGCGGTGCGCGAGATGATCGGCCGGGGTGTGGCCGTGCTCGTCGAGCGGGCGCTCGAGCGCAGCGCGTCCGGCGTCGACGCCGGCGCCGTGTTCGAACGGTTCGAGCATCACTACGAGCAGACGGCAGGCACCACGGCCGAGCTCTACCCGACCGTGCGCGACAGCCTGGCGCGGCTGGCTGCGCGCCGCCTGCCGCTCGCCGTCGTCACCAACAAGCCGCGCCCCTTCACGCAACGCCTGCTCGAGCAGCTGCAGATCGGCGATGCCTTCGCCGCGGTCGTCTGCGGCGACGACGGCTGGCCGAAGAAGCCCGGGCCCGAGATGCTCCTCGCCGCCTGCGAGCGGGTGGCGAGGCGGGCCGAGGAGACGCTGATGCTCGGCGACTCCGCCAACGACGTGCTCGCCGCCCGCGCCGCCGGATGCCCGGTCTGGTGCGTGCCCTACGGCTACAACGAAGGCCGGGCGGTCGAGACGCTGGGCGCCGATCGCATCGTCGCCGACGTCGCCGAGGCGGTCGCGCGCGTCCTCGGGGCGAACCCGGTCGACAGCTCGGGGTGACCGGTCGTTAGGGAAAAACGCGAGCGGGAGCGGGCCGAATTCCCGTTACCTTCGCGGATCGGTTTTTTCGCCTTCCTCTTTCGGAGAACTCCACGATGAAACGCCGTTCGCTTCTGCAGGGCGCCGCCGCCGCGGCCCTCGGTGTGCCCGCGCTCTCGGGCCTCGCCCAGCAGTCGGTCACGCTCAAGTTCCACACCTTCATGGCGCCGCAGTCCAACGTCTGGCTGTCGATGCACAAGCCGTGGATGGAGAAGGTGGAGAAGGAGTCGGGCGGCCGGATCAAGTTCGAGGGCTATCCGGCGATGCAGCTCGGCGGCACACCGGTGCAGCTCTACGACCAGGCGCGCGACGGCGTGGTCGACGTCGTCTGGACCCTGCCGGGCAACACCGCCGGCCGCTTCCCGCGAGTGGAAGTGTTCGAGCTGCCGTTCATCATGACCAACGCCGAGGCGGCCTCGAAGGCGTATTGGGAATACATCCAGACCCAGGCGCCCGACGAGTTCAAGGAGACCCAGGTGCTGGCGCTGCACGTGCACGGCCCGGGCATGTTCCATTCGGCGACCAAGCTGGTGAAGGCGCCCGCCGACCTCAAGGGCATGAAGGTGCGCGGCCCGACCCGGCAGGTCACCAAGCTGCTCGGAGCCCTCGGCGCCACGCCGGTCGGCATGCCGCTGCCGCAGATTCCGGACGCGCTCTCCAAGGGCACGATCGAGGCCTGCGTGATCCCGTGGGAGGTCGTGCCCTCGGTCAAGGTGCACGAGCTCACCAAGTTCCACACCGAGTTCCCGGCCAACACCTCGCTCTACACCACGACCTTCGTCATGGCGATGAACAAGGCCAAGTACGAGAGCCTCGCCCCCGACCTGAAGAAGGTGATAGACGCCAACTCGGGCCTGGCCACTTCGGGCTGGCTCGGCAAGACGCAGCAGGGCAACGATCCGAACGGGCGCAAGGCCGCGGTCGATCACGGCAACCAGATCTACACCCTCAGCAACGCCGAGGCGCAGGAGTTCATCAAGGTGTCGGGCGCGATCGACGACGAGTGGGTCGCCGACATGAACAAGCGCGGCTTCGACGGCAAGAAGCTGTTCCAGACTGCCAAGGACCTGATCGCCAAGCACAGCAAGGCCTGAGAAGCCGACTTCTCCGTTCAGGGGCCGATCTCGAAGCGGTAGCCCTTGTAGGCGAGGATCACGCCTTTCTGCTTCACCTGCTTCAGCACCAGGCCCGGGGCGACGGTGTCGCCCTCGTGGAACACCTGGCCGTTGAGAAACGCCAGCCGGCTCGCCTTGTCGCCGCTGTAGCTGCCGCCGCCGTACGCGAGCTTGGGCAGCTCGCGCCGGATCGCCTCGGGCAATTCGGCCAGGCTGTAGATCCGCTCGTCCCCAGGCGCCGCAGCTGACGATGTCGACGTCGCCGGGGCGGCCTCCCGTCGCACCGGCGGACGGGCCGCGGGCCGCGGTGCAGGCGGCGCCATCGCGGTCGTCGCGCTCGCCGGCCGCCCCGCGGAGGCGGAGGCGAGAGACTGGGGTGCGAAGACCGGCGGCGGCGCGACGGCCGGCGGCGTCGCGATCGCGGGTGTGGGCGCGACGGCTTGCACCACCGGCTTCGGCGGCGGCTCCGAGCCGCCGAAGAAATTCCAGGCGAGCACGCCGCCGAGGGCGAGAACCAGGACGACGATCGTGCCGATCAGCAGGCGCGGGCGCGGCGGGGCCTCGTCGTCGCTGGGCAGCGCGCCGAACTGCTGGGTGTGCAGGCTGGGCACCGTGCCGCGCTCCCGTTCGGCGTCGGCGCGGCGCAGGGCGTCGAGGATGTACGACATGGCAGGTTCCTCGTGGCCTTCAGGGCGCGGCCGCAAGCCGCGGCTCGTCGACGCCGGTCGCGCGGTTGAGCTGCATGAAGGTCGTCGGCCCGGCCTTTCCGACCGGGCTCAGGCCGTTCGTCGTCTGGAAGTGGACGACCTTGGCGCGCAGCGTCGCATCCATGGTCTGGTGCGGCGGCGGCACCGGTTCGCCGGCGAGCCCTGCGAGCTGGGTCGCGAGCCGGTCGACCAGCGGACCGGTCGAACCTTCGGCGAGCGCGCCCGTGTAGCCCGGCGGCATCCGCCAGAGCGTGCCGAACTCGCCCTGCCAGAGCTTGCCCAGGGCGGCGAACGAGACCTTCTGCGCCCGGCCGTCGGCGGCCAAGGTCGCGGTGTCGTCGCGCAGGCCGATCAGCACCACCGTCGTCGTTCGCCCGGCCTCGTCGCGCAGGCTGAGGAAGCCGGGCCGGTCGAGACTTTTCAAGGTGGCCGGGGTGGTCGCGAACTTGTAGCAGCGCACCTGCTGGCGAGCGACGCCGGCGCACGGGTCGCCGCTGCCCGGATCGACCTTCCAGAGGGCGGCGAGCTCGCGCCAGGCCGTCCTTTCGTCGTGACCGAGCGCCGCCCACTGCGCCTTCAGCTCGGCCGCGCCGAGCGTCGGGCCGGCGGCGGTCAGCGCGACCGCGGACAGAGAGGCGGGTGCGCTGGCGGCCGTCATGGTCACCGGCACCGCTGCCGCGGCGGCGGCGGACGGCGCGGCGGCGCTCGATGCAGCACGCGCCGCCGGTGCCGGCACGCTCGCCGGCCTCGACGCACCGATCGCCGTCGTCGTCGCGGCAGCGGACGAGGTGGCGGTGCCCGAACCCGCGGGCCGCACCGGCGACGCCGCCGAAGCGACGACGCTCGCTGCCCCGGCCGAGCCCGGCGACGAGGCCGCCACGGCACGCGGCGCCGAGGCGGCCGCGGCCGGTGGCGGCGCGGCGAACTTGCGGTAGGCGCCATAGACGGCGAAGACGAGCAGCGCGGTCAGCGCCAGGCCGGTGGCGATGAAGAGGCCCAGCCCCGCGCCGGTGCCCAGGCGCGAGCGGTCGGGGCCGTTCGGCTCCGACTTGCCGAACACCTCGCGCGCCGCCTTCTCGACGGTTGCGCTGTCGATGCCGGTCTTGCCGTGGGCGTAGGCACCGAGCATCGCCCGGTCGCAGAGCAGGTTGATGCGCCGCGGCACGCCGCGCGCGATCTCGTGGATGCGCTGCAGCGCCTTGCGGTCGAACGGAATGGCGCGCGTCATGCCGGCGACCGAGAGCCGGTGCCGGATGTAGTGCTCGGTCTCCTTCGACGACAGCGCCTTGAGATGGAAGCGGGCGATCACCCGCTGCGCCAGCTGCTCGAGATCGGGCCGCTCGAGCATGGTCCTGAGCTCCGGCTGGCCGATGAGCACGATCTGCAGCAGCTTTCGCTCGTTGGTCTCGAGGTTGGTGAGCAGGCGCAGCTGCTCGAGCACGTCGACCGAGAGCATCTGCGCCTCGTC
>Ga0163163_10004317_pt1 | contig 12113 bp, 13 predicted proteins | sample S65metaG_FD_119766 | JGI IMG/M metagenome (GOLD analysis project Ga0163163, IMG submission 119766) | Switchgrass rhizosphere microbial communities from Kellogg Biological Station, Michigan, USA - S6-5 metaG | ecosystem: Host-associated > Plants > Roots > Rhizosphere > Soil | place: USA... | reverse complement strand
TTTAGTGCTCCAACTGTTGAACGATATAGCCAACGGCAAAAGTTCAACGGGCTTGAATGTCGAGTCAACTGGGATGCGATGCGTTTTGGTTGATTGCGAGATGAGCGGACGGCAACAACTCCAGCGCTACTCAGTTCCGGTCAAAAATGTTGGCTACACCGACATATATCAATTCTCTCCGAATTTGTACCGCGCAGTGATTTCCGCGCAAGACTTCAGACAATCGTTTGATCCTACAAAGTGGGATGAAATCGTTCGCAATGAAATTAAGCAACTTGTTGTTGATGGCAACTTCGAGGTTGTGGGGGTGGACAACGTTACCGCGCTCGCAAGTGAGACGGAGAAACAGAAGAGCGCTCTACCGCTAATGCGCGCTTTGAATGAGATCAAACAAGGTCGCACTATTGCAGTGCTCGCTCATACTCCGAAACGGAACGAATCCCAGCCTTTATCCATAAATGATCTTGCCGGTCACAAGATTCTAAGCAATCTTTCGGACGCTGTAATTGGAGTAGCTCGCAGTTTTTCAGATCCCGACATTCGATATGTAAAGCAACTTAAAGTACGAAGCGGTGAGATGGTCTACGGTAGTGACAACGTGGCGCTATTCCGCTTTGGAAAGCCTGATAACTTTCTGGGCTTTACCTATATCGGCCAGGGGCGCGAAGTAGACCATCTACGGTCGATTGCCGACACGTCCAGAGGCGAATTGATGATCAAGGCTAAGGAACTAAAGGATCAAGGACTTAGTCAACGCGCAATCAAAGACGAGCTAGGAATCTCGCTGGGAACCGTGAATAAGTATTTGAAACAAGTTGAAAAGCTAAACACGAGGAAAGATGAGATCTATTTCCCGCCTGGCTCAGATCCCGACGAGATTTTAGAGGCGCGAGCAATTATGGAGGGTTGAGAGGGTGAAACAGTGATGATGAAAAACAATAGACCAGATGGAGACCCTCAAGGCTGCGGGTTTTGTGGAAGTCCAGAAGATCCTGGAAATTCGCGTTTGAGTCCAGCACTTGACGTGTCACAACGGACTCAATTCCGACCGGGAGGTGAGGTTGCTGCAGATCACTCCTTTGGGCCTTGCTTCCCGGTCGGTAACAAAACGGAGGTGAAACGTGATGACAAACGAAGAATTCAATAGAGCGCGAGATCGCACGCTCGAACTACATCTCATGCGAGAGCAACGGAAGTTGACACAAACAGAACGCGACGAGTTTGCCAAACTGCTTGAGGACATGTTCCTGAGCAACAGCGACAGACTGCACCAGGAGCGCGAGCGTAGAGAATTAAAAAAAAAGAGAGTCCGACCGCGTAAATTGCTAGGGATTCATTAGGAGGGTGCATTGATTATGGAAACCACTGTGGTTGAGGTTCGACAACCTTTTTGCTTGCCAGTGAACATTCGCGTGCCGACTTGGCAGCGACTTAAGGAGCGTCAGGACAAAATCCAGCAACTCCAGCGCGAGTCGAAGGACTACACGTCACAGCTACAGCAACTCGAACGCGAAACTCCGTCGCCAGAAGTGAAGGCGGCACGCGAAAGACTTGAGGCAAAAAAAGCGGAAGCAGAGGCTAGGCGCGAACGCGCTCAATCGGAATACGATCAACTCGTTGAGCAGGTCGCATTCCAGCTTTTTCGTCGCCAGTTGCTAAAACAGGAGTTGGAAAATTTACCGGCAAGCGACTCGCCGATGACGATGCGCGCCATGTTACCTGGAGAAGGACCTACACGACCGAGGATCGAAATAATGACGGAACTGAGTGAGTGTCTGAATTCGTTGGCCTGGTTTTCTTTGGGTGACGAAGGCTTGGCCGCGGAAGCGACGAAGGTGGAAGCACAACTAGCAGAAGCGTGGCAGCAGGTCTAATTCAAAAACATTAAGGGAGGAGAAACGACAATGGGAGAAGTTGCATTAGGGTGGAATGAATCGAACACCACGGGCACAAATGATTTAAACAACGTCGCGGGCGAAAAACCCATGACACTTAAACCGGGCGGCCAGATTCCGTCATGGAGCGATCCGTCAATGCCGGGCATGGGTCGTTGGCCGGAGGGCGTGCACAACGTGGTAGCGGATTGTGAACAAGAGACGAAGAAGTTTTCAGCAGGCGAAGGATAAACCATGAACGACGAGCAGACATACAGCATTCACTACGGCGGGCCAGTCAAAAGCTTCGAGGGCGGCCGCATCGGGGGGCGGGTCGTCACATTCAGCGGACACCGCGATCCTGATCGGACAAAAGAATTTTTTGACGCGGCAACCGATTTTTGGTTGAACGGCAGCGGCGAGCGACGCCCGATTCTTTATCGTCACGGACTCGACAAAACGATCAAGCGGCGGCGCTTTGGCGAGGTGCAACTACAAAAGTCGGTGGATGGAATTTGGGCCAACGGGTTTATTGCGGGCCGCGATCCTGATTCGCTTAAATTGTTGAAGCTGGCTGAAGCCGGGGCGTTGAATTGGTCTACGGGGTCGGTCGGACATTTAGTTACTACGTCTCCAGTGGGTGACTCCTTCCACGTAGATGAATGGCCTATCAGCGAATGTTCGCTCTGCTCGCACGATACGGTTGCCGAACCTCGCAACATTATTAGTCTGAAAGAATTCGCAATGGGAACGGAACACGATTTCTACTCGCTCAGAATTCCATCAGAGCGCGACTACAACGCAGAGGCTGACGCGATAATGCAGGAATACTACCAGCACAAGGCGCGAGAAATTTACATCGAAACTTTGAAGCGGCAGCATGAACTACGAATGATGGGCTTCGGGGTTTGAACGGATAATGAAAGACCAGGAACACGCCAGGAAGAGATGAGTAGAAAAAGGATTCCATCGAAGAAGGCTTTGATCGAAGCGCTGAAAGAGTGCGATGGGAATCAGGCATCCGTAGCGCGAAAGTTTAACTGCTCGCGGGGTTTGGTCTGGCAGCACATCGAGCGAGATCCGGAACTGCGCGAACTAACAGATGAATTGACAGAGACGTTTATTGATGAAGCGGAGTCGCAACTATTCAAACTGATTCGCGAGGGCAATCCACCGGCAATTATCTTTTTTCTGAAAACGAAAGCCAGACACAGAGGCTATAGCGAACGCCTGGAACTGCTACCACTGAATCGACAGGATATTCAAATTGAACTTGGCAACCCTAACGAGATCGAAAACGATCACGCTCAAGCACTCGACGGCCACGGGACCGCAGTCGCGCTTCTGGAACAATGATTCTCCGTTCCGCTTGTTTGTCGGCGGCGCAGGCTCCGGTAAGACGCGAGCGGGCTGTCTCGAGATCCTGCGTATGCCGGCAGGCTCAACGGGCATGTGTGTGAGTCCAACTTATAGAATGCTGCATGATTCAACGCTCGCAACCTTCCTCGAATTAACCCGCACTGGAAACGTACTTCGCTCTTTCAATAAGTCGGATATGGTTGCGGAGCTGGTCAACGGCACAAAGGTACTGTTTAGAAGCGCTGATGAACCCGATCGTTTAAGAGGCACAAACTTAGGCTGGTTCTTTCTGGATGAAGGGGCGCTCTGCGCTCGTGAGGTATGGTTGATCCTGATTGCTCGTTTGCGTGAGTCTCCCGGTCGCGCCTGGGTCTGCACGACGCCTAGAGGCTTTGACTGGTTGTGGGAGACGTTTGTGCAGAAGGCCGGGGCGGATTATGCGGTCGTGCGCTCTTCCACGCGGGAGAATCGTTACCTACCAAAAGACTTTGTTACGCGTCTCGAAGAACAATACTCATCAACGTGGAAACAACAAGAGCTGGAAGGCGAGTTTTGTGATCTCGAAGGTTCACTATTCAAACGACACTGGTTTACCACTATTCGAGAATGTCCGGCAGGCTTGAAATGGTTTCGCTACTGGGATCTCGCAGCTTCAGTTAAAACACAGGCAGACTTCACTGCCTCGGCGTGTGCTGCACTTAACAAAGAGACTGGCGACATAATCCTGCGTGACTTGATCAAGGTTAAGGAAGAATGGCCCGTAGTGCGACGCTTGATTCTGGAAACCGCGAAGAATGAACCCGAGGTAATGCTTGGCGTGGAAGCGGCGCTGCATGGCATCGCAGCCATTCAGGAACTACGACGCGAGCCAATACTAGCCAACATCAATCTGCGGTCAATCAACGTCACGAAGGACAAGATCACTCGAGCGCTTCCGGTAGCAAGTCGTGCGGAGTCCGGCCACGTGAAATTAGTCGATGGTCCTTGGGTGAAAGAGTGGCTGGATGAAGCAACCGTGTTTCCCCACGGTGCGCACGACGATCAAGTGGACGCTGTCTCGGGAGCAGTGCAGATGATCGGGGAATTCAAACGCAGGCTTCTAGTAGCTTAGTTCGACGATATTGAGAGGCTTATGTACCGCCTAGAGCCTTCCCATCTTCCGCAATTTCTTTTCGTCGTCTTCCATTTTCTTCTTTAGATACTTAGCAAGCTTCTCAGCAGACGATCTCATACCTCGATTGGCAGACTCCTTATGAGAGGAATCGGCGAAAGCAACAACCTTCGTTTTGAGATTTATCACTTGGAAAGACGCATCTGTTGTTGGTCGAAAGTCACCGAGAAAAACCTTCTTGGCCCAACCGCCTCCCTTCTTATCTGCGGAACCTGAAATAACAAAGTCGGCCTCATTTAGATCACGCACTACAATAAGCGGAACATTCTTCTTGCGAAGCGCGGCGGCAAGATAATTATCGAAGCCGGTTGCCTTATCTCCTTCGGCCTGGAATGATTCTATAAAGACCTTGGAGTTGCGCGGGATGATCTGTGCTTCAAATTGTTCGTCCGAGGTCTGAGAGAAAGCTGCGACGTTAAGAAAAAGCAAAAAGATACAAGCTACTGTCAGTTTCATGGTGGACTCCTTCTGGAGAAATTCAAACCAGATAGTGTGCCCTGTTCTTGGGGATGTGCTATCAAGCGAAAGATGATTCTGTTGCAGGGAAACCCACTCCGAGATTTGCAGGTGTTTGTCCTACAAAAGGGACGGTGGGAGGTTTCAGGATATCTGCAGATCTACACTCTGACCTCATCCAAGGCTCGGCTCTTGGAGATGCAATTTTGCTTCCTACGTTTTTGGGCCAATTAAGACAGGTAGGACCTGAATGTTGGGAAGTATTTCCTGCTCGCTGCGCGAAATCCCACGAAACTTGATTGCCTGTATTTCATAGGATACCAACCATCTGAGAATTACTATCCAATTGGAACCCCAGTGATCACAGCGGACTGTTGAGCTTTTTGGCCAGGATTTTCTATCACTGCGACCTGAGCCTCTAAAAAGCAATGCGCAGGCGTTGATAACTCACTAAGAATAATTTGAGAGTTTATTGATTTGACATCATGCGCGATTCAACTAGAATGCGCTGCAACAGGCGTCGTGATGGTGGGGTGAGGACATTGTCACAGTGAGGCTGAATGCCTCCGCCAACCGATACGAGGCCGGTCCAAAACCGGCCTTTCGGTTTTATTGGGAATGCTTTGACATCTTCAAAGAATCTGTGTATTGGTTGAACAGAGAGAATAAGCACATTAGCACCGACTAAGATGCCAACTAAAAAAATTGGGTCAAAACAGAAACGTAAACAAAGTCCACTCAAGGCTGGAGATAAGGTACGTATTATTTTCCAACCAAACTATAATCAGAGGTTTCCGACATTCTATTCGAATTACGCATCGGTGAGTCATACCGGTTCCGACTTGACTGTGGATTATTGTCTTATGTCACCGCCATACGAAATAAAGGCCGAAGAGTCTATAGCTTTAGTGCCTGTAGTTGTTCGTGTTGTTATACCTCCTGCAATGATTCAGGGTCTTATCGGCGCTCTGCAAACGGAGGCAACGAAATTCAAGCAAGACGCAGAAGAGAGCGGTCTCACGATTCCTTTGATGGTGTCCAAGTGAACTTCGTACATCAACAATCCAGCCACTCTGCGCAATCGGTGAGAATCAGTTTCGAACCAAGGCGCAACCGGCTTCTGCGATCCGGGGTTATTTTTTCAGAAGATGTTGCAACAACTTCCCGCGAGTTGATAGAAGAGAATCACTCGCTAAAAATTCTAATCTCATCTCTCGCGGGACATTTCAATGTACTCGCACCACTCCCAGTGGAAGTTGAGATGGTGGACGATTCATTTGTAGCTAGTTTCACACTCGCGAATATAAATGCTTCGGGTGAAACCTGGGCAGAGGCAGTATCAAATCTAAAAGACCTAATAATTAACCTCTTTGATCTACTTTCCGCTCATTCGCCAGATAGGCTCGGTCCTCTTCCGCGCCGACAACTATCGGTATTGCGCACTTTTATCTCGAAGAATGCTTAATAAGCAGCACGCTCAGGAAATAGCGCGAAAGCTTAAAGCGGTCATAAACAAACGAGGTGCGCACAGCATAGCGTCCATCTATGTTAACAATGTTCTCGTGGCTTCCTTCGGTATTCGACATGGGTCAAGGCCAGATCAAAGCCATGCCCATATACCAAGGGACATTAAATTCTCACCAAACAAGACACTAAGATTGGCGCAGTGCACCATAACCCGTGAAGAGTGGATTGCCGCAATGAGAGAACAGGGCTTCATAGCTGATTGAGACAGGCCGCCAGACCTAAGTCCACACCAAACCAGCTAAAAGGGCGGACTCTTCTGCGACTGATCTACGCTTAACGAAAAGCCGGGCCTTTTTAATCCCTTCGCTATTAAAAGACAGTGGCCGTAGTGAACACTGTAATATGTGTGAACACTATGAACAGTGTGAACACTGTGAACGGAATGAACACCGTGAACACTATACTGTTCCTGTCTCTCTCTATCTCTCTCCTTCGACACCTTGCCCTATAAAGGATCTGGTGTGCCAACTGGTGTGCCAACCAGTCTCGTCAACGCTCTCTAGTCGCTCTCCAGCAAACAGAGTTGCTAATCAAACTCGCTATTGCTAACGTGTCTCGCGTGGGCAAAGAGTATCAGCTTGATTGTGGATCAAGAGGTCGTGGGTTCGAGTCCCACTAGCCGCCCCAGCAAATCTAACCCAACAAAAATCGATCAGGTCCAAACTTCTAGGAGAGTGTTTTATGCCCGATGAGCAAAGAGTTGCGAACAACTCGCAAACGTACGTTGTTAGTGCTGATGATTTCGCGTTTGAGGCTCTGGAACAGAAGAACGCACAGGCAACGGTTATCAAGTTCAGGCTCGAAGATCCGAAATATCACGCCGGCGATGTGTTGGTTGTTCTAAGCGGAAGCGAAATTCACTTTCACGGCATGATCGGTCAATTATCAGAAGGCTGGGCGATCGCGACAGATCATCGTGGTTCCCTGCTCCCAGCGACCGTTCAATAAATCTCAACGAACGTAACCGGTAGGATAAGCAACGCGGACCCCTGGAGTTGCGGAACTGATCGCAATGCGGTGGAATCCCTTATTCAGGTGGGTTGAGAGGTACGTTAGCGCAGCTTGTCGGTCGAGTGACGAATCCAACTCTCGTAGAAACGGGTCAAAACTCACAGGCGCCCCTGTTCCCTGAAAATAAGCGTGCCCTCCGGTTTCTGTCGCCAAGCGAAGTAGTGAGCTCTGAGCGTTTGACGCTAAAAAGGAGTTTGCTTGTGTTGCCAGTGTGGGAGCATAAAAACCGTAGATTGCCACACCACGTCGTTGTGATTCAGACACAGCTCGTTGCAAGTCGATGCTTTGGGTCGGCCCTGACGAATCAACTCCCCTGGAAGTGTCTAATCCATCTGAAACCAAAAGAATCGCCCGCCTCCCGAGCGGCTGTGAGTCAAATCTCTTGAGTGCTTCGATGACCTCAACGTAAGGGTTGTATGGGGCGACACTCGGTAAACCCATTGGTGGTCGCAGTGCTTTTGCTGACTTCTCAAGATCAGTTGTGAACTTTTGCTTAACCTGGATGCTACCAGTTCGCAAATATCCCACCATCACTCTCGAACCCTTCGGCAAACCGCGAACAAATTCAGCCAGCGACTTAATCTCGTTTGCGACAGACGACACAACGTCCTCTTGAATCAACACAGCGATTGTCATCGGCGAGTTCGTACCGGTACCTCTTATGGAGAGAATGCTTTGGGGTTCACCGTCCTCGCTAATAACCAGATCAATATTCTGTAACTCAGGTTCTGGACCAGACTCTTTCACTGTAATCGTTAGAGGAACAGTGACCGGTCTTCCTGGATTAGAAGAACTATTAGGGCCCGCAATTGTTTGTGGCTGTTGCGCGTGGGTTCCCTGTACTGCGAGTAGGAGTCCAAGGAAAAACGTCGACGCTACACGGAGCCAATTCAGTCTGTTCGGAGAGGTCATTGTTGTTTCTTTCTCGTGAGCCAGATTCATTATACAGGTAGCCTCCACAATTGGCTTTCCACCGTCCCACTGGCTAGTCGTTATCTCATAAGCTAAGATCTTGCCAAATTGAGAACCTGCTTATGGCCAAGATTTCAAATAAAGATCAGACAGTTGCACAGCTGTTAAGAGTTGCGCCATGGGTTTCAGTCCTAGCTGCCAGCCTGCCTGGACCTATCCTATTTATCATTCTTTTTCTAACGGCAAATGCGACTGACTCAGCTGCGCTCTACTTGCTTCTAGCGGGACTTTCCCTGGCGGCAGGTTTTGCTTTGGGGTTGCTCATCGCCGCACTATTTCTCATTTACCGAAGAAGATGGCTCTCGAGATTACGTGAACGTTTAGCATCGGATGGAATTACAGCAAGTGAGGTTGTCTGGTTCCGTTCCGAGTTAACCTCAGCGGAACGCACTGCACTGGATGAAATACAAAAGAGCAATCCAGTATTGGCAGACGCTTACCTTGAGACTTTGGCGAGTAGGCTTACCGCTTCCAGAATCATCTCCCGATCGCGACGCGAAATACTACTCGTTGAACGACGCCTCAATCGTGCGCGCTCACTAACGACTGACGAAGCAAGTAATCTTCAGCAGGACCTGATTGCGGACCGTGAACGTCTGGATCAATTGCGACAACATGCAAGCCAGCATCTCGATCGAGCGCGAACAAGGTTACAGGAGATTGAGGCGACGGCCTCGCGTAATCTTAACGACGACGAGACCGACCTAATGATGCAACGGCTCGGCGCTACGCAGGACCAACTGCCGCTCGTTCTGGAAATGGCACAATGGGAGAGGCAAACGTTGCAGGAAGCAAAGAGCCTCAACCACCCTCTGGAACCGAGTCACGACTGACTCGACAATCGATAAATGCCCGGTGCTAGTCGCTCAGCTATTCCCTCATCGACAAGCGCCCAGTTCCCAAGCCCAGCTTCAGGTGAACGCAGGCCCGTTACACGTGCCAGTTCCCCCCGGAGTGTCATCCCAGCCCCGTTTAGATATGCATGTGCGACGTCTCTAAGGGCCCGTTCCCTTTTAATAGAAACTTTCATCTCTTCTTGAAACCGAGCTTCCGGAAGTGACCAAATGTACGTAAAGGTTGGTTCGTACAACACGTCACTGGGTATTACTTTTAGGCTACGCTGAAGCTGAGTTAGCGCCTTGTCGAACTTCGTGCGCTCAGTTATTCCACTGGACTCGCGCAAGTCTCGAGTTCCCATCTCCCACTCATTTCTTAAGACCTTGAGAATAGTCAGCGCATCCTTACTCAGAACCTGGCCCTCCATTTTTCTAGAGCATCCGAGAAGGCTGTTGAAGGCGGGAAGTAAGCGAGCCGAAATGAAAGTCGCTTGTCCACGAAGGACCTTTCCATAAAAGCATCGACCTCGTCGCATTACTTCATCTTTCAAGGTCCAGGCCAAACTAGTTTCCGGATCCTTCTGAACGTTCCGAGGAGAGTGCGCGTCGCGTCGACCGCACACCGCAACGTAGAGCGATGGCCCAGGGCGACGAGAATCCGTGAGCGCACCGCAAAATCCGATGTCATCGATGAAGCGCTCCGCAGCGTAAACATCCTCAACTCGACGCTCTGGATCACGCCGCCACATTCGATCCCGGTAAGTCTCAATTTCAGAGGGAAGGTCCATTTCGCGATTCTATCAAAGTGACTAACTCTGTCGGTCAATTTGGGTTAATCGGTCAGACTCAAGCTGACCACACATACTGACCAATCCACCTAAGTGTTGCACTAAAAGGCGCTGACCTCGTCCCAGAGATGTGGCACGGACTCTGCAAATGGGAGGTCACCCGTACACCGTGTGCGGCACCTTTAGAGTTCATCGGAGATAACGATCGTGAAAGCGACAAAAACAACCAACCGCCCTCTCGCCCTGGCATTACTAACGAGCCTTTCGTTAGTTCTTACGATGCTGAGCGGAACATTCGTCCCGAGCGTGGCCAACGCCTCACCCAAACATAGTCACGACAAGGACGACAACATCGCAGTTGAACTGCATGAACAAATGCGAAGCAAGAGTCCTTCTTCGATAGTGAAGGTCATCTTGCAGCTTGATGGCCAAATGAGTGGTCAACTCAACGCATTGCTCAGAAGCAACGGTGTGAAAGTTAAGAAGAGTTTCGCTAACTTTAATGCCTTTGCTGTTGAGCTTCCGCTAAACGTCGTCGATTCGCTTTCACACTTCTCAGAAGTTAGTTTTATTTCAGTTGATAGCGAAGTGCAGAGCCTGGGCGGGCATGTCGCACATACGACGGGTGCCGACAACGTTCGATTGATGAGCAGCTCTGGCGCTCTCACCGGTGATGGTGTTGGTATAGCGATCGTCGATTCCGGGATCTACGCTGCTCACGTTGCCTTTTCGGACCCGGCAACAGGCCTTTCACGAATAGCTGTCAGTCAAGACTTTACTGGTGAAGGCCGCACTGACGACCCATATGGTCATGGTACCCACGTCGCATCAGCAGCAGCGGGTAACGGTCTAGTTGCGCAGGCTCAATACATTGGTATCGCCCCGCGTGCAACACTGATCAATTTGCGTGTTTTGAATTCGCAGGGTGTCGGCAGCGTGTCAACGCTGCTTTCGGCACTCAACTGGTTAATGAATAATGCAACCGCTTACAACATTCGCGTCGTCAATATGAGCCTGGGCATGCCGGCCGTCGATTCTTATAGGAATGATCCGCTCTGCGTAGCTGTTCGCAAGCTTGTCGACAGAGGAATCGTGGTTGTCGCCGCAGCTGGAAATAATGGCAAGAATTCTCTTGGTCAAAAAATCTATGGCCAGATTCACTCACCTGGTAACGAACCATCTGCTCTTACAGTTGGTGCGGTCGACACCAAAGGAACGGATTCACGTTCGGACGACTCAATTGCTACCTATAGTTCGCGTGGACCGACGCGCAGCTTCTCAACTGACGAGAACGGTGTCAGACACTATGACAACATAATCAAGCCTGAAATCTCTGCTCCTGGAAATAAGACTATCTTTGCTGAGTCGCCGCACAATCTTCTCCTCCAACAAAATCCTTTGCTTGATGCCGGCGTAAGTCTGGATCCAACGCGAAAACAAATGAAACTAAGCGGCACCTCGATGGCTGCTCCTCTTGTTGCCGGCGCGGCTGCTCTCATGTTTCAAGCAAATCCAAACCTCACCCCAAATTTAATTAAGGCGCTCATGATGTACACGGCGCAACAACTACCAAACTTCAACATGCTCGAGCAGGGCACGGGCGAATTAAATATTGATGGCGCAGTTCGCTTGGCCAGATTGGTACGGACCAACATCAACAACTCAACCCCGCTTGGTGCGTCGCTCTTGTCCAGCGTACCTCCACAACCACAGACCAGTATTTCGTTGACATTTGGATCGAGCACTTTCTCATGGTCGCGAGGAATCATCCTCGGACAAACGTACGCCACCGGTACTAATCTGATCACAAACTATCAGAAGATCTATGGAGATGGAGTCCTAATCGGTGATGGAGTACTAATCGGTGACGGCGTTCTGATCGGTGATGGCGTGCTCATTGGTGATGGAGTTCTCATCGGAGACAGCATCCTTACCAGCAACGGCACTACGCTTGATGCCGGAACCTTTTTCTGTGCAACAGGTGTTCTAATCGGCGATGGCGTCTTGATTGGTGACGGTGTTTTGATTGGTGATGGTGTGCTTCTCGGTGACGGTGTGCTTCTTGGCGATGGAGTTTTGATTGGTGATGGAGTTCTGCTGGGCGACACGATCCTGCAGG
>Ga0163163_10004315_pt1 | contig 12115 bp, 11 predicted proteins | sample S65metaG_FD_119766 | JGI IMG/M metagenome (GOLD analysis project Ga0163163, IMG submission 119766) | Switchgrass rhizosphere microbial communities from Kellogg Biological Station, Michigan, USA - S6-5 metaG | ecosystem: Host-associated > Plants > Roots > Rhizosphere > Soil | place: USA... | reverse complement strand
TGTGGTGCGCCCGGGGGGATTCGAACCCACGGCCTTTGGCTCCGGAGGCCAACGCTCTATCCAGCTGAGCTACGGGCGCACGAAGCTTCAAGAGTACCGCATTTTCCGCCGCGCTGCACTCTTCGGGCTCGGACAGACTCCACGGCGCTCGGGATGGCATCGTGGTGCCTGTCCGGGCGGCCTTACTTCACGACCTCGAGCTGAATCGCCAGAAACCACGCCGGAAAAATCCAGGCCCAGCGCTGCTCGTAGGCGCGCGGAAACCGGTTGGCCGCTCGCCAGACGACCTTGTTGAACAGCGTCGGTCTGAAGATGATCTGGGTCGACCGATTCTTGAACCGCGCCCGGCTGTAGAAGCGCAGCGGATGCGACTCGGAGAAGTAGTCGAACGTGAACGCCCCGAAATAATGGCGATGCGTCGGGTCGGTGTACGCCCCGTCAGACGAGAAATGCGGCACGTTGATGTGCACGATCGCGCCGCGCGCGCAGATACGGTGAAGCTCGCCCATCGCCGCGGCGATGTCGTCCAGATGCTCGATGACGTCGGAAGCGACGACGGTGTCGAACTCGTCGTCGCCGAAGGGCCACGGGTACTCATCCAGATCGTGGACGACGTCCGGACCGGTGTCGGGCGTGATATCGAGGTTGACCGCCCCCTCGATCCGTCGGGGGCCGGATCCGATGTTCAGCGTGCGTCGTGTGGCGGGTATCTCAGACACCGCTTCGACTCGGACGCAGCAGTGCAAATTGCAGCTGCCGGACGGAGCGCTCCCGCACGTCTGCGAGGCGCGCGCGGCCGGTCAGAAATCGGAGCAGTTGCCATCCCGCGGCGAGCGTCAGACGTCCGACCATCACCAGGTAGTACAGCGACGCCGGCAGCCACGAGTGGTGCTTGCGGATGTACGAGAGGTGGCTGCGGAAGTGCATGAACGTCTTGTCGGTAATGAACGGCTCCGCCGCCGATCCCAGGTGAATCATCGACGCTCCGGGCCAGAAGCGAATCGCCCATCCCGTCCGCCACGCGCGGCGGCACCAATCGATATCTTCGTCGTAGACGAAGAACCGCTCATCGAAAAGGCCCACCTGGTCCAGGCATTCGCGGCGGATCATCAGGAAGCTGCCGCACACCCAATCGACGTCGCGTTCGCCCGTGTGTTCGCCGGCGGCCGGCTTCGGCCGAGCCGCCCGGCGCAGGCCGACGAGGACCGCCAACTCGCTCCATGGACGGGGAAAGCCGAACGTCGATGGCTGTGGCGAGCGTCCGGCGTCGTTGTTACGGTGCAGGATTCCCAATCCGCCCACGTCCGCGTGCTCGTCCATGTAACGAACGGCGGCGCCAATGGCGTCTTCGGTCTGAATCGTGTCGGTGTTGAGCAATAGCACGTACCGGCCCCGCGAGACCGCGATTCCCTGGTTGCTGGCTGCGCCGAACCCCAGGTTGCGCGTGTTGCCGATGAAGGTCAGCGTGGGAAATCGCTTCGGCAATTCGTCGGCGCGCATGCCCTTGGTGGATGCGTTGTCGATCACGATGATCTCGTGCGTCGCTCGCGTCTGGTCGCCAATCGAGCGCACCGCGACCATCGTCATCTCGCTGGCGTTCCAGTTCACGAGAACGATCGACACATCGAGCGGATTCGCAGCCATGGCCAAGCGTGTGCGAATTATACGAGACCGCGTCGGGCGGACTTGGCCCCGTTTCCCGGTTTCGCGGCGCCGATTGCACGAGCCGGTGCCGAGTCGCTCGTTCCACGCCGGGCTTGAAGCCGATCTGGGCTACCATCGGCGCGTGAACGACCGAGCCAGGACCGGTCTTCCGCCTTGGGACGCCGCCCACTACTGGCCGCCAGACGCCCGGTCAATCCTGGATGTCGGCTGCAACGTCGGCGCCGGCCTCGCGCGCGCCTACGGGCTTGGCATCCGTCAACTGCACGGCATCGAAATCAACCGGCATGCCGTCGAGACTGCCCGGATACGTCTTGCGAGCCTGCCCGGCGTCGACCTCTCGCACATCGTCCACGGATCTGCGGATACCCTGCCGTTCGCGGACGCCAGCATCGACGTCGCCACGGCGATCGAAACGCTCGAGCACGTGCCGGCCGCGCTGAGACCGGCGGTGTTCAGTGAAGTCTGGCGCGTGCTGAAACCTGGAGCGCCGTTCGTCATTACCGTGCCAGCCCAGGGACTGTTCGCCTGGCTCGACCCGTCCAACATCCGATTGCGGTGTCCACGTCTGTTTGCCGGGCTCTCGCGCCTCGTCGGGGGCCGCGGCCGAGAGCTCGGCTACGAGGGTGAAAAGCACGACATCGTCTGGCACCATCACTTCAGCGTGCGCGAACTGCGGAGCCTCGTCGAACCTGCATTTCGTCTCGAAGTCGTTCGCGGACGGGGCTGCTTCGTCGCGCCGATCTGCGGCGGTTTGCTGTTTCCGTTCTACCGGCGCCAGCGCCTGCATCACCCCGTCGCGCGGCTGCTGCACCGGCTCGAGGCGTGGGATCTCTCGAGGGCGACCGGCGAGACGTTCGCGTGGAACGTGCTAATCGTGGCGCGTAAATGATCGAAGGGTTTGCGCGGCGTCTGTTCGCGGTCCGGCCGGACATTACGTACAGGGGGAACCCACAGCGTTGTCGGCGCATGCTCTAGCGTTTCGCGAACCCCGAGATGCGCGACAGGTCGACGCCCTTCGACGTGCGGAGTCCTTTCCAGAGGTCGCCCACCGCTGCCAGACGCGCGGGCATCGTCTGAATCGTGAAATCCTCGCGGTGAACCCCCTGGTGGATTTCTTTCCACGTCAACGGGGCCGACACGCCCGCATAGTCGCTGGCCCGCGCGCTGTACGCCGTCGCCAGTGTCTTGCCGCGAATATTCTGCAGGTAGTCGACGTAGACACGGGCGCCACGTGATTTGACATGGCGTTCGACGGTCGCGATCTCCGGATGCTTCTGCGCGACGATGGTCGCGACAATCTGGCAGAACAGCAATCCTGCCTCGTAGGGCATGCCGGGTGGCAAAGGGATGTAGATGTGGATGCCGTCGGCGCCTGACGTCTTGGGAAACCCGACCGCGCCGATGTGTTCCAGCTCGTCATGAATCCATCGCGCGATGTCGAGCACGCGATCGAACCCGACGCCCTCGGGCGGGTCGAGATCGAGCGCGACGTGATCGGCGGCGTCGATCGAGGCGACCCGCGAAAACCACGGATCCTGCGAGATCGCGGCCAGCTGCGTCATGTGCAACAGCGTCTTCAGGTTGCCGCCGATGAACCGCGAGGGCACATCGTCGTCGCGCACCGTTTCGACGCGCACGTTCGACGGTACTTTGTCCGGTGCGCGGTGCTGATAAAAGGCCGGTGCCGCGATGCCGTTCGGCAAACGCTTCATCGTCAACGGACGATCTTGAACCGCCGGCAGGATGTAGGGTGCGGCTTCGACGTAGTAGCGGAACAGCGCGCCTTTCGTGAGCTTCGGCTTCGGCCAGAAGATTTTGCGCAGATTGGTGACGCTGAGTTCGTCGCCGTCCGGAAGCGCGATGTGCCCATCGCGTCCCGAGGCCTCGAGCTCTCGCAGTTGATCGAGTAACCGTGCCGCGTCCCGATGATCGAGGACGACCGCGTCAGGCTTCGCCGCCCTGGTCTTCGTCTCGCGGCGAGCGACGGACCCGTCCGACTTTGCCGTCTGCTTGCGAGCCGGACGCTTCGTGCTCGGCCGCACGTCCGCGGCCGGACGCGGCTGCGACGATTCCTCACGGCGCACGTCCGCGGCTTTCTTGTCGTCTCGCAGCCCCAGATACACCGGGTGTCGAAGGTTGCCGTCGGCGGTCCACTCCGAAAACCTGACCTGCACCACGAGCGACGGTCGGACCCAGTGTGGCCGCTCGTTCGTCTTCGGCCTGTCCGGGAATGGACAGGTCGTCGTCTCGAGCGGCTTCAGCAAGGCCATGACGCTCGCGAGTCCGGCTTCGTCGAATCCCGTCCCGACTTGACCAACATAGACGAGCTCGCTTCGGTCGTAGACGCCCAGGACGAGCGCGCCGAAATAGGCGCGTGCGTGCCGCGGCTCGGTCCAGCCGCCGACGACGAATTCCTGTTCGTGCACGATTTTCAGCTTGCGCCAGTCGGGCGTCCGCTTGCCCGACCGGTAGCGCGAGCCGGCGTGCTTCGCGATGAGGCCCTCCCAGCCGCTGTCGAGCGCGCGCTTGTACAACGCACGCCCGTCGCCGCGCACGCTCTCGGTCAACCGGAGGATCGAAGATTTCGTCTGGCCGAAGGTCTTTTCAAGTGCCGCACGCCGCTCGGTCAGCGGCCGGTCGCGATAGTCGGTCTTGCCACTCCGCAGGAGATCGAACAGGATCAGCGCCGCCGGCCCGAGAGGTGCGCCGCCGCTCCCCGCGCTCGACAGGTGGATGCGACCCTGCAACTGCTGGAATCCCGCCGGGAGTCCGGCCGCGTCGAGCGCGACGATTTCTCCGTCGAGGACCAAGGGCAAGTCGTGACGCCGCTGCGCCCACTTTTGCAACGCCCCCGCAATCTCTGGAAATTGTCCGGTCTTCTCGTTTCCCAGACGTGACCAGAGTCGGACCGCCCGTGGTCCCTCGATTTCGACGATGGCGCGGATGCCGTCGTACTTCGGCTCGTAAATCAGCTGAGGATCGGTAAGCGGGGCGTCGGCCAGTGACGCCAGCATGGGCTGCAAATGAGCGGGCGCACGAGCCACGCGTCAGATTATCAGTTCTTTTTGAGTTCGCGTTCAGCGTATAACCAGTCGTCGAAGGCGTCGCCCCCGTTTCCGCCGCGTTCGAGGTAGCGCAGGTAGGCCCGGTTGCGGATCGCTTCCTCGGTGGGCTCGGTTGAGGTCTCGTTGGGCTCGGCTGCAGTCGCCAGGGACCGGCGTGGCGCGGTGGCCCTGGGAGCCTTCGGTTTGGGGGTCGCCGCGACGGCGGGGGAGTCGTTGGCGGTCGATTGCGGTCGTCGTTTTGCCATAGCTGCTGATCCTTCAAGAAACAAGAGGTCTTCGTACAAACAGCGCCGAAAAGATATTCATTAATGTCGTAAAACCGATCCATAGCCGCGCTTTCGCCTAGCTCATGCAAGCGATTCGCCAATTCAGACCGGCCCGCCAGACAGGCGATCGCCGGATCGCCGCGTTCTCGAAGCGACGAAAGTGTCGAAGATTACCTTCGCTTTTGTCCCATAAGGGGCGGTGGCCAAGCGCGGCCCGTCCGCCCTCGCGGCCTGCGTCCCGCGGGGCGCTTGGCCGCGCCCTCGACGCATTTAGGCGAACATCTCCGCTCAGGCGGAGTAGCGATCGTTGTACCACGGCTCCGCCGTATTGGAATAGCCTCTGACTTCCCAGAAGCCGCGATGGTCGCTCGACAAGAACTCGATCTTACGAATCCACTTCGTCCCCTTCCAAGCATAGAGCTTGGGCGTGATCATGCGGCACGGTCCGCCGTGTTCGCGCGGCAGCGGCCGTCCTTCCCAGGTGTGCACCAGCAGGACATCCTCTTCGATCGCACGGGCGAGCGACAGGTTAGTCGTGTAAGGGGTCGAGGTGCCCGGTTCGTAATCGTATCCGGTGCAGAGGACGAACGCTGCGGATTCCAGTGGCACGACGAGCTCGGCGATCGTCTTGAAGCGCACGCCGCTCCAGTGGTTGTCGTAGCGGCTCCAGGTCGTGACGCAGTGGAAGTCGCTGACATCCTCGGCCTGCGGCAGCGCCAGGAATTGAGTCCACGTCAAGGTGAGGGGATTCTCGACCAGGCCGCCAACCTCCAGGCGCCACGCCTCGAGCGGGACGTCCGGCTGTTCACCGAGATCGAGCACCGGCCAGTTCTTCACGGCGTGTTGTCCCACCGGCAGCTGCGGCATTCCGTGCCGGTTCGGTGGCCCGGTTCCCTCAGGACGCGCGTGTTCAAACCTGACGTTGACCGAGCGGGCGTCGAGCTCGATTTGACGCTGAATATAGCGACGCCTGCGTTCGACCAGATGAGGAGTATCGGCCATAAATTCACCGCGACAGCAACCCGACGTTGGGGCTTCGCGGAGTCTGGTGGTCGCCTTCGTTGGCCGCGACGGCGAGCGTGAACGACACGCGAAGGCTCCCCCGATTGGACGCGCCGATTGGCGCAAACGGTCCGATCCGCTCACCCGAGGAATCAGAGACCCCAGACACCATGATTATTGACCGGTGCGACGAGGGTGCAACAAACGCGCTTCGCGTCTGGTGAGATCGCGCAGGCGGCCACGGTTATGTAAATATGAAGCCAACTGTGGACGACTTCGAATCGCCTCGGCCTCTCGTCGACGATCTGAGCTTCCTGGACGATCTCGATCAGGGTCTCGATCTCGCGCCGGAGCACGGCGTACACAGGGTCAAGCCGTCAGCGATCGCGGCTGCCGCCGACCAGGCGCTCGCGGCCGAGACGCCGCTGGTCCCGGCCGATCGTGCGATGTCGAGTCGGCGCCCTCTGCTCGAGCTCTTTCCCCCACCGGCGGAGTTTCGTCGCGCCGCCGTGGTCCAGCCACTGCCAGCTACGACTTCAGTCAACCGGGCTCCCGATGTCGATCCGCGTCCGGCGCCGCCTCCGGCGGGCCGCGGGCTGGGGGCATACGAGACATTTTACGGCTTGCGGGAAAAACCTTTCGCACCGGAGCCGGACGCGAAATTCTTCTATCACAGCGTCGAACACGATCGGGCGTCGCAGGAGCTGTACGTCTCGATCTTCCGGCGTGATGGCCTTGCCGTCTTGACCGGCGACCCCGGCACCGGCAAGACCGTGTTGTGCCGCGCGCTTCTCGATCGCATCGATCACCGGACCTTCACGTCGTTTGTCTCCGAGCCATGGGTCACGCTCGAGGATTTGCTCAAGGCGATCCTCGTCGATTTCGGTGTCATCTCGCGCACCGATCTTGCGGGCCCGCGCCTTGCGCAAGCCACGCGAGACCAACTGTCCGCCGCACTCTACGAATTCCTCCTGTCGCTGGCGCAGATCAACGGGTTCGCGCTGGTGTTCGTCGACGACGCCCAGACCCTGTCGGCCGAGATGCTCGCGCAAATTCAGGATGTCGTGGACCGCGATCAGGCGTTGATGGGCATCGTGCTCATCGGGCAGCCGGAGTTGTTGCTGAAGATCGGCCGGCAGCCGTCGGCACCCGGCGCCGACCGCGTGCCGGTGCGTGCCCACCTCGATCCGCTGGCCGACGATGAAATCGCCGCGTATGTCCTCCATCGTCTGGCGATCAGCGGCGCCGGCCGCTTGAGCATCGAATTCGAGGACGCCGCGTTGACGCTGATTTACGAGATATCGCGGGGAGTGCCGCAGATCGTGAATCTGCTCTGCGACCGCGCGCTGACTCGCGGCTTCGAGGCCTCGGTGACGATCATCAACGAGGCGCTGGTGTCGTCGGCGGCGCGCGATCTCGATTTGATCGTGTCCGAGCCGCCGGCACGAAGGACGATGAGGAAGGTGGGCGCGGCCGCGGCGCTTCTCGGCCTCATGCTGCTTGGCGCGGCCGCCGGCGCGTTCGTCTTTCGCGCGCAACTGACGCGGGCGATCGCCACCTGGAAGGCTCCGCCGGCATCGCCGCCCGATCCCGCAGTCAGCGTGCCGCCGCCTATTCAGGCGTTACCGCCCGGCGCCGACCAATCGCCAGACTCGCGAGGACGCCAATGACCGCGCCAGAGGCCGAGCGGCCTCGGGAACCCGGTCGGCGTCAGAATGTTCTTCTTCATCGCAGGGGTTCAGCCCATGTCCATTCTTGAGCCCGACCTCGATCGAGATGTCATCGTGCGGCATCTGCAGGGCGACCCTGGGCGCGGAGAGCAATGGGCTGTTTTTCTTGGGCTGGACAAGCGAGTCGAGCTGCCGAATCAACAAGACGCGTTTGTATTCGCCCGACTGCTGGCGGATCTGCAGCAGCGGCGCATGTGGCTCGGGCACGGCGACGATGGCGCGCTCAGTCAGCTCGATCGCGGTCAGGTCAGAGGATGCTCGTGCTGCTGAAGCGCTGACGGATGGCACCAGACATGCAGTCCTTCACGCACGCCGACAACTGGCTCGGTGTGGCCGATTACGGGAGGAGTGCAGTCATGCAGCAGAGCGACGCCATGAGTGAAAGTCTGGGACAGCAGATTCCAGAGCAGCAACCAAGGAACGTGTTCTTTACCGGCCTCTGTGCGGGCGCCATGGTCGGCGCCGGCGTTGCGCTGCTGTTTACGCCGCGCACTGGATCTGAAGTGCGCGAACGGTTGGCGGATTCCGCCGCTCGAGCCGCCGCCGCTGTGTCGAGCACGGTAGAGGCCCTGGCACACCGCGGCGACGACATCGCCGCGCACGCAAACGGTGGCGTGTCGCAATCTGGCGAGGACCTCGCGCGCGCGGCCGAGCTCGGCAGGACGCACGGCAAAGGCCTGGCGACGCTCGGCGAAATGGCCGCTTTGCACGGGGAGGATTGGCGGTTGGCGCTCCGCAGCTAGCGGACGAGCACCACACAGGAAAGTCGCGCGTCGCGTGGCTCGAGCGGATCGATGTACTCGGCGACACAGCATGTGTAGGCAGCGTCTTCTTCCATGTCGCTGACTACCATCTCGACCGCATGTTTCGCGCGACTTTCTAGTCTTTCAGTCGAACGGCAGGCTGAAGCCGATTCGGATGTCCATCACTGCAAATAAGAGTTGATTGGGGAGGATGACAGCACGATGATGGTCGTGAGTTTTCGAGATCACGATCGTGGTGCTGCTGCGCCTCGTACTCGTCGCCGCGGTTGCGGCTCTGGTCCCGTCGCAGGCCACGCGGCGGGCAACTGTCGTCAGCGCTGACGTCCTTGTCGTCGCCGGGCGCGTAGTCGCGGACGGCACCGGCGATCCGATCCCTAACGCGCGCGTCACGCTGTCCCCCGAGTCCTCAAACACTCCGGTTGTGCTGACCGACGCCGCAGGTAGCTTCCACTTCACGACTTCGTCCGGTCGCTTCAATCTCGTGGTCAGCAAGACAGGCTATGCGCGCGCCGACGCGAGGCCGGTCGTGGCCGGCCAGTTGACCGACGTGCGCTTGAAGAAAGGCGCGGTGATTGTCGGTAGAGTCGTGGACGAGCATGGCGATCCGGTCGTAGGCGTCCAGGTCGCTGCGCTGAAAAAATCGGGCGCCAGCGGCAAGCCAACGACGGTCACCACGATCGACACGGATGATCGCGGTGAGTACCGTCTCGCCGGTCTTTCGGATGGAGACGTGGTCCTCGGCGTCACGACGTTGGCGGCCGTCGGACCAGCCTTGAATCCATCTGGGAATCGCGCCGATCCAAAAACCACCTACTATCCGGGAACGTTGGCGGTCGACGAGGCGGAAGCGTTGCACCTGCAATCGGGCAGCGAGCGAATCGTCGCCGATATGGTTATTCCCGGGGACCGGTTGGCCGGCATGCCTGCCGCCCTTTTCGAGAACCGATTCCGGCCGCGGCCCGAGTCGCCCCGTCAGCTCCTGCTCAGCCCTCAGAGCCCGGCACCGCGCCCGACTGGTGCTGTTCGCGGCCGGGTGATGAACGTCGACGGCGCGCCAATTTCGCTCGCCCGGGTGTATCTGTTCGGCTCCAGCAACGCCGACTCGAAGATGGCGACGACCGATCAGGACGGCCGCTTCGAAGTCGCGGGCGTCGTCGCCGGAACGCTTTTGGTGAGCGTGTTCAAGACCGGCTATGCGCAGGTGGAATCGGGAGAAGCGCTTGAACCGTTCGCGATGGGGCGTGCGGTCACGTCACCAGCGCCGAACGACATCCAGTTCGGACGCCGAGTCGAGCTCGCCGCAGACGAGAACCGGAGCGTCGAACTGCAGATGGCGCGCCGGGGCACGCTGAGCGGCACGGTCACGGATGAATACGGCGATCACATCCAGGGAGTCGGCGTCGAGGTGCTTCGAGTGCAATACGAAGGCGGCCGGCGGCGGCTCGTGTCGGCCGGCGCGGCGAGCCTCACCGACGACCTCGGCAGATATCGTCTTCACGGCCTCGCTCCTGGCCGCTACATCGTCAGCGCGACTGTGGGACAGGTCGCTTCGGCGGACATTCCGGGGTACAGCCGCTCTTACTTTCCGGGAACGTCGAATGCCGGTGACGCGCGATACGTCTCGGTCGGTCTGGCGCAGGACATCGGCTTCGTGGACTTCTCGCTGTCGAGAGCTCCCACTGTGCGAGTGGCGGGAACCGTGTTGGGGCCGTCCGGCGAGCCGGCGGCGCCTGGCGCATTGACGCTCGTGCCCAGTCAATGGTCCTCGTCAGTCACGAGCGTCGCCGTCGGCGCGCGAATCGCCGGGGACGGGACGTTTGTCTTCCCCAACGTTCCGCCGGGTCAGTACGTGATCCAGGCCTACCGCGGCCCCTCAAATCCCCATACCGAGGGCGAGTTCGGCGCAGTGTCGGTCACAGTCGGTTCCGCCGAGGTGTCGGGTGTCGTTGTCCGGACCTCGACAGGTTCCTCAGTGACGGGACGATTCAGTTTCAACGGCAACCAAAGAGCGACAGCCAAGCCGTCCGACTTCGAATTGACGGCGATTCCGACTGACCTCGACCTGTCTCCGCCGGGCCACCCGGCGAGCGCCCGGATTCGCGATGACTGGACGTTCGAGATGTCGGGGCTCAACGGTCCACGTCGTCTGCAACTGGTGCGCACAGCTCCAGGGTTGGCAGTCGAGAAGATCCTCGTGAATGGCGCCGATGAGACGGACCGGCCGATTCCGTTTGGGGCTCGCGCGCAATCGTTGGCGAATGTCGAAGTCGTGCTCACCGATCGAGTGAGCGTGTTGAGCGGCAGGGTCGTCGACGATCGGGCGCGGCCAGTGGTCGGCGCAAGTGTGATTGTGTGTTCGGCAGATCGCCAACTGTGGTACGCCTCGTCGAGGTACCTGCGCCACTCACAGACAGGCCAGGACGGCGGCTTCAGCGTGACCGGGCTTCCCGCCGGCAGCTATTATGCGACGGCCGTAGCGCGCATCCCGACCGACGGAGAGGGCGCCTGGCAGGATCGGCAGTTCCTCGAATCTCTCCTCCCGGGCGCGTCCGCGATCACCATCGCCGACGGACAAGAAGCGGCGCTCACCTTGCGATTGAGCTCGCGCTGAGAGCCGACGGCCGGCAAGAAATTCCGCGATCAGAAATCCGCGTGCTGAGCGGAGCCTCGCAGTGCGATCGTCTTGTAGGTCTGTTGAGCGCCCGCGCCGGGTCCCACGATTGTGGTTCTCGCGACCGTGGTGATGCCGATCGTTCGAAAGGACTGTTTCTTGGAATCCGCCAATTGAATCGCGGGCAGCAGCAGGGAGAGACTGGTCGATCCCTTGTCCGCCGCGTTCTCGAGCACGACGCTCACCAACGTCCCAATGCCGGCGTCGAGCGTTTTGATCTGGGCCCCGGAGAAACTGAGCGTCTTGCGTCCCTTCTTGACGGTCAATCGCGGTTTGCCGTCGATAGCCGTGGTGGAGTAAGTGACTGCGATACCTTCTCCACTGAGGTCGTACACGTTCGGTGCCGTCTTCTTGGCCATCCCTCGATACCTCCAGTCCGTGATAGAGCAGAATCAAATCTCCCGATAGTATCGCCGAGCTTTCGCGGCTGCGGAGATCACGACGACGGGCGTGTTGGCCACGGGGAAGACGACCGAGTTCCGCTTCGCGCACGTCTTCACGTTGAAGAACGGAAAGTGATCGTCGTCGGAGGCCCTGAGCGTCGGGCCCACGCCAGGACCAAAAACGCAGACGCACGGGCGAGGCAACGTTGGCGGCCCGCCATCGGCATCATCACCGCTCCCGTCGCCTTCGCCGCAGGTAGAGGATGCCGGCCGATCGAAGTGCCTGTTCGCGGCACGCCAGCGCGACTTCGACGCCGCCAGCGAATGCGCCCGCCTCCCTTGAACCGGTGTTCGCTGCTATGCCTTGGCCGGTTCATTCGACGCGCGCGTCGAACGAGCCGGTGTCGATCCGGCCGGCGCGTTTCACCTGCACGAAGATGCGATAGTCGCCCGGCTCAGGGAATCCATACGGAAATGAGATCGTCGTGGGAAGTGAGGCGTCGCGGTGATTGTGAGCGGAACTCGTGGTGGCCGGGCTCGCGGGTGCCGCGATCTCGAGCGCGGCCATG
>Ga0163163_10004314_pt1 | contig 12116 bp, 13 predicted proteins | sample S65metaG_FD_119766 | JGI IMG/M metagenome (GOLD analysis project Ga0163163, IMG submission 119766) | Switchgrass rhizosphere microbial communities from Kellogg Biological Station, Michigan, USA - S6-5 metaG | ecosystem: Host-associated > Plants > Roots > Rhizosphere > Soil | place: USA... | reverse complement strand
TCACGGCCGTACGATCCGCCACCTGCGAAACCACGGCCAAGTCGTGCGAGATGAACAGCATTGCCAACCCGAACTTCCGCCGCAACCCCGCCAGCAACTCCAGTATTTGCGCCTGCACGGTGACGTCCAACGCGGTCGTCGGTTCGTCGGCAATTAAGAGCGCAGGACGATTCACGATGGCCATCGCGATCATCACACGCTGGCGCTGCCCGCCTGAAAGCTGATGCGGATAGTCTCTGTACCGTCGATCCGCGTCCGGAATCGCCACATCTTTCAGCGCCTGCAACGACCTCTCCGCGGCCTCGCGCTTGTTGCTCGTTCCATGCGCGAGCACCGCCTCCGCCACTTGGTCGCCGATCCGCATCACAGGATTCAGCGCCGTCATCGGCTCCTGAAAGATCATCGCAATCCGCGTCCCGCGCATTTGCCGCAACTCTTCTGGACTCGCGCGCAGCACGTCTCGCCCTTCGAACTTCACTTCGCCTGACACTCGCGCGTTCGGAGGCAGCAGTCCCATCAACGCCAGCGAAGTCATGCTCTTGCCGGAGCCCGACTCACCGACCAGCCCAAGCACTTCGCCCTCGCCGATCGCGAAATCGATGCCGCGCACCGCCGCCGTTGCGCCGAACTCCACCGTCAGGTTGTGAACGTCGAGAAGCATTGCCAAAAGGCTATCAGCAACCGAGCCTCGGAGTCACCGACCTCGTTATTGCCCGAGGATCAGTGGCAGCCCCGACTTCCCACCGCCGATCACAACCACCTTTGCGTTCGGGCTCTTCGCCAGCGTCTCCGTCGCTTCGATGCCTTTCCACTCCAGCAATTGCGGGCTGATGCCCTGCGCAACCGTCGTTTGGAAGTCGCGAATACCTTGCGCTTCGATGCGTTTGCGTTCTGCTTCCTGTCGCTCTTTTTGCAGACGGAAACTCATCGCGAGCGATTCCTGTTCCGCCTGCTGCTTGAGTTCGATCGACGCCTTCAACGTTTGTGGAAGCTGGATGTCGCGCAGCAACACGTTTTCAACGATCACTCCGCGCTTCGCCAATTCCGTCGCAAGCATCTGATTGATCTCCTGCGCCACTTTTTCGCGTTCACCGCTGTAAAGTGCATTCGCCGTATGAGAAGCAGTCACTTCTCGCAGGGTCGAACGCAGATTCGGCTCCACGACGACGTCGACGTAATTCTTCCCAAGCTTCTGATAGACCTCAGCGGCAGCCGCAGGATTCAGCCGGAACAGCAGAGATGTATCCAGCGTGATGATCAGGCCTTCGTTCGATGGAACCGTGGCCGTCTCTTTTACCTGCCGCGTGCGAACATCCATAATATTGTTATATGTAAATGGGTTGACCAGGTGCGTACCTTCCGGAAGGACCACGCCATTCACGCGACCAAAGATCGTCAGCACTCCAACGCTGCCCGCCGGAACGTAGGCGACCGACGCCCACAGCAGGATCAGAAGCGCCACGGCGCCAACAACAAACTTGAGTTTCGACAAAATTCCCAATCCATCCACGTCAATTACTCGACCACGAGTATTTCCAGTTTCAAACATTTTGTCCTCCACGTTTCACCGTCAACGTTGATGCAAGGGATGTGCCAACGCAATGAAAATCGACGTTGGACGCTTCAACTTGAACGGCAGTGCGTATTACTGGGTAGCAATCTAAGTTCAATGCGATAATGCGGCACCCATGACTCACTCGTCGCCTGCGTTCGCTGTTACATCCGGTCATTTCCTCCTCGGCAAGCATCGCGTCGAAGCCTTGTCTGACGGCCTCTTCGCCATCGTGATGACACTTCTCGTCCTCGAACTGAAGGTCCCAGAGCTACCGCGTCATCCGAGCAATTTCGAGATTTATCAGGCCGTGGCGCCCATGTGGCGCGTACTTTTCAGCTTTGGATTGACTTTCGGCCTGGCGAGCATGTTCTGGATGTTGCAGCAGACGATCCTCACCGCTACGCGATGCCTTGACCGCCTAGGGACAATGCTGCATCTCACGGCGATGATGTTCGTCGCGCTTATGCCGTTCTCGACCGCGATGCTCGGTCACTTCATCAACAATGGGTTCGCCATGGGCCTTTACTTCGGCAACCAGTTTTTGGTGGCACTGTTGCTCTGCCTCGCGTGGTTCCGCGAAAAACTTCGTCGTAACATCGGAGAGATTCCTTCAGAAGTTGAACAGAAGATCTCGCTTCGCGTTGTATCGATGACATGCGTCCTTCTCGGCGCATGCATCGCCGGCAGTCTCAATCCGCATTACGCATTCTTCGGAGTATTACCGGCTTTGATCGGTGCTCGCATCTATCGCCGCAAGATGAATATCGCTCGATGATTTACAATCGCGCGCACCATGAACTCTGCCGCTGAGTTTGATCGCAGAAGATTCCTCGCCGTCTCCGCCACCTTTGGAATTGCCAACACGCTCTTTCCCGGAGCGCTCCTCGCGATGGCCCAGGCGCAGTCGGCCTCAGCATCCGACAAGAAGGAACCGCCGAAGATCACGAAGGAGATGATCGATCATGCGGCCACCGTCGCTGGCGTTCACATCTCCAACGAACACAAAGAGATGATGCTCGACAATCTCAACGACGCGTTGAAAGATTACGACGCGATCCATGCACTGCATCTGCAGAACTCCGTGGCGCCCGCATTGATATTCCAGCCGATTCTTCCGGGAATGAAGATCCACTCACCGGTCGGGCCCACACAGCTTTCTCAGATCGCCGCGCCTCAGGCTCCAAAGAACATCGAAGACGTAGCCTTCTTCACCGTTCGCGAACTAGGCGAACTTGTGCGCACGAAGAAAGTCTCCAGCGTCGCACTCACCGAGATGTATCTCGAACGCCTCAAGCGTTACGATCCGATCCTGAAGTTCGTCGTCACTCTCACCACCGATCGCGCGATGGCGCAGGCCCGCGAAGCGGACCGTGATATCGTCGCTGGAAAATATCGCGGCCCTTTGCACGGGCTTCCCTGGGGAGCCAAGGACCTGCTCGCCGTGAAGGGATACAAAACCACCTGGGGTGCGGGCGGATTCGAAGATCAGAGGATCGACGAAGACGCGACAGTCGTACAGCGACTCGACAAAGCCGGAGCCGTATTGATCGCGAAGCTCACGCTTGGTGCGCTGGCCATGGGAGACGAATGGTTCGGCGGCAAAACCAAGAATCCGTGGAAGACCGATCAGGGGTCCAGTGGATCGTCGGCCGGGTCGTCATCGGCCACTGCGGCCGGTTGCGTGGCGTTCGGCATCGGCACTGAAACACTTGGCTCGATATCGTCGCCAAGCACTCGTTGTGGAGTCACAGGTCTTCGTCCAACTTTCGGACGAGTTCCGCGCACTGGCGCCATGGCTCTTTGCTGGACCATGGACAAGATCGGCCCGATCTGTCGCGCCGTTGAAGACTGCGCTGTCGTGCTGGAAGCTATTCAGGGTCCCGATGGAAAAGATGGCAGCGTAAATGCCGTTCCGTATTCGTGGAACGCGAAGATGGATGTGCACAAGTTGCGCATCGGTTATCTCAAGGAGGCATTCGAGAAGGAACCGAAATCCGAGGACGAAGACGAACCCAATACGAAGCGAGCTCGCGAACGTCGCCTTGAACAGATGAAGATCGACAACGCTGCGCTCGAAGTTCTGACTGGCAAACTAGGAATCAAACTCATTCCCGTTAAGTTGCCTGACTTCGGTTTCGAACATCTCATGCCGATTCTCAGCGCCGAAGCGGCAGCCGCATTCGACGAACTCACGCGCAGTGGACGCGACAAATTGCTCACGGCGCAAGGCAAGGACGATTGGCCGAACTCGTTCCGCTCGGCTCGATTCGTTCCAGCAGTTGAATACATCAACGCAAACCGCGCTCGGACCCTTGCGATGCAGGAGATGTCAAAGTTGTTCGAGCAGGTCGATGTCATCGTCTGCCCGACATCGGGGTCGTCGCAGTTGGTCGCGACCAATTTTACGGGTCAACCTGCAGTGATCCTGCCGAATGGTTTCCGCGCGGATGGAACACCGACCAGCCTGACTTTTCTGGGTAGCCTCTATCGCGAAGACCAGGTTTGCGCCGTTGCCAAGGCCTATCAGGATGCAACTGATTGGGATGAGAGACACCCCGAAAAGATCGAGGCTCCGCAAGAAAAACCAAAGACCGAAATCAAGTCCTAAGCGGTTTTGTTTTTCTAAACACTCAGTCCGGCAGATTTGTACTCATAAATCCAGTGAGCTTCGAGAGCATTGGACGATTGCGTTCGATCCAGCGATAGAACGATTCCCCGATCGGCAGCAGTGGTCGCGAGCCGATCAGCTTTCCAACGGGCCAGAAGATACTCGACTCTGAGACGACGACGGACACTGCGCGCCAACCGTGCAAATGTTCGCCGTCCGCGGCTACCACGATCCATGATTTAGCTTCGCGCATCTCCTCGTGGCGCGCCTGGTCTGACTGGGCAGGAAGACACTTCGATCCCCGCAATCCGAGCACGCCGCGAAAGACACGAACCATACGAATACAAAACGGACAGCCCGCGTCGTAGTACATCGTGAACGGGCCACGCTTTTTCATGGTCGGCTATTTTTTCTCGATAAGGACGACGGCATGTGCGATTGCCGCGTGATCGGTGCCCATACCTTCTGGTGTCTTCGCCTTGATACCGACGTCGCCGGGAGCGACTTTCAGAAGTTCAGCAACACGAGCCTGGATGCGCTTGGCGTGTGGAACGATTTTTGGCTCAGCCAAAATCAACGTCGTGTCGGCGTTCACCACGCGATAGCCTGCACCCTCGATGTGGCGCATCGCTTCTTCCAGAAACACAACGGAATTCGCGCCCTTCCACTTCGGATCCGACGGCGGAAAGTATGTTCCGATGTCTCCTGCCGCTACGGCACCCAGCAACGCATCGGTCAGCGCATGCAGAAGAACATCGCCATCGGAATGTCCGGCGAGACCTTTGTCATGCGGCAACTCAACCCCGCCGATCTTGCAAGGAATACCAGGCTTGAACTCATGCGAATCCCAACCGTAACCGATTCTCATCCTGTCACCGTGTCGCGACGATGTTCACTCGACAGGAAGAACTCTGCAAGTTCGAGGTCTGCCGGCGTTGTGATCTTGATGTTGCGCGTGGAACCCATGACGACGTGCACGGGATATCCGGCGCGTTCGAGCAAGGATGCTTCGTCGGTGCCGAGGAACTCAGCGGCCTCGGCTTCTTCGATCACCTTGCGCAGAATGCCGTAGCGCGCGCCTTGCGGCGTTTGCGCCTGCACGATCTGTTCGCGCGGAATCGTTGTCTTCACGATGGCTCCGTCGGCCGTGCGTTCAACCTGCTTGATCGTGTCGATCGCCGGAACGCCGACGACCACCGCACTGTGCTTCTTCACGGCTTCGATCGCGGCCTCGATGGTTTCGCCATCGATGAACGGGCGCACGGCATCATGTACCAGGATGATGTCATCTTCCGAGGATTTGACCGCGCGCATCGCGTTCGCCACCGATTGCTGACGATGTTCACCGCCTTCCACGGTGTGTACCGGCTTCGCGAATTGCGCGTCATGCAGCTCGGGGGTGAATGCTTCGATCTCGCTTGGCCTCATCGCCACCCACACTTCATCCACCAGCGGGCAATCCGTAAATTTTCGGAGCGTGTGAATCAGGATAGGTGAGCCATCGAGTTCGACAAATTGTTTGGAGCGTTGACGGCCTTGCGCGGTCGCCGTGGAGGAACCCATGCGGGTTCCGAGTCCGGCTGCGGGAATAATGACAATGACCTTCATAAGGGACGGTAAGTATATAAGGTCTGCCGTCGGCCTCGCCACCACGGCAACGCCAGCAACACTAGAAGCCTTACTTCTTGTGAGCGGCTTTCGATACCTTCACGTCGAAATCGACGGGCATCGACTTCGGTGCAAAACACTGGCGATCATTGCAGGCCTGATATTTCAACTGCGCGTGCACTCGATAGGTCCCGGGCTTCAGATGTTGCGACGCGCGTACATTCGCCGTGACTTCAAAGTCTCCGCTGTAAACGCTGAGTGGTTCGTTGGGCATGAACGGAAACGTGAGCTGCTGTCCAGCGGGATAGGTCACGCCGGCGATCATCAACTCTGTCGGCAGCGAGAACTTGAACTCCGTCGGAATCAGCAGTTCGGAGTTGGGCTTATTCGAGTTGATGTGGAATCCCTGGTTCACTCGGCAATCGAACTTGAGGGCAGCCGTCTTTCCTACTGCGACGCTGACGGCATCGACGGGCGCGACGCTGACGTACTGCTGCTGCGCGAACGCCGCGGCCGTAAGGAACAAAACGGCCATCATCAACTTCGAGAACGAATGCTTCACGGACGAACTCCTTGGGTCGGTTTGTTTGGAGCATCGGCGGGAACCGTGTTCTGAGGTACCCCCGTCGGGGCAGCCGAAGCAAGCGCTTTCTTCACACTAGACTCCGCTTCCTTCCGATCGACAATACCAAAGACTCGCTCCTGGATGTTGCCGCTGCGATCGATGTAGAACGTTGTGGGCAGGAACTCCACCCCGCCGTATTGGTCGGCCAACGATTCCTTGCCGAGCACGACGGGATAGTTCACACCCATCTGCTTGGCGAACTTCTCTATATCTTCCTTGGCGGAATCGTCCATCGCGACGCCGACAATCTGCAGTCCGTCTGCCGCGTACTGCTTCTGGAAGTCCACGAACCATGGCATCTCGGCTTTGCAGGGTGAACACCAGGTAGCCCAGAAGTTGAGCACCACGGCCTTGCCGCGCAGATCGGAGAGCTTCAGGGTCTGGCCGTCGAGAGTTTGCAGCGCGAAGTCTGGCGCGGGCTTTCCCTTGAACGATCCTTCGGCGATCTTGTCACCTGACTTGGCGGCCGCGGTGTTTCGTTTGCGCCCATAGACGAGCATTCCGGTGATGACAACGACGAGGACTAGGAAGATAACGATGTTACGTTTCACGGCACATCCATTGGTCTCACTCCGCTAGAGCGAGAAGCGATTGAGGAATCCAAGATACCCCGACAACATGGTGAAGCGTCCGAGCGCGATCAACGCGCCGAAAATGATGAGCAGGATACCGCTAATAACTTCGACGGTATGAAGGTGCCGGCGGAAGCGACTATAGAAGGCAAGAAATTGATTTACGCCAATCGATGTCAGCAGGAAGGGCACGGCCAGCCCGGCGGAATAAACAGCCAGCAGCAGGATCCCCTTGAGCACCGTGTCCTGCGATCCGGCCATGACCAGGATCAGCGAGAGGATCGGTCCGATACAGGGCGTCCAGCCAAAGGCGAATGCGAAGCCGACGGCGAACGATCCGATCGGCGAGGCGCTTCCCTTCACGCCATGCATCCGCTTATCTGAATACAGTGCGTTGATCTTGAAGAGGCCCGTCAGGTGCAATCCGAAGATGAAGAGCACGACCCCGGCGATCTTGGCGAAGACATCGTGATACTGATGCAGGGCCTGACCGATGCTGGTGGCCACCGCTCCGAGTCCGATGAAGACGATGCTGAAACCCGCGATGAACATCAGCGAGTTGAACATCACGCGACGGAGCAACGGAGCTTCCGCGTCTTTCAGCGTTTCGATTCCGGTGCCCGAGATCAGCGAAACGTAACCCGGCACGAGGGGTAGAACACATGGAGAAAGGAACGAGAGGATTCCCGCAATAAAGGCAGCTATCGGTAAAGGCAAACTGTGCATGCTTTCTCTATGGTAACAACTCGGGTGGTGGGGAATGTCGCTGCTTTGTATCGATTTGGTATCCCCTCCTCCTATATTGTTTTTGCAAGATCTCTGAAACAAAGGGGTTAGAGCTATATTCGCGACAACAAACGACTTAACGCTGCGCGTTGAAAATGCTGGAGTTACGCAATCGATACTCGTCGCTTCGCTTGATTGTACGGATTTCCGGGGCAAACGTGATGCAAATTGGCTTTTGGCGTGCACTAGGCCGTGCGTGGAAATCTTCCGAAGTTTACACGCCGAGCCATTCCTGAAAAGTAAGCCCAGGTAGCAGTTCGCGCTGCTCCCAACCACGTGAAGTGGAAGTGAGTGGCTGCTCCGTCGGTGAATCGGATGAGTCCGGCGCGCTCCATGAAATGAAAGTGCTGCTCACGCAGTGATTTGAATTCCGCAAGCTCATTTCCTTTCGAGAATGACCTTGGAGTGACGGAAAGTGATGTGAGCCAATCACGATGCTTTTTGAGCAATCCTTGAAATGTTGTTTGAGGTGCGAATTGGTTCTTCCAATTGCCCGAAATATCCATTTGCAATCCAGCAGGGTTGTCGGTTGAAAAGTAGGATCGTCCTTCCACGTCCGGTGTGTGCAGCCAGGTCCCGGACAGGTTTATGTTCATCACCGTGCCAACTCCCACGATGGCGATCGTATCCTGCTCTGGAGAAATCATCATTGCGTAGCTTACGCGGTAAGTTGGACCCTTGATGTCTGGAGCCCATCCAAGCAATCGATATCCTGCGGCTCCCGCCTCCTTTACCCAGCGTTCGCCGTAGCCGGAAGGATCCCCATGACGCGGGAGTGGTTCGGGTTCCCCGTAAGGCCAAACCATTTTCTTCTCAAGGCGGTAAATCACCGTTAACAGGATTGATACCGCGAAAATCAGCAGGAGTATTGAATATGGTGGAAGCATGGGCGGAAGCATAGGTCGATGTGAATCCGAGGTCGAGTGATTTTTAAGACACCGAGGGCACTAACGTAACTGAACTTGAATTGCGCGGACTTTACTGGGAACGACCTGCGGCTAGTTGCTATGATTCGCGGGATTGATTTGCGGAGGGCGGATGAGAGTTCGATTGGGATTCGCTGTGCTTTGCGGCGCCATTTTTCTGACATTAGTTTCGGTGGCTCAACAGGGGACGACAGCTGCGGAGGCTCCGAATAAAAATACGAGCTTCATCGATGCTGATGGAGCGGCTCACATCACGAGGGTGATTCCTGTTCCTCCGGATCTCAGCGTTGAGGCGAAAAAGAGATTGTCCAGTCCGACTTCGGATGCCGACCGTCCTGAGTCACTTGAGCAGCGCCGCAAACAAACAGACACATGGCAGAACGGTGCGGGCGAAGGATCACGCAAGCTGTATCCGGTGAACCTCGCGAACCAGACGATCGCTGGAGTGCCGGTGCGGGTGGTGACTCCACTGGACGTTGCGAAGGATGAGCCGCGCGTTCTCATCAATCTTCATGGTGGTGGATTCAATTCGGATTCAGGTTCACTGACCGAGTCGATCCCGATCGCAAATCTATCGAAGATTCCGGTGATCGCAGTGCTTTATCGTCTTGCGCCAGAGCATCCATATCCTGCAGGGCTGGACGATGCGATTGCCGTTTACAAAGACGCGTTGAAGACGCACAAGCCAAACAACATTGGGATATATGGAACATCGGCAGGTGCGATTCTGACTGCGGAAGTTGCGGTTCGACTGAAGCAGTTGGGATTGCCGATGCCTGGTGCGCTTGGCATCTTCTCCGGCATGGGAGATCTGAGCCGCAAGGGCGATTCGATCGCGATGTATGGATTGAATGGATTGTCAGGACATCTCGATGTGCCTGATCAATGCCGTCTCGACTTCGATTACCTGGGCAAGACGGATGCGCGCGACCCGGTGGTGTCCCCGGTATTTGCCGACCTGCATGGCATGCCTCCCTCGTTGTTCATCACGAGCGGACGCGACCTGTTATTGAGCGGCACGACGATCCTCCATCGCGCATATATCAAGGCAGACAACGATGCGGATCTGATCGTATTTGAAGGTTTGCCACACGCGTTCTGGAACGATGTGTCACTGCCGGAGACAAAAGAAGCATATTCATACATGGCGGGGTTTTTCGTGAAGAGGTTAGGACGTTGAGCCAATTTTTTTGACACGTTTGGGCCGCACTGATTTAAATTAGTGCGGTCATGAAGTGTCGTTGGCGAAAGTTGATCACTGTCGTTGTGTTGTTAGCGGTGATCTATGTTTTGATCTCGCCTTTGTTCGTGCTTGATCCCTCCGCGAATCGAGCATGGCGTGTGGCGATACAACTTCTGCTTTCGATTGCGTTGACGGCGTTACTGCCTACAGGCCTTTCCATTTTCTTCCGGCATCTGGAAATTGTCTCCGAAGTCACGGAATCTCGAGGAAGCCCGGATCCCTCTCTCATCTCCTGCGTTTCTCTGTGCTGATCTCTAGATAACGAACTTCCGCGTATGCGATATCCCCGGGTTTTTCTCTAGTGGGGGATGTCGGTGTTTTATCGGTTTGACATCCGGATGATCAGAAATCCAGAAGAATGAGAGTTGGGAAATTGTCAGAACTACGCTCCAAGATCGCAGTGATCGGAACGGCACAATCGACGGTACGCAAACTCGCAAGCCGGCTGCGAGAAGTCGGATACAAATCCGTGGTAGAGAGGAATCTCTCGCAGGCTGCTGTTGATGGGAACATCGCACCCGGAATCGTCATCTTTCTGCCGCAGACACCGCGAGAGTCCCGCACTCTTTTGGCTAGAGAACTGAGGGAGTCGAATCCCTCGACGAAGATCGTGATGTTGTATGACGACAACATTTCCGGGACAGAATTCGCGGACGCTGTGATCAACGCAAACTGCGAGATCGAAGATCTGATTCGAGTCTTGGTGTATTTGACGAATAAAGGTGCAACTGACAAGGTCCAAAAAGCTTAGCAACTCACAACAACGGCCGAAGATTTGGGCGAAAACCAGTTGTGGAATCGGGTCATTTGTACAAAACCTTTGAAAACAGGCGGATAGGGAGTTTTGCTTAGGGATCTGTCGGGCTTACTACTGAGACACCCTTCCGAAGTTATTGAACTTAATAGGCTTGCAAGGTTCTGATTCTGGTATGCTTTCGCAGACCGATTTCCGATACGGAGCTTTCTCGGAGCTTCGCTCTCTCGTAACGAGGATCAGTGGTTTTTCAAACGGCCCTCGCAGGTCACTACAAGCTTTGTGCTGAAAAGATTTTGTGGAGGAAGAATATGCGTTTAAGAACTGCCATTGCGGCTCTGGCCCTGGCTTGCTTTACGGTGAGTGTGCTCCCTGTCGCCGCGCAAGAAGCGCCAAAGGCTGATTGGTTTCTCGGTTATCAGTATTTGAAACCCGATGCAACTGGCTATAGCCCGCGCTTAAAGTCGGGTCTTGGCACAACGTTTACTTACAATTTCGCCAAGCATGTGGGAGTGTCAGTCGATCTAGCATTTGGGACGACCAGCGAACACAACCTGAACTATCAAGATACGACGTTGATGGCGGGTCCGAAGTTCACCTGGCGATTCGGTAATGCGATGCCGTTCCTGGAAGGGATGGCTGGCATTGGACACGTAACGATCAGCAATTCTGGATATGCCTCCACTAAAGGTGCGGCGTTGTTCGGCGGTGGCTTGGACGTCAAAATTGTCGAACATTTCGGACTTCGCATCTTCCGCGCAGACGAAGTGATTCAGCAGTTGAACGATGGGACGGATTTTGGATACCGCTTCCAGACGGGCATTCTGTTCATGTCGAGCTCGGGGCCGAAGTTGATCCCGGCAGCGGCATGCTCGGTAGCTCCGACGGAAGTACTTGCGGGTGAGCCGATCACGGCGACCGCGAACGCTTCGCAATTCAATCCGAAGCGCACATTGACCTATGCGTGGACCACGACAGGTGGAAAGGCTGCTGGCGAAGCCGCAACGACACAGATCGACACGAACGGCCTGGCACCGGGGAGCTACAAGGTTTCGGCCCACGTGACGGACGGCAAGAAAGCGTTTGCTGATTGCAGCTCGAACTTCACGATCAAGGAACCGCCGAAGCATCCGCCGACAATCAGCTGCACGGCAAATCCGACGACAGTACAGGCTGGTCAAGATGTAGCAATCGCCTGCGTTGGCGCGAGCGAAGATAAGCGTCCTCTGACTTACACATGGCAGAGCAGCCCCGGCAACGTGACGGGCAACAATGAGAATGGAACGTTGCCAACCACGGGCCTCGCAGGCCCTGTGACGGTTACGACGACGGTGACGGACGATCGCGGATTGTCGGCGAATACATCAACGGCCGTGACCGTGACCGCTCCTCCACCACCACCGCCTCCGCCGCCAGTGAACCAGGTCAAGCAAGATCTG
>Ga0163163_10004311_pt1 | contig 12121 bp, 4 predicted proteins | sample S65metaG_FD_119766 | JGI IMG/M metagenome (GOLD analysis project Ga0163163, IMG submission 119766) | Switchgrass rhizosphere microbial communities from Kellogg Biological Station, Michigan, USA - S6-5 metaG | ecosystem: Host-associated > Plants > Roots > Rhizosphere > Soil | place: USA: Michigan... | reverse complement strand
TCTTCAAACCGCCGTGTTGGATCGCCCCGTGATCAACCAGACCACACTTCAAGGCCGCTTTGACTTCACGCTCGATTGGACTCCCGACGAGTTCCAGTTCACCAGCTTCGGACCACTGCCGAAACTGCCGGATACCGGAAAACCAAATATTTTCCAGGCTTTTCAGGACCAGCTGGGCTTGAAACTGGAATCAACCAAGGCCCCGACCGACGTCATCGTTATCGATAAGGCCGAGAAGCCATCAGACAACTAAGTAGGAAGTTTCCGGTTTTCTTCGGCCATGCGGACGACCAGAGTTTCAACTTCTGCGTCCACCCATGGCCGGACCGGCTTCCGACCGTCCTTATGCAGCAGCATTACGTCGGCGACGCCGATCACTTTATAGGCCTCGCGCTGCTTTTTCATTTCCAGCGCTTCGGTCATCAGCGTTGCTGAGCCTGCACTAAAAGTTGAACCGAGTATTGACGATAAAACTTCGGGAACCGGTAGCCGTCGTAATGCGCCCGAAGCTACTGCTGTTGATGGCCGTCGTCGGATTTCCGAAGTTGGGACGATTCAATACATTGATCGCATCCAATCGAAATTCGAATTCACGGGTTTCCTTGATCTTGAACCGTTTCAAGATATTCATATCAAATTGAAGAGCTGCTGGTCCCTTGAAGGTGCTGTATCCCAGCGTTCCGATCTCTCCAGGTTGAGGATTCACAAGGACGACGTTTCCATTGGGATCCACGATAGCCTTGTTGCTGTAACCCGCACTGAGGCCATTGAGCGCGCTTGAAGTCGGAATTTCAAAGGTCGGGTCCGTGATTTGCGTATATCCGCTGAAGTAGTTGACGCTGCTATTGGGGCCGGTGGTTTTCGTGACTTTACCGATATCTTTCGGGAGCGAACCCACGATATTCGGCTGGGCTCCCACAGTACTGATGGTCGAAATGCCCGAGGTAAAGCTCAACGGGGCGCCGGTGTTGTAGTTCAAAATGCCACCCAGTTGCCATCTATTAACGATCTGCTGAACCCAGCCCGGAGCACTGCCAGCAAGGAAATGACCGGTACCAAACGGCAATTCATACGTGCCGTTGCTGGAAATCTGGTGGGCGTGATCGAAACCCAACAGCGTCTTTTCAAGCGAGCGTCTTGTGGGATCGCGATAGGTCGCTCCCGCATCGGTGTCGCTGTCGCCGAGAGCCTTGCTCCAGGTCCACGTCGTCGTATTCGAGAGGCCTTTCGTGAGCCGCATGGTGAGTTGCAGTTCCATCGCGTGATACGTGGAGCTTCCGAGATTGTTCAGCATCGAGACGGCGGAGAATTGAGGGTTGACAGAGATATAGTTCTCGGGGAACCCCGCCCTGCGCAGAATCGCTCCAAAATTCGTACTGCCGGTACCCGTCAACAGATTCGTATTGAGACTGTTCACGAACGCGCCGACATTGCCGTTGGCCAGCTGAGCGCGAGTGGTTGTATTTGCCCGAACCGCCATGGCCCCTGTCCAGGTTGTACCATTCACCACGCCGTTATTGGCCAGACCCGGCGTATTGGCAGCCGCACCGAAATTCAACCCCATGAGCAATTGATTCAGCAGCGGAGATTCGCCACCGTTGCGCGCGGCAACGAATGCATCGAAGAGATCCTTGTTCTTATGGAGAGCGTCAACCTGGTTGAGATTGATGGTGCCCCAGAGCTTCGATCCTTTTGTGCCGATGTATCGAACTTCGATCGTTGTTTTCTTCGCGATCTCTCGCTGGATTTCCAGATTCCAGTTTTGCGTGTATGCCGCCCCGCGGTTGTACGTGCTGATTCCCAGTGTTCGATCCGTCGGTTGTACGACGAAGGGGGATTGCGCTGGCGTCCCCGCTGGAAGCGGAACCGGCAATGTGATGTTGGAGAGTGATGTGTACGTCGAGGGGACATACGTAATGCCATTGCTGGCATTGCCCACAAGGTTGATGCCCGGAACTGTACCCACGGTGCTGTCAACGGTAATAAAGTTGCGCAGCGCACCCTGATAGCTGATGCCATATCCGGATCGCAGAACAGTCTTTCCCTCGCCGAACCACGGGACTTTCCAGCTGAATCCAACGGAAGGCGCCCAGTTATTAAGATCGTTGCCCTTGAGATTGACGGTCTGTTCGGGATGGGGCGAATTCTTTCCTACAAACTGCACCTGGGTCAAATTTGTACACGTGCTCGTGAACCCGATCGTTCCCGGGCTGGAGGTGCAGGTCACACCGGTCAATGCACTCTCGTCGTTGCCGATAACTCGAGCATCGAGTCCACTCGCCTCAAATGGCTGGCCATAGTACTCCCAGTGAACCCCAAGGTTCAGGGTGAGGTCGGAACGGAATTTCCAATCGTCTTTGAAATACGCGCTTATTTCGCGCTGATTCTGCCTGTAATACTTGACTGGAATTGTGGGCGAACCCGCCAGAGTTGTGTTCGTCGCACTGGCAATTCCAAACGATTGATTGATCTGAGCGATGGATCCGGTCAGGTCCGTTAACAGGCTCCGCGCTGTCGTGGCTGCGTTGGTTGACAATCCCGGATAAGAGATGTTGTCGAGTCCATTGACCGGATTACTACCGGCGCCGAACGTCGCATTTGGTGTGAACGCCGGATCGCCGAAGCCACTGGATTTCGTGTTGCGAAATTCGACGCCGCCCTTGAAAGCATGCTTGGCGTGAGTCCAGCTGAGATCGTCGCCGATGCTGGTGAGCGGGCTTTCATGGCCGCGAAAGCGGCCGAATCCGCCATAAGTGAGAAACGACCAGTTGGTTGGCAGTGCCTGAAATGGAACGCCGTTGGCCGTCGGCACAAACTCCAGAGCTTCCTGGCCGATCGCATCGGGTCGATTTGCAGGCGGATACTGAAGGTCGATGGACCTCCTGCGCCCAAGGCGAACTTCGTTCAAAAGTGTCGGCGACAGGGTTGAAGTAAAAGTAATGATATAAACATCCGGACGCTTCACCGCCTCCCCGTCAAATGCATCCGGCCAGGCGCGCTGGACAGATTGAGCTGCGCCTCCCCATGTCTTTTCCTTTGTACCGATGAAGCTGAGCTTGTTCTTGGAATTGAAATTGTGATCGATGCGTATGTTGTACTGGTCGCGGTTGACATCGGGTCCATTTCCATTGGTGAAATCCAGGCCTTCAACGCGGCGAGTAAAGCGGATTTGCGCCGTGTTCAAGCCATCGCCTGTTCCGGTGAACTCATTGGGGTCGGGCATGCGCTTTAACGATTCCTGAATAAATGCGCTGCTGCTGATTGCCGGTCGCAGCGGATCCGAATAGGTCTTGCAGTTAGCAACCGGGGCGCCGTTGAACGTGCAGCTGCCGAACAAGCCAATCGCCGCCAGATCTCCCGTAGCATTGGCAGGCTTTATCGGATTGCCAAAGCGATCGACGACAGGGTTTGCATTACTCGCATTGTTATTATCGACACCGGGGAAATACCGAAAAATTCCAGCGCGTGCCATCGGCGTCAGCGTGGCGCCAGTGGCCTGTTCACGCTTGAGATCCCGTTGGCCCTCATAAAGCGCAAAGAAAAAGGTTTTGTTCTTAATAATCGGCCCGCCGATCCGGCCGCCGAACTGATTGCGATTGTCGTAGTTCTTTGGAACTCCGTTGAAGTTGTTGAACCAACTGCTGGCATCCAGTGCGGAGTTATGGTTTGCCCAAAAGACACTCCCATGGTAGAGATTGGTTCCCGAACGTGTCACCATGCTGACTTGCCCGATGCCACGGGATGTCTCCGCATCCACTGGTGCCACGACCACCTTCACTTCTTCAACGAGGTCGGGGCTCGAGTACGTGATAGACCAGGCGCCGTCTTCGAATCGTCCCGCGGAAACGTTGATACCATCCCGTGTCGTATTCACCTGGCTCAGCCGACCTCCCGCAAAGTTACCGATGAATCCGCCGCTGCTCTGAACCCCTGCGGTCGTTGAAACCAGGCCAAATACGTCGCGCGTCGGTAATGGCAGATCGCGAACTTTATCTGAGGAGAGAACTGTCCCGATCGAATTCGATGAGGTGGCCAGAATAGTATCGGTGTCCGCACTCACGTCAACAGTTGTGCTTGCGGCTGTACCCACCTGAAGTGTGAAGTTCAACCGCGCCTGTTGTGCTCCTCCCAGTTGAAAATTCTTTGTGAGCGCTGTCTGAAATCCGGCTAATTCGGCCTTGATCTCGTATGCTCCGGGCTGAAGACTGGGGAACTGGTATGCTCCCGCATCATTACTCAGGCTGGTCGTGACAATGCCGGTACCGGTATTTGTTGCTGAAATTGTTACACCAGGAATAATTGCTCCGGACTTGTCCTGGACCGTGCCACCAAGTGTTGCACTCGTGGATTGAGGGAATGCCTTGAGCGACAATAATACGCAAAGCAAAGCAGCGGCGGTGAGAGTTCTCCCCATGTCAGCCTCCTTGGAAGCAGTCATACGTTGTGGCAAGAATTTTGTGCGCATCATTGTCGAGGATTTACTGGCAGGTCAAGGCAAAACGTACGCGGTGCCGGTCAACGTGAAAAGTGATATACGCGTTTTCGCGTGCCTAAACGGCAAAATGAATACCGTTATCGGCGTCGCTGCGGGGATCTTATGTGGGAGGGTGATACTCGTTCCTGCTGCGTCGCGGACCTTGGGCTAACAGCAAAACGACGGAATTCATTGTGCTACGCCAATCTCCGTCGAAAGCATTCTGTGGGAAGCGAACCAACGATTGAATGAAAAAATGATTGTCGCGCCGTAACCGGATTTTCGTTGAAGCGCTCTCGCATATGCAATCGGACTAATCAGTCCGTGAAAGTTCCGGATTGATTTACCAATTTGAGTTTCGATCGACCGTTGTGCTGCTCAAGGTTCGTAACAGTGGGGCGCAAGTCTTCAGTGGATCTGACTGGCATTTCCAATAGCAGTTTTTATTTGGCTGGCTGTAGGAGGGGGAATTGCTGATGCTTTCGGAAGAACTCCCGAACAGCACCTGCGATGTCAAAGGCATCGATTGGTTCCATCGATGCGCGACCGAATACCGCGTTGATTGAAAAGGACTGCGATTCATTTCCATCCCGGCCGTTGCGGCATCCAGAGACGAGTCCTCCTCCAGACACGGATCCAGCCTTTGCCGGTTCGCTCGGCAATCAGATCCGTCACCTGGCGAAAGGCACGCTGGCCGGCGCAATACCTGCGAGTGTTATCCAGGGCCCGGACCAACAGCCTGCGATGTTCACTCTTGAAGCGGATATTTTTTGATTTCGGCGAATGGAAATCCAGGGCGACGCGCAGAAACGTCATGAAGCTTCTGTCGTACGAGCTCATCTTGACTTCATCAAATAGCGACAGGAGATGCCTGCCCGGTTCCGCGTTACCGGCATAAGCTTCGCGAATGGCGTCAAACAGGTCGAAACGCAGCAGGCTACCGAGATGCCTGGGCAGGGCACGGGCAGCGCGAATGAGATCATCGGATTCCTTGTCGCGGCCGGACTGTTGCAGCGCGAGCAGTAAATTCTCCAGCATCCATGGTTCGACTTCCTTGCGCTTTTGCCAGTCGCCCAGCCACTGGATTGTTTCGGCGTAGCGCTTCTGGCTCGCCAGCGCGTAGCCGACCTTGCCCCAGAGCGCATCATCGCTGTGAAACCAGCTGCGATGGGCTTTCATCATGCGCTTGAACTCCTGCTGGTATGGATCCCAGGGCCAGCCCAGCTGTCGCTCCAAGCTCTCGCCCACGGCGAGCAATTGACGGGCATATGCCCTGCGACTCAACTCCGATGGCGTGGACAGCCCGGAAAGTTCTTTGGAGTTTCGGATCAGACGTGCGGCCACACGCAATTCCACCCACAGCCAGGCGGCGCTGGGATTCGGATTCGCGCTCCGCAGAGCTTCCAGCGCTATCGGCAGTGCCGCCTTGCCCAATTTGTGTTTCTGCAGGAGAGCCGCCACGTCGGCAAACACATCGGCGTCATCATCAGCAGACGAACACAGGCGCCGGACTAATGGCCAAACCGCGGTTCGATTGCCGGCCGCTATTTCCAGAATCATTTCCCGCTCCAGGATTCTCGCTTCCTTCACGTGAGGTTGCAGTCGCACGAGCGTCTGGCGTGCGGCCTTCCAATCCTTGTTCTCCACCTGAAGCTCGAGCAGCTTGAACCCCGCAAACGTGTAGCTGGAATCGGTATCAAAGGCGCGCGCAAAATCTTTCAAAGCGTCGGCCCGCTTGCCCTCGCGCAGCTTGAGGTCCGCGGCGAAACCGATCGGAATCGCATCGAATGGATTCAGCTTGCTGATGGTCTCAGCCGCCTGTGCCGCGAGCGTGTACTCCTGACGCTGGTAATGCCAGGAAGCGAGCTCGCGCCAGCCCCATTGGATGTTGGGATGATCCGCGAGCACAGCCCGCATTTCGCGAATGGCTGCGGGAAGGTCCTGACGCTTTGCGTGTACCAGGGCGGCGGTAGCAAGCAATTCCGGCGGCACCGGATCCAGCGCTGCGGGACGGCACGCGGCCAGAGCATCGTCATATCGGCCGGCGTTGGCGAGTGCGGTGGCACGCGACCGCCATGCGGCAACAAAACGTGGATTGCGTTCAGTCGCCTTATCCAGGCACTCGAGACATCGATTGAGCTCGTCGGTCTCGTTCAGAGCGTTCGCCAAAAGCCACCACGATCGCGCTTCTCCCGGTCGGCGCCGGGTGAGTTCCTCGGCCAAATCGCGTCGGAGGTGGGGCTGTTTCATCTCTTGTCCCCACTCCTCAAGCTGGCTCCACGCCCACTCGTAGCCAGGTTCGAGCAGAACGCTCTCTCGCAGTTCCTTCAGCGCTTTTTCTTTATCACCGGACTTCCAGAGCAGGTCTGCCAGCATGCCACGATTGAATGCATCATGCCGGCTTCGTGCGACGGTTTGTTCGACGACGACCTTTGCCTCCTGCAGGCGACCGCACCACTGCAGGGCCTCTGCCAACTGACGCGACACGTAGCTCCAGGTCGGCGAAATCTGCCGAGCCTGTTCCAGAGCCGCCAATTGCTCGGAGTGTTCCAGGCGAGCCCGATGCACACAAGCAAGGTCGAACCAGAGCCGTGCAGCGAGTGGAAAGCGCTCCGTGGCGTTCCGCGCCACAGCGAGTGCTTCGTCCGTACGTTTCATTGCGACCATGTGATTGATGAGGGCCGACCACGCCTGCCACAAATCTGACCGCTCGGTTTGTGCCTGTTGCAGCAATGACAGCAGCTGCTCCGGCGCGAGGAAAGGCAATGCCAGATCTGCAAACTCCAGAATGCCCTGTCCGAAAGTAGTCTGCCGGATTAGTTCCGCCTGAATAAATGACAAGGCTTCGCCGCGTTGTTCCGGCGTTGCGCATTGCCCCAGCAATTCACGCATCGCAAAACCATCGTCAATCGATCGCTGCAGGCATTCGCGATATTGGGCACGTGCCTCTGCCTGTCGGCTCTCGCGGGCAAAGCATTTCCCGCGGACGCCGAAGGAGGCGGGATCGTTGGGATCGAGCTGGACCGCGATATCCAATTCGCGATGTGCTTCTTCGAAGCGGTTCTGCGCAACCAGCGAAAGTGCCAGTTCGCGCCGGACCCAGGCATTTTCAGAATGGTGGTCCAGCAGGTCGCGTGCCGCCTGTTCGTATTCGGGCGGACTTTCGTCGCGGAGCCAGGTCAAATGTAATTCGTGCAATGGGACGTAGAACGGAAATCGGCCGCAGGCGGCGGCGAGGAAACTCAGCGCGGCGGTTCTGCTTTCTCTTTCCGAGAGAAGAAACGCGATGGAACGATACGCGTCCATTGCGAGAGGTTCCGCAGCGAGAACGTCTCGCCACAGATCCAATGCGCGCTGCAATTCTCCTTTTTGATTTGCGATCGCAGCAGCGGAGCGCGCCGAAGCTCCCACTGATGTCATTCCCCGCGCCTCTTCCAGCAGAGTTTCGGCGCGCTGAAGGTCGCCGCTATTCGTATATTGGTCACAGGCGAAGAGCTTGAGCACGCCGTCCTGCGGCCGAAGCGCCAGCGCATTTTCGAGCGAGGAGAACGCTTCCACCGTCTGGTCCAGCTCCATGTGAGCCCAGACCAGTGTTCGCGCGGGATAAGACGACCGCTTGCCGTCCCGATGAAACCGGCGGGCGAGAAACCCCATCGCTTCGCTTGTCTGTTTTAGCCAGCGCGAAGCCTTGAACCACGTCGTGGCGAAGTACTCGGACTTGTCGTTCAGGCACGCCGCGAATCGATAGAGCTCGCAGGCTTCCTCAAACCGCCCTTGTGCCCACTCGATGTTGCCTCGTATCAGGAGTGCCGACGCATCGCCGTGACGATGACGCTCGGCCCGATGCAGCCAACGCAATGCGGCGCGATGTTCCCGCGAGTCCTGTGCCAGCTCGCCGGCGAATTCCTGCCAGAGCAACGGTTCGGATTTCTTTTTTGCGCATGCCTCGCGCAACACGGCAAGCCGGTCCTCTCGACGAGACAGGGTGCGCATGGTCTGCAGCCGGGAGAGCTGCAGGTTTACATTGTCCGGAAAAAGTCTCAGCAGTTCATCGACTGCCGCCAGCTGCTCGTGGGAATTCGCATCGTAGAACGCGATCGCTCGCCGGGCCTGAAGTGTGATGCGATGGCCAGGGGCGAGTCCGTCAAGTTGCTGGCGAGCCGTTATCGCCGCGTCGCGGTCATGGCGATCGAGCGACAGCAGAACCTGATGATAGATGTCATAAAGGTCCGCCTCGGGCAGATCGATCCCGTCCAGCAAGGCGGCGCTTTCTGCCGGCACCATCGCCATGCCCCGCGGGCCGGTGGACGCCTGTTGTTTCAGACTGGCGTCGGCGAGGATTTCCGATTTGTTGCGAAAGTAGGGGTCACGAATCAGCAAGCTTTCACGATAATCGTCATGACCGATCACCGCCTGTTCGTGGGAGGTGCCAGGATGCTCGGTGACAAGGGCGAACGGCACGCCGCGCTTCAGTAGCAGTCGCGCCGCAGGCAGGGTGACCTTGAACTCGCGCGCGACCCATCCATTCGATGATGCCCAGTTCCTTTCGCTGTGCCCCGGAGTGCCGTCGTAGCAAATGGCTTCTGCGACTTCCAACTGCTCGGTGCGTTTTCCCCAATACCTTCCGAGCGTCGCCAGCGTTGCTGGCACGCATGTCAAATGATGCTGTCGCACGAAACCCACAGGCAGTTCCACTCGGCTCGCTTCAGGCGGCGGAATTTCGAGTCTTTCCGCAAACTTCCTGGAGAATTCGTCGTCACCCATTTGCCGCGCCCAAATGACCGCTTCAGCGTGCCGTCCCAGACTGTAATGACAGAATGTGCGGTTGGCTGCAAGCCAGCGGCGGTAGTCCACATCGGCCAGCGGCGCGCGCGCATCCACGCTATCGAGAGTGAGAAGGGCGTCGTCATAGAGCTGGAGCTCCAGTTCAAGAGCGAACAGGACTGCCGCCAGGTACGGGCTTTCGTTCTGAGGGATGCTGGCTCGCAAGTGCTCGAGAGCTGTGTCATCGCGGCCGGACAACTGAAGTACACGTCCAACACGATCGATCAACGCCCAGTTACCGGGATGCACTCTCAGCGCTTCCTGTGCGACCTCAAGAGATTCTTCATAGCGATCTTCCGCTTCGAGCCGATAGCTGCGTTCACTGGCCAGCCACGCAGACTCCGGGTTCACACGATCCGCTTCGTCAAGCCAGTAGTCTGCGCGTTCGAAATCTCGCAGCATGAATGCCGCGCGTGCGCGTAACGAGTAGACCTCGGCACGAACGCTCCGATCGCCTTCCGGAGGATCGCCAAACTGTTTCAGACGCCGCCATAAAGCCGCAGGCCCGCGCATGGTGCCCAGCGTCCACAGAAAAAACACTCGCGCTGTCCAATCGTCCGGATCGTGACGCCATGCAAGCAAGACCTGGCGGGTTCCGAGCTTGTCCGCCCCGAGATGCCGCGCAAGGCGCCCGGCGAGCAATCGCCCTCGCGTGCCGGTCCACTGGTGCAACGGCCCAAGAGAACCCGCTACTTGGTACGCCTGCTGGAATAGACCTTGATCATAGAGAGCCTGCACGGGTGCCAGCTGTGCTTCTGTTGGGCAAACGAAGTTTGTGTCCATTCTTAGATCCTGTGGCCTCAAGTCCCGACAAGCTTGCCAGAGGGTCATGACCGGAGAAAGCACGACAAAAACACGCATGGCTGGCCCGAATCAATTTCGAATTCCCGGCGTTACACTCGAGTTGTCGCCGAGCGCAGCTGAAGGGACTCGATCGGAGAAAACGGAGGAACTTCGAGGTTGCCGGTTTGCCGGCGATACGGACACATGTAGATTCCGGGATCGGCGATTGCGAATTAAAGGTTTCGAAGCTGGGAGTCTCGGGGAGCGGAAAATCGCACGGACTTTATCCACGAAGTTTTTTACCCCGACAGAGTGTTCCTCCGTGTCTTCCCACTGTGAAATACAAACGCTCTTCTTCCAAACGACCTGTCATACTGTTTGATCAACCTGCCGCATCTGAATTTCATTCATCCGACCACCGTGTACTTCGAGTTTGGAAAAGGCAGTTTCGATGTCACGAAGATCCGCAGGCGTCAATTCAAGATTGATGGCTCCAAGGTTCTCGTTCAGGTGGTCCACGTTGCGTGTACCTGGGATTGGGACAATCCATGGCTTCTGCGCCATCAGCCATGCCAGTGCAATTTGAGCGGGTGTTGCGTTCTTCTTTTCTGCAAATCGTTTCAGCAAATCAACAACCGGCATATTCGCTTCCAAGGCATAAGGAGAAAAGCGATCAAATTCGGATCGGAGGTCCGATTTCGGGTCGAACTTTGTGTTGGCGTCCATTTTCCCGGTTAGATAGCCCATTCCAACCGGGCCCCACGCGACGAAGCCTACTCCCAACTCTTCACAAGTCTGCAGCACGCCGTTTCTTTCCGGATCTCTTGTCATCAAGGAGTATTCACTTTGCACGGCAGTGACCGGTTGTACGGCATGCGCCCGGCGTAGAGTCCTGGCACTAGCTTCAGAGAGACCGAAGTGCAACACTTTCCCCTCCCGGATGAGATCTTTGATCGCGCCAGCCACATCTTCGATTGGAACTGCAGGATCGACTCGGTGCTGATAATAAAGATCAATGCGATCGGTTCTTAGGCGCGTCAGTGAGGCCTCAATGACTTTCTTGATGTGTTCCGGTCGACTATCCAGTCCTGTTGTCCCATCAATCTTGAAACCGAACTTACTTGCGATGGCGACTTTGTCGCGGAAAGGTGCGAGCGCTTCCCCGACAAGCTCTTCGCTTGTATACGGGCCGTAGACTTCAGCGGTATCAAAGAATGTAACGCCTTTTTCGTAGGCGGTGCGAATGGCTCTGACGCCCTGGTCCCTTGGTGCGGAGGGGCCGTAGTTGGCACTGATGCTCATGCATCCTGCGCCCAATGTCGAGACTTCCAATTTCCCGAGCTTGCATGTTTTCATTTTGGCCTTTCCTCTATTCATTTCCGTCGATGGTTCCGGTGGAGCGCATGCCCCGGCGACCAATCCTGCCCCGAGAATACTCACAGCGAAAAAGTCACGGCGGTTGAAGGATCGGATATCTCTGATGTTCAATTCACTTGTCCGCTTCGTCTTTTCCATAAATAGCCCTTTTGATTTTTCCGGTCAGAGTTGTGCGTTTTATTCCAAGTGTTCGTTGAAGACCGTTTCTCACTTCTCAAGGTTAGGCTCGACAGCACCTGAGGCGGTATCCTGATCCTTCCGAATTATTGCCTATTCCTGTCGTTGAATGAGAATTCTTCGGTACGACAAGCAATAGCGACCTATCCTGCCTGCAGGGGGACGAGAGGCAGTCACGATGACCACACAATTAAGAAACGATATTCAACTGCCGGATCGAGCCCCCGAGTTGCGATCCGAATTAGCACGCAGGATTTCGTCGTGGATAGGTTCGGCAGAGGATCGAGCAACAGAAATTCCAGGCGTAACGCTCCATCGTCGTACGGCACCAACCAAGCCGTGCCCGGCGACTTATGAGCCGAGCGTGACCGTAATCGCCCAAGGGCGAAAGCGAGTGGAGTTCGGGGGAAAGTCTTTCATCTGCGATGACTCGCGATACCTTTTGGCGTCTGTCGACTTGCCGATTGTCAGCCGAGTGATGGTAGC
>Ga0163163_10004310_pt1 | contig 12122 bp, 11 predicted proteins | sample S65metaG_FD_119766 | JGI IMG/M metagenome (GOLD analysis project Ga0163163, IMG submission 119766) | Switchgrass rhizosphere microbial communities from Kellogg Biological Station, Michigan, USA - S6-5 metaG | ecosystem: Host-associated > Plants > Roots > Rhizosphere > Soil | place: USA... | reverse complement strand
CTGGACGACTACCCCGCGGGCACCCTCCGGGCCCTGACCCAGGCGGAGCGCGCCCGGCTGGCCCCGGAACTGGCGGACGCCTCGCTGGCGCACGGCGACACCGACGGGGGTGCCCGCATCCTGGCCCGCCGCCAGGCGTCCCGCATTCACGTCTGCGGCCCGGGCCCGATCACGTCCGCGATCGCCGCCATCCTCGCCCAGGCGGGCGTCTCCGAAGGAGTCTGCGCCAGCAACTGGCCCGTCCCGCCACCCGTCACCCGGCCCGGGCGGCCCCGTCCCGCCCGCCGCCCGGCTCCTGCCGTACCGCCCGTGCGGCCCACTACCCCAGCCAGCCGGATGATGGGTGACGCGGCGCCGGGCGCACACGAATCCGGCCGCCAGAACCGGAATGGGCAGCCGGCGGTATCCGCGGGCGAGGCCGGGGTCTCCAGGGCGAGACGGCCGGCTGCCGGGGCCCGCTCGGTACGGGTGGCCTCCGCCGCGCTGGCGCCGCACCCGCCCTCAGGTGACCCGGCGAAGCCAGGCAACCCACCGCCGGTCCGGCGGGCAGCATCCCCGGCCAGCCCGGCCGACCAGGAGGAGCGGCGGGTAGCAGCTCAGGCCCGGCGGGCGCCAGTGGCGAGCCGCCGGGCGCGGGAGCTGCTGGCCGGTCGGGAGCCGCGGCCCGATCTGGCCGTGCTGGTGGGCGTGCCAGACCCGCAAGTGGGCGAGCGGCTAGTGGCGGATGGTCTGCCGCACCTGGTGGCGTCGGGCCAGGAGGCGATCGGGATCGTGGGGCCGCTGGTCGTGCCGGGCCGGACGGCCTGCCTGCGGTGCCTGGACCTGACCCGGGCGGAGCTGGATCCCGCCTGGCCGCTGATCCTGGCCCAGCTGGCCGGACGGCAGGCGGAGCCGCCCGCCTGCGGGGCGGTGCTGACCGCCTCGGTAGCCGCCCTGGCCGCGGCGCAGGCGCTGTTGTTCGTGGACCGTCCGGGACGGGCCGGGCCGGCCTGGAACGGCACACTGGAACTGGAAGTGCCCGGCTGGCAATGGCGTCGCAGGACCTGGCTGCCGCACCCGGACTGCAACTGCGCCCGCCGACCTGGGCTACCGTCTGACCGCTAACCGGGCGCAGCCTGGGCGGCTCCGTCCCGTCAGCCCAGCGCGAGCTGTTCCGGCTGACTGACCCGGCCAGCCGGCCTTTCCCTTGATCGGAACGGAACTCTCCGTTCCGATCAAGGAAAGGCCCGGTCCGCTGGTGGCGGCCAGCTGACCCGGCTGGCTGGGCTCATCCCCAATCAGAACAAAATCTTCCGTTCCGATCGGAGTCGGAACCCGGCCAGCTGATGCCGACTGGCTGACCCCGGCCTACTGGGCTCCAAGGCGATGGTGCGCTCAGCGGCATCGGCGCAGCCACCAGTTTCCTGGCCTTGGGTGGGCCTGGCGCTGTATGACGTCCTGGGCTGGTGGTGGGCCGACCGGGTCGCCGCCCTGGTCGTTGCCGCGATCGCCGCCACCCTGGCCTGGCGCACCGCGCCGCATTGGCGATGACGCAAGGCTGGGTGAGCGGGTGATCTTGTTGCCGGTGATCGGCCTGTTCCGTAGAAGGCGGTGCTGGCATAGCGGAGAATAGAGATCGTGAACGATTTTCCGCGGTGGGCCGTTACCCGCACGGCGAAGCTGGCCACGCTGCCGGTGGGGGCCGCCGGGCGGGCCGCGCTTGGCCTGGGCAAGCGGATCGGGGGGCGGCCGGCCGAGCTGGTAGCGCAGGAGATCCAGCAGCGCACGGCCGATCAGATCTTCCGGGTCCTGGGTGAGCTCAAGGGCGGCGCCATGAAGATGGCCCAGGCGCTGTCGATCTTCGAGGCCGCGCTGCCGCCGGAGATCGCGGGGCCGTACCGGTCCACGCTGACCCGGCTGCAGGACTCGGCGCCGCCGCTGCCGGCCCGGTCGGTCCACCGGGTGCTGGCCGGGGACCTGGGCCCGGACTGGCGAGAGCAGTTCGCAGAGTTCGACGACCAGCCCGCGGCCGCCGCGTCGATCGGGCAGGTGCACCAGGCCGCATGGAAGGACGGTACGAAGGTCGCGGTCAAGATCCAGTACCCGGGCGCTGGCCAGGCTCTGATCAGCGACTTCAATCAGCTCAGCCGGATCGGCCGGCTGTTCAGCGTGCTCATGCCCGGCCTGGACGTCAAGCCGCTGCTGGCCGAACTCAGGGAGCGGATCGCCGAGGAACTGGACTACAAGCTCGAGGCCAGCGCCCAGCAGGCGTTCGCCGACGCCTACGCGGACGACCCGGACTTCGCCGTGCCGAACGTGCTGCTCGCCACCGATCATGTGCTGGTCAGCGAGTGGATGGACGGGACGCCGCTGTCCGCGATCATCACCAGTGGCAGCAAACAGGACCGGGACCGGGCCGGGATCCTGCTGGTCCGCTTCCTGTTCTCCGGCCCCGCGCGGGCCGGGCTACTGCACGCCGACCCTCATCCGGGCAACTACCGGCTGCTCGCGGACGGCCGGCTTGGCGTGCTGGACTTCGGCGCTGTCGACCGGCTGCCGGACGGGCTGCCGCCGATCTTCGGCAAGCTGCTGCGGATGATGCACGACGAGCACACCGACCCGCGGGACGTAGAGCAGGAGCTCCGGTCGCACGGCTTCCTGCGGGAGGGGGTCAGCGTCGACCTGGACGCGCTTCATGCGTTCCTGGCCCCGCTCGCCGAGCCGTCCCGGGTCGAGTCGTTCGCGTTCAGCCGTGAGTGGCTGCGGGAGGAGGCGGGCCGGATGACCGACCGGCGCTCGGCGAATGTGGCCCGGCAGCTCAACATGCCGCCCTCGTACATCCTGATCCACCGGGTGTCCACGGCCGGTATCGGCGTGCTGTGCCAGCTGGAGTGCGAGGGCCGGTTCCGGGACGAGGTGGTGCGCTGGGTGCCGGGTTACGCTGACGCGCCCGCCCGGCTCCCCGCCCGGCTCAAAGAACTCCCGCGGGAAAGCGAAACCCGGGCCGGGTGATCCCGGCCCGGGTTCGGCCTGGCTGAGACGAGAACCCAGCCATCCCGGCTGAGCAGAAACCCAGCCATCTCGGTTAGTAGTCCAGCCTCAGGGCCAGCTCAGCGCGCAGCCGCATGGCTTCGCACTGGGCCTGAACCAGGTTCCGCTCGGCCCGCTTGGCCCGGCGCGACACCCTGGTCATAGCGCGGACCTGACGGGCCCGGCTCTCCTTCTGGACGTAGTCCCGTAGTGAGCGCTGTCGCTCCGTGGCGACCGCTTCGTGCATATACACAGCAAACTCCCGACTTCGTTGTCTGGTGAGTGACCGGGCGGTGTCCTGCCGCCCGGCCAGGTACTGGCCAGCCCGCCGCCGGGTGGCGGCGGTGGCGATGGCTTCCGCGGAAACCGTGCCGGTGTCCCGGCGTCCGGCGGGCCCCGGGAGCCCGCCGGACGTCCAGATCACGCGGCGACGTCGGTCTTCCGCGGACGTCCCCGTGGCCGCTTGCGGGGCACTACCACACCCCGCAGGAACAGCTCGCCGCCCCAGACGCCCCAGGGCTCGGCGCGCTCGATCGCGCCGGACAGGCAGTCAGCCTGCCGCGGGCACGTGCGGCACAGTGCCTTCGCGTACTCCACGTCATCAGGCGACTCGGCGAAGAACAGATCCGGGTCGTCGGTGCAGGGCAGCCGCTGGCTGGACGGCAGCCCGAGCGTGGTGACCGGAGCCGGGCGGGAGCCATCCGCCGGTCCCGGGAGTGACGGGACGCGTCCCGGCAGGGCTGCCGGGCCCGTCACAGTGATCGCCGCCCCCTGCGCGGCGCGTGCCTCGAACCCCGCCAGGCTTCCCAGAACGGCGGTGGTGCCGGGCCGATGCATTGCAGCCAACCCCTCTCTCATCTCTCAGAGCGTCTCGTACGCCTCTGACAAACGGCGGCCTGCATGACAAAGGCCGCGGACCCGATTTCGGGTCCGCGGCCTGAGGGGTTCCGGCCGGTCTTTCTAGACCGGATCCCTTGGCGGAAGCGAACCCAATGCACCACCGATGGCAGCGGTGCTACGGGCCTTCTGCTGGTCCTGCTTGTGGGCGCACAGGCCGCTGGCGGCGGCCGTGCTGGGCTGCGCCGTGATCAGCGCATTGCGAACCTGGGTAAAGCTGATGGATGCCGCGTAACGGCCCGGCGTGGCGTCGCTGGTCTTTGACAGCACCGCGGTCCACGGTCGCGTGCGCACGACGAGGCCGGCGCCGGCGGAGCCGGTCTCGGCCAGGTGCCCTGTGAGGGCGGTGCCCGCGCTGGTCAGGCGGGCACGCTGCGCATCCGCGTCAGCGGGCAGCATGATCTTGTTCAGCATCCTGGGCACCTCCTTAGGACAGCGTCGAGCGTGCGGACATGGGTGAAGCCTACGTAGAGGCCTGCGGACGGGGCAACTCTTTTTCTGCCTGCTCTTTTGCGGCCCGTCTCGTGGTCCTAATCAGCCCCTCCTGCACCACCGATACCACCAGCTGACCGTCCTGGGTGAACAGCTCCCCGCGGGCCAGCCCGCGGGCCCCGGACGTGGCCGGCGATTCCTGCGCGTACAGCAGCCAGCGGTCGGCCCGGAACGGCCGGTGGAACCACATGGCGTGGTCCAGGCTGGCACCGGATGTCTCCCCGTCGGCCCAGGACCGGCCGTGCGCCAGCAGCACCGAATCCAGCAGGGTCATGTCCGAGGCGTAGGTCATCAGGCAGACGTGCAGCAGCGGGTCGTCGGGCAGTTCGCCGTCGGCGCGCAGCCAGACCAGGTTGGAGGTGGCGCGCAGCGACGGATCGGCGATGGCGTCGAACGTCAGCGGGCCGACGTGGCGCAGGTCGATCGGGCCCCGGTACATCTCCCCGGCTTCCCGCCCGAACAGCTCCGCCATCCGGTCCGCGGTGGGGATGACCGCCTCGGGCGCGGGGACCGAGGGCATCGGCAGGCCGTGCTCCTCCCCCGGCTCCGGGTAGTGGAACGAGGCGGACAGCGTGAAGATCGTCTTGCCGTGCTGCACCGCGGAGACCCGCCGGGTGGTGAACGACCGGCCGTCCCTGACCCGGTCGACCATGTAGATGATCGGCACCGTGGGGTCGCCCGGCCGGATGAAGTAGGCGTGCAGGGAGTGCACCGGCCGGTCGGCGGGCACCGTACGGCCCGCGGCAACCAGGGCCTGGCCGGCCACCTGCCCACCGAACACCCGCTGCCGCCGCTCGTTCGCCGGGCTGCGGCCGCGGAAGATGTTGACCTCGATCTGCTCCAGATCGAGCAGGGCCACCACGTCGTCGAGCGCCTGGCTCATCGGACCGCACCCTCCGTCCCAGCCCGTGGCGCGCACAGCGCGATCACCGCGGCACCGTACCGGTCCAGCTTGGCCTGGCCGACGCCGGGGATGGCGGCAAGGGCCGCCAGGCTGCCGGGACGGGCGTCGGCGATCCGGGCCAGCGCCGCATCGGAGAAGATCACGAACGCCGGGACGGACTGCTCCCTGGCCGCCTCGCGGCGCCATTCGCGCAGCTGCAGGAACAGCGGGCTGCCCGGATCGCCGGCCCCGGCCCCGGCCCCGCGGGCAGTACCGCGCCGGCCCTCGCTGCCCGGACCGGCCCCGGCCCGCGCGCTGGCACCCGGGACGGCCCCCGCCAGCCGGCCGGGCGTGCGCAGGCCATCGATGAACCGGGACGGCTTGCGGCTGGCCCGGCCGCCCGGCGTGCGGGCCAGCGCCCAGGACAGGTGCAGCCGGTGCCGGGCCCTGGTCACCCCCACGTAGAACAGCCGCCGCTCCTCCTCCACCGCCTCGTCGGTCTGCGCGTAGATGATCGGCAGCATGCCCTCGGTCAGCCCGGGCATGAACACCGCCTCCCACTCGAGGCCCTTCGCGGCGTGCAGCGAGGCCAGGGTGACGCCGTCCAGCCGGGGAACCTGCCCACTGGCGCTGCGGTGCCGTAGCTCAGCGGCCAGGTCAGGAAGCGAGGCGCCGGCGTGGGCGGCGAAGAAGTCGTCCGCGAGCTGGGCCAGCGCCTGCAGCGACTCCCATTTCTCCCGGGCCTGGCCGCGGCCGCCGGGCGGCTCGGCGGTCAGGCCCAGGCCGGCCAGGATCGGCCGGACCTGGCTCGCGGGATCGTCGGGGGCGGACGCGGACTTCGCGGCCGCGCGCAGGTGGGCCACGGCCATCTTGACCTCGGGCCGGTCGAAGAACCGCTCCGCCCCGCGGACCTGGAACGGCACCCCGGCGTCGGCCAGCGCCTGCTCGAGCAGGGGGGTCTGCGCGTTGATCCGGACCAGCACGGCGATGTCGCTGGCCGGCAGCCCCGCCGCGATCAGCGCCGCGGCCCTCCGGGCCACCAGCGCGGCTTCGGCGTCCTCGTCCCCGACCTCGTCAAAGCCCGGTTCGGGCCCGGCCGGGCGCTGGGCGATCAGCGCGTCCGGCGCGGCGGCCCCGGCCCTGGTCAGCCGGCTGACCAGGCCGCCCGGCGGCCGGCCGGCGGCCAGCCCGCTGACCCGGTTGGCCAGGGCGACCACCTGCGGCGACGACCGGTAGTTGCGGATCAGCCGGATCACCGTGGCGGACGGGAACTGACGGCCGAACCCGGTCAGGAAGGCGGGCGAGGCGCCGGTGAACGAGTAGATCGTCTGCCGGGGGTCGCCGACCACGCAGACGTCGTCCCGGCCGCCCAGCCACACGTCGAGCAGCAGTTTCTGCAGCGGGTTGATGTCCTGGTACTCATCCACCGTGAAGTGGGCGTACCGGTCGCGGACCGAGGCCGCCGCGGCGGGGGTGTCGGCGAGCAGCGCCGCGGTCAGCTCCAGCACGGACTCGAAGTCCACCAGGTTCCTGGCCCGGCGAAGCTCCTCGTAGGCGGCATACACCCGGGACAGCTGGTCCGGCGGAATCGGCAGCGTACCCCTCAACGCAACACTCGCTTCGGCGTAGCCCTCCGGGCGGACCTGGCTGACCTTCGCCCACTCAATCTCGGTCGCGATGTCGCGCAGCTCAGCCGAGCCGGCCGTGACCCGCAGCTGCCGGGCTGCCTCGGCGATCAGGGGCACCTTGGAGTCGAGCACCCGCGGGGCCGGGCCGCCCACGGCCGACGGCCAGAAGTGGGTGAGCTGCCGCAGCGCGGCGGAGTGGAAGGTCAGCGCCTGCACCCGGTCCAGGCCCGCACCGGGGACCGCGGCGCCGAGCTGGCGAAGCCGGGCGCGCAGCTCCCCCGCGGCGCGGGTGGTGAACGTCACAGCGAGGACCCGGTCCGGGCTGACCACGCCGGTGGCCACCGCGTAGGCGATCCGGTGGGTCACCGCCCTGGTCTTGCCCGTGCCGGCCCCGGCCAGCACGCACACCGGGCCGCGGCTGGCCAGCACAACCTGCTGCTGCTCGGGGTCCAGCGCGGCCAGGAGGGCGTCCGGGCCGGCCAGCAGGCCGTCAGGGCTCGCTCCCAGGTCGCCGGAACCGGTTTCCGCGGTGCGCTGCGGGGCAGTCAACAGATCCTCCACCTCCTTGCCCGACATCCTGGCCTATGCCACCGACGCAGCGGGGAATCGGGCGCATGGCCAGCGTGTTAGTTACGCTCGGACCAGAACGGTAATGAAGGAGACGTGGACTTATGCCGCAGCCGCTGACTATGTACACCACCCCGTGGTGCGCGTTCTGCCGGCGGCTCAAGAGCCAGCTAGCCCGGGACGGCATCGAGATGTACGAGGTTGACATCGAGCAGGACCCGGCCGCCGCGGACTACGTGATGAGCGTCAACGGCGGCTTCCAGACCGTACCGACCGTCGTGTTCCCTGACGGCAGCGCCATGACCAACCCGTCGGCCGCGCAGGTCAAGGAACGCCTGAGCCAGCTGGCTGTTGGCTAATGTCCGCCCAGCAGCCGGACCGGGGGGCCGGCCGCAGCCCGGGGATCCAGGACGGGGCGGTGCTCCGGCGTACCCCCGAGGGGTGGAGTGTCGGCGACGAGGTCGAGCCGGACCTGACCAACGCCATGGTGCTGGCCGACCTGATCGCCGCCGAGCTCCACGAGGAGCACGACCCTGACTTCCAGGGCGGCAGCGAGCCCAGCCACAGCGGCCAGGGCAGCCCGGGCGGCGGTAAGCCGAAGGCCAGGCCCGCCGCCGAAACGGCCGCGGGCGAGGACGAGACCAGCCGGCTGCGGGCCACCATCGGCCAGCTGGAACGCGCCCTGTCGGTGCGGGTCCGGGTCGAGCAGGCCATCGGCATCCTGGCCGAGCGGCACCGGATCCGGCCGCGGCAGGCCTTCGAGCGGCTCCGCTCGGTGGCCAGGGCCCGTGGCCAGCGGGTCATCGACATCGCCGGCGACGTGATCGCCAGCGCGACGAATCCGCTGCTCCAGCTGCCCGACGAGCTGTCCCGGCCGGCCGTGGCCGCCCGCCAGCGGGTGAAGAGCCAGCGCCGCCTGCGCGAGGAGCGCTGACTGTGCTAGCCGCTCGCTGCGGCCGGCTCCGCCGGCCGGCCTAGCCGATCGTGCCGCGGCCTGAGGTGAGGGCGCGGGCGATGACCGTGCGCAGGATGTCGTTGGTGCCCTCGCCGATGACCATCAGCGGCGCGTCGCGGTACAGCCGCTCGACGGTGAACTCGGCCGAGTAGCCGTACCCGCCGTGCACCTCCATGGCCGCGATCGCGCACTCCATCGCCGCCTGCGAGGCGTAGACCTTGGCCATCCCCGACTCCAGGTCGGACCGCTGGCCGGCGTCCGCGCGGGACGCGGCCCAGTACACCAGCAGCCTGGCCGCCTGGACCTTCGTGGCCATGTCGGCCAGCTTGAGCTGGATGGCCTGGAAGCCGGAGATCGGCTGGCCGAACGCCTCGCGCTCGCGGGAGTAGCGCAGCGCCTGGTCGTAGGCCTCCTGGGCGACGCCCACGGCCCGGCTGGCGACGTTGATCCGGCCGGTCTCCAGCGCGCCGAGAACCTGCTGCAGGCCGCGGCCCTCGGCGCCGCCGAGCAGAGCGGTGGCGGGTACCCGGACCTCGTCCAGCACGAGCTCGCAGGTCTCCGGGCCGCGGTAGCCCAGCTTGGGCAGGTCCCTGACGACCTCGAAGCCGGGCGTGCCGGCCTCCACGAGCAGCACGGACATGCCCTTGTGGGCAGGTGAGGCGGCCGGGTCGGTCTTGCACAGAACCGGCAGCGGGTCGGCGTGCCGGGCGTTGGTGATCCAGGTCTTCCGGCCGTTGATCACGTAGCTGTCGCCGTCGCGGCGGGCCGTCGTGGCGATGCCCTGCAGGTCGGTGCCTGCCCCGGGCTCGGTCAGCGCGATGCCGGTCCGCCGCTCGCCGGTGGCCAGCGCCGGAAGGTACGCCTGCTTCTGCTCGGGCGTGCCGAACTTGGCGATCATCCAGCAGGACAGCGAATGGCTGCCGATGATCCCGGCCACGCCCATCCAGCCGCGGGAGATCTCCTCGAAGGTGACCGCCAGGGAGACCATGTCCGCGCCCAGGCCGCCGTACTCCTCCGGGACGAGCAGCCCGAACAGGCCGAGCTCGCGCATGGTCGCGACGAGCTCGTCCGGATACCGGCCGGAGGCTTCCCATTCCCTGGCGACCGGGCGGATCTGCTCGTCAACGAACTTCCGCAGGGTGTCCCGCAGCAGCCGCTGCTCATCCGACAGCTCAAAATCCATGCTGGCCTCCCGCCGCTGAGCGATCTTCAGGGTCTCATGCCGCCGGGTGGCGCCCGGTGGCGCCCGGTGGCGCCCGGCGCCTGGTCAGCCGCTGGTCTGCGTCCCGGCGAGCTGGACGCCCTGGTGCTGCCAGGGGCGGGTGAAGCCGACCGCGTCCCGGCCGGTGTAGGGGGCGATCCGGATCGGGAACCCGGTGGCGTAGGCCTCGACCATCTTGCCGCCGCCGATCACGATGCCGACGTGGCCGGGTGAGACCCGGGTGCCGTCGGACCCGGCGAAGAACACCAGGTCACCTGGCTGCACCTGGTCGGCGGGGACCTGCGGGCCCCAGACCCACTGCTCCTGCGAGGTGCGCGGGATGGAAAGCCCCGCCGCCCGGTACGCCTGCATGACCAGGCCCGAGCAGTCGAACGCAGCCGGGCCGGTGCCGCCCCACAGGTACGGCTTGCCCAGCTGGCCCTCGGCGAACGCGATCGCGGTCGAGGTCGCCCCGTTCGGCGCCGTGCCCACGCCGGGCACGCAGTCCGGCGCCGCGTCCACGGTGACCGGGCTGACCGAGAACCCGCCGCTGGCGTAGGTGCTGGCCCAGGACAGCACGGTGGTGACGTAGGACTGCAGGTGGTTGTAGGCGAAGATGGCGCCGTTGACGTTGTCCGTCACGCCGTGGTCGATCAGGTACTTCGCGGCGCCGGCCACCGCGTCGGCGGGCTGGTAGACGCTGGCGACGCCGTCGCCGTTGCCGTCCGCGGCCACCCCGGAGACCCGCTGGCCGGCCGAGTGCACCGGGGCGCCGCCCCAGGTGTTCGTGGACGCGCCGCCGATGCCGATCTGCATCGGCCCGGCCGCGCCGAACGCGTTCGAGCCGCTGTGCACGCCGGGCAGCGTGGTGCGGCCGTCGTTGCTCTCGACCTTGCCGATGCCGGCCAGGATGACCCAGGGGATGCCGTACTTGTTCCCGGTGTCCTTGAAGATCCGCAGGTAGTCGGCCGGGATCGAGTTCTGCGCTTCCTGGCTGGGCGGCGGCTGGGCGGACTTCCCGCCCTTGGCCTGCGAACAGCCGTTGCCCGAGCTGAACAGCTGGCTGCTGCCCGCGAACATCAGCATCGGGGCGACCGCCAGGCCCGCGCCGAGCAGCCCGGCCACGCAGATGACCGCGATCAGCAGGCCTTTGCCGCGGCCCGGCGGCTCACCGGGCCGGTAGCCGCCCGGGCCGCCGAGGAAGCCGCCGCCCAGCCCGCCGCGGCGGCCGCCGAAGCCGAGACCGGAGCCGCCCGAGCCGCCGGAGCCGCCGGAGCCGCTGAACAGGCTCCGGCCGCTGGAGGCCATCAGAAGTTCCCTGCCGAGGCCGGCTGGATGTCATTGACCTGCCAGTTCCCGGAGCCGCCGACGACTGTCTCGGCGAACTGGCTGGTGTTCTCGCTGCTGCCCTTGGTGCTGGCGACCTTCTGGGTGATGGTGACGATGAAGGTCAGGCTGCCCGGCCCGAAGGCCCGCAGCGAATTGATCTTGGCGCGCCCGGTGGACACCTGCTTCTCGTCCACCCGCGGGCCAGCCAGCCCGGGCGTGGAGTACGCCCGCTCAAGCTGGGCCTCCAGGTCGCTGGTGGTCACCGAACGCAGGCTCCGCGCGTAGTCGGACGGGCTCTGACTGTAGGAGAACGTGTCGTACAGGTCGCCGAACTGCACTGCCACCTCCGCTGCTGCGGCCAGGTCTGCCGGACTGAACGGCAGCCACTGGTAGATGGCGCCCGCGCTCTTCCCGATGACCGGCCCGGTGGACGGCGGAGGCGGCACGGATGGTGCCTCCGACGGCGTGCTGACCGGGACGGGGACAGCCGCGGACGGGGTGGCCGAAGGCTCCTGGCTCTGCGCGGCAGCGGATGAGCCCGCGTGCCGCCCGGACCCGAACACCCCCGGTACGACGAGGTAGATCCCCAGTCCAGCCAGGGCTACCACGATGGCCAGGAACGCCGCCCGGCGCTTACCAGGGCTGAGCTCCATGGCGTACCGCTACTTCTGGCGGCGGATCGGGCGCAGCCAGAACGGGGTCGCTGGGGGTGATCCCGTCTCGCTGTCCCGGCCGCCGGCCGGGGTTCGGCCCGCCCCGGTGACGGGGCCGGCCGGCCCGCGCGCCGGTCCGGGCGGCGTGCGGCTCGGTGCTGATGCGGATCCCCGGCCGCCGCTGGCGGCCGGATCGGGCCCGGGCGCGGCCCGGGACGAAGATGGCCGCGGGGCCGGGGCCGGGCGCGGGGCCGGGCCCGACCGCCGGGCAGGCGGCGCGGACGGCGCCGGCGGCGGTGCGGCGGACGGCGGCGCCGGGCGCGGGGACGGCGGCGCGGAGCCGGTGCCGCGTGTCCGCCGGCCGGGCGGGCTGCCGCCGCCCCCGGCCGGGGCACCGGGCGAGGAGCTGACCGGCCGCGGAGCCGGGCTCGGGGCCGGAGCCGGCGGGCCGGGCGGGACCCGGCCGCCGGCCGCGGCGCCGCCGGCCGCGGCGGCGCCGCTGCCGCGG
>Ga0163163_10004308_pt1 | contig 12126 bp, 12 predicted proteins | sample S65metaG_FD_119766 | JGI IMG/M metagenome (GOLD analysis project Ga0163163, IMG submission 119766) | Switchgrass rhizosphere microbial communities from Kellogg Biological Station, Michigan, USA - S6-5 metaG | ecosystem: Host-associated > Plants > Roots > Rhizosphere > Soil | place: USA... | reverse complement strand
TCGAAGTATGAAGTGTCGGATCGCACGCCGGCATTCTGAAACTTCGAACTTCAGACTTCTAACTTCGAACTTGATCTGCTCACGCGATCCACCCCCCGCCCACGACGTCCTCCCCCTCATAAAACACCACCGCCTGTCCAGGCGCGACTGCGAGCTGCGGCTCGTCGAAGACGAGTGACGCGCCATCGTTGCCGTCCGCGGTGACGACCGCGGGCGCGTCCCGATGACGATGGCGGATGCGGGCCGTGACGCGGCGCGGCTCGAGTGGGGGAGTGCCGGCGATCCAGTTCACGCCCGTCGCGCGCAGGTCGGATCGGCCGAGCTCCTCGCGTGGCCCGACGACGACCTCCGAGGTGTCGGGCTGTAGCTTGATGACGTACAGCGGCACGCCCGTCGCGAGGCCCAGGCCCTTCCGCTGACCGACCGTGTACCGATGGACGCCACCGTGCTGGCCGAGCACGCGTCCGGAGGAGTCGACGATCGCGCCGGTGCGCCGTTCGCCACCGAGCTGCCGTTCGACGAAGCCGGCAGCGTCACCATCCGGCACGAAGCAAATCTCGTGACTGTCGGGTTTGTCGGCGACGAGCAGCCCCAGGCGCGCCGCGTGGGCCCGCACCTCGGGCTTGGTCAGGTGCCCAACAGGAAAGACGGCGTGCGCGAGCTGGTCTTGCGTCAGCGAGAACAGGAAGTACGACTGGTCCTTGTCCCGGTCGACGCCCCGCAGGAGCCGGTACTCGCGCCGATCCTCGTCGTAGGCGACCCGGGCGTAGTGGCCGGTGGCCACCCAGGCGGCGTCCAGCCCGGCGGCGCGCTCGACGAGGGTCGCGAACTTCAGGTCGCTGTTGCAGTGGACGCAGGGAATGGGCGTGCGGCCCGAGGCGTACTCCCCGACGAAGTTCTCCACGACGGTCTTGCGGAATTCGGCCTCGAAATTCACCAGGTAGTGCGGAAACCCGAGCGACTGAGCCACGCGCCGCGCGTCGTGCAGGTCGTCGAGGCTGCAGCACGAGCCGAAGGCGTCGGGGGACTCCCGCTGATCGTAGAGCTGCATCGACAGGCCGATGACCTCGTGGCCGGCGTCAGCCAGCAGGGCCGCGGCGACCGACGAATCGACGCCGCCCGACATCGCGACGACAATGCGCATACTAACGGAGGGCCGCGGCGGTGCGAGTGAGGCCGCGCAGTTTGGTGACGAGTCCGGGCAGCGCGCTCAGGACGAACTCCACTTCAGCCGCGGTGTTCTCCGGGCCGAGGCTGAAGCGCAGCGAGTTGCGCGTGCGCGCGTTCGATCCGCCCATCGCGCGCAGCACGTGCGACGGCTCGAGTGATCCAGATGAGCACGCGGATCCGGTGGACACCGCCACGCCCTCGAGGTCGAGCGCGATCAAGAGCGACTCCGCCTCGATGCCGTCGAAGCTGATGTTCGTCGTGTTGGGGACGCGCTGGCTGGTGTCGCCGTTGATCGACGTGCCGGGCACGGCGTCGAGAATGCCGCGCTCGAGTCGATCGCGCAGCGCCGCCTGCGTGTGGCCCGCATCGATTTTCTCGCGCGCGATGCGCGCGGCGGCGCCGAGCCCGGCGATTGCCGGCACGTTCTCCGTGCCCGCGCGACGATTGCGCTCCTGTCGGCCGCCGGTCTGAGACGACGTCAAGCGCACGCCGCGACGGATCCAGAGCGCGCCGACGCCCTTCGGTCCGCCGAACTTGTGCGCCGAGAGCGAGAGCATGTCGACCTCGAGCGCGCGGACGGCGACGGGAATCTTGCCGACGGACTGGACCGCGTCCGTGTGGAACAGCGCGCCATGCGCGTGCGCGATCCTGGCGAGCGCCGCGATCGGTTGAATCGTGCCGATCTCGTTGTTGGCGTGCATCACGGAGACGATGGCCGTCTCGTCGGTAATCGCCTCCTCGAGCGCGCTCGCTGGCACGAGGCCGTTCGGCTCGACCGGCAGCAGCGTGACGCGCCAGCCTCGGCGCTCGAGCGCCTTGAGCGTGTTGAGCACGGCTTCGTGCTCGATGCGGCTCGCGATCAAATGCCGCCGGCCCGTGGGCTCGAGCGTTTCCGCGGCGCCGCGGAGCGCGAAGTTGTCCGACTCGGTACCGCCGCTGGTCAACACGACGTCGCTCGGCTCGGCGTCGATGAGGCGCGCCACCTCGGAGCGAGCGTCGTCGACGATCGCCTTGGCGCGCTGGCCGAACGCGTGCACGGACGAGGCGTTGCCGAACTCGCTCGTGAGCACGCGGACCATCGTCGCCGCCGCGTCGGAGGCGAGCGGCGCCGTCGCGTTGTAGTCGAAATAAATGCGCACCACTTCACATGGTAGCACTCACGCTAACTGCTAGATGGAAAAGCGGTAGACAGCTTCCAACGGACGTCGCTATACTGGCCCGAGCCTGTCTCCCCAGCTGATTAGCAGAGGCCTGACAGCCGGCGTGCATCACAGGCGTGACGTTGGCGTGGAGATCGTGACATGTGGAAGCGTGATGAGTCCGTCAAACCGGCTCAACCGACGAGCCCTAACGCCACGGCCAGCACGCCGGAATCTTCCGCCGTGCGCGCCGAGACTACTCGTCAGCAAGAGAGGGACATGGTGAATATCGGGAAAAGCGTCATCATCAAGGGTGAGCTCACCGGCAGCGAAGACCTGACGATCGAAGGCCAGGTCGAGGGCAAGGTCGAGCTCAAGCAGAACGTGCTGACGATTGGACCGAACGGTCGCATCAAGGCACAGATTGTGGCCAAGGCTGTCGTCGTCCAGGGCGAGGTGACGGGCAACATCACCGCGACTGAGCGCGTCGACATCCGCGACGCGGGATCCGTCGACGGCGATCTGTCGGCCCCTCGGGTGGCGATTGCCGATGGCGCGCACTTCCGCGGCAGCATCGACATGCAGAAGAGCGGTGGGGCGGCCAAGCCGGTCGAACACAAGCCGAGCGAGCAGAAGCCGGCCACGCCGACGACGTCGGCCACGACGGTGGTCTCGCCACCGGGCATCGCGGCGACGCCGGCTCGGTAGCCGAGCGACGTCCTCGGTCGGACCGAGGTCCCGCGCGTGTCGGTCTTCAACTGGGGCGGACGGAAACCTGAGGACTCGTCAGCGGCGTCGGCTGCGGTGGCCACACCGGTCACGGCCGACACGCTGACGACCTCGAAGGTCTTTCCACGTTTCATGGCGGCCTTGGCGCACGAGCCAACGCCGCTCCTCCTCGACCTCGGCCCGGTCGTCGGCACCAACATCAGCTTTTTCGGCGAGCGGCTCGCGTGCAAGATCTTCGTCGACGATCTCTTCGCCGACATCGAAAGCCACGCACGCAAGGGGACGCGCGATCTGCTCGCGGCCGACCTGCTCGCCCGTCTCGCGCACGAGCCAAATTCGATTGACGGCGTCCTCTGCTGGGACCTCTTCGACTTTCTCGACAAGCCGACCGGTCAGGCCCTCGCGACGAAACTGAAGGAACTGCTGCGCCCGGGCGGCGCCGTCTACGGCCTGTTCGGCACGACGCCGATCGACTTGACGCATTACACGCGATTCATGGTCGAGGCCGAAGACACGCTGCGATTGCGTCCCTATCCCGCCACGACCACCAAGCGCAACGTGATGCTCACGCGTGACATCAACCGGATGTTCGACGGGCTCACGGTGGCGGAGTCCGTGCTGCTCAAGACGAGCACGCGGGAAACGTTGTTTAGAAAAGCGGGATCAAGTTAGAAGTTCGAAGTACGAAGTTCGAAGTTGCGGAGTGCTTCCGTCAGCGGTCTTTCCGAACTTCAAACTTCGAACTTCGAACTTTGAACTTCACACTTGGCCGGCCGGCCCGGTTTGGGCTTTGCCCCGGATTGTGAAAAACTAATGCCCGCCCGGAGTAACGCGGGTTTCTGCCATGCGTCCCATCATTGCCATGCTCAGCGATTTCGGCACCCGCGATCATTACGCGGGGGTGATGAAGGGCGTGGTGCTCGGGATTTGCCCGGACGTCGCGCTCGTCGACGTGTCGCACGATCTGCCGGCGCACGACGTGTCCTCGGCCGCGCGCGAGTTGGCGGCGACCTACAAGTTCTTTCCCCCGGCGACGATCTTCCTCGTCGTGATCGATCCCGGCGTGGGCACGCAGCGCCGTGGCATCGCGGCCGACGCGGGTGACTGGCGGTTCGTCGCGCCCGACAACGGGGTGCTGACGGCGGTCTTCCAGGAGGCGGCGCCCAAGCGCGTCGTCGAGCTGACCGAGCGCCGCTACGCGCGCCCGACGGTGAGCCGGACGTTCGAAGGCCGCGACCGGTTCGCGCCGGCGGCGGCGTGGCTCGCGCGCGGCGTGCACCTCACGGCGTTCGGGCGCGCCATCACCGACTACCAGATGCTCGACCTGGCGCCGCCCGAGTTCAACGGTACGGTCCTCCGCGGCCGCGTCGTGCGCGTGGATCACTTTGGCAACGTCGTGACGAATCTGGACCGCCGGTCGTGCGAGAAGCTGACCGATGGCGCCGGCGCCGTGCAGCTCACCGTGGGCGCGCACACGATCGCGCGCATCGTCTCGACGTACGCCGATCTGGCGCCTGGCGAAGTCGGCGCGCTGTTCGGCAGCACCGATCACCTCGAGTGCGCCACGCCCTCGGCCAGCGCGGCCGAGCGGCTCGGCGTCGCCGTCGGCGAGCCGGTCGAGCTTCGTCGCACCTGAGAGAGGATCCGCACCCGCATGTTGGATTTCGATCTATCGGAAGAACATCGCATTCTCGAGCAGACCATCCGCGACTGGGCGGGGAAAGAAGTCGCCCCGCGCATTCGCGATCTCGACCGCGAGCACCGGTTCGATCCGTCGATCCTCTCCGGCATGGCCAAGCTCGGCCTGCTGGGCGTCTCGGTCCCGGCCGAGTACGGCGGCGCCGGGATGGATTACATCAGTCTCGGGATCGCGAGCGAGGAGCTCGAGTACGTCGACACGTCCCTGCGCGTCATCATGTCCGTGCACGCGGGCCTCAACTGCCTCACGCTGCTCAGTTGGGGCACCGAGGATCAGAAGAAGCGGTACCTGGTGCCGCAAGCGCAGGGCAAGCGGATCGCGACCTACGGGTTGACGGAGCCATCGGCGGGCAGCGACGCGCGCGGCATTCAGACCGTGGCCGTGAAGAAGGGCGATCGCTACTTCCTCACCGGCGAGAAGATGTGGATCTCGCTGGCGGACGTGGCCGACAACTTTCTCGTGTTCGGCTGGACGGACGCGGAAAAAAAGAAGAAGCGCGATCCGGGCGGGCTCAGCGCGTTCATCGTCGAGCGCGCGTTCAAGGGCTTCTCGAGCGGCACGCTCACGCACAAGTGGGGCATCCTGGCTGGCAACACCGGGTTCTTCAAGATGGAAGACGTCGAGGTGCCGGCCGAGAACCTCGTCGGACGGGAAGGCGAGGGCTTCAAGATCGCGATGTTCGCGCTCGACCAGGGCCGCTACACGGTGGCCGCCGGCGCGACGGGGCTGATCCGCGCGTGCCGCGACGCGAGCAGCCGGTACGCGCTCGAGCGCAAGACGTTCGGCGTCGAGATCGCGCAGCACCAGCTCGTGAAGGAAATGATCGCGCGCATGGAGTCCGACTACCAGGCGTCGCGCCTCCTGTGGATGCGGTCCGGCTGGCTCAAGAACGAGGGCCGGCGCAACACGCGCGAAACAGGCCTCGCGAAGTGGTTTTCGACCGTGGCCTCCGAGCGGGCGGCCGGCGACGCGGTGCAGGTGCACGGCGCCAACGGCTATTCGGACGAGTATCCGGTCGGCCGCTTCTACCGCAACTGCAAGGGCGCGGTGATTTACGAGGGCACGCGCGAGATCCACACGCTCATGCAGGCCGATTACGTCCTGGGCTACCGCGCGGACAAGCCACTGCGCTGCGAGCTGCCGCCCTACACGACCCGCTGACGGAGGCCCCGCGATGTTTGATCTGTCTCTCGAGCTGCTCCGGGTCGTCGAACAGGCCGCCATCGCCTGCGCCCACACGATGGGCCAGGGCGATCGGCACGGATCGGACCGCGCCGCGGTCGAAGCCATGCGGCGCACGCTCGACGAGGTGCCCATCGACGGCACGATCGTGATCGGTGAGGGCGAGCGCGACGAGGCGCCGATGCTCTTCATCGGCGAGAAGGTCGGCCAGGCGGCCCACGGCCAGACCGGCCTGGCTGAAGTTGACATCGCCGTCGATCCGCTCGAGGGCACGAACCTCTGCGCGACGGGCGCGCCCAACGCGATCGCCGTCCTGGCGGCATCGACCAAGGGTGGCCTGCTGCACGCGCCCGACCTCTACATGGAGAAGCTCGTCGTCGGCCCGCGCGCGAAGAATGCGGTGAGTCTCGACCGGCCGGTGAAGCAGAACCTCAAGCTGATCGCCAAGGCGCTCGAGCGCAAGGTCGAAGACCTCGTGGTCATGGTCCTCGATCGTCCGCGTCACGAGCGGCTGATCTCGGATATCCGATCGACCGGCGCGCGCATTCGGCTCATCGGCGATGGCGATCTTTCGGCCGGCATTGCGGCGGCCGTAGACGGATCGGGCGTGCATGCGGTCATGGGCACGGGCGGCGCGCCCGAGGGCGTCTTGACCGCCGCGGCCATGCGCTGCCTGGGCGGCGAGATCTACGCCCGGCTCGTCGTGACCAAGCCCGAGCACGAGGCGCGCTGTCATGCGATGGGCATCACGGACTTCAAGCGCATTTACTCGTCCGGCGATCTCGCCTCGGGATCAGCGACGACGTTCGTCGCGACGGGGGTGACGGACGGCGCCCTGATGAAGGGCGTCCGGTTCTTCGGTGACGGGATTCGCACGAGCTCGATTGTCATGCAGAACGAGCCGCACCAGGTCCGGTTCATCGACACCATCCACGTGCACCGTACGGATGACGACCTCCGCATCCGCTTCTAGCGAGACAGTCGCGCTGCACTGGCGGCGCAATCAGTCGGCCGTCACGATCGCCACGTTCGTTGGCTTCACCGGCTTCACGCTGGCGATGCCGTTCCTGCCCTTGTACTTTCAACAGCTCGGCGTGCAGGACACGGGCGCGCTGGCGATCTGGTCGGGCGTGAGCCTCGGGATCACGCCGGCGATCACGGCGATGATGGCGCCCGCCTGGTCCCGCGTCGCCGAGCGGCACGGGCGCAAGCTGATGGTCGAGCGCTCGCTCATCGCGTTCGTCGTCGTGATGGCGCTGCTGGCGGCCGTGCGCGCGCCGTGGCAGGTGCTGGCGCTGCGCGCGCTGCTGGGCTTCTTTGCGGGCTACGGTCCGATCGCGATCACGATGGCCGCCGAGTCCGCGCCGCCCGAGCACATGGCAATGGCCATCGGGTGGGTACAGACGGCGCAGCGGCTCGGACCGACGCTCGGCCCGGTGCTGGGCGGAGTGCTCGCCGCCTACGTCGGGCTCCGCCAGACGTTTCTCGTCGCGGCGGTGCTGTATCTCGGCGCGCTCGTGCTGGTGTTCGTCGGGTATCGCGAGGAAGGTCTGCGCGCGCCCGCCGCGCCCGACCGCGCCGCCCGTCCGCCGACGTGGACGGGCGTCCGTGCGCTCCCGCATTTCGTGCTCTTCCTCGGCGTCATCTTCGGCCTGCAGCTCGCCGATCGCAGCTTCGGCCCCGTGCTCCCGCTGTACCTCGGAGAGATCGGCACACCGCCGGATCACATCGCGTACGTGAGCGGCTCGCTGTTCACGATCACGGCCGGCGCCGCCGCGCTCGGCCATCACCTGGCGGGCAAGCTGCTGAAGAAATGGCGGCCGTCGCAAGTCGTCGTGCCGGCTGTTGCCGCGGCGTCGCTCGGGGCGGTCATCTTTGGGTTCGGGCCGCCGACGCAGGTGCTCGTCGCGACGTCCGTGATCTTCGGCCTGGGCATCGGCCTGGCGACGACGACGGTCTACACGGCGGCGGGGCGAAGCGCGTCGGTCTCGGATCGCGGCGTCGCGTTCGGGTACCTGACGACGGCGTATCTGACCGCGCTCGCGACGAGCCCGGTCGTGGCGGGGTTGATCGGTGCGCACAGCATGCGCGCGGTGTTCTTTCTGGATGCCATCGGGCTGGCGGCGATCGCCGTGATCGTGCGCCGCCGCGTCCCTTGAAAGGGAGGCAGGACGTGCAGGTCATTCGCGTGACGTCCGCCGAGTGCCGGCCCGGAGATCTCGCGCCCGCGGTCGAGTGGCTCCGGGCCGGAAAGATCGTCGCGTTTCCGACGGACACGTTCTACGGGCTCGCCGTCGATCCGTCGTCCGATGCGGCCGTGCACAACCTGTTCGAGCTGAAGGGGCGCCGGGCGCGGGCGGCGCTGCCGCTCGTGGCGGCGTCGAGCCGGCAGGTCGAAGCGCTGTGCGGGCAACTCGGCAGTTCGGCGGCGCGGCTCGCCGCGGCGTTCTGGCCGGGACCGCTGTCGCTGGTGTTCGACGCGCCGGCGTCGGTCAGCGTCGCGGTCCACGGCGGCAGCCGCACGCTGGCCATTCGCGTGCCGGACCATCCGGTCGCGCGCGCGCTCGCGGAGGCATGGGGCACGCCGCTCACGGCGACGAGCGCGAATCGCACCGGCGCGCCGCCCGCCAGCGACGTGAAGTCGCTGGGCGAGCTGGCGCTCGATCCGCAGATCCTCGTGATCGACGCGGGTCCGACCGCCGGCGGCGCACCTTCGACGATCGTCGACGCGCGCGCGCCGCGCCTGACGCTCGTCCGCGAGGGCGCGATCGCCTGGGACCGCGTGCTAGAATCGCTGAAAGCATGAGCGTTCGCCGGGCTGTGTCGAACGAGCCGCCGCTCGAGCGTGCGGCGCTCGTGAGCCTGGTCACACGCGCCTCTCGCCGGCTCGATCCTGACATCGTGCTCGAGGAACTTGCGGGACTGGCGCGTGCGGCCGGGGCCGCTGTCGTCCATTCGGCCGTGCAGGAGCGCGCCACACCCGACCCGGCCACCGTGATCGGCCGCGGCAAGGCCGAGGCGCTCGCGGTTGCATGCGACGCCGCCGACGCCACGCTGGTCATCTTCGATCACGAGCTCACGCCGGCGCAGACACGCAATCTCGAGGAGCTGGTCCGGCGGCGCGTCATCGATCGCGCCGCGCTGATTCTCGACATCTTCGCCCGCCGTGCGCGCACGCGCGAAGGCCAGCTCCAGGTCGAGCTGGCGCAACTCGAGTACGTGCTGCCGCGCCTGGCGGGATCGAGCACGGCGCTGTCACGGCTGGGCGGCGGCATCGGCACGCGAGGCCCTGGCGAAACGAAACTGGAAACCGATCGCCGGCGCATTCGGCAGCGCATCGCCAGCCTCAAGCGCGACATCGCGGTCGTCGGCCGGCGCCGCAAGTATCTCCGCCAGCGGCGCCGGCGCACCGACGTGCCCACGGTCGCGCTGGTTGGCTACACGAATGCCGGCAAGACCACCGTGTTCAACCGGTTGACGGGGGAGACCGCGCGCGTGTCCGACGCGCTGTTCGTCACGCTCGACCCGCTCGTGCGGCGCGTGCGGCTGCCCGATGCGCGCCAGATGCTCCTGTCGGACACGGTCGGCTTCATCGATCGGCTGCCGCACCAGCTTGTCGCGGCGTTTCACGCGACGCTCGAGGAAGTGGTCGGCGCGGACCTGCTGCTGCACGTCATCGACGCCGCCGCGCAGGATCGCGATCGACGGATTGCCGCCGTACGGTCCGTGCTCGCCGAAATTGGCGCCGAGGCCGTGCCCGTGATCGAGGTCTACAACAAGGTCGACCTGGTCAGCGCCGCCGAAATGGCGCGCCTCTCGAGCGAGCATCCGCAAGCCGTGCTGCTCTCGGCCACGCATGGCACGGGCCAGGACCGGCTCCTCGACGTCATGGCGGGGCGGCTGGCCCTCGATGTCGAGCGGCTGCACCTCGAGTTCGACGCGGGCCGGGAGGCGGATCGCCGCCTGGTCGCCGACCTCTATCGGCACGCGCGAATCGTCAGCCATGTGGGCGAGAATGGACGAGTCCAGATCGAAGCGGACGTGCCACGACGGCTCGTCGACCGCTTCGGCCGGGCGAGGGTCTCCGCATGACCGGCCGCGCGTTCACTCGGGTGCTTGTGGCGGTCACCCTGGCCGCAGTGATCGGCGCGTGCGCGAAGAAGAACGCCCCGACGACGCCGTCGCCGTCCGCGCCAGGCTATCCGCAGTATCCGATGCCGGACGTGCCGGCCGTCCTGCGCGTCGCTCCCGAGCTTCGCACGGCGCATTCTCACGCGTGGGATGTGCTGCAGTCGGGCGATCCCAAGGGCGCCGAGCGCGAGTTCACCGCGATCGTGAAGGCCACACCGGCGTTCTATCCGGGCGAGACGGGCCTCGGGTTTGCGCTCCTGGCGGAGAAGCAATACAAGCCGGCGGCCTCGCACTTCACGGCCGCGCTGGCAAAGAACGATCGCTACGTGCCGGCGCTTCAGGGGCAGGCGAACGTCCAACTTGCCCAGGGCGACGAAGCGGGCGCCATCGCGTCGTTCGAGCGCATCCTCGCGATCGACCCGAAGCAGGAAGCGGTGCGGAGCCGTCTGGATCTGCTGCGTTTCCGCCAGGTGCAATCGCTCATCGAGGCCGGCCGGAAGGCGCGTGATGCGGGCCACCTCGAGGACGCGCAGACGAGCTTCGAGCGGGCCCTGACGCTCTCGCCGTCGAGCGCGGTGATTTTCCGCGAGCTCGCGGGCGTCGAGAGCGCGCGCGGCTCGCTCGATCAGGCCGAAGCGCACGCGCGCCGCGCGATTCAGCTCGACTCGTCCGATGCGGACGCCTACGCTGCGCTCGGCGCGATCCTCGAGACGCGCGGCAAGTCCCGGGAGGCCGCGGCGGCCTTCACCTCCGCCTTCAAGATCGACCCGAAGCCCGCGTGGAAGTCACGCGCGGACGCGTTGACCGACAAGGCCGACATGAGCTCGGTGCCGGCCGAATTTCGATCGCTCGGGACCGCGCCGACCGTGACGCGCGGGCAGCTCGCCGCGCTCGTTGGCATCCGCCTCGAGCCTGTGCTCGAGAAGGTCACGCAGCGCCTCACGCCGGTGGCGACCGACGTGCGCGGGCACTGGGCCGAGCCCTGGATTCTGCCAGTGACGCAAACGGGCGTGATGGACGTGTATCCGAATCACACGTTCCTGCCTGGCAGCACGGTGCTGCGCTCGGACCTCGCGCGCGTGGTCTCGCAGCTCCTGACGATCATCGCCGCGCAGCGTCCGACCGATCTCGCGAAGTGGCGGGCGGCGCGCCCCGTGTTTCCGGATCTGCCGGCGAGCAACGTGTACTACGGCTCGGCCGCGCTCGCCGTCTCGGCCGGCGCGATGTCGGCGCTCGAAGACAACAAGTTCTCGCCGAGAACGGCCGCGACCGGCGAGGCCGTGACGGCCGCCGTCGCGCGCCTGCAGCAGATCGCGGGGCGTCAGGAACCATGAACGTGCTCACGGCCGCCAATCAGCTCACGCTGCTGCGTCTCGTCCTCGTCCCGATCTTCGTCCTGTGCATGCTGTACTCGTGGCCAGGGTGGGCGCTGACGGTCTTCGCGATCGCGGGCCTCACCGACGCACTCGACGGCCTGATCGCGCGCCGCACCGGCCAGCTCACGACGCTCGGCGCGTGGCTCGATCCGATGGCCGACAAGCTCCTGCTCGTGTCGACGTTCGTGATGCTGACGCTGCCGGGGCTGAACCTCGTGAATCGCTTTCCGATCTGGCTGACGGTGCTCGTCATCAGCCGCGACATCGCGATCGTCCTCACCGTGGCGGTCGTCAACCTCGCCGTGGCGCGCCGCACGTTCCGGCCGTCGATGCTGGGCAAGGCGGCGACCGTGATCTACGTGTTCACCTGCGGTCTCACGCTGATCGCCAACTACCTCCGCGTCCACTCGCTCATCGTGACGATCGCGATCTGGACCTCGCTCGCCGTGACGCTGGCGTCAGGTTTCGACTACGTGTTTCGCGTCACGCTCTTCCGAAGCGCGGAGGTCACCGAGCGGCAGAGAGTGAACCAGCCGGACAACCGCGCCGCGGGTTGAGTGCGGGCAAGGTGAACAGCCTTGCCTCACCATGAAGGCAGGTGCATTCAATGGGTCGATGCAACGCCGCTTCAGGGAGGGTGGCGTATGCAACCATGGCGGATGAGTGGAAAGGCACGACGGGAGCTCTGGCGTCGGTATCG
>Ga0163163_10004306_pt1 | contig 12126 bp, 2 predicted proteins | sample S65metaG_FD_119766 | JGI IMG/M metagenome (GOLD analysis project Ga0163163, IMG submission 119766) | Switchgrass rhizosphere microbial communities from Kellogg Biological Station, Michigan, USA - S6-5 metaG | ecosystem: Host-associated > Plants > Roots > Rhizosphere > Soil | place: USA: Michigan... | reverse complement strand
GGCACGACATAGGCCACCAACACCTTTATCCCTCCATCCGGGTGGTAGGGCGCGACGGCAGCCTCCCGCACCCCCGGGCACTGCCGCAGCGCGGCTTCCACCTCGCCCGGCTCGACGCGGAATCCACGAATCTTGACTTGATTATCCATCCGCCCCAGGAATTCGAGGTTGCCGTCCGCCAGCCAGCGCACCAAATCGCCGGTTCGGTATAAACGCTCTCGATGGAATTCGTGAAAAGGGCTGACCACAAATTTTTCCGCCGTCAAATCATCGCGCTTCACATAGCCCAGCGCTAACCCGTCGCCTCCCAGGTAGAGCTCGCCCGGGATCCCGATGGGCATGGGTTCGAGTTTCGCATCGAGCACGTAGGCCCGCGTGTTGCTAATCGGCCTCCCAATCGGCACGGAAAAGTCTCCGGACCAACCCTCCGGAACGCGGTAACAACAGCTAAAGGTCGTATTCTCAGTCGGACCATAGCCATTGATCAGCTCGCAGTCTTTCAGAGTCGCCCTGGCTTTCCGCACGTGTGAAACCGACAGGCAATCCCCGCCAGCCAGCAAATGACGCAATGGCTTCAACCTTTCCAACTGGTTATCCACCATCTGGTGAAAGAGGCCGGCGGTGAGCCAGAGAATGGTTATTCTCTCACGCTCAATGATTCTCCCCAACTGCTCCAGGGAGGGCTGTTCCGGGGGAGCAATTAATAATTTGCTGCCGTTCAACAAAGCTCCCCAGATTTCGAACGTCGAGGCATCGAAAGAAATTGGGGCCAGTAGCAGAAACACGTCCTGGGGAACGATCTCGATGTAATTGGTATTTCGGACAAGGCGCACGACGGCGCGATGCGGGATAGCCGTTCCCTTGGGAAAGCCGGTTGAGCCCGAGGTATAAATGATATAAGCCAGCCCTTCCGGGGCCGGGCGAACTCCGGGATTTTCCGGGCTCTCGGATTCGTGCGAGTCTCCTGCCGCCAGAACGCTGGTTTCGGGCGGAAGGTCCATCTCCATACCAGAGGCCGGATCGGTGATTACTAACTTCACCCCGCTATCCCGGATCAGGAAAGCGAGTCGCTCACGCGGAGTCGCCCGGTCCAAAGGAACATAGGCCGCCCCCGCTTTCAGAATCGCCAGCATGGCGACGATTAATTCGGGCGACCGTTCCATGCATAACCCGATGGGGATGCCTGGTTCCACCCCGCGTTGTTGCAAGCGCCGAGCCAGCCGGTTGGCGCGAGCGTTCAGCTCGCCGTAGGTGATCTCAATGCCTCGAGCAGCCAGGGCGACCGACTCCGGCGCTTCCTTGACCCGCGCCTCGAACACCTGGTGAATGCACTGGTCCTGTTCGTAAACCCGGTCGGTCCGGTTCCAATCTGTGAGGACTTGCTGCCGTTCCGCCCGGGTAAGCAACGAGATCTCGGAAATCCGCTTGAAGGGAGAGCTTGCCACCTCCTCAAGCACCTTCTGAAAGTGGGCCGCCGCGCGGGCGATGGTCCCCTTGTCAAACAGGTCGGCATTATACTCAAAACGCAAACCGAGGTCGCGTCGAGTCTCCGTCAACAGAACGGTCCAATCGAATTTGGATGTCCCGGTTTCCAATTCAACCCGGGTGGTTTCCAACCCCGGCATTGGCCAATCCTCGGTAAAAGCTGTTTGCAGGCCGAACACCACCTGGAAAAGAGCGTGTTGTCCGGGAGTTCGATCCGGTTGGAGCGACTGCACCACGCGTTCGAAAGGAACCGACTGGTTGGCATAGGCCGCGAGGGTGAGCTCACGCACCCTCCCGATCAGCTCCACGAACGTGGGATCGCCCCTCAGGTCCACCCGGAGGCCATGGGTATTAATGAAGAACCCGATCAACTGTTCGGTCTCGACGCGGTCACGGCCCGAAAGCGGTGAACCAACGACCAGATCCTCCAAGCCGGTGTAACGGTGCAACAGCGTGGCAAAGCCTGCCAGAACGGTCATGAACAAAGTGGCATCCTCGCCCCGGCTCAAAGCCTTCAGGCTCTCCGTGAGCCGCTTGGGGAAAGAAATAAACAAGGTCTCGCCTCGCTGGGATGGAATTGCCGGCCGGGGATGATCGAAGGGCAGATTCAGCGCTGGAATGGGTCCCGCAAGCTGAGTTTTCCAATACTTTAGTTGTTCCTCAAAAGCCACGCCGGCGAGGGATTCCCGTTGCCAGGACGCAAAGTCTGCGTATTGAACCGGCAGGTCTCGAAGCGAGGCAGGCGCCCCGCCGCCGAAACCGCGATACAACTCGGCCACCTCCTTCATAAAGATGCCGAATGACCACGCATCCGAAATCATGTGATGCATGTTGATGAACAGGAAATGGTCGGCGGCCCCCAGCCGCAGCAACTGGACACGCAAGAGCGGGCCTCGCTGTAGATCAAACGGACGCCTGGCTTCGGCTTCGAGGAACCGTCGCGCCTCCTCTTCCCCGGCCGATGATTGCGTCAGGTCGATCGTTTCCAGGGAGAACGGCCCCGGTTCGAGCGCCACCTGGCGTGGCTTGCCATCCTGGGCCGGAAAAACCGTGCGAAGGATCTCATGTCTTTGTATCAACGCCTCCAGGGCCTTCTCCAGAGCCTGCGGGTTCAGCGGCCCCTTGAAATGCCACCCCTCAGGCATGTTGTAGCGGGGAGTGCCGGGAGCCATTTGCTCCAGGAACCATAAACTTTCCTGCGCACAGGCAAGCGGAAACCCGGGCGAATCGGCACTCGGCTCCCCGGTGCGGGTCGCGACGGTTTGAGCGGTATCAATCATCCTGCCGCTCCTCCATCGCCAAGGTGTCGGCGTTGCGTAAGCGAGGCAGGACCGGATCCTGTCCCAAGTCCAGGGCTGCGCCCGCAAACGCCGGCCGGTTGAGGCGGCGAATCGGCGCGGTCGCGCCCCCGCTTTTGCATTGCGCCACTGCTTCGGCGAGGCCTGCCACAGTGGGTGTTTCGAACAGACGCCGCAACGGCACCTCGGTCTGGAAGGCTTCGCGCAGCCGCGCCATCACTTGCAATGCCAGCAGCGAATGTCCGCCAAGTTGAAAAAAATTATCGTAAATTCCGACCTTTTCGGCTCCGAGAACAGCCGCCCAAATCCGAGCCACCTTTTCCTCAACCTCATTGCGTGGTTCCACCAGGCCGTTCTTCGTCGGAGCCCGGTTTTGGGCCAGCGTCGGAAGGGCCTTCCGATCAACCTTGCCGTTGGGTAATAAGGGGAGGCCCTCCAGAAAAACGAAAGCGGAAGGAACCATGTATTCCGGCATTTTTTGTCCGGCGAAGTCGCGAATTTCGTCTTCTGAAGTTGACACGCCCGGGCGAGCAACCAGGTAGGCCATGAGGCGTTGACCGTTCCCGTCCTGCGCTTGCCGCTGTTCCAGGAGCAACGCCAGACGCTGCCTTTGCTCCGCGGTTAGTTTTTTGACTCGTTCCAGGTGTTTCAGAGTTTTCAAGGTGTGCTCCTGTTATTTGATTGCCTTCACTACCACCATCGAATCCGCCCACCACAAATCCTTGCAGTCGGCCGGCAGCCGCAAAGGTTGCAGGCCTAATTGCACGGAACGGAAGTGTTTGAAGAGGAGCCGCTGGTGGCTTCGGCTCAGTGAATCGATCTCGTGGCTGAGATAAGTGAACGCTCCACCCGGCCGTAAGTGCTGCGCCGCCGTCGGAAAAAAATGCTCGGCGAAAGTTACGCTCCGGGCCACAAATTCCAGGAACTCCTGTTCGTTAAGCGGATAAGTCTGGAAAAAGATTCCATCGAAAGCAGGCAACGACGCCAGGGCATCCTGCCATTTCCCCCGGACCAATCGAATGTCCGCTCCCAGGTGTTTCGCGCGCCACGGTCCGAAATGATGGTCGATCACAAAATCATTGCACTCAATGATTGTGTGGGAACGCGGATGCCGCTCCTGCAGAAAGCTGGATGCCATTCCCCGCCCGAAACCAATCTCCAGGATGTCTCCCCCGGCGACTGTGATGGCTTCGGCCATCGCTTTCATCAAGGGCGCGTGCCAATCCTGGATGATTTCGTCATCCGTCAACCTGGCTTGCGCGCGGTCCTCCGTGAACACCTGGGCGCCCAGGTCGGCCCCGGGCACAAAGCGTCGGGACAAGCCATCAAGCGTCTCGAGGTCGTCGCTCAATTCGGCCACCGCCCGGTTGATGAGCCATTGCCTTTGGGTCGGTCGCGGTGGAGCAATAAAGCCGGCCTTCCTGATCTCCACGGTTACCTCAAACGCCGGCCGGCGCTGGACCCAACTGTCATGCGAAGGCGGCACCGCCGCCCCGCCCGGGGTTTGCCCCAAGTGATGAGCGGCTCCATTGCCATTCGAAGTGGCCGCCGGCGCGCCATTGGTCGGCTCCTTCTCCATTTGGCTCAGGAGATCCTCAGCTCCCGGCAGGTCTTCGAGGGTCTCGGCCAGCATCTGGGGGTCGAAATCTTTTAAACCGCGTTGAGCGGCGGGAGTGTCCACAGTCACCACGACCTCTCGAATTCCTCGGTGCTGGCGTAATACCGCTTCTATCTCCTCCAGCTCAATCCGATATCCGCGGACCTTTACCTGTTGGTCCGCGCGGCCGAGGAATTCGAGACTTCCATCGGCAAGAAACCGCCCCAGGTCGCCCGTCCGGTAAAGCCGGGAGCCAGGCTCGGAGGCGAACGGGTTGGAAATAAATTTTTCCGCGTCCAGCTCCGGACGGTTCAGATAACCCCCTGCGACGCCTTTTCCGCCGATGTAGATTTCGCCCGCGCAATAAATTGGAACGGGTTGTTGCCTGGAGTCGAGCACGTAGACGGAAGCATTGGAAATGGGTTTTCCGATCGGGATCGGGCGGCCAGGAGACGCTTCCCGGCAATCGAACACCGTGCTCCAGACCGTCGCTTCAGTAGGCCCATACTCATTGTAGAGCGCCACAGCCGGCAAACATTGCCGATGCCTTTCCACCAATTCCACCGGACACGACTCGCCGGCCACAACCACCACTTGTAAACTGAGCAAATCCTCACGCCGGCAGTCCAACAGGTGCCGGTAAAGCGAGGGGAGGCAGAGCAGGTGCGTCGCTTGATGCCGGGCAACCAGCCGGCTGATTTCCAATGGATCCTGGTGCGCCTGGTCCGGGGCCAGGACCAGCGTCCCCCCCTGGCATAACGTCCAGAAAATCCCCGCAACCGAACTGTCGAAGGCAAAAGAAGACAGAAGCAGATATTTCCCGATCTTCTGGGGATAATATTCCATCCGGGCGAAGGTGGAATGAACCAGGTTCCGATGGCTGATCGGCACGCCCTTTGGACGGCCACTTGAACCGGAGGTATAAATGATGTAGGCGTGGGTGTCGGCCGTCGCTTTGATCGCGAGAGTCTCCGAACGAAGATCCGCCACGTCCGGACCGGATTCATCGAGGTAAACAATCTCTCCTTCAAACCCGGGCGGTCGGACTGAGCGCCTCGTTACCAGGACTCGCGCGCGGCTGTCGTCGAGCATGAAGCGCAACCGGTCCGCAGGGTATGAGGGATCGAGGGGAACATAGCAACCGCCTGCTTTGAGGATGCCTAGTATCCCGACCAGCATTTCCAGGCTTCGATCAATGCAGAGCGCCACCGGTACCCCGGCACCGACTCCTTGCCGCTGGAGCCGGGCCGCGAGGTGATGAGCCCTGGCATCGAGCTCCCGATAGCTAAAATGCTTCTCGCCGCAGGCAACCGCGCAGGCCTCGGGTTGCGCCTGCGCTTGCGCTTCGATAAGCGCATGAATGCAAGTTTCAGGCACGGCCCCGGCGGTGCGGTTAAAGTCCACGGTTACCTGCTGCCGTTCCCGGGGTCCCAGGATTTGTAACTCGCCCAGGCTGCTCGAGGGACCGCTACTGAAGCTTTCCAGGATTGTTACCCATTCCTCCAGCAGTCGTTGCGCATCCGCTGGGTCATAAACCGCCGAGTCGAATTGCAACGCGGCTCGCAATGAGGCGCCTTGCCTTGAACAAGCGAGCTTTAACCGGAATGGATCGCTGCCGGCGGCCACATCGGAAAGTCGCATCGAGACCTCGCCGGCCAACAGGGCCGAGGGCAGCTCGGTATATTCAAACGCGACCGGGCTTACGAAGGCAGGTGTGTTGGCAACCAACTCCACCTTTTTCCCGGCGAAGTATTCCTGCCATTCATAAGCCCGGCGCAAAATCGCCGCCAAATTTCCCAACCAACTCTCAACCGAACTACCCAAATCAAGCTCGGCAGTGATCGGCAGGAACCGCTGATAAGGCCCGGCCGCCGTTTTAAATTCAGCCATGCCGCGGCCATCAGAACCTACCGCCACCCCAATCTTCGATTGGTTAATCAGCCGCCCTAAAAGCACCATCCAGCCGCCCAGCAACAAATCCGCAACCGGGCATTCCAATCGTCGCCCGAGCCGATCGAGGGCCTCAATTTCGGCTGAACCGACGTCCAATGAGACCATGCCTGCAAGGAAAGCCCCGTCCGGGGACGAGGGCTTCTCAAACGGAAGCGGCAAGGATGCCGGGATCGCCTGGTTCGTCCAAAATCGCCGAGCCTGATCGGACTCCGAGCCGGCGGCGGCCTCTAATTGCCAAGCGGCGTAGTCCGCGTATTGCATTACCTGGGCCGCCGGGTCTTCCGCGCTCGAGAGGCCTTGGTAGGCGCGCGCGATTTCGCCGGCGAGAAGGCCTGCTGTCAGGGCATCGCCACAAAGACTCGGAAGTGTGATCGTAAGGCAATGGCGGGCGGGCTCGATCCGGCGCAAGCAGGCCTTTATCAGCGGGCCTTTGGCCAGGTCAAAGGTCGGGGCGCTGTCGGCAGGATGGCCGTTCCCGAGCACCTCTTCGCAGGTGAATTCGAAAGAGGGCGTTTCGGAAATCACCTGGACGGGAATCGCCATGTCGGGCAGGCGCTGGAAGGTCGTCCGGAGAATCTCGTGACGGGAGACGACCGCTTCCACGGCGGCCCGCAACCTGTCGACGTCCACGGCCCCGCCGATTTCAATGGAAAACGAGGTGTGATATTTCGGGCTTCGACCGCTGGCCTGCAATTGCCAGAGCCGGAGCTGTTGAGCCGAGAGCTGAAAACCTTCGATGGCTGAGGTATTAGTCATAATTGAGTTGCGTGCCTCGACCCTCAACCCGCGCGGCAGGGTTCAGCCATCGAGACCACCACTTCCCGCTTTCCCTGGTACGGCTGGCGCCCGTGGGCCATGGACATATTGTCCAGCAACATCACGTCTCCATTCCGCCAGGGGAACACTATCTTTTCCTGACTGTAGGCCTCACGAATTGCCGCGGCGACCTCCGGCTCGATTTGCGCCCCATCCCCGTAATAGGTGTTATAGGGCAGATCCTCCTCCCTGAACGCGGAGAGCAATTCCTGCCGCACTTGCGGCGCAAGGGACGTAACGTGAAAGAACGCGGCGTGGTTAAACCACACCATCTCGCCGGTCACCGGGTGCTTGCGAACCGCGGGCCGGGTTTGGCGCGTCCGCAGCCGGTCTCCCTCTTTCCACTCGAACTCGATGTCGTTGCTGCGACAGTAAGCTTCCACCTCGGCCTTATCGCGCGTCTGGAAGGTTTCCTGCCAGGGCAACCCGAATCCATCGTTGTAATTTCGGACGTAGGTGACCTGCCGTTGTTCAAAGCGCTCACGCACCTCCGGCGCCAGCCTGCGGAGGACATTCCGCACATCGGCGATCGGCGTTTCACCCCCCTGCTCCGCCGTAACCAGCGAACAAAAATAAATCTTCAAGGGCCAGGTGCGCCAATAGGTCCCTTCGTTATGCATTTGAATCGTCTCCGCTGAAGGGTAGATGGTGGAAACATAAACCTTGTTTCCGACCGCTGGCCGGGGGGTCGACCGGTCAACGTAGTTCAACAGCTCGCCATTGCAGGTGGCCAACACCGATTCCTGGAACTGCTCGACGGTTTTCACGGCGAAATTGCGAAACAGCAGGGCCCGGTGTTCCATCAGCAATTGATCGACGCGGTCGCGGTGGCTCCGCGCCCACTCCGGCAGGCTGACCCCCTCGACGGTGGCCTCGATCAGGATTGGCGCCGGACGCTCGGCCAGCAACGGCTTGATGGTGACCAGTTCTCCGCCTTCCATCCGAACCGCCTTGCGACGGACACTGCCGGGCTTGAGGTGGACCGATTCGGTTTGCATGGTTTTCTCCTTCTTTTTGGGTTGCCGCGAAGACCGGGTGTCGGCGGAGGCGATTTGAGGCTTCGCCACCGCCGACAACCCTTCGGTCAGCGCGGATAATCGTTGTTGAGGATTGCTCGCGATTCTCTCCAAGAGGGTTTGAAAGTTCGCCAGCAGTTGGGTGATGGTCCCGGTTTCGAACAGGTCGGTCTTAAATTCGACGGCGCCGCTCAACCCCTTCCCGGCCTCCTCCAGCACCAAGGTCAGGTCAAATTTTGCGATTCCCGCATCCAGGGCCAACGGGGTGAGATCCAGCCCGGCCAGTTCCAGCGGCCGCAACGGGGCATTTTGGAAAGTGAACATCACCTGGAATAACGGGTGGCGCGAGGCATCGCGGGACGGTTGCAGGGCGTCGACCAGCTTTTCGACGGGCAGATCCTGGTGATGATAGGCCCCCAGGCAGGTCGCGCGCACACGGCCGAGCAGTTGCGTAAAGGCCGGATCGCCGCCCAGGTCGGTCCGCAACACCAGCGTGTTCACGAACGAACCGATCAAATCCTCGGTATTCCTGAAAGTTCGCCCCGCGATCGGCGACCCGACCGCGATGAGGTCATTGCCGGAATATTGCCGTATCAGGGCCTTGAAGGCCGCCAATGACAGCATATAGAGAGTGACGTCTTCCCGCCGGCTTATCGCCTTGAGGGATTGCGCCAGGCTCGCCGGCAAGGCGAAGAACCGCGTGGCCCCGTTGAAAGTCTGCACCTCAGGCCGGGGAAAATCAGTGGGCAACGAAATGCCAGGGTCGCCATCCGGCCATTGAGCTTTCCAATAGGCGAGTTGGGCTTCCAAGGTTTCTCCCCTCAACGATTGACGCTGCCATCGCGCAAAATCGCTGTAACTTATCGGGAGGGGTTGTAACGGCGAAGGGCGCCCGGACGAAAATGCCTCATAAAGGGCGGCCAATTCCTTGTAAAGTACGCCTACGGACCACGCGTCGCTGGCGATCAGGTGCATGGTCAACAAAAGCAGGTGCTCTTGCCGGCCTAGGCGGACGAGGCAGGCGCGGAAGAGCGGGCCTTGTGACAAGTCGAACGGGACTCGCGCGTTTTCCAGGACGATGCGCTGCGCTTCACTTTCACGTTCCCTGGGTTCCATCGCGCTCAAGTCCACCAGGGGCAAAGGCGCGGAGCCGGGCGGGGTTTCCCGAAGCAGGAGACGCCCATCCACGCTCGAGAAGACCGTCCGCAATGGTTGGTGGCGGGCCAGGATCTCGGTGAGGCCCCGCTCCAGGGCCGTGACGTCAAGCGTGCCTTTGAGTTGAATGGCAAAGGGAATGTTGTGCAGCGCCAAACCAGGCTCCAATTGTTCGAGAAACCACATTCGTTCCTGGTTAAAGGAGGCGGTGAGGGCTTCTCCGCGGCGGCCGGATTGCGGCGGGACGGGGATTACCTGGTGCTGTTGCCGGGCCGCCACGACTTTCTCCGCAAGGCTCGCGACCGTGGGAGCATCAAACAGATAGTGGAGTGGCAGGCTCGCCTGGAAGATATTTCGCAACCGGGACATGACCTGGGTGGCCTGCAGCGAATGTCCTCCCAACTCAAAAAAGTTGTCATTGACCCCGATCGGGGTTCGATCCAGCACCTCGCTCCAAGCCCCGGCCACCATTTCCTCGACCTGGTTGCGCGGGGCGATAAAGCCTGGATCCGGGCTCACGTCGCCCGGCTGGAGCATTGCGCGATCCACTTTGCCGTTGGGAGTTATCGGCAAGGCGGGCAGAAAGGTCAGTGTTTCGGGTCGCATCGCCAGCGGCAGTTTGGCAGCCAGGTAGGCTTTAAGCTCAGGGGCCTCGAGGCTTGAACCCTCCGTTTTGACTATATAGGCGGCCAGGCGGAGGCCGGCATTGTTGGCGTCCGCCTTGACGACCGCCTCCTTTACCGCGGGATGTTCCCGCAGGACCGATTCAATTTCTCCCAGCTCAACTCGCTGGCCGCGGATTTTTATTTGTTGATCGAGGCGTCCGACAAATTCGAGGTTTCCGTCGGGCAACCAGCGCGCCAAATCCCCGGTTTTGTAAAGACGCTGGTAGCCTGGCTCGCTGAAGGGGTTGGGGATAAATCGTTCGGCGGAAAACGCCGGCTGATTCCAATAGCCGCGAGCCAGGCCGGCACCGCTCAAATGGAGTTCTCCCGCTACCCCGATGGGCAATGGTCTCAAGCGCGGGTCGAGGCAATACGCGCGAATGTTGGCGATCGGCCGGCCGATGGATGGCGCCTGCTTTGCTTCCGGGTCGTGGCCCACCCGGCCGGCCGTCGCCACTACGGTGCATTCCGTCGGGCCATAATGATTAATCAAAGCCCGGCCGAACGCGCTTCCCGGACGGCGATGGAGTGATTCTCCGCCGGCCAGAACTGCCCTTAGCGTTTTGTTTGGGGTCCAATCTTCCAACAGCATGGCCTCGGCCATCGGGGTGGGCAAAAATGCCAGGCTAATCTTTTGAGCCGTCAGCCACTCGAGCAAATGCGCGGGGCAGAGCCGCGTTTCGTCATCGGGGATGTGCAAGCTCGCGCCCGCGGCCAAATAGGGCCAGAGTTCCCACACCGAGGCGTCGAATGCCGGACCAGCTAATAGGGTAGCGCGGTCCTGCGAAGTGATCTCGTACTCACGCTGATGCCAGCCGATCAGATTCAGGAGCCCGCCCTGCTCCACGGCCACACCCTTCGGCCGACCGCTCGAGCCGGAAGTATAAATGAGATAAGCCAGGCTGGAAGGTCCACCTTGGTGATTCGGGTTGGTGTCCGGCAGATCCTTCCAGTCCCCGGGGCGCTCCAGGTCGATCGCAAAAACCCCACACCCCGCCCCCGCCTGGATCTCATTCCCCGTCCCCTGGGTGAGCACGGCCAGCGCGCCCGAGTCCTCGATCATGAATTTCAACCGTTCCTCAGGGTAACTCGGGTCGAGGGGCACATAAGCGGCGCCCGCTTTCAAAATCGCCAACTCCGCGACCACCATCTCCAATGAACGATCCATGCAAACCGCCACCCGCTGCTCCGGTCCCGCCCCAAGGCTTTGCAGGAAATGGCCCAATTGATTCGCCACGCAGTTGAGTTCGCCGTAGGTCAATTGTCGCTCTGCCGATGACGCCGCGACTGTGTTTGGGGATTGGGCGGCCTGGCGAGCAACGAGGTCCTGCACACAACCCTGCTCCGGGAAAACAGCTGCAGTCCGGTTCCACTCGCAAACCACCTGGCGCTTTTCAACCTCGCTCATGATTTCGAGCTCTTCCACTTTGCCGGAAAAATCAGCCGAGGCTAAAGATCCCAGAATAACCTCGAGGTGATTGAGCATCCGACTGATGGAAGCATCGTCGAAGCGTTGTTGTTCGTAGCCGATCCGGAGTGTCAAAACCTCCCCGGCCCAGGCGTCGAGCCAAAGCGGATATCCCGGTTGGTTATAAACCCTGAACCGGCGACCGCTCCACCCGCCTCCCAGGCAGCTGAGCCGATCATGCCAGGCGGGCTCCTGGAAATTCACGATGGTCTCGAAGAGAGGGCTTCCTTTTCGAATTGAACTGCATTCAATTATGTTGAGCAGGGGCGTGCGCTCAAACGCTCGCGCCGCCGACTGCTGAGACCGGATCTCCCTCAACCATTCGCTCACCCGCTTGTCCGCTGGAGTTCTGACCCGCAATGGAAGGGTGTTGATCAGCAGGCCGACTACCTTTTCCGCGCGCTGGCCCGGCCCGCGACGGCCTGCCTGGACGGTCCCGAAAACCACATCTTCGACCGATCCATACCGGCCTAAAAGCAGACCCCACGCGGCGTAAAGCAGCGTGCTGATGGTCACCTGGTGCCGCTGCGCTGCGGCCCGGAGGGCGTCGGTATTGGCTCGGCTCAACTCCAGGGTTTGCTCCCGGCACAGGGCTGCGGTGGTGGAAAGCTCGGGAAACTCGACCGCATTTCCCATGCGCGGTGGCCCTTCATACCCGGCAAGGAGTTGTTTC
>Ga0163163_10004300_pt1 | contig 12134 bp, 8 predicted proteins | sample S65metaG_FD_119766 | JGI IMG/M metagenome (GOLD analysis project Ga0163163, IMG submission 119766) | Switchgrass rhizosphere microbial communities from Kellogg Biological Station, Michigan, USA - S6-5 metaG | ecosystem: Host-associated > Plants > Roots > Rhizosphere > Soil | place: USA: Michigan... | reverse complement strand
TTTTCAACATGATATAAGGCCGAATCCGGTTTTGATAATTGTTTTCTTATGAATTGAAGTGTTTGTTTTTCTTTGACGGCAGCGTTGTAATAATCATTTTTCTCGCCGCATTTCACCAAAAATCGAGTTACACTTTGTTCCGCATTTGCATATTCACCAATACTTCGCTGGCACACAGCAAGCCAATAAAGGCTAGAGAAATATTTGAGTGAATCATTTTCAAAACATTTCTTATACAGTTCCATCGCATTTGTCCAGTAATTAGCCATGCGATAGCTATCCGCCTGTTTTAAAATGATATCTGTTTTGTTTTTGTACCTGCCTACCCATTGTTCAGTATTTCGTCTGGTATTCAAAGGAAAATCACTTCGATATTTTGGTTTTGAAGCAGGATTCAGAAATTGTCCATATAAGTCTGCTGCAGTAAAATATTCGCCGCTCGCAAAGTATTGATCCGCAAGAACCAGTCGTTTGTCAGTCTGACTTTGAGCCTGTTGGAATAGTAAACATCCAATGACAAACAAAACAAATCGGTTAGTAGTAGCCATCACATTCAAAAACTGAGGGTTAGTTTTTGGTACTAAAAATGATTGGGTTTTCATATTGTTTGAATCAAAATAATTTAAATTGATTTGAAACTGGCAGTTATAAGCGGGGGCAATGAAGAAAATCAACAATGCCTTTGTTTTCCTTCCTCATGATGTATGAAAATGTTAATTCAAAACTGTTTACACTTCTTGTCATAGCACCAGGTTTCGAAGTATTGATATCATAACTCAATCCTACCAGGAAACTTTTATAATCTACTCCAATGTATGGGGCAACAGCATCCTTGTTTCGATAATACCCCCCGGCCATGATAGTTGTTTCTTCATTTACCATTTTTTGACCATAGATGCCAACTATAAGCTCTTTTGCATTTCCCTGCTGGTTGTATAAAATGTGTGGAATGATGCTGGTACCTTCGACCAACCTGATACTTGTACCGCCATGAATAGTATAGCGCATGGGTATCGTATTCAATTCAGTACTTTGTGTAGATACAATCGGGTCGGCTGGTTTGTTGATGTGATAAAAAGACACACCACCAAAAATGTTGCACTTCTTGTCAGAAGAACCATCATAATAAAGAGCACCTGTACCCATGTCCAATGTTGTTGCAGATGTTTTATTAAAGCTTTCTGATGATGCGTTGGTAGCGTTATATCCCGTGATTGGATTCCATTGCTCACCCCATTTAAACCGTGATTGGTCGACATGCCGATTTAAAATGCCAGCCTGCATTGCAAAAATCAGATGGTGGTTATCATTCTTTCCGAACGTAACTCCTGTATATGCAATTGAGGCATAAGCATTGAAATAATTGTAACCTGCGTCACCGGCGGATTGGTTTAATATGTTTACACCCAATGCAAGATTATTAGAAGTGCTGGCATCTGCAGATAATCCGGTTGTGCGATAAGGATTGCCCATAGCACTCCATTGACTCCTATAAATAGCAGAAGCCCGGTAATCGCCATCGCTTTGACCTACCATGGCCGGATTGATATACATAGGATAGGTATAGTTCTGCGTAAAGTGCGGATCAGTTTGGGCAGACAGCTGTTGCATCACCGTTGATAAAATGCAAACTGTAATGAACGCAGCACGTTTCATTGAATTGATTTTAGTTTTATAATGGGATAAGAATTGTTTCATATGATTTTTTGATCGGCTGTATTTTTTAGTTAGGCATTACCGCAACAATGTCGTGCTGCCTTTCAAATTAATTGTTCTACCATCAGTCATTGTTGCTTTCACTATATACATATATACTCCCACTGGTTGAGGTGCTCCTTTGTATTTACCATCCCAGCCTTCCTGTTTGTCTGTTATAACTTGAACAAGCTGTCCCCATTGATTGAATATTTGCATTTCCATTTTTTCAATGTAATTGCTATACGCGTAAAGGATATCGTTCTTTCCATCACCATTTGGAGAAAAAACGTTTGGAACAAAAATGTCTTTCGCAAGAGGGATTACAGTGATCACATAGCTTTTAGCTGCACCTGCACATCCATTATATACAGGTGTCATCACTATCGTTGCTTTGTTTAAGCTTGAACCTTTATTGATTGCGGTAAAAGTGGGCACATTGCCCGTTCCGGAGGCGGCTAAGCCAATACTGGTGTTAGAATTCGTCCACATAAAGCTAACCCCTGACGGAGTACCGTAAAAACTATTGCCACTGATTATTGTGCCGTCAGTCACTGATGTATCCGATTCAAAATCTACTGTACCAACGGGAGTAACATTTACTGTAAGAACTAAGTTCGAGCTTGCACACTGCCCTGTATTTGGAGTGAATGTATATGTTCCTGAAGTTTGATTATTAATAACTGAAAGGCTCCACGTTCCGGTAATCGCATTAGTTGAAGTGGTGGGAAGCAATGGCGGTACACTTCCCGCACAGATATTTAGAGTTGTACCAAAACTAAAATTCGGTATACTATTTTGGTTAACTGTTACTATATAATTCGTGCTTGACAAGCATTGGCCCGGAATAGGCTCGGGAGTAAATGTATATACACCAGAAGTTTGATTATTCACGATTGCAGGGCTCCATGTACCTGCTATCCCGTTTGCTGAAATAGCCGGAAGTGTGGGAACATTTGCACCGGCACAAATAACCAATGAAGTGCCAAAGCTGAATGTTGGAATAGTGTTTTGATTGACGGTTACAGTGAGTGATGTGCTGGTTCCACACTGGCCGGTAGCAGGAGTAAAGGTATATACGCCAGACGCCTGGTCATTAATTGTGGCAGGACTCCATACGCCAAAAACTCCATTTTGCGAGGTTTGAGGTAATGATGGAAAAGGACTACCTGCACATATAATGAGCGAAGTGCCAAAATCAAAAATCGGAACTACATTAGGATCTACAGTGACAGTAAATGAACTGCCGACAGCGCATTGACCCAGGTCAGGAGTAAACGTATATGTATTTGAATTTTGATTATCCACCGTAGCTGGGTTCCATGTTCCTGTGATTCCGTTTTGAGAAGTATTTGAAAGAGTTGGAACACCTGAACCGGCACAGATGGAACTGGCTGTTCCAAAATTAAATACCGGAATAATCATTGGGCTAACCGTTACAATAATCGACACTGTACTTGCACACGGCCCGGACGTTGGAGTAAATGTATAAACTCCGGAAGTCTGGTTGTCTATTGTCGAGGGACTCCATGTGCCGCTTATTCCATTTTCAGATGTTGAAGGGAGGGCTGGTACCGGAGTTCCCGGGCAAACAGTTAACGATGAACCAAAACTGAATGCAGGAATTATTATTGGTTTTACTGTAACCTGTAAAGACATTGTAGTACCACATTCTCCTGCGACTGGTGTAAAAATATAAGTGTTTGAATTTTTGTTATCGATAATAGAAGGATTCCATGTTCCTGTAATTCCGTTCAGAGATGTTACTGGTAATGCAGGTACATTGTCACCGGAGCAAATAGTAAGCGACAATCCAAAACTAAATACCGGCGCAACTATGGGGTTCACTGTTACGTCGAAAGTTGTTGTAGTTGCGCATTGTCCGGGTGAAGCCGTAAACGTGTATATCGCTGAGTTTTGATTATCAATTGTCGAAGAAGACCATGTACCGGTAATTCCGTTATCAGAAGTTGTTCGCAATGCCGGAACTGCTGATCCTGCACAGATGGTAAGTGCTGATCCAAAGCCAAATGTTGGCGCTTTGTTTGAATTTACAGTTACACTAAAACTTGTACCGTTCGCGCATTGCCCATTAGAAGGTGTAAACGTATATATGGCTGAAGCAGTATTGCTAACAATTGAAGGACTCCAGGTTCCTGTAATTCCATTGTTTGAATTTGAAGGAAGCACAGGGACATTGTCTCCTGAACAAATGGTAACAGATGTGCCGAAGGCAAATATGGGGGTCGCTTTTGGAGTTACTGTAACATTTATGGTGACTGGAATTCCACATTGGTTAGGATTTGGAGTGAATGTGTAAGATCCGGATGTTGTGCTATTGATCACAGATGGATTCCATGTGCCTGATAAACCGTTTAATGAAGTAGCTGGCAGAGAGGGAGCTGTGGTTCCCTCGCAAAAAGCAGCAATCTTATTAAACCTGGCAATGATTACCGGGTTTGACAAAATGACTCCTGTATTAAGATTGGTAATACATCCATTAATGCCTAATTCAAAATCAGAATAAACACCTGCGTTCAAACCATTAATTATTATTTGGCCCTTCGCATCAGCAACTATATTATTTGGGCCCACAGCACTACCGTCATCCAAATAACTTATTGCATACATTGCTCCGGATGTTAAACCGCTAATTGTGATGAAACCTTCAGAACCATTGCACGTGGTAGGGTTGGCACTTGCCAGCAAAGGTGCCTGGATAGTAAAAGAAGCTTTATAGTTAAGGCCTCCATTGTTTGACACTATAGTTTCATCGCATAAGCTCGTGCTTGTAGTGGACCCTATGATATCATAATATACTTCCAGCACATAATTACCAGGCGCCATTGTGGTAAGATCGACCGGAGCGTAGGGAGTAAAAGTGCCATCCGCGATAATGAGTTTCCATTTTTGATCGCCTGCCGCACACGATTCACCAAAAGCAAATTGATTGGTGGACACATTACAATCATCCGCTAATGCCAGACCAACAGAGTTGAAAGTTCCAGGCACTCCTCCCTGCATGTAAATGCGATAATATAAATGAGCATTACATACATTGGAAGCTCCAGGCGTTTTGAAAGTCCTGATCTCTGCACCTCTTAGAATAAGAGACCCGGAATTTTTTGTGTGCGTTCCGAAATTAGTATTTGAAAATGTGTTTCCGGCAGGGCCAATCAAACCTGTGGTATTAAAATAATTGTTCTGATTACAGTCGGACATCCAAACCGCAGAAGAAGATATTCCAATTGTTTGAGCCTGGGAAAAAGTAAAGAAAAGACATGCAATTACAATGGTAATTACCCTTGATACGGATATCGGTTTCATAGAATACGCAGTTAGTAGAAGTACCTGAAAATTTATACTTCGGCGTCCAAAATAGAATTATTTATTGAATACTACTATACATCAAATTTTTTTTTGGACATTTTTTCTATTTATAAAACCATTTAAATTCAAAAACTCCACGGTACATCCACCATATTATTTTGGGCAATTGCATATGAAAAAATATTGTCGCACATAGAAGTTTCAATAACGAGAAAGGCTAGAGTTTCATGATATACCGAATTTATCAAAGTGTATTGGTAATGGATGTTCCTATATTTATAATTGTTTTTACACGGTTGCATTCCTATTCTTAAATAAGCATTATATGAAATGGTCTACGCTTATTGTTGCACTTCATTTTTTTGTGTTTTCATGTGCCCAAAAAAACCAGACTGACAAAATTCCTGTTCTTATTCGTTGTGATGATATTGGCATGTGCCATGCAGTTAATCAGGCGGCAAAAAAAATATTGGACACTGGTATGCCCGTGTCGATGTCTGTAATGGTTCCTTGTCCCTGGTTTACAGAAGCAGCCGAATTATTAAAGACCTACTCAAATGTTTCTATAGGCGTTCACCTGGTATTGAATTCGGAATGGAGAGTGTATCGTTGGGGACCTGTTACAGGAGCAAGATCAGTTCCAAGTCTGGTGGATTCGGCAGGATTATTTTTTCCTACAAGAGATGCTCTATTTGCAAACAATCCAAAAGTTTCAGAAATTGAAACGGAACTACGAGCTCAAATTGACAAAGCATTGAAAGCAGGATTAAGCATTGATTATCTGGATTATCACATGGGCACTGCAGTATCCACTCCTGAAACAAGAGCCATTGTTGAGAAACTTGCCAGCGAATACAAGCTGGGTATATCCCGTTACTTTAAGGAAGATGAAATATTAGGCTGGTATGCTACCGCCCCTGTACGAAAACTTGATAGCATGTTGGTAAATTTAAAAAAAGCACAACCGGGAAATACCAAATTGATGGTTTGTCATATCGGGCTGGAAACTCCGGAAATGAATGCACTGGAAGATGTGAACCCAAACGGTCCTAAAGAGGTGAGTAAACATCGTAATGGCGAATTGAATGCCTTGACTTCAGTCGAATTTCAAAAATTAGTGCATGATCCAAAATACAGGCTTGTTAATTACAGAATGTTGAAACTGGAAAATGGACTTAATGCTATGCAGCGGCCCAAACAGAATTAGTTGGATACTCAATTATACTATTAAACCTTCACTCCATTTTTTACCTGCTCGTATAAAATATGAATGAGACCGTCTGCCAAACCAATTTTTGGAACAAAGATTTCTTCTGTATCTGCCCAGCGCATAACGTTGATATAAATTAACAGGGCAGGAACGATTACATCGGCACGGTCCTCACGTAATTGATATAAACTGATTCGCTGAGAAAGCGGAATACTGCTGAACTCTTTATAATAATTACGAAGCAACTCCAGTGGGAGAGGACGGCCTTCTTTTCTTTTTGAAAGAGAAAAAATCTTATTAATATTTCCGCCGGAACCGATGGCTGTAATGTGGTGGTATCCACTTGTTTTCTGTTTGATGAATCGTTTCATTTCATCCCAATGCTCCTCGGTTACCTGGTTTTTTAATAAACGAATGGTTCCAATATTGAACGACTGCTTGGTGATCAATTTTCCATCGCTAAAAAAGCTGAGCTCTGTGCTACCACCGCCAACATCTATATATAAATAAGACTCCTCGTTGCCTAAGCTATCAGCTACGTGACTTTCATAAATGTAGTTTGCTTCTTCATCACCACTGATGACTTTCACTTCAATTCCAGTTTCATTTTTTATCTGGCTAAGGATTTGTTTTGCATTGCCAGCATCACGCATAGCCGATGTAGCGGCAGCAATGAAATGTTTTACCTGGTACACTTCAATTAAAAGCTTGTACGATTGAATGGTTTTGATAAACATTTCTATCTTATCCGGGGAGATTTCTCCCTTTTCAAAAACATCAAATCCTAATCGAAGTGGAACACGTACTAGTGTTAGTTTGATAAATTCCGGAGTACCTTGCGGTCCTTCAATTACATCGTTAATTAAAAGCCTGGCTGCATTGGAACCTATATCAATGGCTGCTAATCTCAATTGGTTCTTCTATTTTATTATGTAAGTAATTATAGGTTTCTACCTGCGAACGCACCTGCATTCCATCTGCATCTACATAATCATTGGTCAACGCATTATTAAGCCATCTTCCCTTCACATTATCTTGCAATTGAATGTTAATGATATCTTTCAACTCTTTTTTGATTGACTCATCAAAAATAGGACAGGTTGCTTCAACACGATGGTCTAAATTTCGCACCATCCAGTCGGCAGATGATATAAAAATTTTTTCTTTACCACCGTTGTGAAATATCCAAACCCTTGCATGCTCCAGGTATTCGTCTACGATGCTAATGGCTTTTATGGGTTTGTCAAACTTAATATTTTCTGTCACCATACAAAAGATACCACGGATAATGAGATTGATTTCAACCCCGGCCTTTGCAGCATCATATAATTCATAAATGATTTCTTCATCTGAAAGAGAATTCATTTTAGCAGTTATTTTGGCAGGATTACCACGTAAGGCACTCTTTACTTCTGCATGAATCATTTTAACGATCTCATTTCTGGAAATACCTGGGCTTGGAATCAGTGTTTTGCAGGCTTTCAAAAAATGATTTCCTGTTTTATGATGCTCAATATAATTAAAGATGCGGTTTGCGTCCGCCATAATGTCCTTATTAGATGTAAGCAGGCAATGATCGGCGTATACCTTTGCGGTGTCCTCATTTAGGTTACCAGTACTTACAAATCCATATTGCACGATCTTATCCTCCATTCTTTTCCGGATCACGCACAACTTTGCGTGCACTTTCATATTAGGGATTCCAATTAAAACCTTTACGCCTTCTTCTTCAAGGCGGTCCTTCCACGCAAGATTGGCTTCCTCGTCAAACCGTGCACGAAGTTCCAGCATTACAGTTACCTGTTTTCCATTTCGCACGGCATTGATTAAGGCATTAATAATCTTCGATTGCCTTGCCAGGCGATAACAAGTGATTTTTATTGAAGTGACATCGGGATCAATTGCTGCTTCGCGCAATAAATCAATCACTGGGTTAAAAGAATGGTAAGGAAAATGCAGCATGATATCCTTTTGCTGTACCACATCAGTTATGCGATTTTCCATCAATGCCGGATGATAGATAGATTTTCTTCTCTGGCTCTTGTATTTGAAAATATGACGCGGAAAATCAATAAACTCGCGGAAGTTATGGATCCGTCCACCCGGAATAATATTGTCGCGTTTTGTTAGATTGAATTTACGAATGAGGAACTCTAAAAGTCCCGGATCCATTTCTTTATCATAAATAAACCGTACCGGTTTTCCTTTTCGTCGGTTCTTTAATCCTTTTTCAATTTTTTGAATAAGAGTCGTGGAAATATCATTGTCGATGTCGATTTCGGCATCTTTGGTTAATTTAAAAACAGCAGCGTGATAATCATCATACCCAAAATAGCTGAATATATCAGGGATATTAAAGCAAATGACGTCCTCAAGTAAAATGATGTGGTGTTCATCATCAGGAGAGGGTAATAAAACAAACCGGCTTTGAACACGGGTAGGCACCTCAATGATTGAATACAATCTTTTTAATGCACTTTCCTTTTTTGAAAGTACTACACCAACATAAATAGATTTATCGCGCAGAAACGGCAGGTCCTGTATTGATTCGATCATCAGGGGAATGACGTTGGCACTTACTTCCTCATCGTAATACCTTTGAACAAAGACCTTTTGTTCTGGGTTTAAATCTTTTTGAGAAACCAGGAAGATTTTTTGCTCCTTCATTTCCTCCAGAATATTTTCCCATATGCGGTTGAATTCACTTTGTTGGTTTAAAACCGTCATCTGGATTTCTTCAAGGATGATTTCGGGATTTTCCTCTAAATGCATTTTTGCCTTGTTGCCAACCTGTATCATGCGCTTCAACGTAGCAACTCGTACACGGAAAAATTCATCAAGATTGTTGGAAAAAATTCCCAAAAAGCGAATGCGTTCCCAAAGAGGAACAGTTTCATCCGCAGCTTCCTGTAACACACGGGCATTAAATGAAAGCCAGCTAATATCTCTTGGAATAGTTTTACGTTTCTGGTGAGGCATCCGTATCGTTTAGGTTCTACCTTAAATATATGCAACATCCGTGCTCAAGTAGAAGGGCACTATGAATTTTGAATTTTATTAATAATGGATGTAGTTGAAAAACCTTCAATAATTGGGTTAATAATAACATTGCCGCCCCATTCCATTACTTCTTTTGCGCCGGCAATATCTTCAATTTTATAGTCACCTCCTTTTACCAAAACCTCTGGCTTAATGGTAAGAATGAGTTGTAGCGGCGTAGGATCAGAAAATAAAACAACAGCATCTACCATAACCAACGAAGCCAATAACAATGCTCTGGTTCTTTCATCATTTAACGGGCGGTTTGGTCCCTTTAATCCCTGGATGGACGCATCTGCATTCAATCCGATTATCAAAATATCGCCGTGTTTAGCAGCTTCAGTTAGGGAAGAAATATGACCTGCATGCAGAATATCAAAACAACCATTGGTAAAGACAACTGATTTTTTTAGTAATCGCCACTGGGCCAGTCTTTTTACAAGGTCAGGCCCTGTCAATATTTTGTGGGCTATACTGTTTCCGATTCTCAACTTTGCTTTTTTTATTGTGATAAGAGAACAATGCAAAGAAAACCAGTCCTCCAATTAAAATTATGATTGTTTGGACAGACCAAAGTAACCAGCCCAGGGCATTGCCAATTGTATTTTCATCAAGGTCATACCATCCCATCAATTTGGCTACCAGTAATGGATAAGCGCCAATTCCGCCCGGGGTGATAATCATTCCAACACTTCCTACCGCCAATGTGGTTAGTCCGCCACCAATGCCAAGATGTGCCGTTTCTCGTAAAGCTAAGATGCCAATTGTTGTTGCAGAAAGATAACAAGTCCAAATTAAAATGGTATGGAACAGGAACCAGCCCTTATGCTGCACAAGACGTATGCTATTTAAACCATGCAGGATCCCGCGCAGAACTTCTTTAACCTTTGCAACGGCATCGATATGGCCGAACTTTTTTAAAACAAAAAAAAGAATGGATATCACACCAATAACAGCAAGTAGCACAATAACCATTTTTTGAATAGAAGTATGTCCCGTGCGATCTTTAAAAAAACTTGAAAATTTAGCCACTAAATGCTCACCTATAAACCCTCCCTGGAAAATAATAGCAGCAATAAAAACCAGCAGCAGGCAAACAACATCTACAGCTCTTTCCATTACTATGGTTCCAACCAGCCTGTCGGCCCTTACTTTTTCATAACGTGCCAGCAGTGTGCATTTAACCACTTCGCCCAAACGCGGAACACCGGCATTTACCAGGTAACCAATCATTACAGCGGCAAACGTGTTGAAAGTGCTCGGCCTATAACCCAGGGGTTCCATTAAAATCTTCCACCGCACGGCCCGGCTGTAATGTGCAAGAATGAGTAAAGCAAAGGCTGGAATGATTAGCCAATGCCTGGCTTGCTGAATCGATGTTTTAATATGCTGCCATTGCTCCTTGTTAATATCTTTAACCGTGAGCCACACAAATAAAACGCCGAGCCCGAAAAAAAACAGGTACTGGAGTATTGTAAAAATCGGTTTCTTCATTCACATCGAAGATAGCCAAAGAAATAAAAATGAATTGTTTAGAAAAGATCTGGTTTACCCAATCAGATCGGTAGCTCCCAAGCCATCACTGCTATTGATTTTCATATGCAATTGTTTCTTTGTTTTTGAGAAACGACACATTGTTTAATTTTTTTATTGTGTACTAACCGCATGTATTGAAATAAAAATCACAGCGCCAACGACGGTTTCGTGATAAATAATTATCAAGCCCCTGGTAGACAGGTTTTTCAATTGGCGTGTGTTACTAACGATAAACATTATTCTATAATGTCGCAAGAAGTATATAATGAACGCAAATCAAGATTTAGGAAAAACAGGCTGTCAATTCAGAATGACGTTATCAATCAAGCGAATATTGCCTGTTGAAGCTGCAGCCAGTGCAACTAATTTGCCCGAGGCAGAAGTTGCGGGAGAGAGGTCGTGGGCATTGGCAATTTCAACATAGTCAACCTTAAATCCCTTGTGAGTTAAATCCTCTACAGCCTCTTTTTTCAAATCCTGGAGCGGTTGCTTATGAAGATGGTGTTTTATATGATTCAATTCCTGAAAAATGGAATTCGCCAATTTTCTTTGTTCAACACTTAGCCTGAGGTTACGGCTGCTCATAGCCAGTCCATCACTTTCTCTGACAGTTTGAACAATATTTAATTGAATAATGGCCTCCCGCCCGGTTATTTCCATTAATTTCTTAACAACCATACATTGCTGAAAATCCTTTTGACCTAAGTAAAAATTATGAGGCTGCACTATTTCGAGCAAACGATCAACAGCCTGGCATACGCCCTGGAAATGCCCTGGCCGAAAATATCCTTCGAGCCTGTTTTCGATTTGTCCAAGCGGGTAATTTTTTTTCAAATAGTCCTTTGGATACACCTCCTCGACCGATGGGAGAAATAAGGCATTACACTTATGGTTCAATAATTTCTCGATATCACTTGCTGTGGTAACAGGATAATGTTTTAAATCATCGGCATTATTGAATTGGGCGGGGTTCACGAAAATGCTGCATACCGTAATATCATTGTATTTTTTACAACTGTCAATAAGCGATAAATGCCCATCGTGCAGGGCACCCATAGTGGGAACAAATCCAACTTTCCTGCCTTCTTTTTTCTGTTGATCAATGTATTCTGAGAGTTGTTTTGCCTTTTTAAAAATGATCATGATGTTGAATTGGAGCGGTGACCTTGGTTTCTTTTGACAATAAATAAGTACTTTTGCAAACCTTTCCCCGTTTTAAAACCGTAAAAATGTCCGCAAAGAAAAGAATTTTATTCATTGCCAATGAAATGTCCCCTTACCTTGAACTTACCGAGTTTTCTGAAATTGTGAACAGGCTTGCAGT
>Ga0163163_10004299_pt1 | contig 12135 bp, 12 predicted proteins | sample S65metaG_FD_119766 | JGI IMG/M metagenome (GOLD analysis project Ga0163163, IMG submission 119766) | Switchgrass rhizosphere microbial communities from Kellogg Biological Station, Michigan, USA - S6-5 metaG | ecosystem: Host-associated > Plants > Roots > Rhizosphere > Soil | place: USA... | reverse complement strand
TTCACCTCGTAGACGCCGATGATGCAGAACATGATGATCAGCGGATAGAGATAGGCGTACGGAATCCGCAGCACATTGACGAACATGCCGACCAGGGGAAGGTTGAGCGCCAGCAGCATCAGGTTGCCGACGTACATCGAGGCGATGAAGCCCCAGAACACGTCCGGGTGCTGGGTGACGAGTTGTGGGCCGGGCGGGACGCCATGAATGAGCAGCGCTGCCATCAGCACGGCGGTCACCGGTCCGGTCGGCAGGCCGAGCGCCAGCATCGGCACGAAGGCGCCGGTCGATGCCGCATTGTTGGCCGATTCCGGGCCGGCCACGCCCGCGACCGCGCCCCGGCCGAACTCTTCCGGATGCTTGGAAATGCGCTTTTCCAGCGCATAGGACATGAAGCTCGAAATGATATGGGCCGAACCCGGCACGATGCCAACCACGAAGCCCAGCACGGTGCCGCGGGCGATCGGCATCGCCGACTCACGCCATTCCCTCCGGGTCGGCAACAGCTCGCGCATCCGCGGAGCCTTGACTTTGCTCGTAACGGACTGGCTCGGCGTCGACAGGATTTCGCCAAGCCCGAACAGCCCGACCGCGACCGGCACGATGCCGATGCCGTCGCCGAGATCGGGAATGTCGAAGGCGTAGCGGAAGTGTCCGGTCATCACGTCGATGCCGATGCAGCCCAGTAGAATTCCGAATGCCGCCATCAGCAGCGTCCGCGCCAGCGATGTCGACGACATGTAGGCGAGGAAGATCAGGCCCACGACCAGCAGCGCGGTGTATTCCGGCGGGCCAAACCGCAAGGCGAAAGCGCCGAGCGGCGGCGCAATCACGGTCAGTGCGATCACGCCGAAGGTTCCGGCGATGAATGAGCCGACCGCGGCGATGCACAATGCGGCTCCGGCACGGCCCTTCTGCGCCATGGCGTAGCCGTCGATACAGGTCATCACCGAGGCGGCCTCACCCGGAATGCGCATCAGGATCGAGGTGGTCGAGCCGCCGTATTGCGAGCCATAGTAGATGCCGGCCAGCATGATGATCGCCTTGGTGGCGTCGAGGCCGAACGTCACCGGCAGTAGGATGCTGATGCCGGCGAGGGGGCCGATGCCGGGCAGCATGCCGACCAGGGTGCCGACCACGCAGCCGAGAAAGGCATAAAGCAGCACGTCCGGGCGGAACGCGACCGAGAAGCCAAGCAGCAGACTGTCGATGGTGGATTCCACCGGGGCTAAAACCAAAACGGCATGGGTGGCAGCGGCGATTTCAAGAGCGTGTTGAACAGCAGGTACGAGGCGATGGTAACGCCGAGGCTGACGGCGAGCGTCCGCCACAGGCTCCTTCGTTCGATGAAATAAAGCAGCACGAATAACAGCAGCGTCACGCTCAGAACGAATCCAACCCTGGTGTAGAGCGTGATGGCGGCGGCGGTCACGACCACCACCGTGGCGGCGTGGCGGAAATCGCCCCAATTGATCGTGGCGAGCGGCGGGCTTTCAGCGGCCCGCGCGACCAGAATGGCGCCGAAGGCGATCAGCAGCCCCAACACGAGCTTCGGCATCATGCCGGCGCCGGGCGATGCGAGCGTGCCGAACGGCAGGTCGCCGCTCAAGGCGAAGATCAGCAGGCTCGCGACGATGAACATGCCGCCGGCAATGTGGTCTCTGCGAATGATCGCGCGCTGACCGGAACGCTCATCGTCCGGTGCAATCATCCTCACACCTTGCCGATGGCGTGGACCGCGGCCTCGACGCGCTTGGCGTCTTCGTCCCAGAACTTGGCGAATTCGGGCTTGTCGAGATAGGCGACGACGTCGCCGATATTATCGATCGCCTTCTTGAACGGGTCGGTGTCGGCGGCCTTCTTGGATTCCGTTCGCAGCTTGTCGATGATCGCGTCGGGCGTGCCCTTCGGCGCGAACAGGCCGACCCAGAGCGAGAACAGCACGTCATAGCCGAGCTCTTTCATGGTTGGCACGTCGGGCAGAGACGCCGCGCGCTTCTCGGAGAAACAGGCCAGCGCGCGAAGCTTGCCGGCCTTGATCTGCGAATTGGCCGCGGCAATCGACGTGGCCAGCACCTGCGAGTTGTTGCCGAGAATCGCGGTCAGCGCCGGCCCGCCGCCATTGGTCGGCAGATGCCGCATCTGCAGGCCGGCGGCTTTGAGAAAAAGCGCCAGCGGCAGATGCAGCGCGCCGTAGAGGCCGGACGAGCTGAATATGATCTCGTTCGGTCGCTTCTTGGCATCGTCAACGAGATCCTTCAGCGTCTTGTAGGGCGTCTGGTCGTTGACGACGAGCGCCATCGGGCCCTCGGTAAAGCGCGCGATCGGAATGAAATCGGCGCGGGTGAACTTGGGCTGGCGGTCGAACAGCTTGTCCATCTCGGCAAAGCCGGAGATCGAAACGATGTGAACGAGCAGGGTATAACCGTCGGGCTTGGCGTTGGCGGCAAACTGCGCGCCGACCGCACCGGCCGCTCCGGCCTTGGTGTCGATGACCACTGGTTGCTTGATGATCGGTTCGAGCGCCGCGGCGAACGGCCGGCCGACCACATCGGCGGCGCCGCCTGGGGGGAATGGATTGATTAGCGTGATCGGGCGGGACGGATAGGCGTCCTGCGCGTATGCGGAACTGCCGGCGAGGGCAGCCGCGGCCGAGCCGGCGACGAATTGGCGTCTATCCATCCTGTCCTCCCGGAAATGTCGCGTTTTTGTTGGGGCCGGATGGTCGCCCAGCGAACGCGCGCGGTCAACCTCGCGGCTCGGTCGATGCGATCGCAGGCGTGCCCGAAAAAGTGGGGTTCTCTAGTCGAGAATCGCGATGGCCCGCGTCCAACCCGCCGAAGCGGCGTGGATCTTCACCGGGAAGCAGCTGATCGAAAAACCCTTCGACGGCAGCTTGTCGAGATTGTGCAGCTTCTCGATGTGGCAATAGCCGATCTCGCGGCCGGCCCGGTGGCCTTCCCAGATCAGGCTGGCGTCGTGGGTCTCGGCGTACTTCGCCTTGGTATGGACGAACGGCGCATCCCAGCTCCAGCCGTCGATACCGGTGACCCGGACGCCGCGCTCCAGCAGATAGAGCGTCGCTTCGCGGCCCATGCCGCATCCCCGCGATACATAATCTGGCTGGCCGAACGCTGCCCCGGCGCTGGTGTTGATCACCACGATATCAAGCGGTGCGAGCGTGTGTCCGATGCGCTTCAATTCCGCTTCGACGTCCTTGGCGGTGGCGACATAGCCGTCGGCGAAATGCCGGAAGTCGAGCTTGATCGCCGGGTTGAAGCACCATTCCAGCGGCACCTCGTCGATCGTTGCGGCACGCTTGCCGCGGTCCATGGTCGAGGCGAAATGATACGGCGCGTCGAGATGGGTGCCGCAATGGGTCGAGAGCTTGATCCACTCGATCGCCCAGCCCTCGCGGTCAGGCAATTCATCGACCTTCAAGCCAGGGAAGAATTTACAGACCTCTTCCGCGGTCTGCTTGTGGTCGAAATAGCGGATGCTCGGGCCGTAGCCCGGCGGATCGGCGACGATGTCGTTGTGCAGCGGGATTGAGATGTCGATCATCTTGCGCGGCATGGTCTGCACTCCGCTCGTTGCGCAGAATCATGGCCGGGCCACAGCCGTCCGAAGGACGGCGTCGCTGCGCTCGACTATGACCCGGCCATGCTTGGAAACGCTGCATCCAGGATCAGTTGGTCGCCGGGCTCAGCTCCGATGCCTTGAGCTGCGGCGTGCGGCCCTTCGCCTCGGCGTTGGCGAAGTTGAGCTCGATCTTCAAGCCGTTCGGATCGAACAGGAAGAGTTGGTAGAGGCCCTGGTCGTTGACCTGGCGCTCCGTGAAATTGATCTTGTTCTTGGTGAGATGCTCGATCATCTCGTGCAAGCCGGTGGTGCGGAAGCCGATGTGGTCGATCACGCCGGTGCCGGTGGAGGCTTCGGACTGCTGGCCGACGTATTTCTTGCGATTCTCGCTGACGTTCTTGCCGCCGGTGGTGATGTGCAGCACGTCGCGGTCGCCGAGGTAGAGCCAATAGACCGGGAACTTGAAGTCCGGGGCGGGCCCGACGCGGAAGCCGAGAATTTTGACGTACCAATCCTTGGTCGCCTCGATATCCTCGGTCTGCAGGAGGAAGTGTTCCATATGGGAAATGGGCATGCTGGACCTCCTTGGAAGTGTTCTATTGCCCGCCGGTACTGGACAACCGTGCGTCATATTTAGCATTGGACGATGAATGTCCAAAGGGGAAGGAAGCGGAAAATGCCGGCCTATTGGGTTGCGCGCTCCAAGATCAACGATCCGGTCGAATACAAGAAATACACCGATCAGGTGCCGGCGATCATTGCCCGTTACGGCGGCAAGGTGCTGGCCCGCGGCGGCCGCTATCAGATCATGGAGGGCCCCGACAAGTTCCACCGTTTCGTGGTGATCGAGTTTCCGAGCTTCGAGCAGGGCGTGGCCTGCTTTCAGTCCGACGAATACAACAAGGCGGCGGCGTTCCGGCGGAGCGGTGCGGGCGAGGTCGAGACCATCATGGTCGATGCCGGCGACGCGACGAAATGATGGGCAGCGCCGGCCCACCGGCGGCAATTCGTCCGCCCGCCGGCCTCTAGCGCGGCTGCTGAAAAACCGCCTAAGATGCCGCAAAATTTTCACCCTGGGAGGATGTCGATGCTTCGATCCGTGACGACCAAGTTGCTTGCCTTCGCCGCTGCCGGCGCATTCGCGCTGACCGGACTGACGGCGCCCGCGCAAGCGCAATCGGGCCAGCCGATTACCATCGGCTTCGGCATGGCGCTGACCGGCCCGCTCGCCGCCAACGGCAAGCAGACGCTGCTCGGCATGAAGATCTGGGAAGAGGAAATCAACGCCAAGGGCGGCCTGCTCGGCCGTCCGGTCAAACTCATCCACTACGATGACCAGAGCAATCCCGCAACGGTGCCGGGCATCTACACCAAGTTGATCGATGTCGACAAGGTCAACCTCGTCGTGTCGGGCTACGCAACCAACATGGTCGCGCCGGCGATGCCGGTCGTGATGCAGAAGAACAAGGTGTTCCCGTCGCTGTTCGCGCTCGATGCGAACCACGAGTTCAAGTATCCGAAATACTTCTCGGTGCTGCCGACTGGCCCGAACACCAAGACGTCCTTCACCGAGGGCTTCTATCAAACGGCGATGGAGCAGAATCCGAAGCCCAGCACGATCGCGCTCGCTGCCGAGGATGCGGAATTTTCCAACAACGCGTGTGAAGGCGCCCGCGAGAACGCCAAGAAGTACAATCTGAAGGTCGTTTACGACAGGAAGTACCCGCCGAGCACGACGGACTTCACGCCCATCGTCCGTGCGATCCAGGCGGCCAACCCCGATCTCGTGATCGTCTGCTCGTATCCGCTGAGCTCGGTCGGCATCGTCAACACCGTGAACGAGCTCAACTACAAGCCGAAGATGATCGGTGGTGCGATGGTCGGCCTCCAGGCCACCGTGTTCAAGCAGAGGCTCGGCGCCAAGCTGAACGGCATCGTCAACTACGAGACCTGGGTGCCGTCGGACAAGCTGATGGCTCCGGCCCGGGCGTTCTTTGACAAGTACCAGGCGCGCGCCGGCGCCGAGGGCGTCGACCCGCTCGGCTATTATCTCGGCGGCTGGGGCTATGCCTATCTCAGCGCGCTCGAGCAGGCGATCAACGTTGCCAAGAGCATCGAGGACGACAAGGTCGCCGATGCGTTCCGAAAGACCACCTTCAAGACCATCATGGGCGATTGGTCTTATGGTCCGGGCGGCGAGTGGACCAAGTCCGGCATGATGCAGGTGCAGTACCACGACATCAAAGAGGGCGAGACCTGGAAGGGAATGAACTACCAGACCGTGCTCACCCCCGCCGAGAACAAGACCGGGACGCTGATCTACCCGTACGAAAAGGCCAAATGAGCAAGTAAGCGGTTTAGACCTGCTGCGAGAGCTTTTCTCGTCTGCTAACATGGCGCCGCGTGGAGACGATCCGCGCGGCGTTTCTCATTCTCGGACCTAGCAAGAGGCTGCCATGCAAGTCACAGGCCTGTTCCATGTGGCGATCAAGACCAATGATCTCGATGCGACGGTGAAGTTCTACACCGAGGTGCTCGGCATGAAGCTCGTGCACCGCCCGGATTTCGGGTTTCCCGGCGCCTGGATCGCGGCGGGCGACAGCATTCCGATCATTCATATCTACGCGGGCGGCCCGGCACTCGGCGCCGACGGCAAGACGCCCTACGGCACCTCCGCGCTCGACCACGTCAGCCTGACCATCAAAGGCTGGGACGAGTGCCTCGAACGCGTGAAGAAGCTTGGCTACGACTGGCGCGCCGCTATCGTGCCTGGCACTTCGCTGTGGCAGATTTTCGTGCACGACCCGAGCGGCGTGATGATGGAGCTCACCTTCGACGGCAAGGTCGAGAACCGGCCGACGCCGGAGATTCCCGCCGATCGCGTCTATATGGCCGGCCAGCCGTTCGGCAAGCCGACGGCGAAGGCGGCCTAGGCATTTTTTGTTGAGACGCCCTAGGCAATTGTTAAGGTTGCTCGGTTCCAGTCGCGTGGATCCTATTGTCACGCGCACTTTTATTACGCCTTGCAGGAGGCACCATGAACGATCAGGTTGCGGTTCCTTCCATCGCATTGCCCAACCGCGTCAGCTTCTTCGATCGGCGTTCTGATTTTCGCCGGCTGGTGTTTCGCGGCGCATTGCTCGAATTCGTTACGGTCGGCTTCTACCGCTTCTGGCTTGCGACCGACATCCGGCGGCATCTTTGGTCGCACACGTCGGTAGAAGGCGACGCGCCGGAATACACCGGGACAGCGAAGGAGCTGTTCCTCGGATTCCTGTTCGCCGTGGCGATTCTGTCGCCGATCTATCTCGTCTACTTCCTGATCGGTCTTGAAGCCGAGCGCTGGAAGGCGTTTGCCAGCACGCCGCTGGCGATTTTCTATTATGTTTTCTTCCAATTTGCGATCTATCGAGCCCGTCGCTACCGGGTGACGCGCACGGTGTGGCGCGGCGTGCGCTTCTGGATGGGCGGCTCGGGCTTGAGCTACGCCTGGCGCGTGGCGCTCTGGTCGCTGTTCGCCGCCATCACTTTGGGTATCGCGCTGCCATGGCGGCAAGCGGCGCTTGAACGGTACAAGATGAAACACACGTTCTATGGCGATTTGGCCGGCCACTTCGCGGCGACCGGCGGCGCACTCTTTAAGCGGGGTTGGCTGCTCTGGCTGGCGACCGCAATCATGGTAGCGTCGTTGTTCGTCGTCATCAGCATGCAAATTGACGCTTTGACCGCCACGTGGCCTTTCGTCCAACTTCTTCTTCTGCCGTTCATCTACGGAGCTTACAAGGCCATCGAATGGCGCTGGTGGGTGTCGGGCATTCGCTTCGGCGACGTATCGTTCGAATCCGACGTGAGACGCGGGGCGATGATCGGCCTTTATTGGAAGGTGATCGGCTGGATGATATTGATGATCATCGTGTTGATGCTCTGGATCTCCGCCGTTGCGGGCATCGCCTATGTGCTCAGCGACTTCAACGGTCCGACGGCCCAGAAATTGATTTCCTTATCGCAGCAGCCACCCGTCCTGATCGGCCTCGGCGTGGGTTATCTCGCCATAGTGCTGCTCACCTGGATGGTGATCCGCATTTATCTGATCCATGACGTCTGGCAGCGCGTTGCCGAGTCGGTGTCCGTTCATAATGTGGCCGCGGCCTACAACGTCACCACACAGGGCAGTCTCGTGGGGGCGCTCGGCGAGGGCTTGGCCGGCAGTCTCGACATGGGTTTCTAGGCGGTGGACGGCCAGGCGGTCTATTTCGACGGGCAGACCAATCGCAAACACAGCGTCGTGCTGCGAATCGCCGATCGCCTCGAGATTGTCGAGCAGGACGCCGTCGTCGCGGTCTGGCCGTTCGCCGATGTTCGCCTGGCCGATGGACCGCCGACCGCGCTGTTGCGTCTCGCCTGCACTTCCGCGTTGCCCTTGGCACGCCTCGAAGTCGCCGATGAGGCGACGAAGCAGGCCATTGTGTCGCATTGCCCGTTGCTCGCGGCAGGCCGCGGCGGCTCGCAGATCATGCGCATCGTGTTCTGGTCGCTGGCCGCCGCCTGCTCGATCTTCGGGCTTGCGGCCTACGGCGTCCCGGCCGTCGCCGATCGTCTCGTGCCGTTCGTCCCGCAGGCCTGGGAAAACCGGGTGGGCGAGATGGTCGACCGGCAGATTCGGTTTTTCATCAGGGGCAACGCGTGCAGCGCCCCGGAGGGGCAGGCGGCCCTTGCCACGCTGGTCGGCAAGCTCAAGAGCGCCGGCGGCATCGACAACGCTCACGAGCCATTGGTGCTGTCTTCGAAAATCCCAAATGCGTTCGCGCTGCCAGGCGGAAAGATCTATGTGCTGGACGGTCTTTTGGAAAAGGCCCAGAGCCCGGACGAACTCGCCGGCGTCCTCGCACATGAGCTGGGCCATGTGAAGCACCGCGACGGCATGCGAAAGCTCATCCATGACGGCGGCACGTCATTCCTGATCGGGCTTCTATTCGGCGACGTGACCGGCGCGGGCGCGGTGCTCTTCGCGGGCCGATCTCTGCTCGACGCCTCCTATTCGCGCGATGCCGAGCGCGACGCGGATGCCTTTGCCTCACAAGCCATGGGTAAGCTCGGCCGTTCTGCGGCGCCGCTGGGCGAACTGCTGCTCCGGATCCCGGGTGCGCAGGCGAAAGGGATCTCGACCATCCTCGACAGCCATCCACTGACGGAAGACCGTCTTGAGGCGCTGAAAAAGGATCAGAGCCCGGTGACCGGCGAAGTGCTCCTGTCCAACGGTGAATGGCGTGCGCTCAAGCGCATTTGCCGGCCGTGACGCAATCACAGCCCCAGATAAAACTTCCGGATCAGATCGTTGTTGTTGAGCTCGTCGGCGGACGCGCCGTGGAACGCGATCTTGCCGTGCACGATGACGTAGCCGCGGTCTGCGATGCGCAGCGCCTGGGTGAAGTTCTGCTCCGCCATCAACACGGTCAGGTTCAGCCTCTCCTTGAGCTCCTTGATCTTGTCGATGGTGCGGCTCACCAGGATCGGCGCCAATCCGACCGAGGGCTCGTCCACCAGCAGGATCTTCGGCGCCAGCATCAGCGCGCGGCCGAGCGCCAGCATCTGCTGCTCGCCGCCCGACATCGAGCCGGCGAGCTGGCTCTTGCGCTCGGCGAGCCGCGGGAAGGTCTCGAAGCAGGCCTCGAGGTTGTGCTTGATCTGGGCGCGGGCGGTCGGCCGGAACGCGCCGAGCGCGAGATTTTCCTCGACGGTTAGCTTGGGAAACAGCCGCCGTCCTTCGGGCACCAGCGCAATACCGAGGTCGACGATCTGCTCGGTGGTGAGGCTCGTCAGATCATGCTGCACGCCGTCAATCGCCGCCATGATGCGTCCCGACCGCGGCCGTACGATGCCCATGATGCATTTCATGAGCGTGCTCTTGCCGTTACCATTGGTGCCGAGCAGCACCACGGTCTCGCCCGGCTTCACGTCGAGCGTGACCTCTTCGAGCACGCGCACCCCGCCGTAGGCGGCGTCGACGTTCTCGATGGTGATGCTACTCGCCAAGGTAGGCTCCAATGACCTCGCGAGTGTTGACGACCTGGTCCGGCGCGCCATCGGCGATCTTCTTGCCGGACACCAGCACCACCAGCCGCTGCGAGAAGCTCATCACCGCGCGCATGATGTGCTCGATCAGGATGATGGTGACGCCACGCTCGTTGAGCTTGATCAGCAGGTCGACGATGTCGGTGACTTCGGATTGCGACAGGCCGGCCATCGCCTCGTCGGCGATCAGCAGCTTGGGGTCGGCCGCCATGGCGCGGGCCAGCTCGAGCTTGCGCATTTCGACCTGGGTTAAGTCGCGCGGCAGCTTGTTGGCCTTGGCGGCGAGGCCGACCAGGCCGGCCAATTCGTGACAGCGGCTTTCGGTCTCTTCGCGGGTGAGATGGCGGCCGCTTCGCGAATGGGCGGTGAAAAGCAGCGGAATGCGCAGATTCTCGGCGACCGACAGGGTGTGAAATGGACGCGGCAGTTGGAAGCTCCGCGCCATGCCGCGGTGGGTGCGCTGGTTGGCGGCGAGGCCGTCCACGATCCGACCGTCGAACCGCACTGTGCCGGTCTCGTTGCGCAATGTGCCGCACATGCAGTTGACCAAGGTCGACTTGCCGGAGCCGTTCGGCCCGATCAGGCCGACGCGCTCGCCCGCCTGGACCGACAAATTGATGCCGTCCAATGCGACAAAGCCGCCGAAGCGTTTGCTGAGATTGTCGACGTGAAGCAGCAGCTCAGCCATCAGCGCGCTCCCGGCCGCATGTTGGCGAAGATGGCGAGGCGCGACCGCCACGTCGGCTGCCCCTTATCCGAGGTGCGCTCGCGCATGAAGTCCTGCACCAGGCCGATGATGCCCTTGGGCGCGACGATGACGAAGCCGACCAGGAGGAGGCCGACGATCAGTAGATTGACTGCGGATGAGATGGTCACGGTCGCCACCTGCTGCAGTGTGCCGAGCAGCAGCGCACCGACCAAGGGGCCGACCCAGCTGGTGGTGCCGCCGATCATCGGCATGGCGATGGAGTTGACGGCGTAAGCGAGACCGAACGCCGAGCTCGGCTCCAGGTAGCCGATGTAGTAGGGGAATGGCGCGCCAGCCATGCCCATCAGCGCGCCGGAAATGGTGGTGGCAATCAGCTTCAAACGCAGCGTCGGCACGCCGCAGGCTTCCGCCGCAATCTCGTCGTCGCGGATGGTGGCGAAGCCATAGCCAAGCCGCGACTGCTCGATGATGCGTGCCGTCGCCAAGGCCACCACCGACAGGACAAGCATGACCAGGAATAGGTATTGGATGTAGCTGCCCAGGATCGGCACCTCGGAGGGACGGATGATGTAGGCGCCGCGCGAGCCGCCGACGAAGTCCCAGTTGATGATCAGCGTTTGCAGCACCACGGCGAGCGCCAAGGTGGCGATGGCGAAGAAGGCGCCGCGCAGCCGCAAGGTCAGGTAGCCGGTGCCGAGCCCGACCAGGCCGGACATAATGCCCCCAAGGATGATGAGGGTCGGGATGTTCAACGGCAGGATCAGCTTCGCCAGCCCGGCGACTGACTCCGGAAAATAGCGATCGACCCCGGCGGCGAGCTTGTGCATCGCCACTGACGCGTAGGCGCCGACGGCGAAGAATGCCGCCGAGCCGAAGTTCACGTAGCCGCAATAGCCGCCGAGTATGTTCCACGCGGTTGCCAGCACGATGAATTGCAACACGGTGTAGCCGGCGAAGAACAGGTAATCGTTGCCGAGCCATCGGGCGAAGGCGAAGAACAGCCCGCCGACCAGGATGCTGACGACATAGAAGAGGAATGCTCGCACGGTCAGCGCCCCAACAATCCGGCCGGCCGGAACGCCAGCGTCAGCAGCAGAAAGCTGAACGACACGGCCGGCGCCCATGACGGGCCGGAGAATGTCGCGGTCAGGCTTTCGACCACGCCGAGCAGCATCGCGGCGATCACCGTGCCGGGCAGGCTTTGCAGGCCGCCGAGCACGCAGATGGCGAACACGCGGCCGATGTATTCACGGCCGACCGAAGGCTCGACCGGCTGGATGACGATGAGGAGTGCGCCAGCCAGCGATGCGGTGGCGATCGAGATCGCGAAGGCGATGCGCTTGATCTTGATCGGATCGGCGGCCATCAGCTGCAGCGCGAGCTGATCCTGCGACACCGCCATGATCGCGCGCCCGGTGAAGGTGCGCGACAGGTAGAGCTGAAGGAGGCCGACCATCAGCAGCGACATCACGCAGGGGATCACCATGCGGAACGGCAGATCCATGAAACCGATGTGCCAGGTGTATTCGATGTAGGCCGCCTGCACATAACGGTAGTCGACGCCGAACACGAGAATGAGCATCACCTCGGTGACGAACAGCAGGCCGAAGAAGAACGCGAGCCCGCGCAAGGCGTCCTGGCCGCGTGTCTCGAACGATTGGTAATAGACCTGATAGACCGCCGCCCCAAGCGCGTAGAATCCCGGCAGCACGATAATGGCGGTGAGGATCGGATCGACGCCGAGCGTCTGGTTGACGATGTAGGCGATATAG
>Ga0163163_10004298_pt1 | contig 12136 bp, 11 predicted proteins | sample S65metaG_FD_119766 | JGI IMG/M metagenome (GOLD analysis project Ga0163163, IMG submission 119766) | Switchgrass rhizosphere microbial communities from Kellogg Biological Station, Michigan, USA - S6-5 metaG | ecosystem: Host-associated > Plants > Roots > Rhizosphere > Soil | place: USA... | reverse complement strand
TCTCTTTAAACTCTATCATAAGGTCCATTATCAATAAATGTGAAGACTATACTTTTTTGTTGAGAAAAGTTTTTCTGATGTTCTAAAATAAATGGAGGATTATATAGACTCTTTTTAGATTCGATCAAGTACTGGATGCTGGAACCCACGAAAGATGGTTCTGTGCAAGAAAAAAGTACTTCGGAGAATTTTAGAATTTTTTTTGTATGCGAAACCATGCTTAATGGATACTGTCATTGAGTACTCGAGAAAGCCTGAAAAGATTCTGCAATCTCTTTTTTTTCAAAATAGAGAACTTTTTTCTAACAGATACCACTGTATTATATTATGAATTACTCACACTAAGTTTATAGTAACAGATTTTGATAAAAAAAATATCATTTCCAAAAGTTTACATGTAAAAAAATTATTAGCAACAGTCTTTATGTGACTTTGTAATTTCAATGCACCACTATATGCATTATTTACTTAAAATATATATAAAAGCTTTAAAGTTTTCTTTGATTATATAAAATTATTCCAATGAGCTGAGCCATCGAAATTGAAAGACAAGAGAAGCCAGTACTTGGCATAGAGTTTTCACAATCTATAAGATTGGTTATAACGATAAAATCTTTTCAACATGTCAGCGTATATCTTCAAAGAGAAAATGAAACAATCCAGAACCGATCCCTGATTGGTTGAAATAAGAGGTTGATAATTAGCGGCTCACCAATAGCAGATAAAGAAAATTGATCATACTGATAAGCTGATACACGATGAACAGAACAGCGATGCTCTCAGTAGTAATTCATCATTCGTTCGACGAGTTCATCTGTGATCAGTTCCTTTTATTATACTACTATTTGAGTTCAATTGTAATCAACATCAAGACTCTTGATTAGCTTATTATATTTTTGGTATGTATTCTATATAGTCATTAGCACTACACTGAATATTTGTATTTATTTAAGGTCTTGGCCAGTGATCACGTTGATACTTCTAATATATTACGTACATTCTTAATCTGAGGTAAGTATAATCTATAATATGATGTAAACTGATCCGTTGTGGACACTCAGCCGTTTTGGCATCTTTTTATTAATCTTTGTGTGTGTGTGTGTGTGTGTAAATAATATATGTCATTCTGCTCATGTGAAAATTTTTCACTTCTAAACGCGTCCAAAAACGCGTGCCTATCGCATTTAAAATTCGTGTAAAAGCGTTTATCAGAGGAAAATGTGTGGATTTGGACGCACTTTTGTCGAAGAAACGCTATAAACGCATCTAAAATGAAATATCTGATGTGTGCAGATGCATTCCAAACGAAAAGTGGGATGAAACACAGCTACACGCGTCAGATTTTCCATTTTAGATACATTCAAATGCGTTGGCTCTGCGTTTCGTATTTCCATGGGTATATCATAAGTGTCCTAATTTTGTTAATTTTTACCATCTAATTCTTTTACAAATTGTAATTTCACTTTAGTGATCCTATATGAATTATTAAACTATATTGTAAGTCGATAACATTCAATAGGTGAATATGTAACAGTGACCTGCTACATTTTTTATTAGACTTTTCTCATAGATATTTTATTTCATCGTTACGATCATTTTATCTTTCAATCGTCTATTCTTCTAAATTTCATCGAAAATACTTTATCGATAATAATCAACTGATTAGTTTTAACTTTTGTTCAAACTTTAAATTTATTGAAATGCTTGCGTTTGATTTTAGTAAATTCTAATATGGAGCATAGATTGGTTTTAAATAATCGAACTGACACTGAGATAACTGACCAAGATATGTATGGTATATTTCATCAACATTTAAAATATTTTAAATTCCGTCGTGTTCCAACAAAGACAGGCAAAGCAATTTTCTACCTTTTTTTTCATAAAGAAGAAGATACATACACTGCTCTTCTTGCAGCTAAGGCGATTAAAGAGATATCGCTCGTTAGATACCGTCCAACGAATCCTATTGATGACGAGCTACCGTTTCGACCATTTCCACCAAAACGTATAATCAATATTTGTCGCTACGCATTCAGAAGATATCTGAATAGATTTGACACTGTGGTAAGAAAACAGACTTTTTTTTATCCACATAAAACAATATTTTTTCGTGTAGCTCCTCTTCAAAATATTTATTCGTCGTCTGTCAGAACAAATAATGGCACAGCATATAAAAATTCCTAATGGTTTGTTTTTTTCTATTTTTCACAGATGGATATGTATTATTTCTGTTTTTTTTCTCATTGTAGTATATGAACGAGTTGATAAACTACACATGTGGTGGTGGATGAACGAACTATTTTCAGTCAAAGACGATTATTCTGTACAAAAACTTTTAGATGTGTTTTTCAGTTAGACTCTTTTCTATCTTATTAAGTTACTTATTACTGTATTAAACTATTGAGCATGATTTTATTCGTTTGATTTGCGCTGTTGATAAGCGATGATGTCTTTTGTACGAGTGTTTCATATATGGTAAAAGTGTGATTGTATTGTACTTTGATATGTTCTACTAATTAAATATAGCTTTATAGTGAAAACATACGATAAATAAATTATTGGTCAATTAGTGTAACTGTCTAAATAATATTTTAATATATGGTAAAAACACTACTTTAAATAAAAGTAAAAGTGATCGTTTTTTCTTTAGAATGATTTAAAAAAATCTCGACTATGTCAGAGTTTTGGCCATGCTGTTTGTGCTAATTACAGTTGCCGATTCTTTCATTTTCAAATTTTCGGCTGTCAGGTGTGTTTATATGATCACAAGAGATAATTATCAGAGATAAAAAAAGGCATTAGTTTCTCTTCTTAGAAAAGGCGGTAACGTTTTGTTGTTTTATCTTTAACCGTTTAATATAAATAAATGCTTTGTTTATGAATAAGGTGCACATTCACTTTTCAATTATCATTTCGGTTATAATCTCATTTGAGTAGGTTGCCTGGTAGTAAATAATTCGTATGGAGTTTGCATGTATAGTCAACAATTCCACTGATGATTAGTTACTGAGAAACTCTGCTGATTCCTTCCATGAACTTCTTCTTTGTATCGACTCTTCATGTCTATTTTTAGATACCAACAAACACGTACTTGGATTACAGAGAAAATAAAATTTTCCAAATGTCTCAACGTAAACCTATTATGATCAATACTAGTCAGGTATCAGTATCAAAATGTTTTCTTTCATTAATTAACACATGCGTATAATTATAGTTGAAGAACAATCCAATAAATATTGCAATACCGATGCCAACGATTATCTTCCAAATGCCATCTATTAGAATGATGCTTGCACATGAATTTGGCAATAAACATCGTAGTGGTTCAAACAACAGATGCATTCATTGTGCTCATCTACAATGCAAAGAAGGTGAAGTTGACAAAGACGATATGAAAAAAGAAAAAATTGAAGTCGAAGAAATCGAAATCGAAGAAATTGAAATCGAAGAAATTAAACAAGAAGAAATTGAAGTCGAAGAAATCAAAATCGAAGAGATTAAACAAGAAGAAATTGAAATCGAAGAAATTAAACAAGAAGAAATGATTTTTCAATATCCTTTTAACGAACAACATGATTCTAACAAATATATACTTCCTGTCTATGTAAATGTTAACGAATTGCCGTTGTCACCTTTATCGGAAGCGACAATAAAAGATGAAATCTATGACTGTGAATAGTTTTCGGTCAACAAGGCTGATGAAAAATACATGGGAGTGGAGTCAATTATTTCATATTTAAAACATGGAATGACAAAAATCAATAATTAGTTACACATGTATAACATTATTAAAAATTGAAAAACTTTTTGTATCATATTAACTAATTGTATTCTGCATGTGTAGATCTTTATTAATGTTTAAAAAATAAATGATTCGAAGTGATGTAGTTATAGAAAAGGGGATATTAAACAGCTTGTGCCATTACTGACTCTAAGCCAGAGTCTTTGAATCTATATGTGATGGCTAAAAGGAAAGTATTAAGTATGATTTTATAATCAGAAAAAAAATTGTTTTTTTTAAATTGATAATATCCACTTTCAAGTGAATTTCTTAAATTCATTTTTTTGAAACATGGCTTCCTAATGGCTGATTATTGGTTTCTTTTTTCTACAAACGCGTAAAAGTGAGTTTTGAATGACGAAGCCAATAGTATTAAATTGTCTTTCAACTAGGTTTTAATTGACCAATTTCATATGCATGCTCACCCTCAAGATAGCTATTTATATTTATATGCATCAATATTGATTGATTTATCTGATAACTATCATTTGTTTTCAAACATTTCTAGAAATATCTTATGATTGGTCTGTAATATCTATTAAATATTGACTGATTATGACGGAAAATACAGTTGTTGAACTTAATCAAGATGTGGGGTGTTATCTACTAAGGTTTATTGATGGAATAAACGCGGTTAATTTTATCGAAGCAGTGAACAATAGCCGACCATTTTGGTCAATTGCAAAAACATTTAATCATCATTTTATTGAAATAATTAAAACGTTCTATGGTCATCAAAGAATTCTACTACCACGTGCACTATTTGAAGACTTCGCAAATGAATATGAAATCGATGATGAACAACTCATCGTAGTCTCAAAGCGCTATTCTGATGTCACTGAGCCGTCTATACGTCTATATATTCATCCTTGCTTTAGTACTGAAGGGTTTACAACATTGTGTGAAGTCTATAAGACTTCTCTTTTCAGCTGCTATTCTCGACTCTTACCGTTGAACACTGTTTGTTATAATTATAATGCAGATTTTGGACTTCTTGATTATGAGTGGTATGGTCGCACAATCGGGTCGGAACGCATGTTAAATGGCTATGAAAAAAATTTGTTCAAAGGTAAACAATAAAGAATAAAAAATATGACATCTATGGGTCGATAAATATCATTCATTTTAGTTAATACGTATTTTAATAAGCATGAAGATCGAAATTGTTGCTCGCGAATGACATTTGTGCATACAATGAACGAATTTAAACAGAATCTTTCAACTCGTTTTTCATCGGATGAATGGCTGGGAGCAATAGACTTCTCAAAATGGGTCATTGTTGGAGGATGTGTATTAAATGCCTTATGTCGATCACAGTTTCCGGATACCAAACAACAAGACATCAACTTGATGTACTATGTGAATGATATATTGGATTTTAAGAAATCAATAGATATCACTGTCAATAATCTTAATAAAATGGTTTCACAAGGTTCACGGAAAGAAATCAAAGTGGAGAAAATACCAGGCACACCTTGTTACAATGTGTTTCTACCCTGCCATGTCCGACTTAACTTCACTTGGACAGATATAGGAAATTCAAAAAATCCAGTTTCACATATCCTTCACAATTTTGATATGGATATTTGTCAAGTAGCCTTCACTGGTAAATCTTTATGTCTTTTAATCACTTCTTCATTACGTGTATGACCTTTTTTTAGGAGATAAAATCGTTTCAACATTTCCATTCTTGCAGGCTCTTGCGACAAAATCGTTTATTGTTTATAGTCTACATGCACGAAGTCCAAAGCATTTATGCACACGTCTAGCAAAGTATTGTAACAGAGGATTCAATCTATTAGAACCTATTGAATTCGATGGTGATTTTGATTCATTGATGATACAAGAAGAAGTTCCATTGTATCGAGTTGAACATCAACAGTATATTGATGATGACGGTGAGATTCAATTTGCTACAAAAGAATTTCACCGATCATTTCTAAATAATGTTGATACTTTTCGGCTTCAAGAGAAATTCATGTGTATGGTTTGTCCCCAATTATTACAATATGCTTAAATGATACATCTCCAACATATATCAAATGAATGATATTGATCAAAACTTATATCATGTTGAATTTTTTATTATTGTCGATATTTTCAAAAATATATTGTCATTTGTAAAGAGCAAAATAAACGAGATGAAAATCAATTATCTGTCAACAAGCATTCTTTCATAGTCATGCTCTCAATTATGTTTTCGTTGTTTGATGGAGCATCATCCATATAATGGTCAGCCAGATTCGATTTGAAAAAACTTGTATTGATTTTCTTGTACTAAATATATGTATAACTATTGATAATAATATTAGCTTTTATATATACGAATAAAATATTTTTGGAATTGTCATCTATCTTTAGAATTTAGACAATGATATATATTTATTGTAGATTTTACTAATATAAACATCCATATCTACCTCCAAGTTTATTCATTCGAAATGTCTCAATCATCAAGTAAATATCATGTTGAATTAATTTTTCAAATTCATATTATATCATATCCCTTTATATAACAGATTCAACAATGAACACAAACATTTTCTCAGACTTATCGGCAATTATAGCTGATAATAAGGTAAGAACTACCGATATCATAATAACCTAATAATTCTATTAATTTGACAACAGGCAACTTCAACTGGAACAGAACGGGAAAAGAAGAGAGCTGCTCCTCTAGAACCTGAAGGTCAAGTTAAAAAGAGTATGGCTGATCATCATTCATGCGAAGAACAAGCTTCAAATGTTACTTCAAAACCTATTGAACAACCAAAATTCGTTAGTGCGGCTGAGATGGCTGCTAAGACTCGTACAAACACTCAAATGATGCCTGAAATTTCTGATGAGGATTTGCTTGAAATGGCTATTAAATTCGAAAAGGAACATCCTCAATAATCTTCTTCAATGGTTTGACAAAATATAAACTGATCCGTAGTCGAAGGATCTTTTTTGTAGTGTATGATTGTAGTGTTGTAGTGCTCAATTTTTCATATTATCTTAATTCTTTTTTTTGTTTAACTTATACACGTATGCATTACTAATATTTATCAATAAGCATTATTGTTAATAAAAATAACTTTAGATAAGTAACACTAGCTAGTAGCGACTGATAAGATGATCATTATGCATTAACATTGGTCAATGAACTAGGGTGTGGGTGTGGGTGTGACAGTGAGGTATAGGTATTCTTCTTATTTACACTAACATCCACATCTACACCTACACGCTCATCCGCATACCCATCCACACCCATACCCCATACCCCATACCCATATCCTTTCAGTGTGTGACCAATGAAAATTATTTCCTGATTTTACAAAATGAATAACTCGACTTATCGTTCCGTCAACATTTCTCTGTCGTTCAAATTTTGGTTGCGAGCTGAGAAATATTGGTTTTATATTAGCATAAATAATTCACGGATTTATAATTATGACCGTCAATCAGCTTATAAAATGTCAAACGCATCTTTTCTAATAAGATGAGCATTGTAATCTTTTTAGTTTTCGCATTAGTTATTCTGTTCGAGCATTCCTTTTAATGTTTCACTTTTTTAATCCTTGCTATTATATTCATAAAAAATAAGAAGATAAAGGAAGCCGACAGTGGAGTTTTCTGTTTAAATTATCATTTGATCTTTCTTTATACATGTAAAGAAAACACAACTCTAACCAACCAGCATTCATCTCTTCCTTTTGTGTCAAAATCTCCTTTTTATTTTCTATCTCTTCTGCCTTCTTCACCTCGTTCATTACTTCTCTTTTCGCTTTTTTATTGTAGATATTCTAGAAAATCATCTTCACTCTCTCATACAAATAGTGCGAATCAAAACAAATTAGCAAAGAACATCACAAGCACATAACTCAACATTAGTCATGCAATATTACATCATACTCATCCCATTTCTCCTTATTCTATCCGCAATGGGTCTTCATGCGTACTCGAATGACATCTTTTCAAAAAACACAACAATTGCACATCCTGAAACAGGTCTTTTCCTTGATTATGTCGGTCTGTATACACCAGCTGAAGCAATTATTCATAATTCGGCAATTTTTCCAATGACCACAGCTACATGTCACTTTCTACCCTTATCAGCTGCGGAAAACATTCCTTCCTGTAATATTACAAAAAAAAGAAATAAACGCTTCATCGATATCATCAGTTTGGGTATTGGATCCGCCAGTCTCGTTAAGTCTTTGTCAAATTCGATGCAAATTGGAAATCTTCAACAACAAGTAGCACTCGTTGAACACTCCCTATCACAATTCTCTCAAACTGTGAAATTACACGGAGCACAGTTAGTAAAAATTACGTTAAAGCAGATAGAACTTACAGAGCAGCTTTACTTGACACAGAAAGCTCTCAATGCAATAATACCGGTCTTGGACAAACACTCCGAAACTATCAATACTCTTAAAGCTGATCTTGAACAGCTACATGGTCAACTTCAACGCTCCTTCCTTTACTTAGCAATGACTCAAATCTTTCGTAACGAGCTCACCTTAAATTTTCTGTCGCCAGAAGATATGCATAAAGTGGTTTATGATGTTATTAAACAAGGAAACCTAACATTTAATTCTTACTATGGGTCACTCCCCATTGTCCAAATCATTACTAATCTTCTTGTTCGTCAGCAAATTAACTTTATCCCCAGGTCACAATACATAACCATGAACCCAGAAGAAATCGGTCGTCTTGTCATTACTAGTTTTTTTGTCGTTCCACGACAGAATCAAATGCCCTTCTACACCTACAAATTACTGACGATCCCGTTCTTTCACGAGAATGAAACAATCGAACTCGCTCAAATTCCTCGATACTGGGCAATTAATACAGCAAATAATACTACTATGGAATGGAATGATCCTGAAGAATCTAGGTGCAATCTTCAACTGATGACATCATGTCGTGATACTCCACCTATCCGTACGATCTCAAATGAGACTTGCTTTGATCAAATCATAGGAAGGTCTCCGCTATCCAAATGTCAAACAGTACCGGTTGCAACTTCCAAATATTTTCTTCGACAATTAAGAGATAACTTGTGGATTACTTCGACACCTAAATCAATGCATTGTGTGAAAATTCCAAGGACCGAATATCTCAGTACTATGCAACTAACCTGGAGTATGAGTGAAGAAATAATACTTCCACCTGTTTCTCTCGTAAATGTAACTGAAGGTTACGTATTTGTGTGTCCTGGCTTCAGTTTAGTAGGCCGTCCCACCACTCCTAACGCATCTTCGCTCGTTATCTTGCATAATAGTGGTATGTTTACCAAAAATATCTCTGTTATGAATGTTCATCAATACATCACCGAAAATATTACATGGTTTAAAAATAAAGTTGTCGAACGAGAAAGAAACGATTTGACTGACTTCATACATCAAATAAATGCTGTTTCCACGTATCGGACCTCTCTTTCTACGCACATGCCATCTTTCGGTATGTTAACTTCCAATTGGATCCTTTTTGGGTTGTTTGCTGCTTTATTATATTATGTTTATCGACGCAAACGAAGAAATAACTAAGCAAATCTTTAAATTATTCTACTTTCCTAACCATCAACCAAAAGCACTACGTAAATAATTAATTTCACAATGCGGAGAAGAAGAAATTGTCTTTTTTTTTCTAGACTTCAATTTCCAGTTCAAATATTACTTACTAATTTCCAGACAGATACATCATGACTGTGACAATATCCATTCATATAGAAACATGATTTGTATTCCGTTTGATTCCGTTTTCTCAAAATGTATTATATGATGAAGTTAGAGAAACCCAGCTGTCACAATACACATCAGTGTCCGACACGGGTTGGGTCGGGTCACGAAAAACATACTTGACCTCAGGTCGGGTCGGATCGGGTCACGAAAAAGTTTTTGAGCTCGGGTCGGGTCACAAAAGTTTTACGAATTCCGAACTTTACACAAGAAAAGCAGCAATTTTAGATGAGATAATCACTTCTTTATTTCGAATACCTATAGAATATGTATCGATTTACTGAGACGATTGTCAATGTCTGAAAAAACTCACTTTGATTGGCCAAAAACTATCCCTCACCTCGGGTCGGGTCGGGTCACAAAAAAAGTGACCCGTGTCGGACACTGATACACATATTATATGTTTTCATATTTGAACAGGAAAATGTGCTTCTCAGCAAGTGTGTGTAGAAAATTGTTAATATCTGTCTATAATTGGCACTCGAATATGCATGTATATATTAGAAAGTTTCTTTTTTTCTATTGTTCAACTTGAAGTTTCATTTTTAATGTCAAAAATGTGTAAATCTAGACTTAGAAGTTAGTGTAGTTGCCTTTTTTTTTATTCGGTTGCTTAACTGTTCAAATTTTATTCATAATTTATACATTATACTAATTGTATGTAAAAATATTGATAATTACACTAGCTTTTATATTCATGAATAAAAATTTTCTGAAATTGTAAACTATTTGTAGAATTTAGACGATATGCGTTTATTGTAGATTTTACTAATATAAACATTCGCATCTCCGTTTAAGTTTATTCATTCGAAATGTCCCAAACATCAAGTAAGTAACATGTTGAATTAATTTTTCAAATTTATATTCATGTATTTCTTTGCATCATAGATTCAACAATGCATACAAACAATGTCTCAGACTTATCGGCAATTATAACTGATAAAAATAAAAAAGTAAGAACTAACGACATTATAAAAAGTTTTATATTTTTCTTCATTAACAACAGGCTACTTCAACTGGTGCAGAAAGACGAAAAAAAAGACCTGCCCCTCTACCACCTAATTGTCAAGCAAAGCAAGGTATGGCTAATGATCATGCATCCAAAGAACGAACTCCGAATGTTACTGCAAAATATGTTGGTCAATCAATATGTGTTAATGTGACTGAGACAGCTGTGAAAGTTCGCCCAAACGTTCAAGTGTTGCTTAAACTTGCTGATGAAGAATTGCTTCAAATAGTGATTAAAATCGAAAGCGAATGTCCACAATTATCTTCCTCCACAATTTGATAAAATATCAATTGCTTCGTAGACGAAGCGTCGTTTTGTTTTTGTATTGTGAATGTAGTGTTGTAGTACTTAAGTTTTCAAATCATTTTTGTTTTTTTTCTGGGTATCAATACGGAGTAACCCTGGTGGGCTTTTCTGCATATCTATATGATACCCTTTCTATATACACACGTCCATTCATATTCATACCCTGAGTCCTAAACTATTGCTTTCTTAAAATTGCATAATAGAAGAATAAAACTCACTAAAAAACTCAAACATTCTTTAAGAAATCTTTCATTGTAGATTATTGTTAAAAATTCACAACTTTTTCGATACTACTTAGAAAACGAAATGTCACATACATCTAGTAAGTAAAATGCCAGAAGCCTTGTTCTTTGCGGCTATGTCTTAATATATATCTGACCTCTTTAGAGCCAACAACAGGCATAAATATGAACAAATCTTCGGACTCAAGCATCGCATCCACCCAAGATAAGGTAGTAATGGTGTATATTCTTATACAATATCCATACATTTCTTATAATAGGCAGCAGCTGAATCATCAGCACAAAAAATGAAGCGAAGTATTTCTGGTGATATTCAGATGGAAGTTAAAAAAATCATGGTTAACCATGAGCATTCAAACCAGAAGAGTCAATTGATTGCTGCTGCATCGCCTGCAATTAAATTTGTTAGTGCAGCTACGATGATCAGCTTGACACAAACAAGCAAGAATGCGATACCGGAAATATCTGATGAAGAGTTACTTGAAATGGCTTTGATGCTTGAAAAACAACAAGAACAACAACAATAAACTACCACCCTTACGAAAAATAGACATATAGCGAAATAAATAAAAATTGTCCTTTTAGTGTGTTTTTGTAGTTGAATAATCTTGCTATTATAATTTTTATTATAACAAGTACATAAAGGTCATTGACGATTTTTATGTTGCTGTATGTGACGGAATTTCTCTACAAGAAATATGTATTTCAATACTTGTAGTTAGATGAGTTTATTCATTTTATTAAAAAGATCCTACTCTCAATGCTTCAGTTCAATTGTTATTCTCACGTTGCGTAATTGTGATGACGAAGAATGATTTGATATTGTTTTTTTTGCCATGTAAATCTAAACAAATTGATATCCTTCTCATTGAAATTGAATAATTGTCATTATAAACATGTCACTATATTATAATACTCATTAGCCTTTATACTGTAGACTACTTTTACACCACTAAATAGTTTATCCTTCAGAAAATAATAATATTTGTTGCTTTTAGATAGGTTTCCTTATTTTTCACTTCAAATCTTTTTCACCTGCCAATCTTTACCGTCAGGTAATATGGATAATTAT
>Ga0163163_10004294_pt1 | contig 12140 bp, 9 predicted proteins | sample S65metaG_FD_119766 | JGI IMG/M metagenome (GOLD analysis project Ga0163163, IMG submission 119766) | Switchgrass rhizosphere microbial communities from Kellogg Biological Station, Michigan, USA - S6-5 metaG | ecosystem: Host-associated > Plants > Roots > Rhizosphere > Soil | place: USA: Michigan... | reverse complement strand
TCTACATGCGCCTCTTCATCTTCTTCGGATGCATGTTCGTCTTCATGAACCTGTTCCGCGGCGAGATGCTCGACAAGACGTTGCACTTCTACTTCCTCGCTCCGCTCCGCCGCGAAGTCCTGGTAGCAGGCAAGTTCCTCGCGGGATTGGTCGCAACTTCTGTCGTATTCTGCCTCAGCACGCTCGGCCAATTGATCTTCCTGTATATGCACTGGCAGCCCGATCAACGCGCTCAATACATGGACAACGGCATGCTCCGCGACACCGCTGGATATGTCGGAGTCACCGCCCTCGCCTGCCTAGGCTACGGAGCAGTCTTCCTCATGGCCGGCATGCTGATCCGCAATCCCCTAATCCCCGGAGCCGTGATCCTCTTATGGGAATCGATCAACGGCATCCTCCCCGCGACGCTCCGCCACATCAGCATCATCTACTACCTGAAGTCGCTCTGCCCCGTCGATGTTCCAATGAGCCAGAACACTCCACCGCCGCTGGCCTTGCTCGCCTCAAACGTCGACCCCGCAGGTCCAGTAGTCGCAATCGGCGGCCTCTTGCTCGTAGCCTTCGTCGTGATCGCCTATTCGATGACGCGAGTCCGCAGGATGGAAATCAACTACGGCGCGGATTGATGCGCAAACACTATGCCTGCTAACTTAAGAACAGCATGACGGCGACTGAAAAAAATCGGTTCCTCTCCAACCGGAACTTGGCATCCGAAATTGGCAAGCGCTTCTACGACAAACTCTATCGCGACGAATACGAAGTTCTCTATCCGGGCAAGTATGTATCCATTGACGTGGAGACCGGCAAAGCAGGGGTTGGCAGTACATTAACCCAAGCCATCGACGCAGTTCAGAAAGTCGCGCCAGAAGGCTACTTTTACTCGTTCCGAATTGGTCATCCGATCACCTACCGCCGATAATATGGAGGTGTTCGAAGGTTTCTTCATCGATCGTTCGTCGAGTCCAAGAGTTCCAGTAACGGTTCGTGGCTCTTGGACGAGTGCTGAATTCGTTTCGGTTCTAGACACCGGCTTTGAAGGAATGATTGCATTGCCGATTCCCCAGGCAATGCCAATCGGTCTCACGATCAACGGCGAGTTCAGCTCTGTTCTCGCGAATGGAGCGGAAGTCAAAGATCTAACCGCCAAAGTCACGGATTGAATTCGGCTCAAACTCCGCTCTTGGCTCAGCAATCCTCACCAACGCCGGCGAAGTCCTCGTAGGCATGGACTTCCTCCGCGCGTTCAACCTCTCCCTCATCCTCCACCGTGACCAAGTCCTACTAATTCCCGACCAAGCCCTCGACCCCATCCTCCCCGGATTACACTAAGAACATCCATGCTCCACTTCCCAATCCTCCGCAAGGGCGAGCCCTATCAGAGCATCGACGTCATCCGCACACCCCACCACCGCACCCGCGAGATGTTCGTTGAAATCTCCCAAGCCAACTCCGGACTCATCCGCCGCGATCTCCTCGATCAGCACCAGTCGAAATCAAAACTCGACGAGATCCCCATCCGCGATCTCATCCAAATTTGCAAGAAAGCCGCCCAAAACTTCCTCACCGAAGATCTCCCCCTCGGCGACTCCACCCAGTCCCCGCAGACCTACGTCGAGCAGCTCTCCGCCACCACCGGCATGCCTCACGTCATGGTTCGCCGCAACATGGGCAAGATCGCCGGCGTCATGGATCGCATGGAAAACGTCCTCGCCGGACTCTCCCGCAACCTCGATCTCAACATCATCGACCGCGGCTACGGCAACGCGGATGGCCAGGCGATCTCCTATTTCCCTCGCACCGATTCACTCGGCGTAGTGCTCCCCAACAACTCCCCCGGCGTCCACTCCCTGTGGATCCCCGCCTTCGCCCTCAAGATCCCGCTCGTTCTCAAACCCGGCTCCGCCGAGCCTTGGACCCCCTACCGCATCGTCCAAGCCATGATCAAAGCGGGCGCACCTAAGGAAGCCTTCAGTCTCTACCCCGCCGATCACGCCGGTGGCAATGAAATCCTCCGCCGTTGCGGACGCGGCATGGTCTTCGGCGATGTCGGATCTACGAAAGTCTGGGCCAACGATCCGCGCATCGAAGTCCACGGACCCGGCTACAGCAAGCTCGTCATCGGCGAAGATGAAGCCGACAATTGGGAACAATACCTCGACGTAATGACCGCTTCGATCGTCCAAAACGGCGGACGCTCCTGCGTCAACGCTTCAGGAGTCTGGGTCACCAAACACGCCAAGGAGATCGCCGAAGCTCTCGCCGAACGCCTCATCAAAGTCATCCCCCGCAAAGCCGACGACGAGCAAGCGGAAATCGCCCCCTTCGCCGACCCCGCCGTTGGACGCCGCATCTCCGCCATGGTCGACAACGACCTCGACGATCAAGCCGACGACGTCACCGCACGCCTCCGAGGCAACACCGATCGAGTGCAGGAGTTCGAGGGCTGCACCTACCTGCTTCCCACGATCGTCCACTGCGATCCCACCCACGCCCTCGCGAACAAGGAGTTCCTCTTCCCCTTCGCAAGCGTAGTCGAAGTGAAGGAACGCGACCTCCCACAAGCCATGGGACCGTCACTCGTCGTCACCGCCATCACACAAAACGAGAAGCTCAAGCATCGCCTCCTCGCTTCTCATCAAGTCGGACGCCTCAACTTCGGAGCCATTCAAACGAACGTAATCGATTGGGATCAGCCCCACGAAGGCAATCTCTTCGACCACCTCTACGCCCGCCGAGCCTTTGCCGCCGCCGTGTGATGCGCATCATCCAGATCACCGCCGGCGCAGCCAACATGTACTGCGGCAGTTGTCTGCACGACAACGCGCAGGCCGCGGAACTGATCCGTCAGGGCCACGACATCACACTCGTGCCCCTCTACACGCCCACGCGCACCGACGACGTCAACGTCAGCCAAAGCCGCGTTTTCTTTGGTGGAATCAGCATCTACCTCCAGCAAAGTTCGGCATTCTTCAGAAAGACCCCGCGATTCCTCGATCGCCTCTGGGACTCGCCCTTCATCATCAAGCAAGCCACCAAGGGCTCCATCCAGACCAGCCCTCAAAAACTCGGCGATCTCACCGTCGCCACTCTCAAAGGCGAGCAAGGCGACCTCAAAAAAGAATTCGACAAGCTCATGGACTGGCTTCAAACCCAGCCCAAGCCCGATCTCGTCATCATTCCCTACACGCTCCTGATCGCCCTCGCCGAGCCTCTCAGGCGCACCCTCAACACCCCCATCCTCTGCGGACTCCAAGGCGAGGATCTCTTCCTCGAAGGCCTCGCCGAGCCCTGGCGCACCGAGTCCCTCAACCTCATCCGAAGTCAGATCCACCACGTCGATCTCTTTATTGCAACCAGCAATTTCTACGCGCGCCTGATGTCCAGCTACCTCGGCATCCCTAAAGAAAAAATCGAAGTCCATCCCCTCGGTGTCAGTCTCAAAGGACTCGATCCGCGTACCGATAAGCCAATCCCCAAAGCGCCATTTCACATCGGATACTTCGCGCGGATCGCCCCCGAAAAAGGCCTCCATGTCCTCGCCGAAGCCGTCGCCATCCTCCGCCGCGAATTCCCGTACTTGAAGATGTCAGCCGCCGGATACCTGGCGCCCGAGCACGAGTCGTATCTAAAGGAATGCCACCGGATGACCGACTTCGCTTACATGGGTGAACTCACACGCGAACAGAAGTCCGACTTCCTCCGCAGCATTGATGTCAATTGCGTCCCCAGCCCCTACGCCGATCCCAAAGGCCTCTACGTTCTCGAGACCATGGCCGTCGGCACGCCCGTCGCCTCCCCCGCTCACGGATCCTTCCCCGAGATGATCGAATCGACCGGCGGAGGAGTGCTATACCATCGCCCCGACCCCCGCGATGTCGCCGTCCAATTAGCCGAGCTAATTAGAAATCCAACGCGCGCTCGCGAGCTCGGCACCACAGGAGCTGAAGCCGTTCGACGCCTGTATTCAATCGAACATTCCGCGTCACGCGCTCTCGAGACCTACTCCCGCCTTGCCTCGGAGGCAACCAAACTCCCCAGTACCGCGTCCATCGCACCATAACCTAGAAACTTAACTGGCCCGGAACGGGTTCTGTTATCTGTTGCAAGGATTCGTCGAGATCCAAATATGAAAAGAATTTCACTCTACCTCGCTCTTTGTGCCCTCGCCCTTGGTCAGGCATTCGGCGCTCCGCGTAAGCTGACACCCCAAAAAAGGCCGTCTATTCGGCCGGAACAACGCTTCGTGCCGGGCGCATATATTGTTGAGCTGAATGGCGACTCCGTTGCCTCCGGAGTCACCAAATCCGCCGGACTCCAAGTCCGCCACCTGTCCGATCACCAAGCCCTCGTCACCCAGCACCGCACCCGCGTCGCCCGCGAGCAATCGCTGATGCGCCCCACTCTCGAAGCGAAGGGCGCCAAGGTCCATCACTCAGTGGACGTCGTGATGAACGCCATGATGGTCAAGTACGCAGGCAAGCGTGAGGATCTCCAGTCCCTCCCCGGAGTCAAGCATGTCTACCCGGTCCGACGCTTCAAGAAGAACCTCGACCGCGCCGTCGCAATTACTCAAGTGAGCGACCTCTGGAACCAAATCGGCGGCGCTGCAAACGCGGGCGCTGGAATGAAAATCGGCATCCTCGACGAAGGCATAGATATCATCCATCCCGGCTTCAAAGACACCGGCTTCCAGGCCCCTCCCGGATACCCGAAGTCCGATACCACGGCCGATTTGAAGTACACGAACAATAAGGTGATCGTCGCCCGCAGTTACGCCGAAATGATCTCTCAAGAAGTCGACGGCTACAGCGATTACGACCCCACCGTCCAGGATCACTCCGGACACGGCACCGCACTTGCCATGGTCGCGGCCGGGGTCACCAACACAGGCCCCTTCGGCACCATCACAGGAGTCGCTCCCGGAGCTTACCTCGGCATCTATCGCATCTGGAACACGCTTGACGACACCACTACGGAGGATGCGGACATCGCTGCCATCAACGACGCCGTCGCCGACGGCATGGACGTCATCAACATGAGCTTCGGCTCCATCTACGCCACGCGCTTCGACCAGGACCCCCTCGTCGCTGCCGTCGAAGCGGCCTATCAGGCAGGCGTAATCGTGGTCATTTCTTCCGGCAATAGCGGCCCGTTCTTCACGACTGTCGGATCTCCCGCCACCGCCCCGCACGCGATCGCCGTTGGCGCCTCCACCAACGATCGCGCCTTCGGCCCCGCAGTCTGGTCGTCCTACACAGGAACCCTCGGCGGATGGGACTTCTCCGGCGGCGGACTCCTGTTTAATACGGATGGCCCTACACCAGCGACGCCGCTAACCGCGCCCCTCGTGGACGCCGCAACTCTCGGCAATCCCATCGGCTGCGATCCGTTCGACTCGCGCGTTTCAGGCAAGATAGTAGCCATTGCTCGCGGCACTTGCACCTTTGAGATCAAGGTGTCGAACGCTCAGAACGCTGGTGCTGTTGCCGTTCTCATCACGGACACGCAAGCAGACACTGATGCCGGCAACTTGTCCTACTCGCCCCTGTCCCACTTCACGATAGGCGCGGCCACGCTGCCGTCCCAACTGGTCGACTTCTATACCGGTCAGTACATCACCCAGTGGCTCGCTTACAATCCCTTTGACCTTACGATGAGCTTCAATCTCTGTGGCGACGCGAGCTACTTCACGCCATGTGCCTTCAACGTAACGCCGAATCTCCTCGCCGGATTCTCCTCCGCCGGCCCGGGTGTCGACCTGGGCATCAAGCCCGAAATTCTTGCGCCCGGCGAGAACCTGTCGATGGCGACTCAGTCCTTTGACCAGAACGGAGATCTTTACGACTCGAGCGGCTACATGGTCGCCGATGGCACCAGCTTCTCGAGTCCCTTCACGGCCGGCGTCGCAGCACTGATCAAAGGTGCCCGTCCCGGTCTGACGACGGACCAGTACCGCTCCCTGATTATCAACACTGCGAAATCTATTCTCGATCCTCGCGGCAACGCGCTCAGCACTCAGCAAACCGGCGTCGGCGTGATCAACGCGCTCAACGCCTACAACTCTCCGGTGGTCGCCTCACCCGTCACGCTCGGCCTCGGGACTTCCGCCGGCAATCCGCAAATTTCGCAAACCGTGACGCTGACCAACATCGGAACGGTGGACGACAGCTACGCGCTCTCCGCTTCATCCGCCGACGGAGTCCTGCAGCCCATCTTTTCGGGAGGCGGGGTGATCGTTCCTGCAGGCCAGTCTCAGACGTTTGGAGTCGTGTTCAGTGCTTCCGGCCTCGCCCCCGGCGCCTACCAAGGCTCTATCGTCGCCGCCTCATCCGCGACCGGCGCACAGATCAGGATCCCGTATTGGCTGGATGTCCCCAGCACCAATCCCTCGAACCTCCTCGTGGTCTATGTGGACCCCAATTATGAATACCGCAACGGTCCGGTGCTCGATGCCTTCGAGTTCCGCCTGACGGATTCCGCCGGTGCCCCCATGACGAGCGTTCAACCACAAGTGACTGTAGTCAGCGGCGGCGGCAGTATCACGGCCGTCAACTCCGCGGACGCACCCAACGCCAATGTGAATGTCGGTGGCGGATTCATCGTCCAGGACATCCCCGGCTTGTGGACCGTCGACGTCGTACTCGGCCCCGCCACTGGTGACAACGTGTTCCGCGTCACCGCAGGCTCGCTCACTCAGGACTTCGTCATCACCGGCTGCCGAGCAATCACGTTCTTCGGCACCTGCCAGTAAGGACCTGTCCTTCGACCGCATGCGATGCCTGTCCTCATTGGCATGACTGTACTCGGTTCGGCTTCCGAACCGCGACCGTCAGGGAGCGGGCCCCACAGGACCGCATCAGTCACCTTCGCGCGGAGCCAATCCATACACTCCGCGCGACCCGTCTCTTCAAACTAGCGATACACTAACGGATTGCTGGCCCTCGACAAAGTCTCCAAGGAATATCCCTCACCCCGCGGCGCGTTGAGCATCCTCTCAAACGTCACCCTCAATCTCAAAACCGGCTCATCGATCTCCATCATGGGCCCCTCCGGCAGCGGCAAAAGCACGCTCCTCTACATCCTCGGCGGACTGGAATCTCCTACATCCGGCACCGTCTGCCTCAACGGCAAAAACATCTATCAGCTCAAGGACGACGAACTCTCCGCCTTCCGCCGCGACTCAGTCGGCTTCGTCTTCCAGGATCACTGCCTCCTGCCTCAATGCACCGTGATCGAGAACGTCCTCATCCCCGTGCTCGCCTCACCCACCAAGGACCCCGATGCACCCGCCCGCGCGCGCCGTCTCCTCGACGCCGTCGGACTCGGCACCCGCCTCGACCACCGTCCCGGCGAACTCTCCGGTGGCGAGAAGCAGCGTTGCGCCATCGCCCGCGCCCTCATCCACAAACCGCAGATGCTCCTCTGCGACGAGCCCACCGGCAACCTCGATCGCACCACTGCCGCCGGAGTCTCCGATCTCCTGTTCGACCTCCAAAAGGAACAACAAACAATCCTCATAGTCGTGACCCACAGCCTCGACCTCGGCCAACGCTTCCCCGAACGCTACGAGATGGACAACAAGACGCTTCAACCCGTATGACGCCGATCATCCAAAACGTAGTCGAGACCGTCATCTACGTGGACGACCTCGCCCGCGCCATCGACTTCTACGCCCACACACTCGGCCTCGAAAAGCAGTCGGCCGACGACCGCTTCGCCGCCTTCACCATCGCGGAAGGCCAAGTCTTCCTGATCTTTCTCCGCGGCCAAACCTCCACCGGCGCGGACACTCCCGGTGGATTCATCCCGCCCCACGACGCCACCGGTCCACAGCACTTCGCCTTCGGAATCACAGCCGAAGATCTCGATGCCTGGACCGCAAAGCTCACCGCCGACGGCATCCCCATCGAGAGCACAGTCAATTGGCCCCGAGGCGGCCGCAGCCTCTACTTCCGCGACCCCGATAATCATCTCGTGGAACTGATCACTCCCGGAGTCTGGACCAACTACTAAGCCATGACCCTCCGCGACCTCGCCGCCCAAAGCTTCCGCTACTACATCCGCTCCAATGCCGCCGCCATCGCCGGCGCCGCGATCGCCACCGCCGTCATCACCGGAGCCTTGCTAGTCGGATCCTCCGTCCGTGAAAGCCTCCGCGATCTCGCAACGTCTCGCCTCGGCAACACCGGCAAAATTCTCACCAGCGCGACATTCTTTAGAGAAGCATTAGCCCCTTCGCAAGCGGTCCCGTTGATCACTCTGGAAGCCGCCGTCACCCGCCAATCCGACAATCGCCGCGTCTCCGGCGTTCAAGTCTACGCGATCGACCAACGCTTCTGGACTTTCCACCATCAACAGGATCAAACACCAAAAATCCGCGAAGCCGCGCTCAGTCCCGCAGTCGCCCAGGAACTCGACATCAAACCAGGCGACCAACTCCTGATCCGTATTGAGAAGCCCTCCGCGATCCCCAAGGAATCCCTCCACGGCCGCAAAGAGGATGCAGGCAAAACCATCCGCGTGAAAGCCGGCCAAACGCTCGACCGCGCACACATGGGCGAGTTCTCGCTTCGCCCTCAGCAAGGTCCCACACGCGCCATCTTCGTCCGCCTCGACCAACTCCAAAAGGACCTCGACCGCGCCGATCGCGCCAACGCGATCCTCTATCCTGCTTCGAGCAATCCCACACTCGCCGATGCCACCCTCGAGGACCTCGGCATCAAGCTCAAGGAACCCCAACCCGCGCAAGTCGACATCGAATCCGAAAGCGCCATCATCTCTCCCGCGCTCGAAGCCGCCGCCCACAAAGCCGCGCCTCACACAGCGGACTTCCTCACATACCTCGTCAACCGCATCACAGTCCCGTCCACCAATAAAACAGTCCCCTATTCACTCATCACCGCGACCGCCAATAAAGTTGCCCCCGGCAAAATCATCCTCAACGACTGGGCCGCGCACGACCTGAACGCGAAGCCCGGCGACTCCCTTCGTCTCGAGTATTACGTCTGGGATCCGCAAGGCTCGCTCTCCACTCACACGACAGATTTCGAACTAGCCGCCATCATCCCCACCGTGGACGATCGCACGCTCGCGCCCGACTACCCAGGCATCACGAACTCGACCTCGCTCCAGAGCTGGGATCCCCCGTTCCCGATGAACCTCAAACTCGTTCGCCCCATCGACGAGGATTACTGGAAGCGCTACCGTACGACTCCCAAAGGTTTCATCGCCATCGAAGACGCCCGCCGCATCTGGGCCACTCGCTTCGGTCAGGCCACGCTCATCCGCGCCTACGAAACATCCAAGCCTGAAGTCGCTCAAAAGCTCCGCGCCGCCATCGACCCCGCGAAACTCGGCATGATGCTCGTCGATGTCCGCGCCGCAACCGCCGTTGCCTCAAAAGGCTCCACGGACTTCGGCGAGTACTTCATCTACTTCAGCTTCTTCTTGGTAGTCTCGGCGCTGCTTCTACTCGTCCTCTTCTTCCAATTTGGAATCGAGCAGCGCATGCCCGAAATCGGCATGCTCCGCGCCGTCGGATACTCCGGCAGCACCGTCCGCCGCCTCTTCTTATTCGAAGGTGGCCGCGTCGCCTTCGTCGGCTCCCTCATCGGAGTCCCGCTCGCCATCGCCTACTCTGCGTTGATCTTGTTAGGACTCCGCACCATCTGGAAATCCGCCGTCGGCACCTCGGACCTCACGCTACACATCACCGTCGAAGGACTCCTAATCGGTTGGCTCATCGGACTCCTCGCGGCTATCATCACCATCCTCTTGACTATCCGCCGCCTGCGAAAAATCAGCCCCCGCGAACTCCTCTCCGGATCGCGCCCCAACGACTTCACCGATCAACCGAGTCGCATCAAAAATTGGATCGCGTCAATAAGTGGCGCCTCAGGAATAGCACTGGCGATCGCCGGAGCCCTCGGCAAAATCCCCGCCGCCGGAGCCTTCTTCGGAGCAGGCGCGTTGCTTCTAACCGCCGCGCTCACCGCCGCCAGAATCTACCTTGGCCGCCCCGCCACCAACCTCTCAAGCATCACCAGCCTCGGATTCCGCAACGCCGGTTGGCGCCCCCTGCGCTCGACCCTCTCCATCGCGTTAGTGGCGTCCGCGTCGTTCCTCCTCCTCGCCCTTGAGTCCTTCCGCCAGCACGACCCCCGCGAAGGCACCGGTGGATATTCGATGATCGCCGAGTCCCAAATCCCCGTCGTCTACGACCTCAACTCGAAACAAGGCCGCGAAGCACTCACGCTCGATGCCCACCCCGAACTCGCGCAAGTCAAATTCACGCCCTTCCGTCTGAAGCCCGGCGACGACGCCAGTTGCCTCAACCTCTACGAGCCCCGCAATCCGCGAGTCCTCGGCGCCGCCCCCGCGTTCCTCAAAGACGCCCGCTTCAACGCTCCCTGGAACCTGCTCACCGAGCCCCAACCGGACGCCACAATCCCCGCTATCGGCGACGCCAATTCCCTCGAATACGTGCTCCACAAGAAAATCGGCGACACTGTGGATCTCCCCAGCGGAGCGCGTCTCAAGATCGTAGGCGCCCTCTCGAACAGCCTCCTGCAAAGCGAACTGGTGATCTCCGAAGCCAACTTCACAAAAGCGTTCCCCGATGAACAAGGCTTTCGCTTCTTCTTGATTGATGGCCCTACGAAATCCCTGGGCGCACTTGAGGATGTTCTGTCAGACTTCGGATTCGACGCGACCATCGCGAGTGACCGCCTCGCGTCCTATCATCAAGTCGAGAACACCTATCTCTCGACCTTCCAAGTCCTCGGCGCTCTCGGACTCCTGCTCGGCACCGCAGGCCTCTCCGCGGTCCTGCTTCGCAACACAATCGAACGCCGCAAGGAGTTAGCGCTCCTCCTCGCCGTCGGATATCGCCCCCGCGATCTCACCCGCATGGTCATCGCCGAAAACGCCTTCCTCGCCATCTGCGGACTGGTTATCGGACTTGCCACCGCCCTCGTCGCAATCCTCCCCGTGCTTGCCGAACGCGGTGCCATCGCGCCCGGATTTTCCCTGATCGGCCTGATCCTGCTGGTCCCGCTGATCGCAATCTCAGCCTCATCCATCGCCTTGCGCGTGCTCCGTAAGACTCCTCTGCTCGACGCTCTACGTTCAAGCTGACCACTCAACGTGGTTGGCGCGCGCGGTGACTCCCGATGAACTGCTCGACTTGGGCAATCATCGATGCCGGCGCCTCTTGTTTCGCGAGCGCCAGCGTCAGGAATGAAACCGTCAAATTCACCATCGCCGTCCGATGATTGGTCACGAAATCGAATTGCAGCTTCTGTTTACCGATTAGATCTGTCTGCATTTTGGCGTCGGCAAGCGTGCCCGGCGTATCGAACAGTGCCAGATAGGATGCTCCCCGCCAGCGGAATAGCAAGGTCTCAGGAGGTAGCTTCTGGTTTAGATAAGCCGCGTAATGCCGTGCCGCCTGCGCGCCAACGCTCGATCCATAGCGCGCCGACATATGATTGATCCGGTCGAGCGCGAAGACCGCCGCATACCGCGGACGCCCCGATATCATAGCGGTCTCAATCGCTTTCTCGGCTGCGCTTCGCGACGGAAGCCCGATATCGGCATCCGTGAATTCTAGCTCCGGGAACAACTCGTCTTCAGGAGCAGCCTTTTCGGAAACCACCCCTGCCGTTGGACTTTTTCCCTCATCTGGGACCGGCTCCGCAGCTTCCTCCGGCGCCGCCACGATGCGTCCGGCAAGCGCCGTCCACACTTCCACGCGCTCGGCAATTCTCTTCAGCGCGAGGCGCAATTGAGTGAGATCTTTCGACGGAAGCGCGGCCTCGGGTTTGTCAAAGTGCCCTAGCCTCTCGGCGATGGTGCAGGCCTGCGTCTCCATTGCCGATAAGGCCTGAAACAACTCCTCAACCTGACCCACCGGAGCATGCTGGGAGGGCGCTTCGAGTTCTTTGGTAGCATTCATGACTTTGTCTGAGAAGGTAGTGACACCACCTCTTACTTGGGCTTATCGGGCGAAGCCGACGGAACATAAGCGCAGGAGCCCACCCCTCAAAAGATCATTCATGCTTTTCCCACCCCGCCGATGAGAAATGAGACAGCGTGATGCGAGGTCGCAAGACTCTCGTCCCGTCCCTGACCGTTGT
>Ga0163163_10004291_pt1 | contig 12145 bp, 11 predicted proteins | sample S65metaG_FD_119766 | JGI IMG/M metagenome (GOLD analysis project Ga0163163, IMG submission 119766) | Switchgrass rhizosphere microbial communities from Kellogg Biological Station, Michigan, USA - S6-5 metaG | ecosystem: Host-associated > Plants > Roots > Rhizosphere > Soil | place: USA... | reverse complement strand
TGAGCAGGCTAGGCAGCAGGATCTCGAAAAATTATTAGGAATAAAAAAAGCCACAATATTACGCCAATACATCCGTTCTTTCAAAAAATCTGTATAATCATCAGATATGGATTTTGACGCGGAGTTTTTCGGCGGCAACCGTCTAAGACTTTTAGAGTCCGTTAATACGGAACTGATTATTTTAAGTGCCAACGGTTTGATGCAGCGAAGCTCAGACACAACATTTCCTTTTCGTCAGGACAGTAATTTTTGGTATTTAACTGGCATCGAAGAACCGGATTACGTTTTGGTAATTGGCAAAGAAACAACTTTCCTAATCGCACCACCACGTGCCGATCATCGCGATATGTGGGACGGCGCGGTAGATCACGAGGCCATGACGAACGTTTCTGGAATTACCGAAATTTTAGAACACCATGCTGGCTGGAATCGTCTTGATAGAATGCTTAGAACTATCAAAAAAGCCCACACCATAACACCGGTAGAAGCCTATTTTGAGCGTTTTGGTTTTTATGCCAATCCGGCTCGCGGTGCGCTGCTTGCTATGCTAAAAAAACACCGCAGTCTTGAACTGGCTGATATACGAAAACCGTTGGCTAAACTTCGCCATATTAAACAACCGTCCGAACTGGCGGCGCTACAAAAGGCCATTGATATAACGGCCGAAACTTTAACTTTCATAAAGAAAAACTTAAAAAAATACCACACCGAATACGAACTGGTGGCCGACATTACTGCCAGTTTTATTCGTAAAGGCGCCACCGGGCACGCTTATCAGCCGATTGTCGCCGCTGGCGTTAACGCAGCTACTATTCACTACATGCGCTGTAACGACGCGGTTGTCGAAAACGATTTATTGCTTTTTGACGTGGGTGCCGAAGTTAAAAATTATAGCGCCGACATTTCGCGCACCTACTCCATAACCGATCCAACCAAACGCCAAAGAGATGTTTATAGCGCTGTATTGAGAGTCCAAAAGGCTGCCTATAAACTTCTTAAACCGGGTGTAAAAATGAAGGAATACGAGCAAAAAGTCGACGATTTAATGGCCGTGGAGCTTAAAAAACTGGGGTTAATAGACGACATAACCGACAAGAAAAAGCTTAAAAAGTACTATCCACACCTAGCCTCGCACTTTTTAGGGCTAGACACTCACGATGCTGCCGATTATGAAGAACCGTTAGCCCCTGGGATGGTATTAACTGTGGAACCAGGTATTTACATACCCGAAGAACGAATTGGTATTCGAATTGAAGACAATGTGCTGATCACCAAAACAGGTATTAAAATCTTAAGCGCTAACTTGCCCTCAACCCTTGTATAATTTACAATAATACAAGATGAAAAAGAGCCCAATCGCTCGCTTCTTAATACGCTGGTTTGTCTGTGGGCTAGGCCTATGGATCGCGGCTGGATTCCTACACGGTGGCATTAACTATGGCAATCACCTAAAAGTGGTGATTGTATCTGGTTTTATCCTTGCAATCATCAACACCCTGATACGGCCTTTTGTAGTGCTTTTAAGCCTACCGGCCATATTAGTGAGTCTCGGATTGTTCATGGTTGTCATCAATGGGTTGATGATTATCTTGGCTAGCAAGCTGTATCACCCACTAGAAATTAATGGATTTGGAGCGGCTATGCTTGCCGGAGTCATCATTGGTCTAGTAAACTACCTAGTAACAACTATAGTTGAGGATATCTGATTTTATGACAACTGCTAATTACATCACCATCGGTTCGGTTATATTATTAACGATTTTAATTTTGGTTCAGACCCGCGGTGCATCTTTGGGGGCTGGTTTGGGCGGTGGTGGCGAAGTTAACACCGTCCGCCGTGGCTCGGATAAAACTTTGCATAATCTGACCATTTTCTTGGTTGTCGTTTTTGCATTATCGCTTCTATACAACATCTTTAAGTAGGTCTAAAAAGGCGTCAACTAGGTGGAATTACTTATATGATTGACCGTACAACCAAACTTCGCTGGCGCCGCAACTTTCGCCGTAAACAACGGCAAATTGAAGATATTAGCTCGGGCGCCGAAGAACAACTGGATCGCCACTTTTTTCGCCGTCTAGGGCGGCTTTACGAAGTTCGTCGCTTTGTAATCTCCTGGATTCTTCTTGTAGTGCTTTTACTAGGGCTAACGGTGGTTCAAACTCGTGCTCTCGGTAGTTACTATCAAACAGTGTCGCCGTTGGCAGGCGGCATCTATACCGAAGGCATTGTTGGCTCTTTTACCAATGCCAACCCTATTTTTGCCAATGGCGAAGTCGATAACGCCGTCTCGCGCTTAGTTTTTTCAAGCTTAATGACATATGACGCCAACAATCAGTTCGTTGGTTCTTTGGCTAAAAGCTTAACAGTCGACCCAACGGGCAAGATTTACACAGCAGTTTTAAATAGCAATCTTAAATGGGACGACGGCAAACCTTTAACCGCAAGCGACGTAGCTTTTACTTTCCAAACAATCCAGAACCCAGATGTTAAATCACCACTTTTCTCGGCCTGGTCAGGTATTAAAGTTGCTGTTTTAAACCCAACTACAGTTACATTTACACTGCCAAATGTTTTAGCATCATTTCCTTACTCTTTAACGACCGGTATTTTGCCAAAACATATACTAGAAACTGTTGATCCAAGCAGTTTACGAAGTGCTCCATTTAATACCACAGAACCGGTCGGTTCGGGACCTTTTAAGTGGCACGGCGTAGAGGTAGTTGGCGATAGTAACGAAACCCGTGAGCAACACATCTCGCTGTCAGCTAATAATAAGTATTTCGCAGGCCGCCCTAAATTAAATGAATTTATAATCAGAAGTTATCGTGACGAAGGTAAAATGATTAAAAGTTTTAAGGCCGATGATCTAACAGCAATGGCAGGCGTTCAGGACGTGCCGGATGATTTACAGAAAACCTTAGATCTTGGCCAATATAACGTGCCAGTAACAGGTGCGGTAATGGCTTTCTTTAACACCACAAAAGATCCTATGAATGATTCTCATCTTAGAAATGGTCTTACTTGGGCAACAGATGAAAAAACTATTTTGGCTTCGCTGACCTATCCCGGAGTAGGTGTTAATTCGCCTTTTTTGCATTCCATGCTCGGCTACGATTCGTCTATAGTCCAACGGCCATTTGATTTAAGCCAGGCCAACAATGCTCTCGATGCCTCCGGCTGGGCTATGGGGGCAGATGGGATACGCCTAAAAGATGGCAAAAAACTGACAATTGGACTATACACACTTGATAACATTGATTACGCCAATACTGCCCATTTTCTGCGTGATCAGTGGCGTAAGGTAGGAGTTTTAGTCAATGTTACTTCACTTAATCAATCGGATTTGCAGTCTGTCGTATCTGATCGTTCTTATGATGTATTGCTTTATGGGGTCTCACTTGGCTTGGATCCAGACCAATTTGCCTACTGGTATAGTACTCAGGCCGAGGTAACTGCCCAGCGTCGTTTGAATTTCTCTGACTATAGTTCTAAAACTGCCGACGCCGCGCTTGAAGCCGGCCGGACACGCTTAGATCCCGCGCTTAGAGTTGCCAAGTACCGACCATTTTTGGAAGCCTGGCGCGACGACGCACCAGCTGTAGCGCTTTATCAGCCACACTATTTATACGTTACTCACGGAACGGTATTTAACTTTAACGAACGAGCCCTTAATACTCCCTCTGATCGTTTCGCCAATGTAGAAAATTGGATGATTCGCAGCGAACGCACTACTAAAAAATAAAATGAAAGTCTTTAAAATTGTCGGTTACATCTTTTTAACACTTGCTACGCTAGCCAGTCTTGGGCTGGCTTACTTTTTTGCGGCGCTTTCGGATTGGGCGAATACGGGCCAGAACGTTTGGGTAAAAGGTTACGACAGCATTGGCCCTAAGTTTTTGCTTTACTTTATAATCCCGCTCATTTTGTGGGGTATATTTTTAATGACTTTAAAGATAATGAAAAATCGTAGTAAAAAATGATCTAAGGTTCTTTAAAAACTCCTGGTGCCGCGAAGAGGACTTGAACCTCCACGGGGTTGCCCCCACTGGCTCCTGAAGCCAGCACGTCTACCAATTCCGCCATCGCGGCCCAAGAAGTTTTTAAAGAACTGCCATGAACTTGCTCCCTCTAGGTCACGATAAATTATTACATAATTTTCGCGACCCGCCTCAACTTATTGCCAACAAGTTGGCATTGGAAGATTCGTTTCCGAACTGCCACTGGCAGTTCTCACATCTACGATTCCGCCACATCCGCGTAAAAAAGGCAAAATAAAGCCAAATACAGGGGTGATTGTACGGTAAAAGCATTTAAATAACAAGCTGCTAAACATTGGTGGTCGTGATATTATTACAGACAGTAATAACAAGAGGGCCGTGGTCAACCAGCATGAGTAAAGTTGCGCATTATCTTCAAGAACACCTGATTGGTGAGGTAATGACTTCTGCTGACGCGCGCCGTTATTTCTCGACCGATACCAGTATTCTTACGCTTACGCCGGCGATTATTGTTTATCCGCATAACGAAAACGATGTTCGTAAAACAGCTCGCTTTACCTGGCAATTAGCCGAACGTGGCCGAGTCATTCCAATGACCGCTCGTGGCTCTGGCACAGACCAAGCTGGCGCCGCAATTGGTAGTGGTGTGGTTATAGTCTTTCCGGCCCATATGAATAAAATTTTGGAATTAGATCCCAAAACCGGCAGCATCGCTGTTCAGCCCGGGCTTAATTACGGTAAGTTACAACAAACTCTTCAAACTCACGGACGATTTCTACCACCATTCCCAGCTAGTGTCGAATATTGTACTATTGGCGGCGCTTTAGGAAACAACGCGGCTGGCGAAAAAACCGTTAAATATGGTTCGACTCGCGATTTCGTCCGCAGCCTACGAGTTGTCCTAGCAAACGGTGAAGTAATCGAAACTCGTCGGCTCAACAAGCGCGATCTAAGTAAAAAAATGGGCCTAAACAGCATGGAAGGCGAGATTTACCGCTCGATTGATAAGCTCATTGAAGAAAATAAAGAGACGATTGAAAAAACCAAATTGGATGTAACTAAAAATTCTGCAGGCTACAACTTACTTGATGTTAAGCACAAGGACGGATCTATAGATCTAACTCCGTTACTAATCGGCAGCCAAGGTACACTTGGGATTATCACCGAGGCCGTTATTGATACCGAACCATATAACCCAAGCAATACCTTGATTGTCGCTTCGTTTGACGATGTCGACAGAGCTGCCAAAGCTATTTTGGATTTACGCAAACTTCCGGAGATCCCAAGTGCAATGGAAATGGTAGACGGCCACTTGCTTGATTTTATTGACCAACATAATCCTAATCAGCTCAAGGGAACTTTAGAAAAACCTTTTCATAAAATTATGCTGCTAGTCGAGTTTGATAACTTTAACGCTAGGTTGCAAAAGCGTATGGCTAAAAAAACCAAAAAGATTGTCGAAGATTATGGTGGCAGCTGTCAGATTGAGACTGACCCCGAGCAGCAAGACCATTTGTGGCGAATACGTCATTCGGCCGCCAGTGTAACCGCTTATTCAGAAAACAACGCCAGAGCTTTGCCGATTATCGAAGATGGTATTGTGCCAATAAATAAGTTTGTGGAATATCTGAACGGTGCCTATGCCTTGTTTGATAAGTATAGCCTGCAGATAGCGGTTTGGGGGCACGCCGGCAATGCTAACCTACACATGCAACCGTTTCTTGATTTAAGCCAGCTGGGCGACCGCCAGAAGCTATTTAGATTAATGGAAGAGTACCATAACCTGGTAATTGGTCTAGGTGGTAGCACAACCGCCGAACACGGCGATGGACGTTTGCGCGGACCTTATCTGCGTCAACTTTATGGTGAAGATGCTTACGAAGTGTTTAAAGGCGTTAAGAAAATTTTTGATCCATACAACACGATGAATTCTGGAGTTAAAATTAATGTTACTTTGGACGAAATAAAGCCGATGGTGCGCAAGGAATATTCGATCGAGCATTTATACGACCACATGCCAAGGACTTAGTATGGCCTACATGCAATGCACATCTTGGGCCAAAGCCTGCGTCATAAGTTCTCACCGTATGTTAAATACGGCTCAAACTTTATGCTCAGCTTTGGCTCCAAGCTGCACAATTGCATCTAGCCCATACGCACTGCACACTTCAACTATTGTCTCTGATGGAAGATCATAAAATAACAATGAGTGGGATTATTCATTTGCCAACAGCTGTAAGCACTGTCTTTGGTATTGCCGGAGCGTTTTGTATTTTACTAGGCTTTTATCGCACCAGCATAGGCAAGTGGACAGGCCGTTCGCTCTGGTATGAACTCGATAATTTATTAGGCGCCTCTTTGCTGATTGTTTATCAGTTGAGCATTGGGGCTTATGTAACACTGGTACTTAATGTCGTTTGGGTAGTCGTAGCCTTTGTCGGTATTACCTCAATCGCCCAGCGCCGCCGCGGTTTGCGCAAAAAGTAGCGATTTGTTTTAGCACGATTTTTATTTTATAATAGTTAACATGTTAATCGTACCTGAGCCGGGAGTACAGCACAAAATTCTTGAAGAATTCGACCATGAGACTGGCGCGCATGTGGCTGACCTCTATGACATTGCCTCTACTGTTTGTCCGGGGGTTGCCGAAACAACAATTTTAATCACTGATGCTGACGAAGGTGCAGAAAGCGACACCTATACACTCCATTATCCTGACTACGACATTATTAGCATAACTAGCGACGTTGAATTCTATCGACAATTTACCAATGGCCTGCTCAGTCAGCGGTTTATCCGGCTAGTAAAAGCACTGAATAAGCCTGACCTTGGGAAAAATATCGCAGACTGGATAGATGTGTCTTTTGCACACGAGCTTGGGCATGTGGCTGCGGCCGCCAGGGTTAGAACGGCTTATGGAGAAAATGGAATAAATGAACTTAACGCCAACCTTTCAAAGCAGTATTTCAATTTACCTCTAGCGATGCCCACAACCGAGGCCCAAAGAAGTTGGCATAATAATACGGGTGGCTATCGAACATATCTGGAGTCATATGGCTATACCCCAGAGGTTTTTAAAGCAATGCTAGAGCAGAATCTAAAAAATTACACCGAACTGCCAACAGAGATAAGCGCTGATAACTTTGCGATTAGTGCTATGCGAAGGCTTTACGATGGTACAACGACTGATCAGGGTTCAGATTTCTTGTTCTGTATGCAAATTTAAAACGCCCTGTGGGCTTCCGAGTGCGCGCTTTATGACATGCGGGATTGTTAAATTATCAATAATTGGTGCGCGAGAGAGGACTTGAACCTCCACACCTTGCGGCAACAGCCCCTCAGACTGTCGTGTCTACCATTTCACCACTCGCGCGTATCAGGGGTGATTATAGCATAGGCGTCTCTGTTATTGAACCTTCTGCTCAGCTTTTGCATAAGATGATCCATCTCTGTTATAATAGCGGACGACCTATAAGGGTGATTAGCTCAGTTGGCTAGAGCACCTCGTTTACACCGAGGGGGTCGGGGGTTCGAGCCCCTCATCACCCACCATAGAAAAAGACCGTGTCGCAAGGTACGGTCTTTTTCTATGTATGGCGTCAGGCAGGGACTCGAACGACAAAGCCCTGTGGGCTTTGGCCGCCCTTTAGCCCGTAAGGGTTGCTTGGGCATCTTTAATTTCAAAATGCCGGCAAGGTCGAGCCCCTCATCACCCACGACCAAAAAGCCGGTGTTATTACTGGTTTTTTTGTTTTACAATGGGCTAATTAGCTAAGGAGGGTTACTGTATTATGGACACGTTTTGTGGACATCGCTCTGACCACTTCTGGCATCGAACGAGTAGCATACAACGTTATGGGCAAACCAAAAGGTTCGACAGAGGCAGGATAATATGACGAGGACAGTCCCCGACACTAAGCTAGAGCAGTCAGGTGTAGGCTACTGGATAGGAATGTATCTTAGCCCTGAAGGTTCTACGGCTGTTGACGTAGTGCGTGATAGAATGGCCGCGGCATTACCAGCTGACCTACTGTGGCGTACACCGAGCGATGTCTTGCATTCAACATTATTCGAAGTAGCTATGTTGTACCGCGACTACGACAACGACAAAGACGCGTGGTTTAACGAAAATAAAGAACGTATCACGTCTACGCTTCGCGAAATTCTGGCACCGGTTAAACCAGTTCAAGTTAGATTTAACGAAATTGAAGTGAGCCAGAGTGCCGTAATCATAAAAGGAACGGATGACGGTACGTTTGAGAGAATTCGTAAGCAAGTAGGGTACGCTGGCATTATCATGCCCGGATCACGAACACCACCAGACATCATACACTCCTCAATCTTTCGCTATCTTCACCAATATGACCTTTATGCTGTTGAACAAGCGGCCAAAGATTTGACGATTGATTTCACGATGACGGTTCGGGAATTCTGCCTGGAGCGTATAAGCATTGTACCTATTGGCGGTATTGAGCGGGTGTATACTTTCAAACTTCAGTAGAACTTCTTTAGAAGAATAGCTATATTTACCGGTGATAGCGGTGTTATACTTGATTTAGAAACTAAGGAGGTTAAGATGGGTGCTCTGGCAACGCTGATCATTCTGTTTATTATTTTCGTAGTTATTCCGGGTGTTAGAATTATTAACCAGTACGAGCGCGGTGTTATTTTCCGTCTTGGGCGTGTGCGCGGCGGCGTTAAAGAACCGGGTTTGCGTTTGCTAATTCCTATTGTAGACAAGATGCGTAAGGTTAGCTTGCGGACGGTAACTTTGCCAATTGAGACCCAAAAGATCATTACCCGCGACAACGTTTCTATTGATGTTGCAGCGGTTGCTTATTACCAAGTGGCCGATCCTATCAAAGCGATTGTGGAGATTGAAAACGTTGTTTCGGCAACTTACCAAATTGCTCAAACAACCGTACGTAACATTGTTGGCCAGACCACATTAGATCATGTTTTGAGTGAAACCGCCGCCTTGAACGAAAAGGTCAAAGCGATTTTGGACGGTGCCACCGAAAAGTGGGGAATTTATGTTAGCAACGTTGAACTTAAAGATATCCAATTGCCAGATAGCATGCAGCGGGCGATGGCCAAAGAGGCCGAAGCCGAGCGCGAAAAGCGCGCTAAGATCATTGCCGCTGAGGGCGAGGCCTTGAGTGCTCAAAAACTTGGTGATGCCGCCGATATCATCAACGCCCATCCCATTGCTCTACAACTCCGTAACCTCCAGGTCTTAAGTGAAATAGCTAGCGAAAAAAACAGCACTATTATTTTCCCAGCCCAGTTTATGGACACCATCCAGAGCGTCAAAGAATTCGTGACAAAAGAAAAAGCTTAAATGTCTTTGGCCGATTACCAAAAACAAGTAGACGACCTGCTAAAACCTTACGAAAAGCCGTATTGGCACCCGCTTAGCCAGCTGGCGCATATTGCCGAAGAAGTTGGGGAAGTGGCGCGGATTTTAAACCATCACTACGGCGACAAGCCCAAAAAGGCAACCGAGGAATTAGAAGAACTAGAAAGTGAAGTAGCGGATGTACTTTTTAGCTTGATATGTCTAGCTAACAGTGAACATATTAACCTAGACGAAGCCTTAAAAAAGGCCATGGATAAGCACGAAAACCGCGACAAAGACCGTTTTCCTAAAAAGCAAGACATGTAAGAATTCTTACACAAACACCTTAGGATTTTGGTTTAGAAAAACTAAAGTGGTGCCTGCCAGTCCTGTAAGCTTCTAGATAAGCTTCAAAGCAGCCAAAGCATTTTTCTGGCGCGTTATCCAGCTCGTACCAATTCCAGAATTCAAACTTATCTGGTTCCAAAATTTTTGGTTCGCCGGCTTCCCAATCGGCGTAAACACCAATATCTACATAGTGCTTAGGAAAGTATTTTAATGAGTCAGAAACACAAAGCACGCGCAAATTCTTAACTTTAATACCGCATTCTTCCTTTATTTCGCGCAGAGCAGTTTCAATAGCAGTCTCGCCATATTCCATGTGGCCACCCGGGCCGCCGTATTCGCCCTCGCCATGCTTGCTTTTGCGTTTGCCCAGCAAAACCTTGCCGTCTTTAAGAACAAAAACGCCAACCCCTACTTTTGCCCTCGGTTCATCCATAAAGTTATTGTAACAAAAAGAGACCCGAAGGGCGGGTCTCTAAAAAATCTATTTGGTGCGAGAGGAGGGACTCGAACCCTCAAGCCTTTTGGGCAACAGATTTTAAGTCTGCAGCGTATACCATTCCGCCACTCTCGCTCGTCGAAGTGTAATGGTGCAGTTACTATATTACCGCCAAAAAAAGTTTGAGCGGTAATATTAGTAACCTCACCAAGCCTTCTCCTCTCAAAATCCCAAACATCCCGAGACGGGATTGGTTTGGTATTTTGGAAAAGACTGTAACCAATTGTTAAACCAGATACTAAAACTAATTTTCATCTGGGCCCCCCGCAAAGCCTGCTTTGTGGGGAATGGAGGCACCTACGGGTAACGCTCCCGTCTTCGAGGTTTTGCAGACCTCTGCCTAACTTCTCGGCCAAGGCGCCATCTAAGACCAGAGATATTATAACTATTCTTATCAATATCCCCTATAGATGTAGCGTTAAACAACCAGAATACCAACTACTCCTGGTAAGTAACCTTAACAAGGCTGGCCGAATCGATATCCAAGTTTACTCCAGAAGTGTTTAGGCTGATCGTAGGCGAGAGAGTTGTGTCTCCTGTGGCCGCCACTGTAAAAGTTGTCGAAAGCTGTCGCCAGGTGCAGTCAGCTGAGCCGATAATATAGGAATTGGTATGCGACCACAGGCTCCACAGAGTAAAGTACATACTAACTGTGGTGCAAGACGGAGATCTAACCCAGGCTGTATATCGGTAAGTCGTACCAACAGTCAAGCCGCCAGTTGGCGAAACATGCTGATAAATAGAGGCGCCGTATGGTGTTGAATTGGCCTCTAAATAATATGTGCCAGTCTGAGATTGTCCAGATGTTGATTTGACGCCCCAAACCGTAGTGCCACCACTCGGTAAAGTTGCAGCCCAACCATTTGTCGTGCCTTGTTCAAAGCCAGGATTTTGGAGCATTTGGGTTGTGTCGACCACAGCCACCGCACGGTCGGCAACCTGAAGGCTAGAAGTTATATCATTCCACGGGTCGCCTGCGGCTGCGCTCCAATCACCCGTCAGTATTTTTGTTCCGCCAGTATAAGCGCTATTTTGATACAAAGTAACCTTACAGCCGGCCGCTACCCTAATCGAGCTGATTTGATCGCTACCAAGCGGCAATTTTCTACCGTCGTAGTTGCCTTTGTTAACAGATTTTGAACTGCCAGCGAAGTTGGCGTCTTTAAACACAGTAACACCGTTAGAAGGGCAGGTTATTGGTGTAGTAGCAGTAATAAGTGGGCTTTCTTCCACCTTAACGCTAGAAGCTAAATCGTTCCAAGGATCGCTAGTACCGCCAATCCAATCTTTTTTGAGTACCTGTGTTGCGCCCGAAAAGCCACTATTTAAATAAAGTGTTAGCTGACAGCCGCTAGGAACTTTTGCCGAACTCAAAGCATCATTACCAACTGTTAGCTGCGAGGTGTCATAAGACCCTATGGTCAAAGTTTGCGTGCCACCACCATAACCAGCGTCGTGGTAAAGAGTAATACCAGAGCATCTTGATGCCAACACACAGCTAGGATAAGTTCCGCTATAGCCACTCGGGCAGGTGGTTGCTACGCAGTTTGGATAAGTTCCAGTTGTGCCGGCTGGACAAGTTGGAGCTACACAATTTGGGTATGTGCCTGTGTAACCAGTTGGGCAGCTTGGGGGTATGCAATTAGGGTAAGTACCGCTGTAGCCGGTCGGGCAAGTTGGCGGTGGTGGTGGAGCAGGCGATGTAACACCGTCAACATCTATTACAGCCAGTGCCGATTGCTGAGTATCGGCCGCTGTAAAAGCTCCGTTGACGTCGACTACCAAGTCGGTTGCATTATTGGTATAAACACACACTTTGCCGGCGCCTAGTTTGGCCAGTACTGCAATCGAAACTGTGCTGCCAGCAACATAATTAGCGTTTGAAGTTGCCGGCGTAGAAATGCCACATGGGAATACAGTAGCGTAGCCGTTGGCATCTGGATTGATAACCGTGACGTTTAAAG
>Ga0163163_10004289_pt1 | contig 12147 bp, 13 predicted proteins | sample S65metaG_FD_119766 | JGI IMG/M metagenome (GOLD analysis project Ga0163163, IMG submission 119766) | Switchgrass rhizosphere microbial communities from Kellogg Biological Station, Michigan, USA - S6-5 metaG | ecosystem: Host-associated > Plants > Roots > Rhizosphere > Soil | place: USA... | reverse complement strand
TTCCAGGTCGATCCGCTGGCCGGAACCTTCGCAGGCATCGCCCTCGGCCTCAACGGCCTGCTGACGGCGCTGCTGGTGCCGCTGCTATTGCCATGGCTGTTGAATTGACTAGAAGTACCGCCATAAACACCCAACGGAGGTTTGATAATGGGACTTCGCACCGCACAACGCAATCTGCGACCGGTCATCGGGCTCGCAGCGCTCTTCGGGCTTGCGCTCACATTCGCGTCGTCGCCCGCGGCCGCGCAGCAGCAGTGGACCCCGGAACAACGCGCAGCCTGCGAACCGGACGCGATGCGGCTCTGCAACCAATATGTTCCGGACGTGCAGCGGGTCTCGGCCTGCATGTCGCACTATCGTCGCTACCTCAGCCCCGCCTGCCGGGCGGTGTTCGCGGGAGGCTCGCGCAAGGGAAGGCGCTGATCGCTGACGAGCGTGCGCATGGCGGCGCTGGCATTGACGATCTCGTCGTGCGCCGATAACGCGGCGAACTTGTTTGGCGCCGAGACGAACGGCTTGCCGGTCTCCTCGGCGATCTTCCTCGCAACGGAGTGATCGAGCTGCGTCGCCCAACTCCTGCGGCCGGGCAGCTAGATCGCTTTCTGATATTCGCCGTCGTAGACGTGCGAGCGGATGAACGCCGCCATGTCCGCGGGCTTGGCGACGCCGGCGAGCTTGCGTTCGAAGATCGTCTCGGCGACGCGCACCGCCGCCTTGATCTCGGTGTCGAGAATATTGCTCTGCGGGGGATAGAGCAGCCCGGAGTCGAGTTCGGCCGACGTCACCAGGTCGGCCACGCCGTGAGCCGCCGCAATGAACAGCTCGTCCGGCATCCGCTTGGCCTGCGTGGCATAGACCGCAAGCGCGACCGCTGGGAAGACGTAGAGATTGTTGCCCTGGCCGGGCACGAACACCTTGCCCTGATAAGTGACCGGCGGGAACGGAACGCCGGCCGCGAACAGCGCGCGGCCCTCTGACCACTTGTAGGCTTCCTCGGCGCTGCATTCGGCATGGTCGGTGGGATTCGACAGCGCAAAGATGATCGGCCGCTTGTTGATCTTGGCCATGGCCTGGACCACGCGCTGATTGAACGCCTTCGCCGACGTGCTCACGCCGATGATCGCGGTCGGCTTGATCGCTTCGATCGCCGCGACGAAATCCTTGGTCGGCGTCTGCTTGTGGGCGTAAGGCTTCTGAAAATCGAGAATGTCCTTGCGGCTCGATTCGAGTAGACCGTTGATGTCGAACATGGAGATGCGCGCCTGCGCCTCCGCCGCGCTCAAGCCTTCCAGCATCATGCCTTCCACGATCATGCCGGCGATGCCGGTGGCGGCCGAGCCCGCGCCCAGGAACAGCACGCGCTGGTCCTTGAGCTTGGCGCCGGTCACCCGCAATGCACTGAAGATACCTACCAGCGCCGCGCCGGCGGTGCCCTGGATGTCGTCGTTGTAGCAGCACACCTTGTCGCGGTAGCGCGCGAGCAGCCGCACCGCGTCGACGCCGGCCCAATCCTCGAAATGGATGCAGCAGCGCGGAAACACGTCCTGGACGACCTGCACGAATTCCTCGACCAACGCATCGCGCTCGGCCACCGAGGGCCGCGGCTGACGGATGCCGAGATAAAGCGGGTCGTTGAGCAGGCTTTCATTGTTGGTGCCGAAATCGAGCACCATCGGGAGCAGCGCCTGCGGCGGCACGCCGGCGCAGGCGGTGTAAAGCTGCAGCTTGCCGATCGGAATGCCCATGCCGTTGGCGCCGAGATCGCCCAGGCCGAGGATGCGCTCGCCGCTGGTGACGCAGATGAAGCGCACGTCCTTCTCCGGCCAGTTGCGCAGGATCTCCTTCACCCGGCCCTTGTGCTTGATCGAGATGTACATGCCGCGCGGGCGGCGGAAGATGTGGCCGAATTTCAAGCAGGCTTCGCCGACGGTCGGGTCGTAGACGATCGGCAGGAAGCGCGCGGGATCGGACATCAACGTCCGGTAAAACAGCGTCTCGTTGTGATCGAGCAGACCGACCAGTAGATGTAGCGGTCGATGTCGCTGGTCTTGTGCCCAAGCTGCTGCAACACGCGCTTGAGCTGCATGTCCTCGCTTTCGACGGCATCGGGCAGGAGCCCGGTCAACTTCAGCGCGTCGCGTTCGGCGTCCGGGAATGCGGTCGATTTGTTGAGAGCCGGGTCGAGAACCAGTTCCATGCCAGACTTGCCGGCGATCGCGTTTGACTGCGCCATAGTCCTCTTCCTGATCGGGGGATGGGACGGTCGGTCCGCACGTAATAATGGGCGAACGAAAATGCTGGTCGGTGGTCGCGTGCATAATCGGGATCCCCGCGCAGGGTCAAGGAAACCTTCCTGAATTCTACGCAATGCGGGAAACTGCCGCGCCGTCACTGGTGGCCGCGGGGCAGCGGCCGGATAGACATCCGGCGAAGCGACATTGCGGCGGTAGGTTCGAAGCGGGGTTGCTGTTAACATCGCGGCGCGCCGGTCGAGAGCGCGCAAACTTCGAGGCTAGTGCGGTTTTAGATTTGAAGTTCCTTGTCACTCCAGCCGCCAACGCGGTTAGGAACTTCAGATCCAAAACCGCACTAGAATCAGTAACTCGCTCGTGTCCCTTTGATTCCGAAGTTCGCATCAGAGGGCGCCGCGAGGGTTTGCGAACTTCGGAATCGGGACACTAGGGAGGATGCAATGGCGAAGAAGCAGCAGGTGGAAACCGTCTACAAGATCGTCGAGGTCGTCGGCGTCAGCGAGAAATCGTGGGAGGACGCAGGCCGGCGCGCGGTCGAAACGGCGGCCGGCTCCCTGCGCGACCTGCGCGTGGCGGAAGTGACGAAGATGGACATGAAGGTGGAAGACGGCAAGGTCGCCGCGTTTCGCACGCGGGTGTCGCTCTCGTTCAAGTACGAAGCCTGAAACCGGGCCCGTCGCTTGGGCGAAATACCCGCGCCGGCCCTCGCCTAGGTCAATTCGCGGCGGGCCAGCGCCGCCCCCGCGCTCAAGGCCTGCAGCTTGCCGAACGCGATCTCGCGCGTGAGGTACTTCATCCCGCAATCGGGCGCCGGAACGAGGCGCTCGGCGGGAACGTATCGCAGCGCGTCGCGGATCCGTTGCGCCACCCGCTCGGGCGATTCGACCTTCGGGTCGCCGAGGTCGATGACGCCGAGCACGACGGTCTTGCCGGCAAGATCGGCGAGAATGCCGAGGTCGAGCTTCGGCTGCGCGGCCTCGATCGAAATCTGCGCCGCCGTGCTGTCCGCGAGCTGCGGGAGAAACGAATAGCCGCTCGGCTTGTCCGAATGCACGACAGCGGCATACCCGAAGCAGACGTGCACGATCGTCGGCACCGACAGACCGCGAAGCGCGCGATCGATCGCCTTGACCGCGATCCGCTTCGCCGCCTCGGGATCATTGCGCACCCAAGGCTCGTCGAGCTGGATGACGTCGGCACCCGCGGCCACGAGGTCGTGCGCCTCGGCGTTGACCGCAGCCGCGAGGTCCATCACCATCTCGTCGTCATCGTCATAGAATTCGTTCTTGGCCTGCTGCGCCATGGTGAACGGGCCGGGCAGCGTGATCTTCGCCTTGCGCTCGGTGTTGCGCCGCAGGAACGTCATGTCGCTCACCTCGACCGCATGCTTGCGCCGGATCTTGCCGACGACGCGCGGCACCTTGACCGAGCGCCCCGCCCGGTTGGTGATGGTGGCGGGCGTTTCGTTGTCGATGCCCTCGAGCGCGGTGGCGAAGCGATTGGAGTAGCTCTCGCGGCGCATCTCGCCGTCGGTGATGATGTCGATGCCGGCGCGTTCCATATCGCGGATCGCCAGCAGCGTGGCGTCATCCTGCGCCTGCGCGAGGAAAGGCTCCGGAATCCGCCACAGCTCCTTCAGGCGCACGCGCGGCACCATGGTCGCGAGCATCGCACGGTCGATGAGCCAGTCGGGCTGTGGGTAGCTGCCCACGACCGTGGTCGGCAGCAGATGTTGGGTCATGCGAAAAGTTCTCCCACCTGACGGCAATGATCCATCTTTGACTCCACGTGGAGCATCGAGCATGGTCTTGAAGCACGTTCCGGCGGCCGCGCGCCAGAGCATTCGCGCCGATCGCAACGGGCAAGCGTCGGGATAACACCGACGGACAACGACAGGAATGGAGAAGACGCCGACGCCCGCGCAACGGCAAGTCCGTGCGTCGATCGTCCATGCTCCGGGCGACAGGGAGGCCTCGATGTCCACGCGACGTCAATTCATCGGCATGCTCGCCGCCGGGCTTGCCGGCTTGGCCAGGGAGGCGCGGGCGCAAGCGCCCGGCGCCACGCCAGCAAACCTGGACGGCTGGCCGTCGCGCAGCGTGCGCGTGATCTCGCCCACCGGCACCGGCGGCCCGGGCCAGAACTTCCGGCTCTACGCCGAGCAGCTCAAGGACACGTTCGGGCAGAGCTTCGTGCTCGAGAACATGCCGGGCGGCTCCGGCGCCATCGGAAGCATGGCGGTGGCACGCGCGGCGCCGGACGGCCACACATTGCTGCTCGCGTCCAACAGCCACATCGTGCTGGCGCCGCTGGTGCTGACGAATTCGCCGGTCAACGTGAAGCGGGACTACGCCGCGATCGCGCTCATGTTCACGTTTCCCTTCCTCCTGGTGGTCAATCCGGCGCTCCCGGTGCGCACGCTCAAGGAGCTCGTCGCCTATGCCAAGGCGCGGCCGAACGAACTCAATTACGGCTCGCCCGGCGTGGGAACCGGCGGGCATCTGGTGACCGAATTGCTGGTGAAGCGCACCGGCATCCAGGCCGTGCACGTGCCCTATCAGGGGACGACCCAGCAATTGCTGGCGGCGGCCGCGGGAACCCTGCAATTCACCTTCGACACCGTGGGCAATGCGCGCGGACTCGTGGACGCCGGCAAGGTGATCCCGCTCGCCGTGACCGGCGCGCAGCGCGCCACCGCCGCACCAGACGTGCCCACGCTCAAGGAGCTGGGCTATGATGGGTTCGACGACCTGTTCGTGGCCAATGGGCTGCTGGCGCCCACCGGCACCTCGCTGGCAGTCATCAAGGCGCTCAACCGCGAAATAGTGCGCATGAATGCGAGCGGGCCGATCCGGGAGAAGCTGGTGCAGGCCTCCTATGAGCCCGGCACGCTGTCGCCCGAGGAGTACGCCGGCATGATCGACCGCGAGCTCAAGCTGTGGGGCGACGTGGTGCAGGAAACCGGCGTGCGGGTGAAGGCCTGATCAAGCAGGCCGTCGAAGAGGATGCTGCAGTGACCCTTCCGCAAACCAATTTCAATCCGCCGTTCAACATAACGCGCGCCAGTCATCTCGCGTTTACGGCGCGCGACCTCGCCGCCAGCCGCGACTTCTATGTCGAGGTGCTGGGGCTGATCGTGAGCGATGAGGACGCCAACACGATCTGGCTGCGCGGAGTGGAGGAGCGCTGTCACCACAGCCTCACGCTCAAGCGCACGACCGGCCAGCCGCAGTGCGAGCGCGTCGGCTTTCGGGTGTTCACCGACGAAGACCTCGACAAGGCGAAATCGCACTTCGCTCGCATCGGCATCCCCGCGGCCTTCGTCGAAGTGCCCCATCAGGGCCGCACCCTGCATTTCGCCGACCCCGCCGGCACGCCGATCGAACTGTGCGCGACCATGCCGACGCGCCCGCGAATGCACACCAAGATTCACACCCATCGCGGCGCCGGCGCGCTGCGCATGGACCATTATCAGGTGCTGGTCCCGGACGTGCTGAGCACGGCCAAGTTCTACATGGACCTCGGCTTTCGCATTTCCGATTACATCTGCATCGAAGGCAGCGAGCACGTGGTGGGGACGTTCCTGCACCGCAAGGACAATCCCTGGGACATCGTGCTGCTGACCCGCTCGGGGCCGCGCTTCCACCACGGCGGCTACGTGATCGAAGCGATCGAGGACATGATCCGCGCCTGCGACGTCGCCGGAAACCTGGGCTTTGCCGATCGCATCGAGCACGGGCCCGGGCGCCACGGGCATCAGCATTCCTACTATCTCTATGTGCGCGATCCGGACGGACACCGCACCGAACTGCTGCTGCCGGGAATCCAGATCATCGACATCGACGACGAGCCGGTGCGCTGCGCGGTCAGCCCGAAGGCGAATTCGAATCTGTGGGGATTGCCGGCGCCGCGCACCTGGGTCGAGGAGGCCACGAGCTTCGCCGGCGTCGAGATCAGGCGCCCGCCGGTGGAGGGCGAGCCGATGACGGCGGAGAAATATCTGGCCGCGCGCATCCCCGAGGCGGTGGCGAGCTAAATTCCGGAGACGTTGTCCTCGCTCCGGCCATCATGCCGGGGCACTACGCCTGCGCCGCCTTCTGCTTCAAATGTGGAAAACGCTCGGTCAGCAGCGAGCCAAAATAATAGGTCGGCTTGAACGCGGGGTGGGCGCGTATTTCATCGTACCAGCGCACGATGCGCGGCATATCCTTCCACATCATCTCAAGACCGAGATCGGCCATGCGCACGAGCGCCGGCATGACAGCGACGTCGGCAAGCGTGATGCGCCTGCCGAGCAGCCACGGGCCTCCGCTGTCCTCTATCGCCTGCTGCATGCGCTCATAGGTGCGCCGCATGCGCTCGAGCGCCGCGTTCATTTCCTTTTCGGGAAAACCTTTGCGCCCCATGGCGAGCATGAATTCCTTGCGCAAAGGCTTGCTCTCCGCAAAGGCCAGAAACTCCTCCTCGCTCATGGCGGCGAAGCGCGGCAGGAAGGCGAGGTTGAAGGTCGGCACGCGCACCGCCGCGGCCGGCATCTCGTCGATGAAGCGCATCAGTGCGCGCATCTTCGCCCGCGCGACCGGCGTGTCGGGCGTGAAGGTTTCGGGCCCCGGGGCGACTTCGTCGAGATATTCGATGATGACGGAGGAATCGATGACGATATTGCCGTCGTGGTCGAGCGTTGGCACGACGCCGTTGGGATTGAGCGCGAGGTACTCGGGCTTGAGCTGGTCGCCGGCCAGGAGATCGAGCTTCTTTTCTTCGAACGGCAGCCGCTTGGCGTTGAGCACGAAGCGCACGCGCTGGCTGCAGGTCGACTGCGGAGCATTGTAGAGGATGAAGGACATCTGTTTGATTCCGCCGTTAAGGCGCGGTTAACCGCGTCGCCATCCATAACCGGATGGAGCCGCCACGCAATCTTGCGGCCGGTGCGCCCCGGGAGCGCCAATCCCGCTCTGCATAAAGCACTGATTCTACTTAAGCTTTAGACGGGGTGCGGCCTTTCCAGGGCGCCCGATCGAGCGCCGGCGCCGCCTCGGGCCAGACCTATCAACCTATTGGAATAGCTTGCGATTCTCTGAGCGATCGGCGCCCGAGGGGCCGCCGCGGCTTCGTCGCTTTTTTCGGCCGGAGGCCATGAACCTTTTGCCTGGCCGGCGCGACCAATGAGCAAGGGACCTCTTGGGGAGGGTGTTATGAACAATTTCTCGATGTTGAGCGCCGACCGCATGACCCATCTGAAAGTGGTCGCGATGGCGCTGGTTTGCGCCACGCTGGTCGCTGGCATCGGTGTTGCCGCGCGCGTGACCGACGGCGCCGGCGACGGGCGGATCGAGGCCACCGTCGTCAAGGCCAGCAAGCCGATGACTGCGTCCAAGAGCGAGGACCGCACCATCCGCTGATCCTTTACGTCTTCTCAACCCCCGTACTTCAGCGCGCCTTCGGGCGCGCTTTTTCTTTCCGGCCCCTCGGTAGGTGTTGCCGCCCAGCCACAGCGGCGAAAAATAACAGCCGACGCCGTCATTCTTGATACAGCGAGGGCGGCACTGGCCTTCGTAGTGGAGGGGCCGCTGGCGCGGTCACGCCCAGCTGGCGCAGCAACGCGAACGGCTGCAACTGCGGCGGGACGCGCTCGGGCGCAAACTTCCACGCGGCGAACAGCGCGGCGATGGCGGCGACCACAAGCGTCATGAGGATCGCAAAGGCGCGCCAGCGCCGCAGCCCGCGGCGCAGGACGACGACCCGTTGCGTCGTCTCCTGCAGCCTGCGCGCCGCGTCGGGGGTCGGAATGACCTCGGTGGACAATAATGGCGGCACCGCCGGCGGGACGGGCGCCGGCTCGACGACGGCCGCCGGCGTCGGAGTGACGTGCCAAGCCGGCACGGCCGCGGCATCGAGAGTCGCTATCGGCGTCGCATCCGTCAACGGCGATACATTCTCCGGAGCATGTGCCACCGAAGGTGCATCCAAAGCCGGCGCCGGGGCCAGGTCCGGCACCGGTGTTGGAACCTCCGCCGTCGCCTCCGGCATTGCGGCCGCGGCGGGCTCGGATGTGGGCGCGCTGCTCGACTCCGTACCGAGCGCTTCGATCACCTCCGAGACGGGAGCTTCGGTCACCTCCGATGCCGGTGTTGCGGGCGCCTGCGCTGCAGGTGCCGCCGCCTCCGAGGTCAGGACCGCGGCGGTCTCCGAAATGGTGGCCTCGATGGCATCCAGACTTGGCGCCTCGGTCGGGATGACGGCTGGCGCGGGCTCCGGGATATGCGCCTCCGGAAGGCGGACGCCCGATCTGGCTTGGGCGTCCGGCATCTTCGACTTGATGCGCGCCCAAATCCCGGCATCGGGCTCCACCGGCTCCACCATCAGATGCAATTCGCCGAGCCGGCGCTCCCAGTGCGCAACCTTGGCGGCGAAAGCCGCATCGGAGCCGAGCAGCGCGCGCGCTTGCTCGCGCTCGTCGGAATCGAGCGTGCCGAGCACGTATTCGGCCGCGAGCGCATCGGTGTGGTCGACCTCGCTCATGAGCCCAGACATTGCTCGACTTCGGCGAGACTGCGGCGGAGCGACGTCCGCAGCAGATCGACCGGCATGTCCAGCTTCAACGCCAGTTGTTCGCGACTGAACGCCCCGAAATAGGCGAGCAGAAGCATGCGCTGACGGTCCGGCTCGAGCCGTCCGATGCAGGTCAGAAGACGCTTGAGGTCATCGGTGAGCTGGTGCCGGGGCACCGTGCTGGGCCCTTCGTTGTCGTCGATGACCTCCGGTTCGCCGTCGCCTGTTGCTGGCTGCGGCCGCCGCGCCACGTCGATCGCCAGGCGTCGCGCGACCGCCACCATCCAGGCGAGCGGTGCCGACTGAGCGGGATCGAACTCCCCCGCGTTGCGCCAGATCTGCAGATAGGCGTCCTCCATGACATCGGCCGCAAGATCGTCGCGGCGAACGATGCGCAGCACCACGCCATAGAGCTTGGCGCAGGTCGCCCCATAAAGGCGCTCGAAGGCAACCGGGTCACCCTTGGTAACGGCGGCGAGCAGCCATGTGATTTCAACCGGCGTCGACATCGGCCCCTGGAAAGCGCGTGGCACAACAACCTGCGGCGGTCCCGCGATCTCGAAGGACGGCGCAGGCGGCGATTATGGCCGCCAATGCCGCCTGTCGTCGAGGCAAGAATCGTGAGCCATCGCAAACCCCGACCGCGCCTCCTTGGTGGCTGTGCGGTCGAACCGCCCGCAAATCCCGCGCGATTCCGCCGCGCGGAGCGCGTGCGGGCACGACCGTCGTAGGGGCGGCGGCAGCTCCATCGGCCGATCGTTGCGGTGCGCCGTTATGCCCGGACGCGGTTCCCCATCGCTCCGACGGCGTCGAACTCGGGCGGCGCGGGCACATCTTCCTCGAGCCGCTCGCGCATCTGGTCGCGCTCATCGAGCATCTCGGCCTTCTTCATCTCTTCGAAGGCCTCACCGAGCGCCGCCTTGGCGTCATCGAGCTGGACGCGCAGGTCGTCAACCGAACGCTTGAGGTTCTCACGCCGTTGCATCGCCGCCTTGGCATAGGTCGGATATGCAAAATGGCTCGGGTCGTGGATCCCGGTCCGGTCCTGCTCGGTCTTGATGTCGCGATCGAGATCGCCGCTGATGCGCTCGAACTCAGCGATCATGGCCTCGATCTGGGCGACCTTGCGACGCTTCTCGTCGACTTGAAACTTCTTCAGGCGAACGAGTGTCTCGCGTGACTTCATCGACCCGTGCTCCCCCCCGCAGCCCCCGGCACCGGACACTGCGCCGGTCACGACGCAGACGGTCCCCCCTTGGGCGGAATAGCCCAAGCCGATGCGCAGTGTGCCGGCACAATGTTAGTTTTCGGTTTCCACATCAGCAGCCTTGTTCAAGGCGTTGATATCCTTGTCCAAGACATCCTGGCGCAGGAGTGGTTGCGGCTTCCTTACCTCGCCGCGCGATGGCACCTGGGTCGGGAAACCGGGCTCGCCAGCGCTGATTGCGTGCGCCGCAAAACCGTGACCGCAGAAACGCCGATTTAGTCCGTCACTCCACGTCGGCGCGGCGAGCAAACGCTGCGAGCGCGAGACGGTTCTTAACTTCGTGTTTACCCGCGTCGTTAATCATTAGGTCACCGTTGCGGGACTTCAGGGGGCCCGTCGTCCGGCCGGACCGAGGGGCAGAGTCGTCTGACTGATTACAGCCGACTCTTAAAGTCGAACATGAGATGACGCTTGGAAAGAAAACCGCTCCCGTGCAATATCTTAGGGCGATTCGTCGTAATTTCCCGCAAGTGCACGCGCGTGTTGGAAGCGGTCTTGTCAACTGCGCGTCGTTAGTGTTTCCACCCGGTTTGTCCCAAAGCGTTTTCGAGGGCCGCCGCTGCGGCGTGCCGACCTGAGCCCGAGGCGGCGAGGAAGGGGACTGGCATGCGCGTATTGCTGATTGAGGACGACAGCGCCACCGCTCAATCCATTGAGCTGATGCTGAAGTCCGAGAACTTCAACGTCTACACCACCGATCTCGGGGAAGAGGGTGTCGATCTCGGCAAACTCTACGACTACGACATCATCATGCTCGACCTGAACCTGCCGGACATGTCCGGGTTCGAGGTGCTGCGGTCGCTGCGGGTCTCCAAGGTGAAGACGCCCATTCTCATCCTCACCGGCCTGGCCGGGATCGAGGACAAGGTCAGGGGTCTCGGCTTCGGCGCCGACGACTATATGACCAAGCCCTTCCACAAGGACGAACTGATCGCGCGCATCCACGCCATCGTGCGCCGCTCCAAGGGTCACGCCCAGTCGGTGATCCAGACCGCCGACCTCGTGGTCAACCTCGACACCAAGACGGTGGAAGTGAACGGGGCGCGCGTGCACCTCACCGGCAAGGAGTACCAGATGCTGGAGCTCCTGAGCCTGCGCAAGGGCACGACGCTGACCAAGGAAATGTTTCTCAACCATCTCTACGGCGGCATGGATGAGCCGGAGCTCAAGATCATCGACGTGTTCATCTGCAAGCTGCGCAAGAAGCTCGCCAATGCCTCGAACGGCAAGAACTACATCGAGACCGTGTGGGGCCGCGGCTACGTGCTGCGCGAGCCGTCGGATGAAGAGGCCCGGATCCCCGCCTGACGCAGGCGGCAGACACCGGCCGCTTCCTTCCCCGCGATCGATCCAGAACCCCGCCGGCACCGGCGGGGTTTTTGCGTTTTGGCCCGATCATCGGATCGACAGGCCAAGCGGACCATGTGTCGCGTTGCGCGTACATGTGCCATGCGTATGGTCCGGCGCCGCGTCACATGGAGAGCGCGCCATGGCCAGGCATCGCACCGAATTGCCGCAACGCGAGGGCCGCCTGTTCCTCACCGACGGCGGGCTCGAGACCACGCTCATCTTTCTCGAGGGTCATGAGCTGCCCTATTTCGCGGCCTTCGATCTGATCAACAGCGAGCATGGCCGCAACGCGCTGCTTGCGTATTATCGCAGCTATCTCTCGATCGCGGCCGCGCATGGCCTCGGTTTCATTTTTGAAAGCCCGACTTGGCGGGCCAGCTCGGACTGGGGCGACAAGCTCGGCTATTCGGCCGCGGCGCTCGCCGACGTCAATCGCAGGTCGATCGACCTGATGGTCGAGTTGCGCGACGCGCACCAGACCAAGGACGCTCCGATGGTCATTAGCGGATGCGTCGGGCCGCGTGGAGACGGTTACGATCCCGGCCGCCTGATGAACGTGGCGCAAGCCGAAGCCTATCACGCCGGCCAGATCGCGACTTTCAACGAAACGCAAGCCGACATGGTGACCGCGATCACCATGACCAACGCCAACGAGGCCATCGGCATCACCCGCGCCGCGGTGGCTGCGGGCATGCCGATCGCCATTTCATTCACGCTCGAGACCGA
>Ga0163163_10004283_pt1 | contig 12156 bp, 10 predicted proteins | sample S65metaG_FD_119766 | JGI IMG/M metagenome (GOLD analysis project Ga0163163, IMG submission 119766) | Switchgrass rhizosphere microbial communities from Kellogg Biological Station, Michigan, USA - S6-5 metaG | ecosystem: Host-associated > Plants > Roots > Rhizosphere > Soil | place: USA... | reverse complement strand
GGCTACAACGGGTCATTTCTGACTTTCACGTCGCTGAACGGTTACATTCTCAAGGGCGAAGGCGCCATGGGAATGGATCTGACCTTTGCCACGCTGATGGTGCGCTCGGGCGATGAGCCCGATGCGATGTATGGTCTGGCCGCGCGCAGCGTTCGAATAACCGATAATGGTTTGACCTACCGGTTCACTCTGCGGCCTGAGACAAAATTTCATGACGGAAGCCCGCTGACAGCGCACGACGTAGCGTGGTCGATCAATACACTGAAGGAACAAGGCCACCCGATCATCACGCAGCAATTGCGCGACTGCAAAGGCGCCGAGGCGACCGATGACCGCACGGTCGTCGTACGTTTCGCCGAAGGGCGCGCGCGCGATGTGCCGTTGTTCGTCGCCGGGCTCCCGATTTTTTCCCGCGCCTATTATTCCAAACAGCCGTTCGATCAGTCGACGTTGGAAATTCCGCTGGGCAGTGGCCCGTACAAGGTCGGGCGATTCCAGATCGGACATTCCATCGAATTCGACCGGGTCAAGGACTGGTGGGGCGCGAACTTGCCGGTTGCGCGAGGCCTGAACAATTTCGACACCATCCGCTACGAATACTACCGCGACCGCGAGGTCGGCTTCGAAGGCTTTACGGCAAAGAGCTATCTGTTCCGCGAGGAGTTTACTTCGCGAACCTGGGCCACACGTTATGAATTTCCGGCGTTCAAGGATGGCCGCGTCAAGCGGGCGGTGATTCCTGACGCGACGCCGTCGGGCGCGCAAGGATGGTTCATCAATTTGCGGCGGGAGAAGTTCAAGGACCGGCGCCTGCGCGAGGCGCTCATCGATGCCTTCGATTTCGAATGGACCAACAGAAATATCATGTACGGCTCGTACGACCGTACGCACTCGGTATTCGAGAACTCACCGATGAAGGCGACCGGAAAGCCGAGCGCAGCCGAAGTCGCGCTGCTGGAGCCTTTCCGCAACCAGCTGCCTGAGGAAGTGTTCGGCGAGCCCTACGTGCCGCCGGTCACGGATGGATCGGGACAGGACAAGCGGTGGCTGCGCCATGCGGTGCAACTGCTCAACGAAGCAGGCTTCAAGCTGGTCAACCGCAAGCGCGTTATGCCGGACGGCCGGCCGATCGAGATCGAATTTCTGATCGACGAGCCCACCTTCAAGCCTCATCATCTCACTTATATGAAAAATCTTGAGGTGCTCGGGCTCGTTGTCAGCCTGCGCATCGTCGATCCGGTTCAATACCGGCGCCGCGCGGACGATTTCGATTTCGATATCACGACCGAGCGCCTGAGTTTTTCGTCTACGCCGGGAGATTCCTTGCGGCCGTATTTCAGCTCCCAGGCTGCTGCGATCAAAGGCTCGCAGAATCGGGCAGGTATCGCTGACCCCGTGCTCGACAAACTCATTGAGGTCATCATCGCCGCCAAAACGCGCGACGAGCTGGTCACAGCTTGCCGGGCCTTCGATCGCGTGTTCCGTGCAGGCCGGTACTGGATCCCTCATTGGTACAAGGCGTCCCACTGGATCGCGTATTGGGACGTGTTCGGCCGCCCGGACGCCCAGCCGCGGTTTTTCAGGGGCATCCCGGACACTTGGTGGTCCGATCGCGGAAAGGCATCAAAGAGCGAGAAGGGCGGTTAGAACCGGTGTAAAACCGGCGGCCAGGCGTTTTTGGGCGCTGCGGTACATTTTCGCGACGTCGCGGTATGCCATACTGATAGGGCAATGAGCGCATATATCATCCGCCGCATTCTGTTCATGATCCCGACGATGTTCGGGATCATGTTTGTTGCATTCGTCGTGGTGCAATTTGCGCCGGGCGGGCCCGTCGAGCAGGTGATTGCCAAGCTGACGGGAGCCGAGACCGGCGCATCGTCGCGCATTTCCGGCTCTGCGGGAGGCGACTTCGGCAGCCGCGGCATGGCGCAAGGGGCCTCGCAGGTCGATGCGGCGAGCTCGAAGTACCGGGGCGCACAGGGTCTCGACCCCGAGTTCATCAAGAAGCTTGAAAAGCAGTTTGGCTTCGACAAGCCGGCCTACGAGCGCTTTGGGCTGATGCTCTGGAATTACATCCGCTTTGATTTTGGAAAAAGCTATTTCCGCGATGTCAGCGTATTGCAGCTGATCAAGGAGAAGCTCCCGGTATCGATGTCGCTCGGGATCTGGATGACGCTGCTGACATATCTGATCTCGATTCCGCTTGGTATCCGGAAGGCCGTAGGCGATGGCTCCCGTTTCGACGTCTGGACGTCCAGCGTCATTATCGTCGGCTACGCCATCCCCGGGTTCCTCTTCGCCATTCTGCTGATCATCCTGTTCGCCGGAGGCTCGTTCTTTGACTGGTTTCCGCTGCGCGGGCTGGTGTCGGAGCGTTGGTGGGAGCTGCCCTGGTGGCAAAAGATCCTCGATTACTTCTGGCATCTGACGCTGCCGATTCTCTCCATGGCGCTGTCGGCATTCGCGACGATGACCTTGCTCACCAAGAACTCGTTTCTTGAGGAAATCCGCAAGCAATATGTGCTCACGGCGCGTGCCAAGGGCTGCAGCAGCAACCAGGTGCTCTACGGTCACATCTTCCGGAATGCCATGCTCATCGTGATCGCTGGCTTTCCCTCCGCCTTCGTGCACGCCTTTTTCACCGGCGCGCTCCTGATCGAAACGATCTTTTCGCTCGATGGCCTTGGCCTGCTGGGGTTCGAAAGCGTTCTCAACCGCGACTATCCCGTCGTCTTCGCCACGCTTTTCATATTCTCGCTGATCGGCGTCGTTGTGAATCTGATTTCAGATTTGACCTACACGTGGATCGACCCGCGCATCGACTTCGAGACGCGAGAGGTCTGACGTGGACGCGCGCACGGGAATCAAATCGGAAGTGGCGACCGCGCCGGACACATCCGTCCGCCGGGCCTGGATTAAGATTTCTCCGATCAACAAACGCCGCTGGGAAAACTTCAAGACCAATCGCCGCGGCTACTTGTCGTTATGGATTTTTCTTGTGCTGTTTCTGCTGTCGCTGTTTGCCGAATTCATCGCCAACGACAAGCCGATTTTCATTCATGTCAATGGCCGCTTCTTTTTTCCCGCCGTTTTCACTTATCCCGACACGGCCTTTGCCAAAGGAGAGGATCCGAGCCTGTTCGGCACAGCCGCGGACTACAGGGACGAATACCTGATCGATCTCATCGAGAAAGAAGGCGGCACCGTGATCTGGCCGCCTGTTCATTTTTCCTACAACACCCAGGTGAGCAAGCCGCCATCGCCGTTTCCGTCCAAGCCCACATGGATGTTGACGCAAAAGGACTGTGAGTTTGCTGCAAGTCACGGTTTCGCGAAGTGCGACGAGCTTGAGACAAACTGGCTCGGGACCGACGATGGTGGTCGCGACGTGCTGGCGCGGCTGATCTACGGCTTCCGCATTTCGGTGCTGTTTGGGCTGGCTCTGACCATCATTTCATCGATCATCGGCGTCGCTGCCGGCGCCGTTCAGGGGTATTTCGGAGGCTGGACCGACCTTCTATTCCAGCGGTTCATCGAGATATGGAATTCAATTCCATCGCTTTATCTGCTGCTGATCATTTCATCTGTTCTGGTGCCGGGCTTCTTCGTCTTGCTCGGGATACTGCTGTTGTTTTCCTGGGTGTCACTCGTCGGACTGGTGCGCGCGGAATTTCTGCGTGGACGCAATTTCGAATACATTCAGGCGGCGCGCGCTCTCGGCGTCTCGAATGCGATCATTATCTTCCGCCACCTGCTGCCGAATGCCATGGTCGCGACCATGACGTTCCTGCCGTTCATCCTGTCGTCGTCGGTAATGACGTTGACCGCGCTCGACTTCCTCGGCTTCGGCCTGCCGCCGGGCTCGCCATCGCTCGGCGAATTGCTGGCGCAAGGAAAGGCCAATGTGCAGGCGCCATGGCTCGGACTTACCGGCTTTTTCAGTATTGCGATCATGCTTTCACTGCTGATTTTCATTGGTGAAGCCGTTCGCGATGCGTTTGATCCGAGGAAGACCTTCAGATGAACGCGAACGAGCCCCTGCTGTCTATCCGCGACCTGTCGATTGCATTCGGCAGCGGTGCGCGAGAGTTTCTGGCCGTCGATCGTATTTCGTTCGACATCGGCAAGGGGGAGACGGTTGCGCTCGTTGGGGAATCCGGATCCGGCAAATCGGCCACGGCCCTGTCAGTGATGAAATTGCTCCCCTATCCGGCGGCGCATCATCCGTCGGGCTCGATCATGTTCAAGGGTCGTGACGTCCTTCCGCTCAGCGAGCGCAAGATGCGTGAGGTGCGCGGCAATGACATCACGATCATCTTTCAGGAGCCGATGACCTCGCTCAATCCGCTGCATACGATCGAGAAGCAAATCGGAGAAATTCTCTCATTACATCAGGACCTTAAAGGTCAGGCGGCACGCGCGCGAATTGTCGATTTGCTCGATCAGGTCGGCATTCCGGACCCGGCCGGACGCCTTCAAAGCTACCCGCACCAGCTTTCTGGCGGTCAGCGTCAGCGCGTGATGATTGCGATGGCCCTGGCGAATGAGCCTGATCTGCTGATTGCCGACGAGCCGACGACGGCGCTCGACGTCACCGTCCAGGCGCAGATCCTGAAGCTACTCAAGGACACGCAGGCACGTCTCGGGATGTCCGTACTTTTCATCACCCACGATCTCGGAATCGTTCGAAAGGTTGCCGACAAAGTCTGCGTCATGCAGCGCGGCAAGATAGTCGAGAAGGGAGATGTTCAGAAAGTTTTCAACACACCTGAGCATCCGTACACGCGCGCACTGCTCGCGGCGGAGCCAAAACCCGATCCTGCGCTCCCACGGCCGGAAGCACCCATCGTCGTTGAAACCAAGGATCTGAAAGTGTGGTTTCCGGTCAAGCGCGGCGTGCTGCGCAAAGTGGTCGGTCACATCAAGGCCGTCGATGGCGTCAGCATTGAGCTGCGCAAGGGCGAGACGCTCGGCGTCGTCGGCGAGTCCGGATCCGGCAAGACGACGCTCGGTCTCGCTATCCTGCGGCTGATTTCGTCGGATGGGCCGATCGTGTTCATGGGCGATGCTATCCAGGAGCTCAAATTCAAGGAGATGCGGCCATACCGCCACGCCATGCAGATCGTGTTCCAGGATCCGTACGGCTCCTTGTCACCGCGCATGTCGGTGTCGGACATCATCGAAGAAGGTCTGCGCGTTCATCATCCGGGATTGCCGGCGGCGGAACGCGAACGGCGCGTGGTCGCGGCTCTCAATGACGTCGGTCTCGACGCCCAGACGCGAAATCGCTATCCGCACGAGTTCTCCGGCGGCCAGCGTCAGCGTATAGCCCTTGCACGTGCACTGGTGCTGGAGCCGACCTTCATCGTTCTCGATGAGCCGACGAGTGCACTCGACATGCTCATCCAGTCGCAGATGGTCGATTTGCTGCGTGACCTGCAAAAGCGACACGACTTGACGTACATGTTTATTTCGCACGATCTGCGTGTCGTCGCCGCTTTGGCGAGCAGGTTATTGGTCATGCGGCATGGGAAGGCAGTGGAGGAGGGCGCGGCTGCCGAATTGTTCAAGGCACCCAAGAGCGACTACACGCGTGCCTTGTTTGCTGCTGCTTTCAAATTGGAAACCGCTCCCGAAGGCATCGTGTCCCAGTAATGCGTCCGACGAAGATATGGCTGGTGGCGCTCCTCTGCGTCGTAGCAACGGCGGCGGGTGCGGCCCAATTCGGGCCCGACCAGTATCCCATCAAGAGCGACGAAGGTGATCCAATCACCAATTTTGAATTGAAGCCCGAGCTGTTGCCGCGGCTCGCAAAGCTGCCTGGCCAGGTCGCGGTCGGAAATCCGAACGGGGATGTGACCCTTGTGCAATTCTACGACCTTAATTGTCCGTTTTGCCGGGAGGCAGCGGCGGACGTGGACGCGCTCGTGCGTGCCGACAAAAAACTCAAATTGGTGTTTGCGCCCTATGCGGTTCTATCGGTGCAATCGGCCCAGGGTGCGCTCGTCGAGCTTGCGGCGGGTGAAGTGCTTACGCCGGAAAAGTATCTCGAATTTCATCGCCAGATATACGCCGGCCGTGGCCTCATCGATGCGCCGCGCGTGCTTGCTGCCGCCGGAGTCATCGGTCTCGATCGTCAGGAACTGGCCGAGGCCGCCAATACCGAAAGCATGCTCGCCGTTCTCAAACAAAACGCCGATTTCGGCTCGGACGCCAAGCTGATTGCAACACCGGCCTATGTCATCAACGGCGTGGCCATTCTCGGCCATCCCGGTCTTAAGTCATTGCAGGCCGTGATCCGTGCGGTACGCAGTTGCCGCAAGGTTGCTTGCTAGATTCTGCGGACGCTTGTGACCTCGGACCCCGCCGCTTTGATACGCATGATCGCGTCCTCGGCAGGTTCAATCGCGACCATCATGTGATGGGCATTCGCGTGAACAAGCGTTTCGGGATCAATCGCGATGGCGACGTGGCCCTTCCAGAATACGAGATCGCCGCGGCGCAGGCTTGCAAGTGAAGACAATTTTCCGAGCGCGAGCTCCTGCATATCGCTGTCACGCGGACACGCCACGCCGGCGGCCTGAAGTGAAATCTGGACCAGGCCCGAGCAGTCCAGCCCGAGCGAGGTCTTGCCTCCCCATAAATAGGGCGTTTCAACAAACCGCTCCGCAACGGCGACGAAATCGGGTTGCCGCATTTTGACGGGCGCCAGGTAGACTTCCGGAATATGCCAGCCAAGGGCCGTGACGGCGAACCGCTCGTCCTGCCGTGTAACGGCGACACGTGCACCCATCGGCAGCGCGACCGTTGGTGGCAGCTTGATATCCGGGCCCGCAAAGGCGAATGCGCGCGGCACCATGACTTTGTGGGTTGGTGCGGTGCCGACAGGCCCGAGCGCATTAGACGAAAGCCAGCCGACATAGCCGTCGGTTTCCAACTGGCCCCAGGCCCAGCCTTCATCGGTTGTTTCGTAGATCGTGATCCGTTCGCCCAGCAGCGCCTCGGTGTCGGGCCTCGCGTCATGCGATGGCGTGCGACGCAGCACCGTGACCGGCTCGATGATCTGGTAGCGGCTCCCTTCGACGAAGCGTTTGGCCTCGACATGTCCGCGCAGATGATTGGCGGCGATCTCAGGCCGGAAAGGGTTGATGCGTGGGTCGAGGGCGACCATCGGTCAAGAATATCGGGAGCGGAGCAATGCGTGGAGGGCACGCGCCGACTGGCATTCGGCGCCTTCCGGACGTCCGGGCTTTGTCACGGGCGTCCATGCGAAAATATCGAAATGCACCCAGGCTTTCGTTGTGACGAACCGGCGCAAGAATAATGCCGCGGTAATTGCTCCGGCCTGTCCTCCGGTTCCAACGTTGTTGAGATCAGCAACCTTTGAATCAAGCATGCTGGCGTAGGGACGCCACAGCGGCAAGCGCCAGAGAGGATCGCTCTCGGCTGCGGCCACCCGCATAATTTCGTCGGCAAGTGCATCGTCGTCCGTGAAGAACGGGGGCATATCGGGTCCGAGGGCGACGCGTGCTGCTCCCGTGAGGGTCGCAAAATCGATCAGCAGTGACGGCTTGTCTTCCTCGGCGAGTGTCAGGGCATCTGCCAGGATCAGCCGGCCTTCGGCGTCGGTGTTGCCGATCTCCACGGAAATGCCCTTTCGCGAAACGTAGACGTCGCGGGGGCGGAAGCTGGTGCCGGATATTGCGTTCTCAACCGCTGGAATGATCACGCGCAGCCGGATTTTCAATCCATCAGCCATGATCATGTGCGCAAGCGCGAGCGCAGTGGCCGCACCGGCCATATCCTTTTTCATATTGAGCTTGCCCGTATCCGGCTTGATATCGAGCCCGCCCGTGTCGAAACAAACGCCCTTTCCAACCAACGTAATTTTCGGGTCGCTCGCATTGCCCCACGTCATGTCGATCAGCCGCGGTGCGCGGGCCGATCCGGCGCCGACCGCGTGCACGAGCGGAAAATTCTTGGCGAGCGTGGCACCGCTAGTCACTTGAATTTTGGCGGCATGCTTTTTCGCGAGCGCTCTGGCCGCGGCCTCCAGTTCAGCCGGCCCCATGTCGTTCGACGGCGTGTTCGTGAGGTCTCGGCAGAGCGTCACGCCCTCGACCACGTGGCTCAACGCATCGCCGTCGACGCCTTCCGGAAGAACGAGGCGTATGTTGCGCCCTTCCGATTTGCGGTATCGCGAAAATTGGTAACTGCCGAGCGCAAATGCCAATGCCGCAAGACGTGCATCATGCGGCTGGTTGGCGAAACGATAGGTGCCCGCCGGCAAAAGACCGATCAGTTGTCCCGGCCTAAACCGGTCGCGCTCCGGGTCTTTCGGGTTTTCGATACCAAACAGCACCCCGGCCATCTTGCCGTTGCTACCTGGCAGCAGCAGCGACCGGCCAGGCTTTGCTTCGAAGGCAGCCGTGCTGATGAACGCCTGCTCGGAGCTGCCAAGCTTTTTGCGCACTTCGTCAAAGTTGGCGGCACTAACGAACCAGATCGGAATCGCCTGGCTTTTGCCGGCGGTCGCAAAAATGGAATGCATGATTACTCCGCGGCGTCGCGCATCGAAGGCTTGAGTTGGTAACCGTCGCGCCTCTGCGGCAGTTTCCAGCCGAGCATTTTTGAAGCAACCAGAGTGCGGAGCACCTGCGCGGTGCCGCCGCCGATCGTGAACATCCGCACGTCCCGCGCCATGCGTTCCAAGGGAAGCTCACGCGAGTAGCCGCGCGCGCCAAAAAACTGCAGCGCATCGTTGACGATCCTGATGGCCGTTTCGGACGCGAATATCTTTGCCTGCGCGGCCAGCATCGGGTCGGGGAACCCGCTGCTATCGGGGCCGCGGGAACGTGCCGCTTGATAGAGCATCAGGCGGGCGGCGGTCAGCTGTGTCTGCATATCGGCAAGCATCCACTGCAGGCCCTGAAATTCGCCGATTGGGCGGCCGAATTGCTCACGGGTCTTGGCCCATTCCAGTGCGTGGTCGAGGGCACCGGCCGCGACACCGAGCGCCACCGTGCCTGCGCCGACGCGCTGGCTGTTATAGGCATTCATCAGGTCGGCAAATCCGCGGCGGAATCCCGATGGCGGCAGTACGGCCATGTTTGCCGGTACCTCGAGATCTTCGCAAATGATCTCTGCCTCAGGCATTCCACGCAACCCCATGGTCTGCTCGCGCTTGCCGACGCGCAGCCCATTCGATTGGTCGCGCACCGCGAGGAAGCCACCGATGCCGAGCTCCTCGCCGCGTTCATCGAATACACGTGCGAAAATCAGGTGCAGGCGTGAAATTCCGGCGCCGGTGATCCAATGTTTTGTGCCGTTGATGATGTACGTATCGCCACGCTTGTCGGCGCGCGTGGTCATCGCGGTCGCGTCTGAGCCGGCCTCTGGTTCGGTAATGCAGATCGCCGGCTTGTCGCCTTCAAGCACGAGTTGGGCTGCCAGCCTTTTCTGGGCATCGCTGCCGTAGGCCATCACGGTCGAAATGGCGCCCATGTTCGTCTCGACGACGATTCGCGCGGTGACCGTGCAGGCCTTCGCCATTTCCTCGATCACCAGAACCGCGTCGAGGAAGGAGCGGCCCTGGCCGCCGAGGATCTTCGGGATTGTCATGCCGCAAAAGCCCGATTGGCTCAGCGCCTTGACGATGTCCCAGGGGTACTGCTCGTCGCGGTCTATGGCTGCAGCGCGCGGCCGAACGATGTCGGCCGCAAAAGCGCGGGCGCGACTGCGCAACTCAAGTTCGTGTGTGGAAAGGCCCAGGTCCAAGTCCATGTCGGCGACTATAAATCCGGTGCAGGCTGGAGTTTACAAGTTAACCAGTCATTAGGGTTAACGCTTTATTGCTCGATTATGCCATCGAGGACCAGCCCCACCTATCTGCTCGCGTCGGCTGCCCTGGCGGGCATTCTCGCCCTGTCGGCAGGCGGCTGCTCAAATATAGGCGCTCGCGAGACGACAGGTTCTGTGGGCATCGCAGACGCGGCCTCGCCCGGCGCGGACGAATCCCGACGCTCGCTTGAGGCGCTTGGGGCCCGCTATCGCCAGAACCCGAACGATGCGGACGTCGCGATCGCGTATGCCCGCGCACTACGAACAACAGATCAGCGCGCGCAAGCCGTGGCGGTGCTGGAACAGGCATCGATCCGCAATCCCCAGAACATGTCTTTGCTCGGCGCGTACGGACGGGCGATGGCGGATGCCGGGCAATATCAGCAGGCGCTTGCGACGCTCGAGCGCGCGCATACACCCGACAACCCGGATTGGCGCATTCTCAACGCGCAGGGGGCTGTGCTCGACCAGATGGGCCGTCATGCCGAGGCGCAGAGGTATTACGCGTCCGCGCTCAAAATAGCGCCGAACGAAGCGTCGGTCCTTTCCAACCTCGGCCTGTCCTACATGCTTACAAAAGATCTGAAAAAGGCCGAGACGACTTTGAGGCGCGCCGCGGCCCAGCCGAATGCAGGGCCAAGAGTGCGGCAAAATCTCGCGCTGGTCGTCGGCCTGCTCGGCCGCTTCGATGAGGCGGAGAAGATTGCTAGCGCAGATTTGCCGGAAAGCGAGGCGGCGGCGAACGTCGCCTATTTACGGCAGATGCTTGCGCAAAAGGGTGACTGGAAAAAAATGGGGCGTGTTTACGCTACGCCCGATGCCGGATCCTGACGCGATTCCCTGCAACAGATACAGACTTCAGGAGCAAGTTTTACTGTCGTAAACCGGCGGCGAAACGCGCGGGCTCATGAACATCTGGTCCGACAGCGTCAGCGTGCCCGTAATCGTGTAACCGACCACCGGGGTATAGTTGTAGTTCACTTCACTCCACACCAGCGACGAATTAGGAACAGCCAGGGCCGCGTCCGGGAGCGTCACGTCGGAGTTGATGGTGCGCGCAGTGCCGTTCAAGGTCGCGCTCCATTTCACCTTGGCGTTGCCGTCGGCATCGATCTTGAGACAGGTGATCGTGGCCGCGAGATTGCCGACCGAGTACGGTTTGATGATCGCCGCGGAGGCATTCAGAATATTGCTCATGCCGTCGACGGTGACCGTCTGGGTCTGCGACGTCAGGTTGGCAAGCGCGCCGGCCGTCAGCGTGACCTTGCGATCAGCTGCGATGCCGTCGGTAATTTCGACCAAGCCAAAATAAAGCGAGATCAAGAGCGGTGCCAGAATGGCGAACTCAACCGCGGAGGCGCCTTGGCGGTCACGCTTGAAGGACCGCAAGAGCTTGGTCATACGCAATGTCACGGCTCTCATGGTGGAATGCCTAGTGGCAGGAGTTTGCGGGTGTCGCAGTTGAGAACGGCTCGTTGCAGAACACTGCTGTCGCCACCAACAGGCGCCTATTGCCGTTTATGTTGGTGAGATTGTTTCCGAGCAGCGAAACATAGATCGGCCATTGATAGTAAAGCGTCACGACTTCGATCTGACCGGGCGTGCCTGGGCTGTAGTTTAGCTTCGACTCGTCGATCCTCCCGTCTGTGAGCGGCAAATCATTATTGATGGCAGAGAAATTATCGAATGTCTTGACGTCGACATAGACACCGCCCGCGCAGTCAAACAAACCGTGGATGCGGCTGCAAACCTCGGTCTTGAAATCGTCTTTTGTCCAGGCCTTGTCCTGGGCTTGTCCCGTCATGATCAGGCGAGCCGAATCGGTGACCGCCGTTTCGAGGGTCTGGCCGGCGAAAAAAACCAGCGCCGTTTCCAGGATCGCGAACGTCAGTCCCAGGAACGGAATCGCGACCAAACTGAATTCGACGGCGACGGCACCATCCTGCTGCCGGACAAAGCGGCGCGCCAAACGGGACGGCACCAACCGGCGAAACCAGGCTGAAAACTTATCTCGCGTGGGTTTATGCATGCAAATGTCTCGATGGCTCGACGGTGTCGAAACACCGGCCTGCATAGCAAAGGCACCTTGTCGATTTGTTGCTTAAACGCGTCGATCCCGGGAGCCGGCGTTAACCGATCGGTAAGCGTGACAGCCGTGAGCCGCGACGGGCGTTGCTATTTCGCAGCCTGAGCCTGGCCGTTGCGCTGACCGCTTTGATTGAGGGTCGCATTGAAGAAGCCAGTCGAATCTCCGAGCGTAATCCGGCGCTGGCAATTCGGCGCGCAGCTGTAGGATTCCCGTTCGATGCCCTT
>Ga0163163_10004281_pt1 | contig 12163 bp, 4 predicted proteins | sample S65metaG_FD_119766 | JGI IMG/M metagenome (GOLD analysis project Ga0163163, IMG submission 119766) | Switchgrass rhizosphere microbial communities from Kellogg Biological Station, Michigan, USA - S6-5 metaG | ecosystem: Host-associated > Plants > Roots > Rhizosphere > Soil | place: USA: Michigan... | reverse complement strand
TCGGAGGCGGGGAATTCGGCGGCGGGGGCGGAGGTGGCACCGGGGGGATCCCCGCTGAATCCGCGCCGCTGCACGCCAGCACGGCGACCAGTAGTGTGGCGAAACCGACGCCTTTCACCTGCATGAAGCACCTCGATGGAGCGGAGACAGTGAAAATCGGGCCACCCTCTTCAGGATCCCGGCGAGACGTACACTAGGGGGACGCCTCGCGGATGACCCGGGGGCACAGGCGCCGAGACATCCGTGGCGGGCAACTCCCACGCCACCGGCACCACTGGCCAAGTGGTTTTCCTCGTTGGACTTCGCAACCACCGTGGCGCGATGCCCACGTGCTGCCTGCTGCGGCGGCGCACACTTGCGTCTTTGATGCGACGATGGAAAAGGAGGACCCCCGAAATCCCAAGGGTCCCGGCAATCGCGCGATTGACCCCAAGCAATTAAATAGTAACATGTTACAACGCTGGACCGGCATTCCGGGAACCAATCCGGGTGAGCGGGGCCGGGGAAGTCGGTTCAAGTCCACGGCGGCAGGCGGGCACGGGACTTGACCAGTAGGGAGTATTCCTCATTTCACGCTGGAGTGGGCCATGACCAAATCCTCTGCGACCCCGAATGCCCCGGAGCTCGGTGCCTCGAAAGAGGTGAAGACCTCTACTCTGGCTTCGGGGCAGCGACTTCCTCTCATCGTCGAGCCGGTAGACCCAGGGCTCAGCCTCGAAGCATGGGCCGCGGCCAACAAGGAGAGCATCGAGTCGGCGCTCCTCAAGCATGGCGCTATCCTCTTCCGGAACTGGAATCTTCCGACCCCGCGCGATTTCGAAAAGGCGGCGCAGGTCGTGTACGGCGGATTGTATTCCGATTACGGTGATCTGCCGCGCGCGGAGGCCGGGGAGAAGATCTATGAATCGACCTGGTACCCCAACGACCAGATGATCCTGTATCACAACGAGAGCTCGCACCTCAATATGTGGCCGATGAAGATCAGTTTCTTCTGCGTGGTTCCGGCGGCGAAAGGCGGGGCGACCCCGATTTTCGATACCCGGGGGGTCTGCGCGATGATCGATCCCAAGGTCCTGGCGACGTTTCGGGAGAAGGGGCTGCTCTATGTGCGGAACTTCTCTCCCGGCGTCGATCCGACCTGGCAGGCCTTCTTCCACACCGAGGACCGCACCAAGGTCGAGGCGATGTGCGCGGAGGCCGGCGCCACCTGCCAATGGATGCCCGGCGACGGTCTCCGCATCAGCCAGAAGACCCATGCTCTCTGGAAGCACCCCAAGACGGGCGAGGAAATCTTCTTCAACCAGATCCAGCTGCACCACATCGCCTGCGTGGACGAGGAGACCCGGGAGGCGCTCCGGGAGCTCTACTCCGACGACGAGCTGCCCCGCAACGTCTACTACGGAGACGGCACCCCGATTCCCGACGAGGTGGTCCAGCACCTGAGCGAGGTCTTCGAGAAGGTGGCGATCCGGGGCACCTGGCAGAAGGGCGACATGATCATGCTCGACAACATGCTCACCACGCATGCCCGCGATCCGTTCGAGGGGGAGCGAAAGATCGTGGTGGCCATGGGACAGATGATGACCATCGAAGAGGCGCTGGCGGCGGTTTGAACCCGCAGGGCGTGGACGTCAACGCGCTGGAGCTTCGGGTGTGCGGGCTTCAGCGCAGCGGCAACCACGCGATCATCTCGTGGGTTCTCGAGCAGTTCAGCGGCAGGAAGGCGTGTTTCCTCAACAACATTCGCCACGGCGACTTCGATCCCTATGCCGTGGCGCCGCAGCGATTCTCCTATGGAATGGACGACGTTCGGCCGGAAGACTGGGCCACGACGCCCAAGGACCTGCTGATCTACTCCTATGAAGACTGCGCCAAGCGAATCCGGCCGGAAGCGCCGAGTCTGTTGGCAAGCGCCTTCTCGCCGGAGTTCGAGGCAAATCGGGAGCGGTACCTGGGCCGGAGCACCCGGCGCCTCGACGTCCTGATCCTGCGCGACGCGCCGAATCTCTTCGCCAGCCGGCTCAAGAAGCTGGAACGGCTGACCGGGGTGAAGGATCTCCCGACCATCGCGCGATACTGGAAGGAGCTGGCCCGGGCCGTCCTGGCGGTGGAGACGGGACCCCAGGCGGACACCGTCGCGGTGCTGTACCCGCGCTGGTTTTCCGACAAGGCGTATCGGCAGCAGCTGTCCCGTTTCCTGGGGGGAACCTTCTCGGATGCATCCATCCGGCAGGTATCCGCCATCGGCGGCGGGAGCTCGTTCGACAAGACCAGCAAACACGCCGATCTCACCCTCGGCGACGCCGTCCGCAAATGGCGGAAGTTCCTCCGCCCCTCGACCTATCTCAACCTGGGATCCTACTTCGAGCGGTTTCGGGGCGCGCGGCGAATGAAGGTCCTGGAGCGGTACAAGGAATTCGAGCAGGATCAGCGGATGCAGGAGATCCTCTCGGACCCGGAACTGCTTCAGCTCTCGCGGCAGATCTTCGGCGAAGACAGCATCCCTCCTACCGCTTCCCCTTGAGCCAGCGACTGCCGAAGCGAAGCCCGAGACGGAACCCCAGGCGACGGGTATCCGGCAGCAGCATTTCGCGAGGGAACCGGGTGACGGTTTCCCACCAGAGGCGCCGGGCCAGGGTGGTATAATCGGCTTCGAGGAGCTGGCTCACTTCATCCAGCCGAGTCCGGACCCGCCACTTCCGCATCGCCTGCAGCCGATGGAACACCACCGCGTTCGCGGGGTCCGGGGGGACGGGGGGAACGGCCGGTGCGTTCGCCGCCAGGCGGGTCTCGGTACGCGCGTAGATCTCCAGATAGGCCCGGGTCATTCGCTCCAGCGAAAAAGTCTCCCGCGCCACCTCGGACCGCCGGCGCATCTCGACCACCCCATCGCGCTGCTCCAGCATTTCGAGAATCCGGCGGGCCACCTCGTCATCGGACGCGTCCGGTGGAAAGAGGCTCCCGGTGACGCCATCGATGACCGTCTCGGTGAGGCCGACCACGTTGGGCGCGAGGGTCCGGGCGCCGCTGGCCGCGGCCTCCACCGCCACCCAGCCGAAACCCTCCGAGGGCGACGTCATCACCACCAGGCCTCCACTCGCCGCCACCACCCGGTACCACTCGGGCATCGCCACATGGGGCACCCGTTCCCAGCGCTCGATGTCCACCCGCGCACAGGGGGGAGCCGCGAACTGGCTCCAATCGGCGCCGTGTCCATCCGCGACCCAGAGCCGAACCGAGCGGCCCGCCAGCCGGCTCGCGATGCGAGTGAACCGGGGAAAATCCTTCCCGGCCAGATCGGTGGTGCGCCCGACCCAGGCGACAATCGGCGTCCCCGAGGTGGTCGCGTCCGGCGGGGTAAAGCGGGAGCCATCGAATCCGTTGGGCACCGGCTCGACCACGAGGTCCGTCAACGGCTGATCGAGCCGGGCCATTCCGCGGGAGACGGCGGTTCGGGCAAAGCAGTTGCGGCTCTGCCAGTAGTCGCTCAGCGCGCCCCGGTTCGAGGCCACGATCTTCGGCCGCGGTTCCATCAGACTGAGGAGCTCGGCTCTCGGGTCCGTGCTCGATATATGGATGACGTCATAGGCGCCGGCTTCGATGGCACGAACCAGCTCCGGCATCGGGGCCAGCGTGGTCGGGCCGAGCTCGCGAAACTCATCCAGGCGAACCGACGCGATGCAGAACCAGAAGTGGGGCTCGGCGCCCTGGCGGCGCAGCTCGCGGGCGTGCTCCTGCATCCAGGTCGAGATGCCACCGGTATCGCAGAGATAGCGGAAGAGCAGTACTCGCATGGCGTCTCGGACCTCGAAGGGACCTCGGAAGAACCGCCGGCTCGCCGGAACGGCGGCCGAGGTGCCAGTTACATGCCACCAGTCTAGGATTCAAGCCACAGGAAACGGCCCCGTCTGTCAGTTTATGTGCTCGAAAGCAGCAGTTTCTGACAGAATCGTTGCACGAATGCAGCAATTTGCTGCACTCCTACAGCGGAGTGTGATCGAAAGAGTTTGTGGTTGTTCAACTTGGGTTGAACATATCCGCGCGTCGGCAGCGGCGGAACCAGCCAAGCCCACCCCTGACCCGGATATCCGGCTTCACAAAACCAGGCCGAGTTCCGAGGCGGAATGAGGGTTCTCGAGACCCCGGATCAGGCACGATACTTGATAGTTACCAGATGAGCCAAGTCGCCATTTCGCATTGCTTTAGCCATCAGACACCAGCCCGGCAACCGTTTCGCGGAGGGTCGAGGAACGCAGTGGGGTCTTTCCAGGCATGACCATCGTCGATCGCTACCCCCTCACTCCGATCCAGGAGGGGATGCTTGCGCACGCCCTGCTCGAACCGGGGGCGGGCATCGACATCGTCCAGATCGCGTGCCGGCTGCACGAATCCGTCGATGGCGTCGCCATGCGGCGGGCATGGGCGAGCATGGCCGAGCGGCACGCGATGCTCCGCACCCGCATGGTCTGGGGCGTCGGAGCGCACGCGGAGCAGGAGGTCCTCGATCGAGTTGCCGTCTCCTGGACGCAGGAGAATTGGAGCGGACTGGATCCGGCCGAACAGGATCAGCGCTTCGATTCCCTGCTCCTCGATGACCGGACCCGAGGGTTCGCGATGGACGAGGCCCCGCTCTGGCGGGTGTACCTGGTCGAGTGCGGGCCCCGCGATTTCCGGCTGGTCTTCAGCTTCCATCACGTGGTTCTCGATGGCGCCTGGTTCGAGCCGGCCCTGGTCGAAGCCTTCGCCTTCTACGATGCGATTCGCGCCGGCGGCGATGCGGCGCTTCCCGCCCCGACGCCCTTTCGTCGCTATGTCGACTGGCTCGGGACCCGGGACCTGAACGGGGCGGAAGGATTCTGGAGGAAGCGCCTCGCCGGATTCAGCGAGCCGACTCCCCTGCCGGGGAACCCGGGACCGGTCCGCCAGGGGCCGGGAACCGAGCGCTACCGGGAGCGCGAGCTCTTTCTCGAGCCCACGGTAACACGCGCGCTCGAGGAATTTGCCGCGGCGCGCGAGGTCACGCTCAATACCCTCATCCAGGGCGCCTGGGCCATTCTGCTGGCCCGGCACGCCGGACGGGACGAAGTGGTGTTCGGGGTGACCCGGCGGGGGCGTCATGGCCTGTCCGGCGGCGACGCCGTCTTCGGCCCGACCCTGAACACCGTGCCGATGCGGGTTACGGTCTCTCCCGACCTGCCGCTCGGACCATGGCTGGGGGCGCTTCGCGAGCAGTGGAAGGAGCTCGCGGAGGTCGAGCTGTCGCCGGTGGGACGGGTGCAGAGCTGGAGCGACGTCCCGCCCGGCACCCCGCTCTACGACACCATCGCGATCTTCGAAACCGCCCCGCTCGACCAGCGGATCAAGGCGCGCGGGGGCGACTGGTCGACCCGCGAGGCCTGGGCCTACCACCAGACCAACCTGCCGCTCACGCTCAACGCCTACTCCGGCCCGCGACTCCGCCTGCGGGTGATCTACGACGGGTTGCGCTTCGCTCCCTCGGCGATCGACCGGCTGCTGGGTCATCTCCGCACTCTGCTGGAAGGCATGCCGGCGGACCCCGCGATGACCGTGGGCCGGCTTCCGATGCTGACCGCGGGCGAGCGCCGGACGCTGCTCACCGACTGGAACGATACCGCGCGTCCCTACCCCGGGGCGTCCACCCTGACGGGCCTGCTCGCCGACCAGGCGGCGAGGTCACCCGGCGCGGAAGCGGTGCGCTTTGAAAACATCGCGATCAGCTATGCCGAGCTCGAGGCTCGGGCCAATCGGCTGGCCGGCCATCTGCACCGCGTGGGGGTGACGCCCGGCACGATGGTGGGTGTGTGCGCCGAACGATCGATCGAGCTGGTGGTGGCGCTGGTGGCGATCCTGAAGGCGGGGGCCGCCTACGTGCCGATGGACCCCGAGTATCCGCTCGAGCGACTGGCGTTCATGCTGGAGGATTCCGCGGTGCCGGTGCTGCTGACCCAGGAGCGGCTGCTGGAGCGGATTCCCGCATACGCGGGGCGGGTGATCTGCCTGGACCGGGACTGGCCGGCCATCGAGCAGGAACCGGCGAGCGCTCCGGCGGTCCCGCCGAATCCCGATGCGCCGGCGTACATGATCTACACCTCGGGGTCCACCGGCCGGCCCAAGGGCGCGCTCAACGCGCACCGCGGGATCGTGAACCGGCTGCGCTGGATGCAGGAGACCTTCGCGCTCGACAGCGCCGACACCGTGCTGCAGAAGACCCCCGTCAGTTTCGACGTGTCGGTCTGGGAATTCTTCTGGCCGCTGATCTCCGGCGCGCGTCTGGTGCTGGCCCGGCCGGGCGGACACCGTGATCCCGGCTATTTGCGCGAGGTGATCGAGCGTGAACGGGTGACCGTCCTGCATTTCGTTCCGTCGATGCTCCGGGCGTTCCTGGCCGACGTCGGGTCCGCCGAGTGCCGCTCGCTTCGCGATGTGATGTGCAGCGGCGAGGCGCTTTCCCACGATCTGATCCGCGCCTTCGCGGCTCGGCTGCCGGCGCGGCTCCAGAATCTCTACGGCCCGACCGAGGCCGCAGTGGACGTCACCTGGTGGCCCTGTGACTCCGCCGACACCGGCACGATCGTTCCAATCGGGCGACCGATCGCCAACACCCGCTGCTACATCCTCGATCCGCGGGGAGAACCGGTCCCCATCGGCGTGGCCGGCGAGCTGTACCTCGGAGGGGTGCAGGTCGGCCAGGGGTACTGGAAGCGCCCCGACCTGACCGCCGAGCGCTTCGTTCCGGATCGGTTCGTGAATACGCCGGACGCCCGTCTGTACCGCACTGGCGATTCGGTCCGCTGGCGGGAGGACGGGAACATCGAGTTCCTGGGCCGGCTCGACTTCCAGGTCAAGCTGCGGGGCTTCCGGGTCGAGCTGGGCGAGATCGAAGCGGCGCTGGCCGAACAAGCGGGCGTCGGCGCCGCGGTGGTCGTGGTGCGCCAGGATCGTCCCGGCGAGCAGCGGCTGGTGGGGTATTACACCGCCGCTGCGGCCGAGCCTCCCTCGGCGCAGGTGCTGCGCTCCGCGCTGGCGCGGCGCCTGCCCGATCACATGGTTCCCGCGACGCTGATCCGGCTGGACACGCTGCCCCTGAGTCCCAACGGGAAGCTCGACCGGCGGGCGCTGCCGGCGCCCGAGGCAGACCTCGATGCTGCCCGCGGCTACGTTGCTCCCCGAACCGACGCCGAGGCGGCGCTGGCCACGATCTGGGCCTCGGTGCTCAAGCGCGATCGCATCGGAGTGACCGACAATTTCTTCGAGCTCGGGGGCGACTCGATCCTGGCGATCTACATCGCGGTCCGAGCCCGGGAGGCGGGGATCGACCTGCGTCCCCGGGATCTCCTGGCGTTTCCCACGGTGGAGACGGCCGTTGCGAACGCAGGGGTGACCGCCGGGTTGCGACGCGATCAGGGCCGAAGCGAAGGCGATGCCCCGCTCACTCCGGTGCAGCACTGGTTCTTCGCCCTCGGCAACCCCGAACCGAACTACTGGAACCAGACCTTTCTCTTCGCGGTGCCCGGCGACCTCGACGCGGGAGCGCTCGAGGCCGCGTTGGGGGATGTGGCGGAGCATCACGATGCGCTGCGACTGCGATTTCGGCATGCCGGCGGAGTCTGGAGCCAGGCGTACGAGGGTGCGGCCGCGGCGCCGTCCCTCGAGGTGGTCGAACCGCGAGCCTCGACGCCGGCCGCCCGCACGACCGAGCTGGAGGCGGCCGCGGCCCGGTACCAGAGTCAGCTCGATATCTCGGCGGGACCGCTGCTGCGCGCCGTACTCTTCCGCGGATCGGCCGGAGAACCGGGGCGATTGCTGCTGGTGATCCACCATCTGGTCGTGGATGGCATCTCCTGGCGAATTCTCATGGCGGATCTCGAGTCCGCCTACGCCCAGCGGCTGGAAGGGCGGGCCGCGCGTCTCCCTTCCAAGACCAGCTCCTTCCAGCATTGGGCTCTCGGGCTGGCCCGGGCGGCGGAAGCCGGGGAGCTCGACGGTGAGGCCGAGTACTGGGCCGCCATCGTCGCCGAGGTTCCGCCGCCGATTCCCCGCGATGGCGCGGGCGGCGCGGCCAACCTCGAGGGCACTTCCCACGTGCTGATTCGGGAGCTCGATCCGGAGCAGACCACCGCGCTGCTGCGCGAGGCTCCGGCCGCCTACAACACCCAGATCAACGACGTCCTCCTCACCGCCATCACGGAGGCGGTGCACGAATGGACCGGGGCGCGGGAGGTCTTCCTCGACCTGGAAGGCCATGGGCGTGAAGACCTGGTGGCGGACGCGGATGTTTCCCGAACGGTCGGGTGGTTTACCTCGGTCTTTCCGGTGCGGCTGCGCGCGGGCGGCGCGGTCGACCGCGGCCGGCGCCTGCTCGCGGTGAAGGAAACGTTGCGCGCCATTCCCCGGCACGGCATCGGATACGGGGTGCTGCGCTACCTGGCGCGCCACCCTGCCCTGGCGGCCGCCGCGCAGCCGGAGATCAGCATCAACTACCTGGGCCAGTTCGACGAGGTCCTGGCCGATTCGCGGCTCTTCCAATTCGCGACGGAACGGACAGGACCGTGGCACGGTCCTCGTAACCCGCGACGCTACGCGCTCGAGGTGAACGCGCTGGTCATCGGGGGACGCCTGCGACTGGAATGGACCTGGCATCCGTCCCTGCACTCCGAGGGGACCGTGGCCCGGCTGGCGGACCGCACCAATGAGATCCTGGGCGAGATCGTCTCGCTGGCGCGGCTGCCCGAGGGCGGGGGACGGTCTCCATCGGATTTCCCCCTGGCAGCCATCGGTCAGGAGGCGCTGGACCGGCTGATCGGCACCGGGCGGATTGTCGAGGATCTCTACCCGGCAACGCCGATGCAGCTGCTGTTCTACGCGGAATCCTCGGCCGGACGGGACACCGGATTCGAACAGTGGCAATACCGGCTCCGGGGCCCGCTCGATGCCGCCGCGCTGCGGCGGGCCTGGGAGACGGTAGTGCAACGGCACCCCGCACTCCGGACCGGCTTCGCCGGCGGGCCCACCGGCGACCCGCTGCAGGTGGTGCGCAGGCAGGTCACCGTGCCGTGGACGGAGATCGACTGGAGGCACCTGTCCCCCGCGGATCGCGAGACGCGCCTGGCCGAGCTGCTCCAGAACGATCGCGCTCGCGGGTTCGATCTGGGCGCACCGCCGCTGCTCCGGCTAGCGCTGGTGCGGCTGGACGACGCGACCCACCTGCTGATCTGCAGCCACCATCACCTGCTGATCGACCGCTTGTCGTGGCCGGTCATTCTGGGTGAGGTCGGGGCCTGTTACGCCGCGTCTCTCGCCGGTGCCGGCCCCAATCTTCCGGCGGCTCCGGGTTTCCGCGGCTATCTCGCCTGGCTGGCCGGGCGTGATCTGGCTCAGGCGGAGCGTTTCTGGCGCGGCGAGCTGGAGGGGTTCACGACGCCGATTGCCCTCATGGACCGGGGCATCGCGGGTGAGCGCCCCGCGAGCGAGACGAGACTCGCGCTGAGCGAAGCACTCACTCGACGCCTGGAGCAGGCGGCGCGGAGCCACCGGCTCACCCTGAATTCCGTGGTTCAAGGAATGTGGGCGCTCTGGCTGGCGCGTCACGCCGGCGAGTCCGACATCGTGTACGGCCTCGCGGTCTCGGGGCGCCCGGACGCGCTGTCCGGCGTCGACCGGATGGTGGGGCTCTTCATCAACAACCTCCCGGTGCGAGTGAAGGTGGATGAATCCGCGGCGGTGGCCGGATGGGTGGTCGAGCTGCAGCGCCGTCAGGGCCAACGACAGCCCTTCGAGTTCACGCCGCTGGGAAAGATCCACGAGTGGAGCGGGTCGGCGTCGCACGCGCGGCTGTTCGAGAGCCTGGTGGTGTTCCAGAACGACTCGACGATGGAGGACGGCGCAGAGTGGCTGGGATCCTCGGTGGTGGTGGAACCGGTGCCGGTCGCCACCCGAACCAACTATCCGCTCACCCTGCTGGTCGGGGCCGGTGCCGCGCTGGAGCTGCGCCTGATTTACCGCGACGAATGGTGGAACGCGGGTTCGGCCGCGGCGGTGCTCGCGCAGCTCCAGCAGCTCCTGGCGGGATTCGCCGATGCGCCGGAGCGGCCGATCGCCGACTTGCTGGCCGTGCTTCCGCCAACCCGGACCGATACCGCCCACGCCCGCCGCAGGCTCGGGGGAGGTGCGGCCCGCCGGTCGTCCGCTACCGCGTACGTTGCGCCGGGCACTCCCACCGAACACTGCCTGGCGCGAGCCTGGGCGGAGCTGCTGGATCTCGATCGGGTCGGGCGCGATGACAATCTGTTCGCGTTGGGCGCCCACTCGCTCCTGGTGACACGGTTCGTGGCACGGGTCCGCGAGGAGCTCCAGGTCGAACTGCCCCTCCGGGCGCTGTTCGACCGGCCCACCATCGGCGATCTCGCCGTCGCGATCGTGTCGCTGGAGCGGACGCCGGGCCTCACCGACCGCATTGCGACTCTCCTGGAAGAGCTCGCGTCGATGTCGGACGAGGAGCTCAGGGCCGAGGCGCAGCCTCTCGAACCCTCGCCGCCCGCCGGCCGCGCCCATGTCCGGCGCTAACGTGCCCGCTCCCGGATCGGATCGCGCCAGCCTCCGTCTGGCGGCGCTGGCGCGCCGGCTGGAGCGTGAAGGGGTCGCCGCGACGGGACCGCGGATCCCGCGGCGGGCGGAGCGCGACACGGCTCCCCTGTCGTTTTCGCAGGAGCTGCTCTGGCTGCTGGATCAGTCCACTCCGGACCTTACGGCCTACAATGGGCCGGTCGCGCGGCGGCTCCGCGGCCCGGTGGATCCCGATCTCCTGGAGCGGGCGTTGACCGCGCAGGTGGAGCGTCACGAGGCGCTGCGCACCGTATTCCGTCCCGAGGGAGACGGTGTGGTGCAGGTCATCACACCGGCACAACGGGTCGAGATGGTCCGGGAGGATCTCGGGTCCCTGGCTCCCGCGGCACGGGAGCCGGAGCTGGCGAGCCGGCTGTCGCGGGCGGCGCGAGAGCGGTTCGACCTGCGGCGCGACCCGCTGCTCCGGGCCCGGCTCTACCGTCTGGACGATCGGGAGTCGGTCCTGCTGCTGGTATCCCATCACATCGTGATGGATGGATGGTCGCTGGGTGTACTGTTCCGGGAATTGGGCCAGGCCTACGCCGCGCTGCAGGACGGCCGAGCCCTCGATCTGCCCGCGCTCCCGATCGGCTATGGCGATTTTGCCGCGTGGCAGCGCGAAACCGCGGGCGGGCCGTCGGCAGAGGCTTCCCTCGCGTACTGGCGGCAGACCCTCGCGGGGCCGCTGCCCACGCTGGAGCTGCCGACCGACCGGCCCCGCCCGCAGACGCAGCAGTTCGCCGGAGGGGTGGCACGCCGGGTGGTGCCGCGACCGGTGCTCGACGGCCTCAAGGCCATGGCGCAGACCCAGGGTGCGTCCCTCTACATGGCGGCGGTCGCGGGTTATCAAGCGCTGCTCCACCGTTACAGCGGGCAGGACGAGATCCTGATCGGGTCCCCGGTGGCGGGGCGCCCGACCCGGGACACCGAGGTCCTGATCGGTTACTTCAATAACCCGCTGGTCCTCCGGACCAGGCTGTCGGGAGATATCTCGTTCGCGGAGCTGCTGGGCCAGGTGCGGGAGACCTGTCTCGGGGCCTACGAGCACCAGGCGCTGCCGTTCGAGCTGCTGGTGCTCGATCTCCAGAAGGAGCGTCGCGACCTGCCCACGCCGCTGTTCCGCTGTGTGCTCACGATGCAGGAGGCGCAGACCGACGATCTGCGGCTGCCCGGCGTGCAGGTGACCCCGGAACCGGTCGCGCATGGTACCGTCAAGTTCGACCTGACACTGCTGACGTCGGAGCACCCGGACGGCCTGCACTTCGATCTGGAATACCGCACCGACCTGTTCGATCCCGAGACCGCCGCCCGCATGCTGGGCCATCTCGAGACGCTGCTGACCGCCGCGGTCGCCGATCCCGCGACTCCGGTGTCGCGACTGCCGTTGCTGAGCCCCGCCGAGCTGGCCCAGCTCGCGGCCTGGAATGCCACGGCACGGGCGCTGGGCGCTCCGGTCACGATGGCCGGCTTGATCGCGACGGCGGCGGCTCGCCACCCCGGGCAGGCGGCTGTCGTGTCGGGTGATTGCACGCTTTCGTGG
>Ga0163163_10004275_pt1 | contig 12168 bp, 9 predicted proteins | sample S65metaG_FD_119766 | JGI IMG/M metagenome (GOLD analysis project Ga0163163, IMG submission 119766) | Switchgrass rhizosphere microbial communities from Kellogg Biological Station, Michigan, USA - S6-5 metaG | ecosystem: Host-associated > Plants > Roots > Rhizosphere > Soil | place: USA: Michigan... | reverse complement strand
GATGGCTACTGGGACGTCGACGGCGAGTGGCACCACACGGACCCGGAGGTGCACGCCGCCGTCCTCCGCGCCATGGGCGCCGAGGGCGAGGGGCCGCCGGCCGTGGCCTACTGGTCCGTCCGCCAGGGCGACGGCCACGTCCTCCAGTCCGCCTGTGCGCTCCACCTCGAGGACGGCACGTGGCTGCCGGTGACCGACCAGCTCGCGCCGGACCTGCCCGTCGGCTACCACGACCTCCACCCGACCGACGGTGGTCCCGTCACCCGGCTGGTGGTGGCGCCTCGCAGGGCGCCCGCACCGCCCCCTCGCACCTGGGGGTGGTCGACCCAGTTGTACGCGCTGCGCTCCCGCTGGAGCTGGGGCATGGGCGACCTCGCCGACCTGCGCGACCTCATCCGCTGGACCGCGGGGCTCGGCGGGGGCGCCGTCCTCGTGAACCCGCTCCACGCGAACACCCCGGTCGGCCATCAGCAGCCCAGCCCTTACTACCCGAGCAGCCGTCGCTTCCGGAACGTGCTCTACCTACGGATCGCCGACGTCCCGGGCGCGACCGCCATCGCCGCGCAGCTCGCTCCGCTGGACCGGGCGGGTCGGGCCCTGAACGCCTCGTCCCAGCTCGACCGGGACCGGGTCTTCGAGCTGAAGCTCGACGCCCTCGAACAGATCGCCGCGGCGACCGGCCCCGAGCCGGGCGGCGAGCCGTTCCGGCGCTGGCGGGACGCCCAGGGTCCGACGCTCGAACGCTGGGCGACGTTCTGCGCGCTCGCGGAGACGCACGGCCCGCAGTGGGAGCAGTGGCCCCACGAGCTGCGTCACCCGGCAGGCTCCGGCGTGGCGGCCGCGGCCGATCAGGTCTCCGACCGGGTGCGGTTCCACGCGTGGTGCCAGTGGTTGGTGGACGAGCAGCTGCGGACGGCCTCGGCCACCAGCTCGGCCGCGCTGCTGCAGGACCTCGCCGTCGGCTTCGACCCCTCAGGCTTCGACGGTTGGCTGGACCAAGACCTCCTCGCCCGCGGCTGCCGCATCGGCGCGCCGCCCGACGAGCTCGGGCCCGAAGGCCAGGACTGGGGTCTGCCGCCCTACGTCCCGTGGAAGCTGCGGGCCGCCCACTTCATGCCCTTCATCGAGGCGCTCCGGGCCGTGCTCGGCCACGCCGGTGGCCTGCGCATCGACCACGTGATGGGTCTGTTCCGCCAGTACTGGCTGCCCCCGGGCTACGAGACGACGCACGGCGCCTACGTGCGGTTCCCGGCCGCCGAGCTGCTCGACGTGGTCACGATCGAGGCCAGCCGTGCCCGGGCGTTCGTGGTCGGGGAAGACCTCGGCACCGTGGAGCCCGAGGTGCGGTCCGCGCTGCGGGACCGCGGGATCCTCGGCACCACGCTCGGCTGGTTCGAGGACGTGCCGCCGACCGAGTACGAGGCGGCGACGCTGACCGCGCTCACGACGCATGATCTGCCCACGGCGGCCGGCGTCATCACCGGCGCGGATGCCGCCGAGATGCGCCGGCGCCGCCGTCGGTTCGACGACACGAAGATCAGGGAACGCCTGGAGGCGCTCGTCCCCGCCGGTCGCACCGTGCCCGAGACCGTCGTGGCGCTCCACGAGGCGTTGGCCGCGGCACCCACGCAGCTCGTGTTGGCCCAGGTCGACGACGCCATGTGCGCGGTCGCCCGCCCGAACCTCCCGGGTACCGTGGACGAGTGGCCCAATTGGTGCCTCCCCTTGCCGATGGGGCTGGAGGAGCTGACGGAGCACCAGACCGCGCTGGCGCTGGCGGGCGTCCTGTCGGAACGGCCGTCGGCGATCGACCGCCCGGAGACGGCCGAGACGGCGGGAGCGCCGACGTCGCGGACCGCCGACGAAGCCGGCGACGCACCTTCGTCGGGCTAGCGCTCGCCGCGCTCGTCGGGGTCCTCCTACGAGTCCGCTTCCTCGGCGTCCCGCTCAACACCGACGAGGCCGGCTTCGCCGAGGTCGCCCGGCTGTGGAGCCGGGGCTACCCGCTCTACGGCCGTCAGGCCTGGGTGGACCGGCCGCAAGGGCTGCTCCTCGTCTACCGGCTCGTCGCCGCGACGGCCTGGAACCCCACGGTGCGCCTCATCGCCATCGTCGCCGCGACGGTCGCCGCGCTCGGCGTGGGGGTGGCGGCCTGGGCGCTGATCGGCCGTCGGGCCGCCGTCATCGCCGCGGTCCTGTTCGCGGTCCTGTCGCCGGCTCCGCACCTCGAGGGCTTCACGGCGAACGGCGAGCTCCTCGCGACCGCCTTCACCACGTGCGCCGTGGCCGCGGCGGCGGTCTGGTGGTCCAGGGGCCGGCAGGACCGTCGCCTCGTCTTCATCGCCGGCGTGCTCGCGGCGATCGGCCCACTCATGAAGCAGTCGGCGGTCGACGGGCTGCTCGCGGTCTTCGCTCTCGTCCTCGTCTCAGGTCTGTTCGGCCAGCCGGGCGCCAGGTGGCAGCTCCGGCGACTGCTCGGCGACCTCGTGGCCTTCGGCCTCGGCGCCCTCCTGCCCCTCGGTCTCGCCGTGCTGCACGCCACCACCATCGGCCTGGGCGACTGGTGGTTCACCATGGTGGGGCACCGGGCCCAGACCGACTCACTGATCCACGGTCAGTTCGCCGAGCGGGTCGAGCTGTTCAAGCTGTCGCTCGGACCGTTCTGGCGGGATCTCGGCGTGCTCGTACCACTGTTCCCCGCCGGCCTCGTCGTCGCCGGCTTCGCCCGCAGGCTGACTCTTCCCCTCGTCTGGCTCCTCGCGGCGGCGGCCGGCTTCGCGGTCGGCGGCCTCTACCACACGCACTACTGGATCCAGCTCGCCGCTCCGCTGTGCCTGCTGGCCGCCTTCACGCTTGACTGGGTGGCCGCCCGCGTGCCGGCCCTCGCCCTCGGCCTCGGCGCCCTCGCGCTGGCCGTGCCCGTCGCCTACGCGCTGCCGATCTACGGCGCATCGACGAACGCCAAGGCGTCGCTCCTGTCCTCCAAAGACCGCCGGTTGATCGGCTCGGCCGTCGTCGGCGACTACGTCCAGACGATCAGCAAGCCGGACGACGAGATGGCGGTGCTGTGGACCGACGCCGCGCTCTACTGGGAGGCCGACCGGGCGCCCGCGTTCCGGTACATGTGGCTGGCGCCGCTCACCGAGATCCACGGCGGGTTGGCAGCGGCGCGAGCGTCGATCACGGGCCCCCACCCCCCGGCCATCGTCGTCGTCGTCACGAACGTCGCGCAGTACGACGACGGCTCGGTCGGCCGTGCGCTGGCCACCCGGTACGACCTGCTGCGCAGCATGGACAACATGATCGTGTACCGGCTCCGGGGCGCGACCTGAGGTGGTGTCCGTCAGCGCCCCGGACACGCTCCCTTACGGTCGCCGACCGTAGGATCGGCCACATGAGCAGAGAGCGCACGCCGTGTTGATCGAGGGCTTCCCACTCTGGCTCGCGCAGACGAACTGCTGGCTCGTCGCTCCGGACGGACCCGGCGGTGAGTGCGTCCTCATCGACGCGCCTCCCGACCCGGCGGCCATCATCGGCCGCCTCGAGCACCATCAGCTCCGGCTGGCGGCGCTGTTCAACACCCACGGCCACCTCGATCACGTCGGGGGTGTCGGCACCCTCGTCCACACGCTCGAGAACGGCGCAGACGTGGAGGTCCGGATCCACGACGGCGACCGCCACATGCTCCTCGACCCGGGCGGCACGAGCGGCTCTCTCGCCCAGTACCTCGAAGGCCTCGACCTGCGGCCACCCGAGGTCATCCACGGCATCGACGACGGCGAGCGCATCCGGGGCTGCGGCATGACCTTCACGGCGATCCACACGCCCGGCCACACGCAGGGCTCGGTGTGCTTCAGCCTCGAGGTCGAGGACCAGCCGCCCATCCTGTTCTCGGGTGACCACCTCTTCGCCGGCTCGATCGGCCGGACCGACCTGGCCGGCGGGAGCATGGATCAGCTCATGGGCTCTATGGCCGAGAAGATCCTGCCGCTGTCGGACGACACCGCGGTCCTACCCGGCCACGGACCCACCACGACGATCGGCACCGAGCGCCGGACGAATCCGTTCATCCTCGAGCTCGTGCAGCGCGGCGGCAGCTGGTGAGCGTCGCCACGACGGCCGGACCGGCATCCGGCGCCCCGAGCGGAGACCTATGCGCTACGTGATCCTCGGCGCCGGCGCGGTCGGCAGCGTGATCGGCGGTCAGCTGTTCCAGTACGGGTTCGACGTCACGCTGGTGGCGCGAGGTTCGCACCTCGCCGCGCTGCAGGCGGACGGGCTGACGCTCGTCGCGCCGAGCGGGTCCGTCACGCTGCCGATACCGGCGGTCGGGGAGATCGCAGACGCCGGGCTGACGCCGGGCGACCGAGTGATACTCGGCGTCAAGAGCCAGGACACGATGACCGCGCTCACGGCACTCCGGGCGGCACGCGTCGACGCACTCGCCGTGCTGTGCGGTCAGAACGGGATCGAGAACGAGCGGCAGGCGCTGCGGCTCTTCCCCGACGTGTACGGCATCTGCGTGATCCTCCCGGCGACGCAGCTCGACCCCGGGGTCGTCGAGGTGAACGGCGTACCGCACCCGGGGATCCTCGATCTCGGCCGCTACCCCGGCGGCATCGACGACACCGCCGTGTCCGTCGCGTCGGACCTCGAGGCCGCGGGCTTCAGCTCCCGGCCGGACGCCCGCATCATGCGGCTGAAGCACACGAAGTTGCTGAACAACCTGATCAACGCCGTCGAGGCCGCGGTCGGCGCCTACCCGGCCACGAAGGCGGCCCAGCCCGTCGTCGACGCCGCTCGCGAGGAAGCCGAGGACTGTTTCCGAGCCGCGGGCTTCGAGTGGACGACGCGGGAGGAGGACGACGCCCGGAGGGACGGCGTCATGCGCCTCGCCCCGGTCGAGGGTCGCCGCCGACCGGGCGGGTCGACCTGGCAGAGTCTCGCCAGAGGGACCGGCCGCGTCGAGGTCGATGCCCTCAACGGCGAGATCGTGCTGCTCGGCCGCCTCCACGGCGTGGCGACCCCCGCCAACGAGCTCCTGCAGCACCTCGCCACCGACATGGCGACGTCGGGGGCCGAGCCGGGCACCGTGGACGCCGAGGCGCTGATCGGCATGTTCGAGGACTGGCGCAGCCGCGGCGGCCCTGCGTCGTCGCCACCGCCCGGTGACGCAACCGCCTAGTAGTAGATCGGCCCGGGCAGGCCACCACCGCAGGCGACGGCGTCGCCGGTGATGGCGATGCTGCGCGGCGACGCCAGGAACGTCACCACCCACGCCACCTCCTCGGCGTCTAAGAACTGGCGGATGCTGTTGTTGACCATGCTCCGCTCGGCCTCCTCCTCGGAGACGCCGCGCGATGCCGCCAGCCGGGCGATGACGCCCGGAGTCGCTTCGGTGCGGGTGAGGCCAGGATGCACGACGGTGACGTTGATCCCGTGCGGTCCAAGCTCGTCGGCCAGATTCTTCGTCAACGCGGCCACGGCGACGTTGCGCATGGAGCCGACCGCCGATCCCGACATGCGCGCCCCGAGCCCGGAGACGTTGACGATGCGGCCCCAACCCCGCTCGATCATCCCGGGCGCCAGCGCCTGCGCGCAGCGCAGGTAGCCCATGACCTTCACGTTCATGTCGGCCCAGAACAGCTCGTCGGTGACGTCGCGGAACTTCGGCGCCGCGGCCTGGCCCATGGGCTTGGCCGCGCTGTTCACGAGGATGTCCACGCCGCCGAGCGCGTCGATCGCCGCTGCGGCCATGGCTTGCACGGACTCGGCCGAGCCGGTGTCGACGACGACGGGCACCACCATGCGGCCGGTGTCGGCGGACAGCTCGTCGGCCGCCCGATGCAGCTCACCCTCGGTCCGAGCGGCCACCGCGACCGAGCAGCCCTCCGTGGCCAGCGTCTTCGCCACGGCTCGACCGATGCCCTTGCTGCCACCGGTGACGACGGCGCGCTTGCCTTCCAGCCCCAGATCCATGCCCGCATGCTCGCGGACCGCGCGGGCCGGCGAAGAGCCGGTGCCCGGCCTGCTCAGCGAAGCTCGCGGAAGAAGGCGCGCACGTCGTCGACGAACAGCTCCGGTTGCTCGAAGGCTGCGAAGTGGCCGCCCTTGGGCATCACCGTCCACCGCTGCAGGTTGAAGCCGTGCTCCACCCACTTGCGAGGGGGCCGCAGCATCTCCTTCGGGAAGATGGCCATCCCCGTCGGCACCTCGATCCGCCGATCGGCCGCGCCGTACAGACCGGCGTGCATCGTCTCGCGGTAGAGCCTCGTCGACGAACCGGCGGTGCCCGTCACCCAGTACGTCATGATGTTGGTGAGGAGCTCGTCCTTCGAGAAGACCGACTCCACGTCACCGCCGCAGTCGCTCCACGAGTAGAACTTGTCGACGATCCAACCCGCCAGCGCGGCCGGAGAGTCGGTCAGGCCGTAGGCGAGGGTCTGGGGCCTCGTGCCCTGAATGGACGAGTAGCCCGTGCCGTCGATCTGGAACCGCAGGAACTCGTCCCAGTCGGCCTGCTCCGACTCCGACAGGCCCTCGAAGTCGTCGGGCCGGCCGGGCGGCCGGGCCATGGCGATGTTCAGGTGCAGGCCGACGACGTGCGCGGCGTCCTCGAGGGCGATGTAGAGGCTCGCCATCGCGCCCCAGTCGCCACCCTGCACGCCGTAGCGGTCGTAGCCGAGCTCGGCCATCAAGGCCTGCAGGGCCGCCGCGACCCGGATGATGTGCCAGCCGGTCTGGCGGGTCGGACCGGACCACGCGTACCCCGGGATCGACGGGCAGACGACGTGGAAGGCGTCTGCGGCGTCGCCACCGTGGGCCGGCGGGTCGACGAGCGGGCCGATGACGTCCATGAACTCCACGATCGAGCCGGGCCAGCCGTGCGTCATGATCAGCGGCAGCGCACCGGGGTGCGGTGAACGGGCGTGGAGGTAGTGGACCTGCTCGCCGTCGATCGTGGTGAGGTGGTGCTCGTACTGGTTCAGGCGGTTCTCGGCGGCACGCCAGTCGTACTCGTGGAGCCAGTAGTCGCAGAGCTCCTGCAGGAAGGCGCGAGGCGTGCCGTAGGTCCAGCCGACGTCGTCCAGCATGTCCGGCCAGCGCGTGCGGCTCAGCCGCTCGCGGAGGTCGTCGAGGACAGCGTCGTCCACGTGGATCTCGAACCGCTCGCTCATGCGAACCCCTTCCCCGGGGTGCCCCGGCGCCGACGCGATGCGGTCCCACCCCCCATCAGGTCACCATAATGCGAGGGTCGACGAGCCACGGGGTGGCGCTCGTCCGCCGGGTGCCGCGGCGTGAGCACGACGTCTTCCCGACGACATGGGAGAGGAGCCAGCGATGAGCGACCACGCTTCGAACGGCAAGGGTTCGGTCCCTCTGGACGTGCTGGTGCGAGGTGGGCGCGTCATCGATCCCGCCCTGGGTCGAGACATCATCGCTGACGTCGGCATCGCCGGCGACCGCATCGTCGCCGTCGGCCCCAACCTCCGTCCGCAGGAGACGACGACGGTGATCGACGCCACGGGTCTCGTCGTGTGCCCGGGCCTCGTCGACCTCCACACGCATGTCTACGAGTACGTCACGAACTTCGGCGTGGCGGTGGATGACGCCGGGGTCAACGCCGGGGTCACGACCGCGGTCGACATGGGGAGCGTCGGCACGTGGCTGTTCCCCGGCCTCAAGGGCTACGTCATCGACACGGCCAAGACCGACGTCGTCGCCTTCCTGATGATGGGCTACATCGGGGCCGTGCAGGGCCAGCGCGGCGGTCCTCCCCTGCTGAGCCCGGACTGGGCGGACGCGGAGTCACTGGCCAAGTGGCACGGCGACTACCCGGAGCTCATCCGTGGCTTCAAGACGTGGGGCGAGTCGGGCAGCACATCCCAATGGGGCTGGCGGTTCCTCGACATGGGCCGCAAAGCCGCCGACCTGACCGGCCTGCCGCTCTACATCCACACCGGCGAGCTGTACCCGGTGGACGAGACCAACCGCCCCGACCCGAACACGATCATGCCCGAGGTGCTCGAGCGGGCCCGGCCGGGCGACGTGCTCGGCCACTGCTACAGCGCTCGCGACGACGGCATCCTCGGCCCGGCCGAGCGCCCGAGCCCCGAGCTCGTCAAAGCGGTCGATGACGGCCTGCGCCTCGACATCGGCCACGGGCTGAACTTCTCGTTCGACACGGCGCGCCGCATGCTCGACGCCGGCGTACCGCCGTACACGATCAGCTCCGACACCCACGGGTCCTTCGTCGCCTGCGACGACGCCGTCTGCTCGTGGAGCCTCGTCGGGACGATGTCGAAGCTCGTGACGCTCGGCATGAGCCTGTCCGATGTGATCGCCTGCGCCACGTGGCACCCCGCCATCGTCCTGGACAAGCTCGACGAGATCGGGACGCTGCGCGAAGGCAGCCGGGCCGACGTGACGCTCCTCGAGGTGCGGCGGGACGACTGGGAGTACCTCGACGGGCTCGGCGCCTCGCTCGAGAGCGACCAGCGCCTCGTTCCGACGTTGGTGCTGCGCGACGGGAAGCCGATCACGCCGACAGGACGGCTGCTGCGTGACGTCCTCACGCCCGAGGAACGAGGCGAGGACAGCGAGCTGATCGCCGTGGGCGGGCGGCCGCGGTGAGCTCTCGGCGGCCCCTCCCCGTCCTCACCACCAACACCCGGGAGTTCTGGACCGGGGGCGCCCACGGTGACCTGTTGATCTACCGCTGCCAGGCCTGCGGTCACTACATCCACCCCGCCACGCACTTCTGCCCGAGTTGCGAGAGCCGGGATGTCGCGCCGGAGGCCGTCTCCGGCCGGGCGACCATCGCCAGCTTCACCGTCAACCACCAGCAGTGGGAGCCAGAGCTCGAGGTGCCCTATGTGATGGCGCTGGTCGAGCTGGAGGAGCAGGCGGACGTGCGGCTCGTGACCAACATCGTCAACTGCCGGATCGAGGACGTGTACATCGACATGCCCGTCTCCGTGTTGTTCGAGCAGAACGACGACGTGTGGGTGCCGCTCTTCCAGCCCCGGCAAGCGCCGTGAGCACCCCCACCCTCGAGAAGAACGTCGCCATAAGCGGCATCGGCCAGTCGGAGGTCACCCGCGGGACCGCGCGTTGGCCCATCGACCTGACGATCGACGCCTGTCTCGAGGCGATCGCCGACGCCGGACTCACCCGCGCCGACATCGACGGCGTGGCCACGTGGCCCGGACCGGGCGCGGAGTCCGCCGGATTCTCGCCCGTCAGCGCCGCGCAGCTCCAGGACGCGATGCGCCTGCGCGTCGGCTGGTACAACGGCACCGGGGAGACCTCGGGCCAGCTCGGCGCCATGTTCAACGCCGTCGGCGCCATCGCGAGCGGCATGGCCAACCACGTCGTCGTCTTCCGCACGGTGTACGAGGCCCAGGCCAGAGCCAACTCGACCTTCGCCAACGCCATGGCCCGCTCGGACCAGCGCGTCGAGCTCCCGCACGCGTGGTACGCGCCCTACTGGTCGCTGGCGGCCGCGACGCAGCAGGCCCTCTACTTCGCCCGCTACCTCCACGAGTCGAAGGGCACGCAGGAACAGGTCGCGCAGATCGCCCTCAACGGCCGCCGCAACGCCGCGCTGAACCCGAAGGCCGTGTTCCAGACGCCGATGACGATGGACGACTACCTGAACAGCCGATGGATCTCTACCCCGCTCCACCTGTTCGACTGTGACGTGCCGTGCGACGGGTCCACGGCCATCGTCCTGTCGCGACGCGATCTCGCGGTCGATCTGCCGAACCCGATCATCCGCGTGGAGGCGGTGGGGTCGGCCCTGAAGGACCGCAACAACTGGGCGCAGATCGAGAACCTCGCGACCCAGTCCACCCCGTCCCCGGCTGCCATGCTGTGGAACCGCACCGACCTCAAGCCGAGCGACGTGGACGTGGCCGAGCTGTACGACGGCTTCAGCTTCCACTCACTCGCCTGGCTCGAGTCTTTCGGCTTCTGCGAGCGGTTCGAGGCGCCGGCGTTCGTCGAAGGCGGCGACCGCATCGCACTGGACGGCGAGATCCCGATCAACACGAGCGGAGGTCAGCTCTCGGCCGGCCGGCTGCACGGTTATGGCCAGGTGCACGAGGCCTGCCTCCAGCTCTGGGGCCGGGGCGGCGCGCGCCAGGTGCCGAACGATCCTCGGGTCGCCGTCACCTCCACCGCCGGCGGCCCGCTCGCCGGCTGCATCATGCTCGTGCGCGAGTAGCGGCTCGGCACCTCGGCCATGCTCAGCTCGACACGCCGACCTTCAGGGCGACCACGTAGCCGTCGGCCACCGAGCCGGTGACCGCCGGGGTCTCCAGCTCGGCGCCGTCGCTGAAGACCATGTCGGTGGCCAGGCTGACCCGGCTCAGGTTGCTGACGCTCTGGCTGTAGCCGTCGGTGGCGTACACCGTCCTCGAGACGTCCTCGGTCAACGCGATCTGCGAGGTGGCGAGCGTGCTCCCGGCCGATGTTGCCTCGTCGAGGCTCGGATAGACCTCGAAGTGGATGTGGGGCCAACGACCGGAGTAGCAGGCCGGATAGATGCTGGTGAACGTGGCGGTGCCGCTGCTGTCGGTCTCCTGCACACCGCGCAGGTAGTTCTCGTTGGTGACGCTCGGCGAGTACAGGGAGTAGTTGCCGTCGCGATCGCAATGCCAGAGGTACACCGCAGCGCCGCTGACGGGATCGCCGGCGCCGGCCTCCACGACCGTGAGCTTGATCGTCGTCGGCACGCCGCCGGCCACGCCGGAGGCGGAGCCGAAGCTCGAACGGATGTCGCTCCGGACGATGCCGCTCTCGGTGAGGACGTTCACACCGTTCGAGCCGTCTCCCGGGTACGGCCCAGCGGTCTCCTCGGGGACGGCCTCCACGGATCCTGAGCTCGCGGCCGTCGTCGCGCTCGTGACCGCGGTCGCGGCAGAGCCGCTGGTGCCGGACATCGCGCTGGTCGCACTCGTTGCGCTCGAGCCCGAGCTCTTGAGCGTGCTCGAGCCACAGCCGACGAGCGCGAAGAGGCCGGCGCCCCCGAGCATCTGCAGCATGCGACGACGTCGGACCAGCGTGGAGAGGTCGAAGGCGAGACCTCGATCGTGGTCCTGGAGCTCGCCGTGGCGGTCGTCTCCCCGGGCCCGAGATGGCTCGTGCTGTTCGGTGATCATGGAACCATCCTCGATGCAGAGCCTCATCGCACGCTTGGACGAGGCTTGGATCGTGCGCAGAACACCGCCGGCGACGAGCAGGCGCCACCGGAGGTGTCCAACGGCCGCCTGTAGCCTCCCGCACCGTGCCGATCACCTCCGCCTCACCCCGAGCGGCCGATCCCGCGTGACACCGACGGAGGAGTCGTCCGTCGACGCGCCTCTGCCGTCCTTCGCGATAGCGGAGGACCTCGCGACGGCCCTCGACATCGAGGCACTGGATCGCGACCTGTTCCGGGGGATCCATGCCGTCGACGCCCTGGACCGCAGCACGCTCTACGGCGGACAGGTCGCTGGTCAGGCCCTGCGGGCCGCCGGGCTCACCGTGGCGGAGGATCGCTTTCCCCACTCGCTCCACGGCTACTTCCTCCGGGCCGGGCGCCGCGAGCTCCCTGTGCTGTTCCAGGTCGATCGCGATCGCGACGGCCGCTCGTTCTCGGCCCGCCACGTCACCGCCATCCAGGACGGCGAGGTCATCTTCTCCATGCTGGCCAGCTTCCACACGGACCGGGAAGGGGGCGTGTTCGACGGCGTGCCGAACGGCGAGCGTCCGCCGCCGACCGAGGCGCCGCCGGGCGATTGGAGCCGCCTGCTGGACATCCGGGAGATCACCAGGTCCCGCACCGAGGGCGATCGGCTCTTCTTCCCCGACCACCTGTGGGTGAAGGTGATCCATCCACTGCCGGACGACCGCTTGATACACGCGTGCGCGCTGACCTACGTCTCCGATCTCAGCACCGGCTTCGGCCAGGTCGATCGGCCCGGCCTCGGTACCGGCGGCCCGAGCATCGACCACGCGCTCTGGTTCCAGTCACCGGTCCGCGCCGACGACTGGCTCGCGCTCCAGATGTGGCCGGCCAAGGCCGGCGGCCAGCGCGGCGTCTACTTCGGCGCAGTGCGGGACCAGCAGGGCCATCTCGCTGCGGTGCTGGCCCAGGAGCAACTGACGCTGCTGCGGACGGCG